>Ga0307314_10000020_pt1 | contig 51700 bp, 50 predicted proteins | sample ER_DNA_204_FD_194493 | JGI IMG/M metagenome (GOLD analysis project Ga0307314, IMG submission 194493) | Bulk soil microbial communities from the East River watershed near Crested Butte, Colorado, United States - ER_DNA_204 | ecosystem: Environmental > Terrestrial > Soil > Floodplain | place...
AGCTGTGGTCTCAGGAGCCTCTGTGAGAGGGGCACCTGACCCCTCCATCTCGGACGGCCCCAGCTTGCGCGGCCGAGGCTGACAAACGGCTCACCTCGGGACTGTGTGAAGAGGGAGCAGGTATCCCCTCCCCAGAGGCTCCTGAGACCACAATGGCGCCCAGCACGCCGCCCCAGCTGCGCGACGGTCTCTGGGGAGGGGATACCTGCTCCCTCCCCCAGCACCCACGCTTCAAGTAAGCCGCTTTGTCGGCCGATATCGGTCGGGATGTTCGACATCGACTCAGCTCTGCGCAAGCTCATCGAGCGGGAGGGCTCTGACCTGCACGTCAAGGTCGGGGTGCCGCCGACCGCGCGGATGCACGGCGAGCTGGCTCCGTTCGAGGGTTACGAGCCGCTGCGGCCCGAGGACACCGAAAAGGCGTTTCAGGACATGGCCGAGGTGCGGTCGATGACCGAATTCGAGGAATGCGGCGAGGCCGACTTCTCCTACGCGATCAAGGGCCTCTCGCGGTTCCGCGTCAACGCCTTCAAACAGCGCGGCTCGATCTCGATCGTCTGCCGCGCGATCCCCTTCGACATCCGCTCGGTCGACGACCTCGGGCTGCCGCCGGTCGTCACCAAGCTGGCCGAAGAGCAGCGCGGGATCATCCTCGTCACCGGCACCACCGGCTCGGGCAAGAGCACGACCCTGGCGGCGATGATCGACCACATCAACCGCACCCGGACCGACCACATCGTCACCCTCGAGGACCCGATCGAGTACCTGCACCCGGACAAAAACTCGATCATCAACCAGCGCGAAGTCGGCTCCGACACCGAAAGCTTCGCCCGGGCGATGCGCCGGGTCCTGCGCCAGGACCCAGACGTGATCCTGATCGGCGAGATGCGCGACGAGGAGACCGTCCGCACGGCGCTGTCCGCGGCCGAGACCGGCCACCTCGTGCTCTCGACCGTCCACACCCTGGACGCGACCGAGACGATCAACCGCATCGTCGACTTCTTCCCGCCCCACCTCCAGCACCAGGCCCGCGTGATGCTCGCCGCCACCCTCAGGGGTGCGATCGCCCAGCGCCTCGTCCCCGACATCTCCGGCAACGGCCGCGTCCCCGCCTCGGAGATCCTCATCGTCACCGGCCGCGTCCAGGACCTGATCATGAACCCGGAGGAGACGGGCAAGATCACCGAAGTCATCGCCGAGGGCGAGTACTACGGCATGCGCACCTTCGACCAGTCACTGATGCACTACGTGATGGAGGGCAAGGTCACCGAGGACGTCGCCCTCGAGTTCGCCTCCAACCCCCACGACTTCAAACTGATGCTGGCCGCAGGCGGCCAGCGCGCGAGCGGCATCGAGCAGCTCGCACCCGCTACCGAGTAGGACGGCCGTCCAAGTGAGGGTCGACGACAGAGCGTGGCCCTCAAGCCCGGACCCCGGAGTGACGATGAGATGACGCGAATGATCGCCATCGACCGCTTCATCCTGCTGGTCCGCGACTTGCGCCGTAACGAGCGCGGGATCGCCGTGCCGACGGCGCTGATGGCGCTGGTCGCGACGTTCGCGATCTCCAGCGTCGCGGTGATGTCCACGGTCGACGTCCAGCAGGGGACGACGCGGGACCACAGCTCCAAGGAAGCGATCGCCGCCGCGGACGCCGGCGCCAATATCGCCCTGCTCCGGCTCAACCGCTACCTGCCCAGCCTCACCGTCGCCCATCCCTGCGTCGGCCCCAACGGCGAATACCAGACCGCGGTCAGCGGCTGGTGCCCCGCGACCTCGACCGAATCGGTCGGCGGCGCCACCTACAGCTACGTGGTCAGCGCCTATGCGGGCACCGGGAAAACGCTGAACGTGGTCTCGGTCGGCTCCTCGGGCACCGTGCGGCGGCGGGTCAACGTCGCCTTGTTGACGAACAGCGGGAAAGGCGTCTTCGCCGACGAGAAATTCATCGGCCAGGACGAAATCAACGTCAAAGGAAACTTCAAAATCGAAGCCGACATCGGCACCAACGGGGGCATCACCCAGAGCGGCGGCTCGGGAACGATCTGCGGCGACGAGCGCCACGGGGTCGGCAAAAGCGCCCCGACCCCCAGCTGCTCGGGGGTGAAAAGGGAAGAAAACCGCGAACTGCCGCCGATCGTCCCGCCGGCGAACCTCGCGACCGAAAACGCCAACTGCCTGCTGGCCCAGAAATGCACTTCGGGCCCGTTCGTCGGCAAAGTCGACACCTGGACCAAAAGCAACCCCTGGACTGCGTCCTCCCGGACGATCGACGTCGGAGGCCAGGGGACGCTGACGATGAACGGCGGCGACTACTTCATCTGCAAGCTCGAAATCGGTCCGGGCACGGTCTACATGTCGGCCGGGGCGCACGCCCGGATCTTCATCGACACCCCGCAGCACTGCGGCCTGGCATCGGGGGCGACCCAGGTCGACATCGGCGGCAACGGGAACCTCATCTCCAGCGCTTACAACACCAAACAGGGCAGCTACGAAATTCCCCAGATCTACGTGCTCGGCAACGGCGCGGTGAAGATCGGCGCCAACTCCGGGACCAACCACCTGATGCTCTACGCGCCGCAGAGCCAGGTCGACCTCGAAGGCGGGGCCGAATGGATCGGGATGTTCGCCGGGAAGTCGATCACCCTCAACGGCAACCCGTACTTCAGGTCGGACCCGAACATCAAAGAACCGAACATCACCTACGCCGGCCGCTTCCTGCGCTCCCGCTACGTCGAGTGCACCGGCGCCACCGCCTCGCCGCCCAACGCCAGCTGCTGAGGCCCGCCGCGGGCAGCCTCTCGCGGCGCTCAAGCTCCGGCCTTCCGCAGCCGAATGGTTCTTAGGCAAGAGCGTATGAGAGAGAAGCTGAACGACAACCCGATGGCGCAGATCGCCCTCGTCGGCGTCCTCCTGGTCGTCGCCGCGGTCTTCCTGCTCGGCAAAGCCGGCGGCGGCGAAGCCGAAGAAGAAGAAGGCGGCTCGGCCGCCGCGGATGCCGCGGTCGCGGCCGTCGCCGCCGAACTCGAAGCCGGCCAGCAGCCGCTGCGGCTGCCGGCGCCGGGCAGCGGCCCGGGGTCGATCCCGGCGCCGCCGCGCGCTGTCGTCGACGCGGTCGACTCCGGCCAGACGGTGGCGATCCTCTTCGTCCGCGACGGCGGCATCGACGACCGGCTGGTCAAGGAAGCCGTCGGCAAGCTCGAAGCCTTCGGCTACGTCGCCACCTTCGTCGTGCCGATCCACCAGATCTACCGCTACGTGTCGATCAGCCAGGGCGTCGACCTCAGCCGCGTTCCCGCCCTGGTCGTGATCAGGCCGAAGAACCTCAGCCACCAGTACAACCCGGCCTCGGTCCACTATGGCTTCCAGAGCGCGCAGGCCGTGGTTCAGGCGGTGGTGGACGCGCGCTACCACGGCGGGACCCTTCCCTACCACCCGTGAGCATGGACTCCAGGGACTCCCCGAGCCACCTGCGGCCGGTCCCCACCTCCGGAGATTCCACCGCGCCCGCGTTCGAGCCCGAGTCGACCGGCACTCCCGGCCTGACGCCGCCGCAGACCCGTGGCCGCTCCAGCGGCTTCGTCACCGACGTCATCGTCGACCTCGGCTACGTCAGCGACGAACGGGCGCGGCAGGCGATCGAAGAAGCGCGCACCGCCGGGCGCCCGCCCGAGCGGCTGCTGCTCGAGCAGGGCGCGATCAGCGCCGACCAGTTCTCCCGCGCGGTGGCCGAGCGCTACGGGCTCGACCACATCGACCTCACCGCCTACCAGGTGGACATGGCGGCGGCGAATCTCGTCTCCGTCAACAGCGCCCGCCGCTACCAGGCGATCCCGGTCGGCTTCATCGACAAGGAGACGCTGCTGGTGGCGATGGCGGACCCGACCAACGTCCTCGCGATCGACGACATCCAGATCGCCACCGGGCTCGACTGCCGGGTCGCGGTCGCGGCCGAAGAGGACGTCGAGGCGCTGCTGGGCAGGCTGAACACCCTGCAGAGCGCTGTCTCCGAGGCCACCGACGAGGAAGCCGAAGCCGAAGACGAGCTGGCGGAAGTCGCCGACATGCAGGTCGGCGCCGAAGACGCGCCGGTGATCAAGCTCGTCTACAGCATCCTCGGCCAGGCGGCGGGGGAGGGAGCTTCCGACATCCACTTCGAGCCCGCCGAGGACGAGATGCGGGTCCGCTTCCGGGTCGACGGCGTCCTCCGCGAGGCGGCGCATGTGCCGAAGCGGATGGTGAACGCCGTGATCTCGCGGGTGAAGATCATGAGCGACCTCAACATCGCCGAGAAACGGGTTCCGCAGGACGGACGCGTCAGCGTCAACGTCGAGGACCGCCGCGTCGACCTGCGTATAACCACGCTGCCGACCCAGAAGGGCGAGGGGGCGACGATCCGCATCCTCGATACCGACAACGCCCAGCGCTCGCTCGACGACCTCGGGATGGACGGCTCGGCTCGCGAGCGCTTCGAGGACTCCTTCCACCAGGCCTACGGCGCCGTGCTCGTCACCGGTCCCACCGGCTCGGGCAAGAGCACCACCCTCTACGCCGCCCTCGCCGACCTCAACCACGTCGAGAAGAAGATCATCACGATCGAGGATCCGGTCGAGTTCCAGATCAACGGGATCAACCAGATCAACGTCAACCGCAAGGCCGGTCTCGATTTCGCCACCGGCCTGCGCTCGATCCTCCGCGCCGACCCCGACATCGTGATGGTCGGCGAGATCCGGGACGGCGAGACCGCGCGGATCGCGATCGAGGCGGCGCTGACCGGGCACATGATGCTCTCGACCCTGCACACCAACGACGCCCCCGGCGCGATCACCCGCCTTACCAAGATGGGGATCGAGGCCTTCCTGATCGCCTCCGCCGTCGACTGCGTCGTCGCCCAGCGCCTGGCGAGGAAACTCTGCAGCCACTGCAAGCGCCGCGCCGTGATCCCGATCCAGGCGCTGGAGGAAGCCGGCCTCCGGGCCGCGGCCGAGCTCGAGGCCTACGAGCCGGTCGGCTGCGCCCGCTGCAACCAGAGCGGCTACAAAGGCCGGGTCGGCCTTTACTCGGTGATGGCCCTGAGCGAGCGGATCAAGGAGATGGCGGTCGCCCACGCGCCGGAGGCGGAGATCGCCGCCGCGGCCCGCGAAGAGGGAATGTGCACCCTGCGAGAGGACGGGATGGAGAAGGTGCGGGCGGGGCAGACCAGCCTCGAGGAGGTCCTCCGTGTCACCGCTTAAGGAATCGGCCTAGAAGGCCGATCTAGAGCCCATGAGCTTCGACTTCTCTGAGGTGCTGCGCCGCATGGTCGAGGCGCGGGCCTCGGACGTTCACTTGACCGCCGGCTTTCCGCCGGCGATCCGCGACAAGGGGAAGATCACGCCGATGGACGGCTTCCCCGTCCTCGGCACCCAGGACACCCGCGAGGTCGTCTACAGCATCCTCAACGACGACCAGCGCAAACGCTTCGAGACGCAGAAACAGCTGGACTTCGCCTACGCCATCCCCGGCGTCGCCCGCTTCCGAGTCAACTGCTTCTTCCAGCGCGGCGCCGTCAGCGCCGCCTTCCGGCTGATCCCCCAGGACATCCCCCCCCTCGACTCGCTCGGAGTGCCGCAGGTGCTGCGCGAGCTGACCCAGAAACCGCGCGGCTTCGTCCTCGTCACCGGCCCCACCGGTTCCGGCAAGAGCACCACCCTGGCGGCGATGATCGACGTGATCAACCGCGAGCGACAGGACCACATCCTCACGATCGAGGACCCGATCGAGTTCCTCCACCAGCACAAAAAGTCGATCGTCAACCAGCGCGAGATCGGCTCCGACGCCGACGACTTCTCCCTCGGGTTGAAGGCCGCCCTGCGAGAGGACCCGGACGTGATCCTGGTTGGCGAGATGAGGGACCTGGAGACGATCGCCACGGCGTTGACCGCGGCGGAGACCGGCCACCTCGTCTTCGCCACCCTCCACACCCAGTCGACCGCGCAGACCGTCGACCGGATCATCGACGTCTTCCCGCCCGAGCAGCAGGGGCAGGTCCGGGCCCAGCTCTCGATCGCCCTGCAGGGGATCGTCACCCAGCAACTGCTGCCGACCACCGACGGGATGGGCCGCGTCGTCGCCACCGAGGTCCTGGTCCCGACGCCGGCGATCCGCAACCTGATCCGCGAGGGCAAGACCCACCAGATTTACGCCGCGGTGCAGACCTCGGGCGCGATCGGGATGCAGACCATGGACGCCGATCTCGCGCGCCTCGTCCGCGCGGGGAAGGTCAGCCGCTCGCTGGCCGAACAGCGCTCATCGGTGCCGGAGGAGCTCAAACGCGTCCTCGGCGGCGAGGAGGCGGTCATGCCGACTGCCGCCCCCGACTACACGCAGCCGCTGGGTGGCCAGGCTCCCTCGGCGGCACCGCCCTCCTACGTCTCAGGCGGATAGACGATGGCCACCGCGACCACCTTCACCTTCCGGGCGATGGACGTCGCCGGCACGGCGACGGCGGGAGAGCTCGAAGCCGACTCGAAGGCGCAGGTCTCCGAGCAGCTGCGCCAGCGCGGCCTGATCGTTCTCGACGTCAGCGAAAAAAGCAACCCGATCAAGATCGAGGACATCATGCGGCGCTGGAAGAGCGTCGACATGCGGGAGCTGGCGGTCTACTCGCGGCAGTTCGCGACCCTGGTCGCCTCGGGGATGCCGATGCTGCGCACCCTCCACACCCTCGAGGAGCAGACCCAGGACGAGGAGATCAAAGAAGCAACCGCCTCGATGCGGGAGGACGTCGAAGCCGGCAGCACGCTGGAGCAGGCGATGGAGCGTCACCCCCGTGTCTTCGACCGTCTGTTCCGGGCGATGGTCCGCTCCGGCGAGCAGTCGGGCCGGCTCGAGGAGGCGCTCGACCGGATCGCTTTCCAGGTGGAGAAATCCGATGCCCTCAAGCGCCAGGTCAAATCGGCGATGATGTACCCGGCACTGGTCTTCGGGTTTGCGGTCATCGTCCTCGTCGCGATCGTGATGTTCGTGATCCCGGTCTTCGCCAACATCTTCAAAGAACTCGCCGAAGAACACCCGGACGAAGCGAGCGGGCTGCCGCCGCCGACCCAGCTCTGCGTCGGCTTCTCGGAACTGCTGACCGGCTACTGGTTCATTCTCCTGCCGGGAATCATCCTCGGCTTCTGGGCCTTCTTCCGCTGGAAGAAGACCGAGAGCGGCAAAGACCAGTGGGACCGCCTGATCCTCCGGCTGCCGTTCAAGATCGGCGACGTGATCCAGAAGGTGGCCCTGGCCCGCTGGTCGCGCACCTTCTCCGGCTCGGTCTCCTCCGGCGTGCCGATGCTGCAGTCGATCAAGCTCACCGGGGAAACCGCCGGCAACGTCGTCGTCGAGAAGGCGATGGAGGACGTCTACAAGTCGGTCAAGACCGGCGGCTCCCTCGCCGGGCCGATCGAACGCGCCGCCATCTTCCCGCCGATGGTCGGCCACATGGTCGCGGTCGGCGAGGAAACCGGTCAGCTGGAGACGATGCTCTCCAAAATCGCCGACTTCTACGAGGCCGAGGTCGACGCCAAGGTGAAGGCCCTGACCGCCCTGATCGAGCCGGTGATGATCTGCTTCGTCGGCGGCATGGTCGGCTTCATCGTCATCTCGATGTACCTGCCGCTCTTCAGCATCTACGAAAAGATCCGCTGACCCCTAGTCGGTTTTGGGCCTCCGCTTTGGACGGGGCGTCCAGGAATCCGATTTTTCGCGTAACGCCACCCCAATTTCAGGGATCAAGTCTCTGAGTAGACCGCCGATGAAGGGCAGGTGATGAATCTGCCAGTGCTTCGGTGCCAAAGGCAAACTCGCTGTGAGGCGGGGGCGCAAAGCTGTCGGGACTCCATCGGAGTTGGCCGGGCTACCACCGGGGTCGACAGACACCACGTGGCTTCATGCGACGGGGCTCTGGCGCAAACGATTAGGACCATAGGAGGTCACTAATGTTTCTCCAGAATCTCCGGGCCAAAGTAGGCGCCCGGCTCAACGGCGACAGCGAGGCGGGCTTCACCCTGATCGAGCTCCTCGTCGTCATGCTCATCCTCGGAATCCTGGCCGCGATCGCGCTGCCGGCGTTCTTCAACCAGAAAGACAAGGCCGGCGACGCCAAGGCCAAGGAGTACGTCCACTCTGCGCAGGTTGCGATGGAGACGTGCTCGACGGATCACAACGGCAGCTATGCCGAATGCGATCAGGGGACGCTTGAAGAAATCGAGCCCACCCTGAGCAATGCTGAATTCTCCGAAGTCAGCCCCGAAGAAGACGGTTACACCATCTTCATCGAGGGCAGCAAGAACACCCAGCTCTTCGGAGTTGAAAACGTGAACGGCACGCTGACCTTCCCCTGCGAAGAAGGGGGAGTCGGAGGCTGCCCCAGCACCGAACTCTGGAACGAATAGTCCAGAGCGAGGTCTGAGAAGCGATCACGAAGGGCGGACCATTGCGGTCCGCCCTTCGCGCATTTCGGCCAGCCAGCCCAATCCGCCTAAACGGATGCGCCCAATCAGCCGATACCTGATGGCGATGCGCAAAGCGACCTTCCACCTTCGTCCCTATGGCGTGGCACCGCTGCTCCTGGCGCTCGTCTTCTTCGGGATCTGCGTCTCCAGCGCTTTTGCCGCGCCCGCCTTCTATGACGGCAACTCGGGCGACGGCTCAACGGCGGTCTTCAGCACCAAAGAGCAGATGGTCCCGGGGGACACCGACCAGGAACTCGACGTCTACGTGCGGGAGTACGACAGCGGGCTCGGCGAATACCTGACCCGCGAGGTCTCGATCGGCCCGCGCGGGGGCAACGACGCCCAGCCCGCCACCTTCGACGGGATGTCGAGCGACGGCAGCGAAGTCTTCTTCTCGACCGCGGAGCCGATGGTCGCGGCCGACACCGACCAGGCGGAAGACGTCTACCTACGGGACCTGGTCCAGAACCGGACCGTCCTGGTCTCGCAGGGGAGCAGCGGCTGCGCCGGCCAGGGCTGCGGCAACGGCGCCTTCGCCGCCAGCTTCCTTCCCGGGGGAGTGGTACCGGACGGTGGCGTCGTCTTCTTCGGCACGAGCGAGCGGCTCGAGGCGGGGGACCAGGACAGCGCCTTCGACGTCTACGTGCGCGACCTCGGGGCGGAAACGACCCGGCTCGTCTCCGCTCCCGATCCGAGCTGCGTCGCCTGCGCGGGCGCAGGGCTCGACGCGCAGTTCCGCGGCACCGACGACAGCGGCAGCCTGGCCTTCTTCACCACCGGCGAAAAGCTCGCCGGCGCCGACACCGATTCCGGCGAATCGGACATCTACGCCCGCGATCTCGCGGCGGGGACCACGGCGCTGGTCTCGCTGCCGGGGACCTGCCCGCCCGACCTTCCGGTCGGCCAGAACTGCGAACCGTCCTACGGGGGCGCCTCCGCCGACGGTTCCCACGTCTTCTTCGAGACCAACGACCGGGTCCTTCCGGTCGCCGACACCGACAAATCCCAAGACGTCTACGACTGGTCCGGAGGAGCGGTCGCCCTTGCTTCGACCGGGCCCGACGGCGGCAACGGGGAATTCAACGTCACCTTCGCCGGCACCACGCCGAACGGCGGCACCGCGTTCTTCGAGACCAGCGAGTCGCTCCTCTCCGCCGACGCCGACTCCGCGCAGGACGTCTACCAGCGCTCGGGCGGGACGACCTCGCTCGTCTCGGCGGGCGAAGGCGGCAGAGGGAACCTCGCGGTTCCAGCCTCCTTCGAGTGGGTCTCGCTCTCCGGGCCGCAGCTCGTCGCCTTCACCACGGCCGAGCCGCTGGTCGCCGAGGACACCGACTCCAGCCAGGACGTATACGTGCGGGCGGGCGGGACCACGACCCTGATCTCGGTCGGGCCCGACGGCGGCGACGGGGAATTCAGCGCCACCTTCGCCGGCGCGGCCGACGACGGCTCGAAGATCTTCTTCACCACCGCCGAGCCGCTGGTCGCCGAAGACACCGACTCCAGCCAGGACGTCTACATGCGCTCGGGCAGCGAGACCACCCTCGTCTCCGGCGGTCAGGTCGGCGGCAACGGACCCTTCTCCGCCGGCCTGCGCGGGGTCTCGACCACGGGCTCCCGCGCCTTCTTCACCACCCAGGAGCGGCTCGCCGTCGACGACGACTTCGCCGGCGAGCAGGACGTCTACGGCTGGACCGAATCCGGCACCCTCCTCGTCTCGGTGAAGAACTCGCCCTACCTGGTGATCGGACCGCCGCCGCCGGCGCTGGAAAAAACCACCCCGACCTCTCCGAACCCGTCGACGACCCCGGCGATCGTCGGCCAGGCCGCCTCGGGCTCGCTGGTCAAGATCTACAAGACCGCCGATTGCTCGGGCGAACCGGTCGCCCAGGGGACCGCGGCGCAGCTGTCCAGCCCCGGCCTCACCGTCACCGCCGCTTCGGGCTCGACCACCAGCTACAGGGCGACGGCCGAAGCCGAAGGCGTGGTTTCCGTCTGCTCCGCGGAAATCACCTACAAGCAGGAAGACCCGCCCCCGCCGCCGACCGAAGAAGGATCCGGCGGCGGTGGAGGCGGTAGCGGTGGCGAAACTCCGACCGGCGGTGGGGGAACCAGCGGCGGGGGAACCGGCGGCACGGGAACGAAACCAGGCGGCAAATCGCCCCCCGGCGGCAAGAACGGAATCGTCTACGTCGTGCCGCAGCTGAAGATCACCTTCGGCCCCGCCTTCAAGACCCGCAAGCGGCGCCCCGTCTTCCGCTTCGCCGACCTCACGGGCCAGCCGGGCACCGCCTTCTTCTGCCGCGTCGACAAGCGCCCGTGGAAGGGCTGCACCTCGCCGACGAAAGTGAAGAAGCTGAAGCTCGGTCGCCACGTCTTCGCGGTGAAGGCGGTCAACGCCGTCGGCACGCCCGCGCCGCGCCCGCTGAAGCGGGCCTTCAAGGTGGTGCGACCGTGATCGCCCGGCTGCGCAGGCCCAAGGGCGAGGGGGGCTTCACCCTGGTCGAGCTGCTGGTCTCCTCGGCGATGGGAGTGATCGTGATGGGCGCGGTCGCCTCGCTGGTGATCAGCGCCGTGCGGGAGCAGCCGAAGATCAGCAAGGAAGTCCAGAACGTCAGCAGCGCCCGCTGGATGCTCGAACGCCTCACCCACGAACTCCGCAACGGGAAAGAAGTCAAAGAAGGGACCGCGAGCAGGATCTCCTTCGTCGGCTACGTCCGCCGTGCCACCTGCGGGGGAAGCACGGCGCTTGCCGCTTCCAGCCCGTCGATCGAATGCCGGATCACCTACGACTGCTCGACCACTTCCTGCACCCGCAAGGAGACCATTCCCGCCGTCTCCACCGGGGGAGTGGCGAAACGGATCTTCAGCGGCCTCGCCAGCAACCAGATCTTCACCTACGTCCCGAGCGTGGCAAACGCCACCTATGTCAAAGCGACGCTGCGACTGCCGGATCCCACCGACGCCGGATCTCCGCTCGTGATCTCGAGCGGGGCCAGCCTCCGCAACGCCACCCTGGGTTTCTGATGGCTGGGCGGGAAAACAGGGAGGCGGGCTTCACGATCATCGAGGTCCTGGTCGCGATCCTGATCGTCTCGATCGCGGCGATGACGACCTTCACCTTGATGTCGGCCGCGGCCCGCAACTCGCAGCGGGCCGAGGCAAGCCAGGTCGCGCTCGACTACGCCGAACAGGAACTCGAGCTGCTGCGGAGCATGGAAGACAAAAACCTCGCCCTCACCGCCTCGCCGTCCACCTCGACCAACCCCAACAGCCCGAACAGCCGGGTCAACAACGGGACCTTCGCGCTCTCGCGGCAGCCGCTCGGCAACTACCGCAACCTGGTCGTCAACGGCGGCAGCCTCTACGGCGGCGGGCACGTCACCGGCGGCACCGTCAACCCGGGCCCGACCAAATTCACCAGCGGCGACGTCAGCGGCCGCGTCTACCGGTACATCGTCTGGCGCAACGACGAAAAATGCTCGGAAGCGAGCTGCCCGGGCAAACAGGACTACAAACAGATCGTCGTCGCGGTGCGGCTGGACACGCCCCCCAACCAGGCGGCGGAACGCGGCTACGTCGAAGTGCAGTCGAACTTCGTCAGCCCCACCGACAACAAAGAAAACGATCCGCTCGCCGGGGCCAACGGGAAAGTGGTGACCGCCCAGCAGTTCTTCCTCACCGACACGCCGTGCTCGGCATCGGGTCCGACCTCACGCCAGGAACCGACCGCCAACCACCTCCTCCACAACACGCTCGGCACCTGCGCCAGCGGCCTGCATACGGGCACGACCAAGGGCGCGCCCGACACCCTGCTGCTCGGCAGTCCCCCCGATCCCGATCCCGCAGACGTCAACAACCCGCTCAAGTACGACTACGCCAACGACTCCTACCTCGACACCTCGCCGGACGCCGGCGTCGGCGTGCAGATCCGCAAAGACGACACCAACGGCTGCCACTACACGCCGACCGGCACGACCAATCCCGAGTCGCAGGTTCACCGCTGGGTGACTGATCCGATGGCCGAAAAATTCGTCCTCGAAGGCAAGGTGACGCTCGAAGTCTTCACCCAGTCGATCAACAAAGCCCAGTCCTCGGGTAAACTCTGCATCTACCTCTTCAAACGGCACGAAGTCGGGTCGCCGCCGGTGGCGACCGACACGATGCTGACCGACTCCCTGGGCGGGACGCCCTACTGGACCTATTACGAATCGCCGATCTGGACGACCGAACTGAAAGCCAAAATCCTCACGATGACCCTCGGTGGAACGCCCTACACGATCCCCGCCGGCGACCGGCTCGGCGTCGCCTTCAGCGTCGAACGGCAATCGACCCCGGCTGACGCCCTCTCCTTCATGTACGACCACCCCCAGGCCCCGACCCGGATCGAGGTCGACACCAGCACGCCGATCGACGGGGGCTGAACCTTGGCCGCAGCGCTGGTCCTCGCCTTCGTCGGGGGGCTGATCTTCGGCAGCTTCCTCACCGTCGTCGCCCACCGCGTACCGCGGGGCGAATCGGTCGTCGGCGGGCGTTCCCACTGCCCCCACTGCGGCGCGCAGATCGCCGCCTACGACAACGTGCCCGTGGTCTCCTGGGTCCTGCTGCGAGGCCGCAGTCGTTGCTGCGGGGAGCCGATCTCGCCTCGTTACCCGCTCACCGAGCTCGCCCTCGCGGCGCTCTGGACGGCGACCGTCGCCGTCCTCTGGGACGATCCGGTCGAGATCGCCCTCGGGCTCGTCTTCGTCTTCACCCTGCTGGCCGTGACGCTGACCGACCTCGAGCGACGGGTGATCCCGAACAAGATCCTCCTGGCGGCTGCGATCGCGGGGGTGGCGATCGCCGCTGTCGGCGATCCCTCGAGCCTGCCGGAACGGGTGCTCGCGGCCGTGGCCGCAGGAGGCGTTCTCTTTCTGGTCGTCCTCGCCTATCCGCGCGGAATGGGCCTCGGCGACGTCAAGCTGACGGCGCTGATGGGCTTCTACCTGGGGCGCAACGTCGCCCCGGCGATCCTGGTCGCGCTCCTGCTCGGCTCGATCGTCGGCTTGGCGATGATCGCCCGTCACGGCGCGGCCGCCCGCAAGCAGGCGATCCCGTTTGGTCCCTTTCTTGCAGTCGGCGGCGTGGTCGGCTTGCTGGCTGGGGATCAGCTGGTCGATCTGTACCTCTCGACCTTCTCCTAGTTTCAGGTAGTTGCACGGCAAAAGTTTTTGGCGGAATCTGCCGATTCAGGGAATGCGCTCAACACCAGAGCGAAGCCATTCCCATGCAACTGACGAAACCGATCACTCTCCCGAAGCCCTCGCTCGGCTCGCTCGGCGCTCTGCGCCGGGGCAAGAAGGGCGGCAGCCTCGCCGGCCTCAGCATCGAGGCCGGCAGCGTCGCCGTCGCCGGCGTCGCCGTCAACGGCAGCACCCAGCTCACCGCCTCCGGCGTGCAGCCGCTGCGGCCCGGTGTCTTCCATGAGGGCGAGGTGATCGATCCCGGCGGTCTCACCGCCGCGGTCAAGGAGCTGTACTCCCGGCACAAGCTGCCGAAGCAGGTGCGGCTCGGGATCGGCAACCAGCGGGTGATCGTCCGCACCCTGCGATTGCCGCTGATCGAGGACCCGAAGGAGATGGAGGCGGCGATCCGCTTCCAGGCCCAGGAGCACATCCCGATGCCGCTCGACCAGGCGGTGCTGCAGCACCAGGTGGTCGGTGGCGTTCCCGCCGAGGAAGGCGCCGCCCCGCAGGTCGACGTCGTCGTCGTCGCCGCCCGCCGCGAGATGGTCGCCTCCTTCCTCGAGCCTCTTCGCCGCGCGGGGCTCGAGCCCGCCGGCATCGACCTCTCCGCCTTCGGGATGATCCGGGCGCTGGCGCCGCTGGTCCCGCAGCCGGCCCCGGCCGAAGACGGCAGCGCGGCTCCCCAGGAGTCGATCCTCTACTGCAACGTCGGTGACGTGCTGAACCTGGCGGTCGCCCGCGGCCGTTCCTGCCTCTTCACCCGCGTCTCCGGGGCCGGGCTGGAGGCGATCGTCGCCCGCCTCTCTACCGAGCGCGCCCTCAGCCCCGAACACGCCGAACAGTGGCTGCTCTACGTCGGCCTGGACACTCCGGTCGCCGAGATCCAGGGAGACCCCGAGACGATCGCCGCCGCCCGGCGCGCGAACGAGGAGGGGGTCACCGCGATGGTCGACGAGCTTCGCCTCTCCCTCGATTACTACCGTGCCCTCGAGAGCGCCGTCCCGGTCTCCCGCGTCGTCCTCTGCGGAACCGGCAGCGCCATCGTCGGCCTTGCCCCCGCGATGGAAGAGCAGGTCGGCCTGCCGATCTCGACGCCGCGGCCGGCGGCGCTGGGCGGGTTCGACGAGGCCACGGCGGCGCGGCTGGTCCTGCCGATGGGCCTGGGACTGGAGAGCTGAGGCATGCGTCCGATCGATCTGACTCCCTCGGAGATGCGCCAGGGCGCCCGCGCCCCGATGCGCACCGGCCCGATCCCCTACATCCTCGTCGGCGGCCTCGTAGCCATCCTCGCCGGCGTCGCCCTGCTCGTCACGACGGGCAACCAGGTGTCCGAACGACAGACCGACGTGGCGGAGCTGAAGCGCGAAGACGCCGCCGCCAGGCAGGAGGCCCGCCGGCTGGCGCCCTACGTCCAGTTCCAGACGACGCACGAAGATCGGCTGGCGACGGTCTCCAGCCTCGCCGACAGCCGCTTCGACTGGGAACGCGTGGTCCGGGAGCTCTCCTTGGTCCTCCCCAGCGACGTCTGGCTGACCGAACTCAACGCCTCGGCCTCCGGTGAAGCCGAAGGAGGCAACAGCGGCCTGCGGAGCTCGATCGTCGGCCCGGCGATGGAACTCGAAGGCTGCGCCCATGGCCAGGAGTCGGTTGCCCGTTTCGTCACCGTGCTGAAGGACATCGACGGCGTCACCCGCGTCGCCGTCGCCTCCTCCGAATTGCCCTCCAAGGGTGAAGGGGAAGCGTCTGCGGAAGGCGGCGAATCCGAAGGCAGCGGCGAATGCCGGACGCGCAAATACATCGCCAAGTTCAACATCGTCGTCGCCTTCGACGCGGCGCCGGTCCCGATCACCGCCGAAGGCGAAGCCGAAGCCCCGGCGACCGCGACCGAAACCGCCGAAACGACGTCGACGGAAACCGAATCGACGGAAGGCGAAGAAGGATGAGCCAGAGCAACCGCATCATCGTCGCCATGCTCGCCGTCGTCGTCCTCGCGATCGCCTTCTGGATGCTGCTCCTCAGCCCGAAGAAGGAAGAAGTCAGCAAGTTCGACAAGCGGGTGACGAAACAGGAACAGCTGCTCGCGGCCCACCAGGCCGAAGTCCAGCGCGGCCTCGCGGCGCAGAAGGCGTTCCCCAGCTCATACCGGGACCTCGTCGTCCTCGGCAAGGCCGCGCCCGCCGACGACGACACCGCCTCGCTGATCGTGCAGTTGAGCCGCATCGCCCGCCACTCAGGGGTCCGGTTCGAGACCTTCGTCCTCGCCCCCGCCAGCGGCGGCGAATCGGAAGCGCCCGAACCGGTCGCGGCGCCGGCGCCGGGGGAACCGGCAGCCTTCACCCCGCCGACCGAGGTCGCCGCCTCGACGATGCCGATCGGCGCCTCGATCGGACCGGCCGGGCTGGCGGTGATGCCATACACGCTGACCTTCAAGGGCAACTTCTTCAACGTCGCCGACTTCATCCACGGCCTCGACTCGCTCGTGCAGTCGAACAACGAAGAAGTCGAGGTCACGGGTCGCCTGATCACGATCAACAGCTTCAAGCTCACCGAAGACACGGTGAAGAAATTCCCCGCCCTGGAAGCCGAATTCACCGTGACCACCTTCCTCGTCCCGCCCGAACAGGGCGTCACCGCGGGGGCCACCCCGAGCAGCCCTGAACCCTCGACCACCCAGGTCTCGACGACCACCGGAGGGACGCCGTGAAGCGGATAGGGCCGGAGCTGAAGATGCCGAAGTTCAAGGGCGGCGAGACGAAGGTCCCGCCATTCCTCGCGGACCTCTACGCCGACGTCCGCGACCGCAGGCTGCTGCCGCTGATCCTGCTGATCCTGGTCGCGATCGTCGCCGCTCCGGTGCTGCTCAAGGACGAGCCCGAAAAGGCTCCGCCGTCCGTTCCGCCCGCCGGCAATCCGGGCATCACGGACACTTCCGCGAAGACCCTCACCGTCGTCAAGTCCTCGCCGGGATTGCGCGACTACAAGGAGCGGCTGCGGCATCGGCAGCCGTCGAATCCGTTCAAGCAGCACTACACCGGCCCGGTGCTGAAGGGCTCCGAACTGAACGAAGCCAGCACGACGACCTCGACGGTCGAAGAAGGCTCCCCGAGCGGCTCGGAAGGTTCTTCGGGCGGCGGCGGCACCGTCACGACGACGACGCACCACAGGCTGATCTTCTTCACCTTCGCGATCAAGGTGCGGATCGCCAAGGCGCGGACCAAGCCGGACGGGACGGTGGAAAAGTCGCAGCCGGAAGACCGCGAAAAAGTGCTTGCGCCGGCCCCGTTGCCGAGCGAAAAGGATCCGGTGGTGACCTACATGGGCCTTGGTGACAAGGGCCACAAGCCGCTCTTCCTGGTCTCCGAAGAAGTCAGCGCCGTCTTCGGCGAAAACAAGTGCATCTCGGGTACCGGCCGCTGCCAGTTGATCGAATTGGAGCCCGGGATGCCGGAGATCTTCGAATACGGCGAAAACAAGGTTCGCTACAAGATCAACGTCCTCAAGATCGTCCCGGTCGCCACCCACGAATCCTGATCGCAGCGCCCTTTGCCCAAGGCTTCAATAAATGAAGCCTTGGCGCTACACTTCCTGAAGCGAGATCGGTCGATCGCCCGTCTCCCTTTGATCATGAGTGCCGAGAGCAACTCCACCTGCCCCGTCTGTAAGACCGCCGAAGTCGTCTGCGGCAAGTGGACGCTGCTGCTGATCCGCGACCTGGCGGAGGGCAGCGCCCGCTTCTGCGAGCTCGAGCGCTCGCTGGAGGGGATCAGCCCGCGGACGCTGTCGCTGCGGCTGCGGGCGCTGGAGGAGGAGGGCATCGTCGAGCGCCACACCTACCCCGAGGTGCCGCCGCGGGTCGAGTACGCGCTCACCGCCAAGGGCAAGGCCCTGGTCCCCCTGGTCGAGGATATGCGCAGCTACGGCATGCGCTGGCTGCTGGGGGACGCGGCCGACGCGCGCCAGCCCGCCGCCGTCTAGTCACCGCCTGCAAGCGTTCGTGCAGGCGCAGGAGGGTTCACGCCCAGGCTGAAGCCTGAGCCGTGCGGGACTTCCTCCTCAACGAATCGATCAAACGCCTCGCGACCGAGGCCGCGACGCGGTTGAGCTCGATGGTCGCGATGGGGGAGGAGATTCCCTTCGACGTCGCCGCCGACGCGGGCGACGAGTCGGCCTTCTACAGCTACGTGCCGATGACCGGCCGCTACGTCAGCGAGCACGCCGAGGAGCTGCGAGGGCTGCCGAGCTTCGGGCCGGCGCGGGAGGCGACCGTGGAAGCGGGCGTCGCCGCTCCGTACCTGGAGGCGCGGGGGCAGGGCGTGCCCGCCGACCCCGGCGCCCGGGCCGAGCTGATGCTGATCACGTTCTTCGCCGAGCTTTGGGAGGGATCCGCCGGCTTCGCGCTCGACCGCGAGCGGCTGGAGGCGGCGCTCGCCACGCTCGATGCCGAATCCCGCGATGCCGACGACGCCGAGGTGCTGATGGTCCCGCTCGTCGGCCTGCGGATGCCGATGCCGCGCCTGCAGCTGCCGCACGACGTCCGCATCGTCCGCGCCGACTCGATCGAGGCTCCGGTCGAGGCGATGCGCAGCGAGGGCATGGGCCGCGCGGCCTGGGAGCCGCAGTACCTGGCCATCGCCGAGCAGGACCCCGAGAGCGGGGTCGAGAGCGCGATGCAGCAGCTGCGCGAGCTGATCAGCGTGATGAGGATGTTCAAGGGCGGCGGCATCGGCCTCGGTCCCTACGCCTTCGCCCCCACCGGCGAGGGCTGCTGGCGGCGGATCGCCACCGGCGCCCCGGCGACGCGCCCCGGCGGCTACCGCCTCAACGAGGAGGAGGCCGGGGAGCTGATCGAGTTCTGCGCTGCGCTTGAGGCGCGGCCGGACCCCGACAACGCCCTCACCTGGGCGGTCGGGCGGTTCGAGATGGGCTGCGAGCGCCCCACCGCGCTCGAGGGCCTCAGCGACCACCTGCTGGCGATGCGCGCCGTGCTCGAGGGCCACGGGCCCGTCGGCGCCTCGCTGCCGCTGCGCGCGGCGGCGCTGATCGCCGACGAGGGCATGGACCGGATCGAGGCCGGCGAACGGGTCGAGGAGGTGCTGGGGCTGGAGCGGGCGATGATGAACGGCCGCCCCGTCGAAGGCGCCGTCGCGCTCGCGACCTGGCTCGAGGAGAACGCCCGCAGGCTGCTGCGCCAGGCGGCGCTGGGGGAGCTCGGCAACGACCTCAGCACCGTCGCCGACGAGACGCTGATCGTCAGCGGCCTCGCCGAAGGCGACGCCGAGATCATGGTCTCCGTCGAAGAGCCGGCGCCCGAGCCGGACCTCGTGCCCGAGCCCGAGCCCGAGGAGATCTCGATCGAAGCGATCGAGCCCCTGCCTTCCGCCGAACTTCAGCTGCCCGTCGACGAACTACCGGAGGAGGAGTACGTGGAGCAGGAGACCCGCATCATGGAGCCGGTCCCGGCCGAAGACGAGATCAGGATCAGCGCCACCCCGTGGCTCGAGGAGGTCTCCGACCCGCGCGGCGGCGAGACGATCGACTGGCCGGCCGACTCCGACCGCGACATCCAGCACCGCGAGAAGGTCGACACCCCCCGCGTGCGCCACCTCTTCCCGGTCCCCGAGGACGCCGACTGGGAGGTCAGCCACCTCGAGTTCGAGTATTCGCGCCGCACCCGCTAGCTCCTAAGCGCGCCCAGCCGCCATCTCGACCCGCTCCTCGGCGGTTGCGAAGAGGTAGCGGTCGATTTCGGTGAGGCCGTGGAGGTCGTGCACGTCCTCGTCGAGGTAGGGGACGCGGATCACGCAGCTGGTGCGGAGCTCGCCGGCGAGGTGGTCGATGTTGCGGGCGTCGCGCTCGGCCAGGGCCTGGTAGTCGGCGAAGTTGTCGGCGACGCGCTTGGCCAGCTTCTCGTCGCCGAGCTTCTCGGCGAGGGCGGAGGGGAGGTCGTCGGCTTCGGCGTGGAGCTCGTCGGCCGGGTAGTGGACCTTGTTGACGATGACGCCGCCGAAGGGGAGCTTCGCCTCGACCAGTTTGCGGTGGAAGTAGACGGCCTCGTCGATCGGCTCGCCCTGCGGCCCGCAGACGACGAGGAAGCAGGTCTCGGGGTCGGCGAGGAGCTTGTTGACGCGCTTGGCGCGGGCCTGGAAGCCGTCGACCATGCCGCTGAAGGCGTTGAAGAACTCGGCCAGGTCGGCGATCAGGTCGAAGCCGACGAGGCGCTTGAAGACGCCGAGGACGACGGAGACGCCGCGGCCGGTCACCTTCGCCGCCAGCCCGGTCGGCTTCATGAACACGCGCAGCGATTTGCCCTCGATGAACTGGGTCAGCCGTTTCGGCGCCTCGAGGAAGTCGAGGGCGTTGCGGGTCGGGGGCGTGTCGAGGACGAGCAGGTCGAAGCCGCCTTCGGTGTGCAGCTCGAACAGCTTCTCCATCGCCATGTACTCCTGGGAGCCGGCGAGGGCGCTGGAGATCTGCTGGTAGATCCGGTTGTTCAGGACCCGGTCGCGGGACTCCTCGTCGGGCGCCTGGCGGGCGATCAGCTCGTCGAAGGTCGCCTTCGCGTCGAGCATCATCGCCCACAGCTCGCCCTTCATCTCCACCCCCTGCTCCTCGATCAGGGCTGGGTCGACGCGACGCGCCTCGTTGCCCAGCTCCTCCAGCCCGAGCGAGTCGGCCAGCCGCTTCGCCGGGTCGATCGTCAGCACGCAGACCTTCAGCCCCTGGGCGGCCATCCCGGTCGCGATCGCCGCCGAGGTCGTCGTCTTGCCGACCCCGCCGGAGCCGGCGCAGATGCAGATCGACTTGCCGTCGAGGACTTCGTGCAGGGAGGCCATCAGCCGAGTTTCCCGGCCAGCTTGCGAGCCGCCTCGACGTCCAGCTCCGGCTCGAAGAGGAAGGGCAGCGTTTTCACCGGGGCGCTGACTTCCCTTTTCAGGCGGGTGAGCTGCTGGCGCTGGGATTTCGCCCGCCCGTACTCCGAGAGCGCCGCCCGCGCCGCCGCCTTGGCGGCGCCGTCTTCGCTCTCGGCCAGCGCCGAGAGCTTCGCGGCCTCGTCCTTCTTGAATCGCTCCGGGTAGAGCCCGTTGAGGTAGACGCGGTCGACCGAGACCCCGACCTCGTCGCGCAGGTCCTTCTCCAGCGAGACCGACTCGTTGACCGGCATCTCCTCCGGCAGGGCGACGATCGCGGTGCCGGTGTGCTCGTGGTCGGTGATGAAGCGGTCGAGCGTCTGCGCCTGGGAGTGGATCGGGCCGACGCGGGCGATCGAGGCGAAGGTGCGCGGCGTCTGCAGGAAGCCGACGCCGTGGCCGGTCGCCGGCGCGTCGACGATCACGAGGTCGTACTTGCGCCCGCTCTTCACCTTGCGGTCGAGCTGGGCCAGCTCCCAGATCTTCCCGATCGTCACCAGCTCCTTCAGCCCCGGGGTCGCGGCGGCCAGGTAGTTGAAGATGCGGCTGCGGAAGAGCATGTCCCGCATCGCCCGCACCTTCAGCTGCAGCAGCACGTACTCGCGCATCGACTCGTCGGGGTCGATCGAGATCGACCAGAGGTTCTCCTCCATCTCGACCTCGTGGAAGCCGACGGATGCATGATCGAAGATCCGCGAGGCGTTCTCCTGCGCGGCGACCTCGCAGACGATCGTCCGCTTGCCTTCGGCGGCGGCGCGCAGACCGAGCGCCACCGCAACCGTCGTCTTGCCGACGCCGCCCTTGCCGGTGACGATCACGAGTCGCTTGTCCAGGAGTTCGGGGATTGACTGATTCCTAGCAATTTCGAAGGGCGGCAGGAAAAGCGGGGTCCCATACGAATATCCGCGCAATGGGATTTCTAAGCCGCAAGAAGCCAAAGCCCGCTCCCGTCGAGGTTCATGAGGAGCAGCCGATCGTCGACGAGCTCCAGGAGATGGAGGAGGCCGTGCCTGAGATGGACGAGATTAGGGACGAGGGCGCTTGGCCCGCGGGTCCTGTCTCCGATCCCGGGCTCTCCCTGGCGGGAGAGTCCTCGGCATCGTCGCCACCCGCGGGAGAGGCCGTCGATTACCCGCCGTCCGAGGTTGTGGCTGAAGAAGGGCCGTCCGAGGACGTGGATGACGAGCCTGCTCTCAATGCCGAGGTCGAGGAGTCGCCTGAGGCCGAGGGGGATGGGCGGATGAAGGCGATCGACCTGATCGCTCCGACCCGGCTCGACTTCCTGGCCGACAAAGAGGCGGCCGAGCAGGAGCCGGTCAAGACGGCTGAAGTCTTTGTCTTTGCCAACCAGAAGGGCGGCGTCGCGAAGACGACCACGACCCTGAACCTGGCGGTTGCCTTCGCCGAGTCCGGCTATCGCGTCCTCTGCGTCGACCTCGACCCGCAGGGGAACCTGACGATGAGCCAGGGGATCGATCCCGACAAGGTCGAGAAGAGCCTCTACGACGTTCTCGTCAACGACATGCCGATCTCCGAGATCATCGTCAAGCGGGAGATCGACATCGCCGTCGCCTCGATCGACCTGGCCGGCGCCGAGATCGCGATGAGCACCAAGATCGGCCGCGAGCGCTCGCTGGAGAAAGCGCTGAAGGAGGTCGCCGGCGACTACGACTTCGTCTGCATCGACACCCCGCCGAGCCTCGGCCTGCTGACGATCAACGCGCTCACCGCCGCCAACAAGGTGATCGTCCCGGTCCAGTGCGAGTACCTCTCGATGCGCGGCCTGGTCCAGCTCCAGAACACGCTGCGGATGATCCAGGAGAACCTCAACCCCGACGTCAAGATCGAGGGGATCCTGCCGACGATGCTCGACTCGCGGACGATCCACGCCAAGGAGGCGATCGAGATCCTCGAGGAGAACTTCGGCGACCTCGTTTTCCAGTCCCGGATCAAAAAGGCGATCAAATTCGCCGAGGCCCCGGTCAAAGGCGCCTCCGTGCTCAAGTACGATTCGTCTTCGAGCGCCGCGAACTACTACCGGGATCTGGCGAAGGAGGTTCTGTCCCATGGCTCGCCGTGACAAGCGCGCAAGCATGCGCGAGGGACCGCTTTCCGACCTTTTCAAATCGACCGCGGACGACGCGCCGGTCGATCCGCCGGAGGCACCGCGCTACGGGCGGGAAGATCCGGCTGAGGCGAAAAAGCAGCAGGACGAGGGGGATCGGGCCGCGGGTCCTGTCTCCGATCCCGGGCTCTCCCTCCCGGGAGAGTCCTCGGAATCGTCGCCACCCGCGGCAGAGACGCAGCAGGCGGACCTTCCCCTCCAGCAGGAGGAGGCACCCACTCTTTATGACCAGGAAGAGATCGAGACTTCGGCCGAGTCCGCTCCCGAAAGGTTGAAAAGGGTCTTCAACGAGGAGCCGCTGCCGCGGCGGGAGCAGCAGCTCTCGACCGAAAACCCGCGCTACGGGCGCGACGAGCCCGCCTATGAGCCGCCGGGAAGCGGCGAGCCGCACCAGCCGGTGATCAAAGTCGTCGGCGTCGGCGGAGCCGGCGTCAACGCGGTCAACCGCATGGTCGACGCCCGCATCCCGGGGGTCGAGTTCATGGCCGTCAACACCGATCTGCAGTCGCTGCAGCTCTGCGTCGCTGACATCACCGTCCACATCGGCGACGAGCAGACGCGCGGCCTCGGTGCCGGCGCCGACCCCGAGGTCGGCCACCGCTCCGCCTTCGAGGAGCAGGACAAGATCAAGCGCCTCCTGAAGGGCTCCGACATGGTCTTCGTCGCCGCCGGCGCCGGCGGCGGCACCGGTTCTGGCGCCGCCCCGGTCGTCGCCCGTCTCGCCCGCGAGGTGGGGGCGCTGACCGTCGGCATCGTCACCAAGCCGTTCAGCTTCGAGGGCAGCCGCCGCGGCACCCAGGCCGAGAAGGGGATCGAGGAACTGGCCGCCGAGGTCGACACCCTGATCGTCGTCCCCAACGACCGCCTGCTCGACGTCCTCGACCAGCAGACCTCGATGGTCGAGGCCTTCAAGGTCGCCGACGACGTCCTCCGCCAAGGGGTCCAGGGCATCTCCGACCTGGTGACGCTGCCCGCCGTGATCAACCTCGACTTCGCCGACGTGCGCTCGATCATGTCCGAAGCCGGACGGGCCCTGCTCGGGATCGGGATGGCCTACGGCGACGACCGTGCCGTCCTCGCCGCCGAAAAAGCGATCTCCTCGCCGCTGCTGGAGACCTCGATGGACGGCGCCCGCTCGATCCTGCTCTCTATCACCGGCGGCGCCGACCTCTCGCTGGTCGAGGTCTCCGAGGCCGCCAAGGTGGTCGGCGAGGCCGCTCACCCGGACGCCAACATCATCTTCGGGGCCAACGTCGACGACGAGCTCTCGGAGCAGATCTGGGTCACCGTCGTCGCCACCCGCTTCGACGGCCGCACGCAGCCGCAGCGCCGCGCCGCCGAGCCGACGATCCGCCGCACCAAAGACGCCGACCCCGGCCGCCGTGGCCGCGGCGGCGACCGCGAGCTCGGCATCGACGTGCCCGAGTTCTTACCCGGGTAGCGGCCCCTCCCTTGTCTGCGGCGGCGGTTGGGCGGCTGCAAACCTTCGCCTGGCGGCGTCCTCGTCTGCCTAAATAGCCCTGCTATTCAGGCAGACTGCGTCCTTGCCATGCTCGGTTTTCGCTCGCCCAACCACCACCTCGCCTGCGGGAGTGACCGCCACCCGGGTGCCGCCGTGAGGAGGGTGCCGTGAATGGGGTGGTCGCAGCCGGGCACCCGCTGACCGCCGAGGCCGGCGCCGCCGTCCTGCGCGAGGGCGGCAACGCGGTTGACGCCGCCGTCTGCGCGGTGCTCGCCTCCTTCGCGGTCGAGAGCCCGCTGACCGGGTTCGGCGCCGGCGGCCACATGATGGTCCACGAGGGTGGCGAGACCACCCTGATCGACTTCTTCGTCGCCGCCCCGGGCCTGGACGGGATCGAGCGGGGCAGCGAGCTGGCTCCGGTCCCGATCCGCTTCGACGCCGAGACGACGCAGACGTTCTACGTCGGCCCCGCCTCCTGCGGGGTCCCGGGGACCGCCGCCGGCCTTGCCCACGCGCTCGAGCGCTTCGGGACGCTGCCGCTGCGCGACCTGATCGGACCGGGGGTGCGGCTGGCCCGTGAGGGAGCGCCGGTCAACCGGGGTCAGGCCTACATCCTCGACATCCTCGCCCCGACCCACGAGCGGATGACCGGGACCCGGGAGCTCTACGCGCCGCAGGGCCGGCGCCTCGGCGAGGGGGACGTCTTCGCCTTCCCGGAGCTGGCCGACGCGCTCGAACGCTACGCCGACGAGGGCCCCGACGTCTTCTACAAGGGCGAGGTGGCGGCGGCGATCAGCGACTTCGTCGTCGGCCACGGCGGGCTGATCGGGCCGGGTGACCTCGCTTCGTATGAGGCGATCGAGCGCAAGCCGATCGAGACCGCCTTCCGCGGCACCCGGGTCCTCACCAACCCGCCGCCCTCCTCGGGCGGGATCCTGATCTCCTACTGCCTCGGCCTGCTCGAGCGCCTCGGGCCCCGCAGCGGCCCCGAGCAGCTGGTCGCGGCGATGGAGGCGGCCAACTCGCGGCGCGACCTCGCCTTCGCCGAGTCCCTCTACGAGGAGGGGATGGAGGCCGGCTTCCTCGACCCGATCGGACTCGACCTCGCCGCCGCCGACCTGCTCGGCTCCACCACCCACATCTCCGTCCTCGACGCCGGCGGCAACTGCGCCAGCGTCACCTGCTCCAACGGCTCCGGGTCCGGGGTGCTCGTCCCCGGGACCGGCGTGATCCTCAACAACATGCTCGGCGAGGAGGACCTCAACCCGGCCGGCTTCCACCTGATCGCGCCGGGGCGGCGGGTGCCGTCGATGATGGCGCCGACGGTGGTCCTTCGCGACGGCGAGATCCTCCTCGCGCTCGGCAGCGCCGGCTCCAACCGGATCCGCTCGGCGATCCTGCAGACGGTGGTGCGGGCGGTCGAGCAGGGCTACCCGGTGGCGGCGGCGATCGAGGCGCCACGGCTGCACTTCGAGCGGGGGATCGTCCAGGCCGAGAAGGGGGTGGATCCCGAGGCGCTGACCCGGCTGGAGGCGCGCGGCCTCGAGGTTGCCCGCTGGCCCTCGCTCAACCTCTTCTTCGGCGGCGTCCAGGCGGTCGCCCGCGACCCCGCCAGCGGCGAGCTCAACGGCGGCGGCGACCCGCGGCGCGGCGGCGCCGTCGCCTACGCCGACTGAGGCGGAGGAGCTGTCGGCGAGCGAGAGGACAGGGCAGTTCTGCCCCTTCCGAAAGATCTACTGGACGGTCTAACTAATTTTTGCCTGAGCCTCTGTCTGCGCGGAGGAAGCGCTTACGTTCTCGACCCATCCACTCCTGAGCGCCTCGAGGGAGATCGTCAGCCACGGCCGGGTGGACCTAAGTCAACTCGTAAATAGAAAGATCTTGAGTAATTAGACTCGGCAATTTTTCAGCTTGGACATCTCGTACAGATATAGGTCTTCTAACTGGGTTGACAGGTACACGTCGAGTTCCTAAGGTGCCGCGGAACGGCTTGGGAAGCCGAGAACGGGGCGGGGAACTTGTGCTCGACTCCAAGGTGTCCGCTGGACGCGTTGGCCAGTCATCTCAAGGTGGGGAAGACGATCATCAATTGAACTTGAATGAAAAAATTATGAGCCTGCTCTCTGGGCAACCGCCGCCGGACTCGGGAGACGACGCCTCCGGCGGCCAGGCGACCGGACCCTGGCCGAGCCCGGTTCCTCCCCAGATGAGGCCTCCCACCCCGGAGCTGGCCGTTCACAAATTCAACGCCGAACATCACCGCTACGAAGTCGAAACAAGGGTGGGCGCCCGCGAAAGCGAGGCGCGCAGGAAGAGCGAACGCCTCGATCAGTTGATCCTCCTCGCCCTGGTCGTGGTCGTGGGGATCGCACTGCTGAAGATGGATCCGGGCGAGTGGCCGCGCTACGTGTCGCCGACCTTGATCGCGGGGGTCCTCTTCAGGCTGGTCTGGGTGACCCGGAGGAGGGGCGGTCCGCCCGGTTCAGGTTGACCGCTCGTCGGGGCTCTCGAACCCACCGAGGCCGATGATTGTCCGGATCGGCTTCTCCCGGCTCCTGTGCATGCGGTCCCGCGCTTCGGCCTCGATCTCGTAGGAGCGTTCGCAGGCGCGGGTCAGCTCCTGCATGAGGTCCTTCCACCCCTGCTCGTCCAGCTCGACGGGCGTCCAGGTGAAGTGACTCTCCGGCCGGCCGTCGCGCGCCCCGCCCTCCCCGTCGGTGAGCGCACCTCGCTTCGCCCGGTAGTAGTGCCTCTGGGAGCCGCGCGCCTGCTCCCTGCGGACCACCTGGATGTAGCCGGCCTTCTGGAGCGCCCGGAAGTGGTAGCCGACGTTGGAGACGTGGACCCCCCGCTCCTCGGCGAATTCCTTGGGGGTCACCTCGCGCTGATGGCAGGCGGCGAGGATCTGCATCCGCAGCGGATGCTGAAGGACGCGGCCGGGGAGCCCCCGCTCCTCGCGAGGTCCTCCGGGCTCCACCGCTTGCTGCTTCTGCCGCGCCACTTTCCTCCTCCGCGGAACGCTTGGCCGATCCCGGACACCATAATCCCCTCCTCGATGGCGGAGACCAAGATCGATTTCGAGGCCGAGGGGTTGCTGGAGGGCGTAGAGGGACAGCCGCGGCAGGCACGGCTGGAACTGCTCGAGCAGCTCGCGGGCGAAGGCTGCTCGCTGGAGGAGCTGAGGGAGGCGGTCGCGGCGGGGCGGTTGACGCTGCTCCCGGTCGAGCGGGCGCTGGCGGGGGCGGGCCCGCGCTACACCGCCCGCGAAGTCGCCGAGATCGCCGAGCTCGACCTGGAGATGCTGCTGCGCTTCCGCTCGGCCCTCGGGATCCCGGTCCCCGACCCCGACGAGCAGCTCGGCACCGACGCCGACGTCGAGGCGGCGCGGGCGATGAAGCGGTTCCTCGAGCTCGGCCTGCCCGAAGACGGGATGCTGCAGGTGGCGCGGACGATCGGGATGGGAACCGCGCGGATCGCCGAATCCAACCGCGAGCTGATCATCCGCACCCTGACCCAGCCCGGCGACACCGAGCGCGACGTCGCCCTGCGCTTCGCCGCCGCCGCCGAGTACATGCTGCCGCTCGCCGGCCCGACCGTCGTCTACGCCCTGCAGGCGCACCTGCTGGAACAGATCCGCCGCGACGTGATCGGCGCCACCGACATCGCCTCCGGGGAGCTGGGCGGCGCCGTCGAGCTGACCGTCTGCTTCGCCGACCTGGTCGAGTTCACCCGCCTCGGCGAGGAGATCGCCCCCGAGGAGCTGGGGATGGTCGCCGGCAGGCTCGAGGAGATGGCGACCGCCGTCGCCGAGCCGCCGGTGCGGCTGGTGAAGACGATCGGCGACGCGGTGATGCTGGTCTCGCCCGAGCCGGCGCCGATGGTCGCCGCCGCGCTGGAGCTGATCCACGCCGCCGAGGACGAAGGCCAGCAGTTCCCCTGGCTCCGTGCCGGCATCGCCAGCGGCCCGACCCTGCCGCAGGCCGGCGACTACTACGGCCGCGCCGTCAACCTCGCCAGCCGCATCACCAACGTCGCCCGCCCGGGCAGCGCCGTCCTCGACGAGGCGACCAAAGAGGAGGCCGGCGAGGGCTTCGACTACTCCTACGTCGGCGAACGCCGGCTCAAGGGGCTCGACTACCGGGTGAAGCTGTTCCGGGCGCGGACCCCCGGCGAACGCAAGGACGGCGGCCGGCGGTAAGCCGCGGGAAGCGCTAGGCGGGCTTCCGGGCCGAGACCAGCAGGTTGTAGAAGAGCTCGGCCGGGAGGTAGGGCTCGAGCACTTTGGTGTCGACCTTCTGCAGGGCGATGTAGCTGTTGAAGGCGAAGCGGCGCCAGCCGAAGGAGATCGACTCGGGCTCGGCGCTCGACTCGACCGTGCGCAGCCCCCAACCCCAGGCGTTGGAGAGGAGCTCCTCTCCGCCGACGCGGCGCTGCTCGAAGCCGGCGTCCTTGAGCAGGCGGCGGAGGTCGGCGGGGGCGAAGGCGTGGACGTCGACCTCGCCCTCGAGCGAGTGCCCCTCCGACTGCTCGTGCTCGGGCGTGGTGCGGACGTGGGCGCCGACCGCGCGGCGCCAGACCGGGGCCAGGGCAAGCCCGGCGCGCTTCGGCAGCGCCGCCAGCTGGTCGCCGTAGCGGGAGGGCTCGCCGGCGAAGGCGATCATCCCGCCCGGCCGCAGGACGCGGCGGAATTCGGCGAAGGCCTTGTCGAGGTCGGGGATGTGGTGGAGGACGGCGTGGCCGAGGACGAGGTCGAAGCTCCCGTCCTCGAAGGGCAGGGTCTCGGCCTCGGTCTCGACCGTGGTCACGCCCTCGAGCCCGAGCGCGTCGGCGGTCGCCGCCAGCTGCTTCAGCATCCCCGGCGAGATGTCGGTCGCGGTCAGCCGCTCGATCACGCCGAGCTGGACGAGGTTGAGCGAGAAGTAGCCGGTGCCGGAGCCGATCTCCAGCGCGTCGCCGAAGGCGCGGCCCTTCAGCCCGCCCAGCGCCTTGACCAGCTTCAGCCGAACCTGGCGCTGGCCGACCTCGCCGAAGTCGATGCCCCACTTGGCGTCGTACTCGTGTGCGGCCGCGTCGTGGTAGCGGGTGTTGACGTCCTTGATGTGCTCGTGGGTGGCGGTGGGGGAGGCCGGCATGGGGCGGGAACTCTAATAGCGTCCCGCCCGTGGAGCGTCACTACCTCCAGTCGAACCAGCCGCCCGGGGTGCCGCCGCTGCCGCTGACCGGCGAGCGGACGCTGCCCGACGTGCCGGAGGAGAACTACTGGTTCCGCCGCCACCTCGTCGTCTACGAGTGGATCGCCGAGCGGGTGCGGGGGCAGCGGGTGGTCGACATGGCCTGCGGCGAGGGCTACGGGTCCGATGTCCTTGCCGGGACCGCGGCGAGCGTCGTCGGCGTCGACGCCAACCCCGAAGCGCACGACCACGCGCGGCTCCGCTACCAGCGGCCCAACCTGCGTTTCGAGCGCGACCTGGTCGAGAGCTTCTCCGAGGCCTGCGACGCCGTCGTCTTCCTGCAGACGATCGAGCACGTCCAGGACCCCGGGGCGATCCTCGACCACTTCAGGTCGATGCTGGCTCCGGGGGGCGTCGCCTACGTCTCCACCCCCAACCTGCTGACGCTGGCGCCGCCGGGGGCGGAGAAGTCGGACAACCCCTGGCATGTGAAGGAGTACCGGGCCGAGGAGTTCCGGGCGCTCTGCGAGGCGCATTTCCCGCGGGCCGAGCTGCTCGGCCTCTTCCACGCCCGCAAGCTGCGCGCTCACGAGCTGGCGATCAGGCTCGGCTGGGACTCGGTCCACAAGGCGCTGCGCCTGACCAAGCCCTTCTACGACCGCTTCACCCCGTCCATCGCCGCCTCCGATTTCCGCCTGGGCAAGGGCGACCTCGACCGCTCCCTCGACTTCCTCGCGGTCTGCCACTCGGATTGATGGGTCGGGAGGGGTCCGCCGGGGACCTGGCGATCGTCCTGCACAGCCACATGCCCTACGTCGAGGGCTTCGGGACCTACCCCTTCGGCGAGGAGTGGCTGTTCGACGCGGCGATCCGCTCCTACCTGCCGGTGCTGGAGGTGGCGCGGGACCTGACGATGACGGTGACGCCTGTGCTGGCCGACCAGCTCGAGGACGCGGGGGCCGCCGAACGCCTGCGGCGGTTCCTGGTCGAGTGGCGGATCGGGGCGGCCGAAGCGGACCTGCCGCAGGTGCCGGAGGAGTGCCGGGCCGCTTGCGAGGGCGAGCGGCAGCGCTACGCGCACGCGCTGGAGCTGCTCGACGCCGCCGGCGGCGACCCGCTCGTCCCCTTCCAGCGGGCGGCGGCGGAGGGCCGGATCGCCCTCGCCGCCTCCGCCGCGACCCACGCCGTGCTGCCGCTGCTGGCGACGCGGGAGGGGGTGCGGCTGCAGCTGGAGGCCGGGATCGGCTCCCACCGGCGCCGCTTCGGCTGGGACGGCGGCTTCTGGCTGCCGGAGTGCGCCTACGCCCCTGGGCTCGAGTGGCGGCTGGGCGAGCAGGGGGTGGGCTGGTTCTGCGTCGACCAGAGCCGGCACGCCGAGCCGCTGGAGGCGCTGGCGCCGGTCGCGACCGAGGCCGGCCCGGTGGCGCTGCCGATCGACTGGGAGGCGATCTCCTGGCTCTGGTCGCTCGAGGGCTATCCCTCCGACCCGGCGCACGCCCAGTTCGCCGGCAAATCGCTGCGCGGGATCCGGATCTGGCGGGTGGGGGGAGGCGCCTACGAGCCCGATCTCGCGGCGGCCGTGGCGCGGCGCCAGGCGGAGGAGTTCCTCGCCGCCGCCGCGGCGAGGTTGCGCACCTACGCCGAGAGCCGCGGCCGGCGCGGCCTGCTCGTCTTCGCGATCGACACCGAGCTGCTCGGGCACTGGTGGTCGGAGGGGCCGATCTGGCTGCGCGCCGTGCTCGAGGGGGCGGAGGCGGCGGGGATCCGGCTCGTCACGGTGCCGCAGGCGCTGGCCGAGCACGAGCCGGCCGCCCGAACGCTGCGGGCCTCGACCTGGGGCGAGGACAAGGACCTCAGCACCTGGGACTCGCCGCCGGTCGCCGACCTGGCCTGGGGGGCGCGGAGGATGGAGCTGCGCCTGCTGCGCGCGGCTTCCGCCGGGCTGCGGGGAGAGCGCCTGGAGCGGGCAGCGCGCGAGCTGCTCGCCCTGCAGTCGAGCGACTGGGCGTTTCTCGATCAGCGCAAGCAGGCCGGCGATTACTCCTACCAGCGCGCCACCGATCACTCCCGGCGGCTCTTGGAGGCCATAGACTGCGACCGCCCCACCGATCCCTGTTTCCGATCTTTGCGTTCCCTCGCACCGGACCTCAGCCTCGCTCCGCTCCTGGAGCCCTAGAAACCCACCCCAGGTAAAGCCACCCGGACCAGCTTCCCCCCGAACTTGACCCGCGTCCTGATCCTCTCCTGGGAGTACCCGCCGCTGATCGAGGGCGGCCTCGCCCGCCACGTCCGCAAGCTTTCCGAGGCGTTGGTCGAGCGTGACGTCGAGGTGCACGTGCTGACCCGTGGCGGGGAGGAGTCCCCCGCCACCGAGCGCCGCGGGGGGGTGATCATCCACCGCATCCGCGAGCCGAAGCGACCGACCGACCTCGGCGAGTTCGTCGCCTGGATCGAACGGATGAACTCCGACATGCTCGCCGCCGGGGTCGAGCTCGGCGACCGCTGCAGCTACGACCTCGTCCACGGCCACGACTGGCTCGTCGCCAACGCCTGCGACCACCTCGCCAAGCGCTTCGACGCGCCCCTGGTGACGACCATCCACGCGACCGAGTACGGCCGCCACCAGGGCTGGGTCGACAAGCACCCGCAGACCTACATCCACGGGGTCGAGCGCTGGATCACCAACCGCTCCGACCGCGTCATCGCCTGCTCCCACTACATGCGCGAACAGGTGGCCGACATCTTCGGCGTCGAGGAGGGGCGGATCAGCGTGATCCCGAACGGGATCGACCCCGACGACCTCCCGGCCCAGCCGGCCGAGGAGCTGGCGCGGCTGCGCTCGGAGTTCGCGGCCCCCGACCAGAGGCTCGTTCTGCTGATCGGCCGCCTCGTCTACGAGAAGGGGTTCCAGCTGGCGCTGGAGGCGATGCCGCGGATGCTCGAAGAGGCGCCGGGAACGCGCTTCCTCGTCGCCGGTTCGGGCACCCACGAGGCCGAACTGAAGCGCCAGGCGCAGGAGCTGGGGCTGATGGAGCACGGGACCTTCCTCGGCTGGATCGGCGACGACGTGCTGCACTCGCTCTACCGGATCGCCGACCTCACCGTGGTCCCCTCAATCTACGAGCCCTTCGGTCTCGTGGCGCTGGAGGCGATGGCATCCGGCTGCCCCTGCATCGTCGCCGACACCGGCGGGCTGCGCGAGGTCGTCCCCCACGAGGAGGCGGGGCTGCGGTTCCGCGCCCACGACCCAGAAGCCCTGGCCGAGGTCGCGATCCGCGTCCTCTCCGACGACGAGCTCGGCCGCCGCCTCGTCGCCGAAGCCTACGAGCACCTGCGCCGCTTCGACTGGGGCGACGTCGCCGAGCAGACGGCCGCGGTCTACGCCGAGCTGGCCGGCGCCAAGACCGCCTAGGGGTTCGAAGAGCGCCGACTCACTCGGCGTCAGCAGCCGTCCCGCCGGCGGCGGGCAAGGCTGCGATCGCTGATCGTGAAGCTGCCATCGTCGCTGCTCGCCGGGGTCCAGTGGATGCCGTCGAGCAGCTCCAGCGGTGAGATCGAGAGGGCGCCGGCGAGCTTCATCAGCGTGTCGACCCGGGCCAGCCGCGTCCCCTGCTCGAGCATCCCGATCTCCGTCCGGTGCAGGGAAGCGAGCGTCCCCAGCTCTTCCTGGGACATCGCCGCCCGCCGGCGGCAGCGAAAGAGGTTGCGCCCGAACTTGACCGCCACCTCCTCCGACCGGATTCTTCCGTCGCGAGCCACGCAGGCACTGTTCCGCAATCGGTTCATTGTCGGCCAGACAATACATTGCAGCCCTGACGGACTTCTTGCAGCGCCTCTTCAGGCGATCGCGCGATTGAGGAAGTCGACCTGGGTCTGCTTGCGCAGGATCAGGTGCTCCATCAGGTGCTCGAGGGCCTCGGAGCGGCCGTCGCGGCCGGTCGGCTCGATCGCTTCCTGCAGCGCCTCGACTGCGGCTTGCTCGCACTGGGCCAGCCATGCGAGAGCCCCTTTGACGCTCGTCTCGAAGCGGAGCTCGGCCACCTCGGTGGTCGGCTCGCCGCCGAAGGAGATGATCTTCTCCACCAGCCGCCGCACGTCGGCGAGCTCGGAATCGCCGAACTCGGTCAGCTTCGAGCCCAGCGCCTGCGCCTCGAGCCCGGTCAGGCTGGAGGCGACGATCGAGTACTGCAGCGCCGAGCGGTACTGCAGCCCCAGCGCCGCGTTGAGGCGCCTCACCGCCTCCTTCTCGTCGAGCTGCTCTTCGGCGTCGGGCATGCCCCGGCCTACCCGGGGCGGCGGATCGCTACTCGCCCTGCCCGGCGTACTCGGGCGGCTGCATCGTCGTCCAGGCCGCGGGGTCCGGTTCGACCGGCCGCTCCCAGCGCAGCTCCCGCGGCGCCTCGCGCATGCGGATGATCCGGGCCGGGATGCCGCCGACCACGGCGTTGGCGGGGACGTCCTTGGTCACCACGGCGTTGGTCCCGATCACCGAGTTGTCGCCGACGCTGACGCCGCGGAGGATGCAGGCGCCGTAGCCGATCCATACGTTGTTGCCGACCTCGACGTCGCGCTTGTAGATCCCCTGCAGCCGGATCGGGCGCTCGACCTCGACGATCCCGTGGTCGAAGTCGATGAACATCGCCCGGTCGGCGATCACGCACTCCTCGCCGATCCGCACCCGCTGGTAGGCGGAGACCGTGCACTCCTGTCCCATCACCGTCTTGGCGCCGATCTCGACGGCGCCCTCGTGGCAGCGGATCTTGGTCCCGTCGCCGATCCAGACGAAGCGGCCGAAGCGGATCTCCCCCCGCGGCTCGATCTTCAGTTCCAGGTCCCTGCCGAGGAAGAAGGGCCCGTCCGAGCGCCAGCGCCTCCCCGCCGGGGTCAGCAGCCGGCGCCAGAGGTAGCGCCAGAGGAGCCGCGCGTAGCGCGGGGTCAGCATCCGGTTGCGGGCCAGGAAGCGGAGCACGGCGGGGCAACTTTAGAGGCCGCCTGAAGAGGTCGTCCGGGAACCCCCACGCACGCCTGGTGGCACCGGACACGTCGCGGGGCGTCGTCCTCGGTCGGCCAAATAGCGCTGCTATTCGGCCTCCCTGCGTCCTACCCCCGCTCGGTCCGGCACTCGCCAGGCGCACGCGCTGGTCCCGGACGACCTCTTAGACTGGCTCGCCCGTGGCCGACGTCGCCAAAACCGCCCCGCTCGCCGAGCGCCTCGCCGCCGGGGAGAAGCGGGCGCTGGCGCGGGCGATCACCCTGATCGAGTCCGACGATCCCGCCGGCTGGGAGCTGGTCCGCGAGGTCTACCCGCGTACCGGCAAGGCCCGCATCATCGGCTTCACCGGACCGCCGGGGGTCGGCAAGAGCACCCTGATCGGGGCGCTGACGGGAGAGCTGCGGAAAGCCGAGCGCGAGGTCGCGGTGCTCTCGATCGACCCCTCGAGCCCCTTCACCCGCGGCGCCCTGCTCGGCGACCGGATCCGGCTTACCGACCACTTCCTCGACCCCGGCGTCTTCATCCGCTCGATGGCCTCCCGCGGCGCCCTCGGCGGCCTCTCCGAGGCGGCCCTGCAGGTGGCGCTGATCATGGACGCCGCCGGTAAAGACGACGTCCTGATCGAGACCGTCGGCGTCGGCCAGGCGGAGATCGACATCGTCGACCACGCCGACACGATCGTGCTGGCACTGATGCCCGGATCCGGCGACTCGATCCAGGCCCTGAAGGCGGGGGTGATGGAGATCCCCGACGTGATCGTCGTCAACAAGGCCGACCACCCGATGACCGACACGATGGTCCGCGAGGTGCGCGGCGTGCTGGCCCTCTCCCAGGATCCCGAGGGCTGGAAGGTGCCCATCCTCCGCACCGAGGCGGCGCGCGGCGAGGGCGTCGAGGAGTTGGCGGCGCAGATCGATGCTCACCGGCAGTTCATCGAGCAGGCGGGGACGCTGGCCGAGCGCCGGGCCCGCAACCTGCGCAGCGAGGTGCTCGGGATCGCCACCTCGCGGATGCGCCGCCGGCTCGAGCAGACCGTCTCCGAGGACCCGGCGACGGCTGGGCTGCTCGACCGGGTGGTGCGGCGCGAGCTCGACCCGGCGACGGCGGCGAGCGAGCTGCTGGAGAAGCACGTCGATGGCTGAGGAGCAGCCGGTCTCGACCGCCGAGGCAATGAGCTGGTTGGGAGCCGAGGTCGCCGAGCTGCACGGCGGCTCGATCGGCCAGGTGCAGGGCTTTTACGTCGATGCCGAAAGCGGCGAACCGGCCTGGCTGATCGCCCGCCTCGGCCGCCGGCGCCGCGCCCGCGTCGTCGCCGTCCCCTTCTCCAACTGCGCGGGAGCCGCCTTCGGAGTCTGGGTCGCCCAGGAGGCCGATGCGATCCGCAGCGCCCCGGTCGTCGACCCGACGCGGCCGCTGCGCCGCGAGCACGAGCTGACCATCTGCGCCCACTTCGGGATCGGCGAGAAGGTCGGTCGGGGGGCCGCGGTCGCCGGGCGCGACGAGGGCGGGGTCACCGCCACGCCGCCGCGCCCTGAATAGACAAAACTCGCGCGCGATTTCTTGGCGCTGCTTGACCAGTGACCACCTCTTACTGGAGATTTGAGTAATGAGGATTGCCTATGCGCTCCGCAAGGTCATCTGGTGGAGCTGCTCGCTGGTGGCCCTCGCCTTGCTGGCCGGCTGCGGGGGAGGAGAGTCGTCGAACCTCGCCGCCACCCATCCGGAAGCGGCCACCACCTCGAAGCAGGAAAGGACGACCCCGGTCGGGGAAACCACGGTCCCGGACGTCTTCAAGGACCGGGGGCCGCTTCGGTGCCCCACGCACTCCACGGAGATGCCGGTGACGCTGGATGCCGATCCCAACGCCGAGAACATCGCGCCGGTGATGGCCGAGGCCGAGAAGCACTTCGAGAACGCCGGCCTGACGGTCTCCATCGGGGGCCCGAAAAACTCGGCGCGAGCGGTCAAGTACGTCGCCCTCGGGATCGACGCGGTCGGCATCGTCCAGCAGCCGCAGGTCCTGCTCGCGACGGAAGAAGAAGGCGGAGCGCCGCTCCTCGCCATCGGCAGCGTGATCAAGCAGAACAACGCGGCGATGATCTGGCTGCCGAAATCCGGGATCACCGATGTCGCGGATCTCAAGGGGAAGGCGATTGGCATCCCCGGCGTTCCCTTCCAGGAAGCCTTCCTCGGCGAGATCCTGTCGCGGGCGGGCCTCACCCTCGAAGACGTGGAAGTCAAACGGACGAACTACAAGTCGATGGCCGCTCTGCTCGAAGGACGCGTGGACGCCATCTTCGGGGTCCAATGGAACGTCGAGGGAGCGGCGCTGGAAGCGAGGGGGGCCGAACCGGTGATCAAGCGGGCGCAGAGCCTGGGCATCCCCGGCTACGAAGAACTGGTGGTGGTCGCCCCGGCCAAATGCGTGGCGAAGCACCCGGCCGTGTACCGAGACTTCATGAAGGCCGTCGTGAGAGGGCCGGAAGAGGTGCGGAAGCATCACGGGATCGCCGTCAGCTTGATCTCGGAGAACTACGGGTTCGACCCGCGATTCCGCATGCGCACCGACGTGCGGGTTCCGCTAAAGGCATCGGCACCGCTGCGCACCGAAGACGCCCATATGAACCTGGCGCGAGTGGCCCACCTGGCGGACTGGATGTACGAAAAGGGAATCCTCGAGCGCAAGCCGCCGGTCCGCCAGCTGTTCACCAACGATTACGTGGCGCCTTGAGCGCTATTCGAGGTGAAGCGGGGATGAAGAAGCACTGGCTCGCGGCACTGGTCCTCGTCGCCTTGCTGGCGGCCGGATGCGGGGGAGGGGGTGGAGCCGACACGAGCGAAGGCGGATCCGCAGAAGGCACCCAGGCATCGAGCACCCGGAAGGGCCCCGACCTGGACAATCGAGAGGGGAACGAAATCGCGACCATGTGGGTGGCGATGGACGGCTTCGACAGCGCCGAAACGGTGTCGTTCCTGGTCGCCGAAAAACGCGGCTACTTCGGCAGGGTGAGGATCTCCCCGCTCACCCTCAGCCCGGTGACGCCGCGGTTGACGATCCCCGACGTCGTCAAAGGCCAGGACGTCGTCGGCGTCGCCTCCGGACCTGAGGCGGTTGCGGCGAGGGGCAGGGGGGCGCCGATCGTGGTCGTCGGGAACGTGCTTCAACGGGCCACGGCCGCCCTGATCTGGACGAAGGAATCGGGCATCACGGGCATCGCCGACCTCAAGGGCAAGACGATCGCGATTCCCGGCCTTTCCTCGCAGAGGAGCCTGCTCGAAAACATCCTGGCCTCCGAAGGGTTGGATCCGGCGGACGTCAAAGTGATCAGCGCCGGCAACGACCTGGTCCCAGCGGTGGTCAAGGGGCGGGCCGATGCCATCTTCGGCGGCTCCGGGAACGTCGAGGGGATCGACCTGAGGTCGCGCGGCTTCCAGCCGGTCGTAACCCCCGTCACCGCTCTGGGAGCGCCCGATTACGACGAACTGGTGCTGGTCGCGCGTGAGGACGTCGCGGAAGCGAACCCGAAGCTGATGAGGGACTTCGTCTCGGCCGTGGCTCGCGGCGCTGCCGCGGCGACCGAGGAACCGGGGGCGGCGACGCGGGCGCTCCAGGGCTCCGGCGAAAAGAATCCCGAAATCAGCCGCCCGGCGATGAAGGCGCAGGTGGACGCCACGGTGGGAATGCTGTCGGGCAGCGGCCGCGTCGACCCGACTCGCCTCCAGCGCCTGATCGACTGGATGTCCGAAAACAAGATGATCGAAGCGGATTACCCGGCCGAGGAACTGCTGCCGGGCTCCTAGCGTGGGTCCCTACAGCTGCAGGCTCTTGACCTGCAGCAGCTCCTCGATCCCGTAGCGGCCGTTCTCGCGGCCGTGGCCGGACTGGCCGTAGCCCCCGAAGGGGGCGAGGGGGTTGAAGGCGCCGCCGTTGATCTCGATCTGGCCGGTGCGGATCCGCCGGGCAACGGAGATCGCGCGCTCGCTCTCGGCGGACCAGACACCGCCGGCGAGGCCGTACTCGGTCGAGTTGGCGATGCGGATGGCGTCGTCCTCGCCCTCGTAGGGCTGGATCGCGAGCACCGGGCCGAAGATCTCCTCCTGGCCGATCGTCATCTCGGCCTCGACCTCGGAGAAGACCGTGGGTCGGACGAAGTAGCCGCGCTCGAGGCCCTCGGGGGGCTCGGCGCCGCCGGTGATCAGGCGCGCGCCCTCCTCGACTCCCTTCTCTATGTAGCCGCGGACGCGCTCGCGCTGGACCTCGGAGACGAGCGGTCCCAGCCGGGTCGACGACTCGAACGGGTCGCCGGGCGCGAAGGTCTCCGCCGCCGCCTTCGCCAGCTCCTCGGCCTCGGCCAGGCGCTGGCGCGGGACCAGCATCCGGGTCAGGGCGCTGCAGGTCTGGCCGCTGTTGAGGAAGCACTTCGCGACCCCGTCCGGCACAGCCTTCGCGAGGTCGGCGTCGTCGAGGATCACGTTCGGGGACTTGCCGCCGAGCTCCATCGCCACCGGCTTCACGCTCGCCGCGGCGAGCTCGGAGACGCGGCGGCCGGCGCGGGTCGAGCCGGTGAAGGAGACCATGTCGACTCCGGGGTGGGCGGCGATCGCCTCGCCGACCACCGGCCCGGTGCCGGTGACGAGGTTGAAGACGCCGGCGGGGAGGCCGGCCGCCTCGACTACCTCGGCGAGGAGGAAGGCGTTCAGCGGCGTCACCTCGCTCGGCTTGAGGACGACGGTGCAGCCGGCGGCGAGCGCGGGGGCGACCTTGGCGGCGATCTGGTTCAGCGGATAGTTCCAGGGCGTGATCGCGCCAAGGACGCCGACCGGCTCCCGCAGCACCCGCGAGTTGCCGATCTCCTCCTCCCAGGCGACCTCCTCCATCAGGTCCGGCATCGAGGCGAACTGGGAGGCGGGCAGACCGACCTGGATGATCCGGCTCAACTTCAGCGGCATCCCCAGCTCCTGGGTGATCGTCGCCGCGATCTCGTCGCCGCGCTCGTTCAGCCCCGCGGCGATCGCGGCGATGTAGCGGGCGCGCTCCTCGCGCGGCGTCTGCGACCAGCCCTCGAAGGCGGCGCGGGCGGCGGCGACGGCACGGTCGGCGTCCTCCGGCGAGCAGGCCGGAATCGTCCCCAGCACCTCCTCGCTGGTCGGGTTGACGACCTCGATCGGCTCGGCTCCGCTCGGCGCCACCCAGGCGCCGCCGATGAAGACCCTGTCCTTGACCTGAAGCTCTGCCGCCGTAGCCATCGTCTCTCCTCCTCGGTTCCCGCTCGCACGTTTACTCCGTATAGTCTGAGTAGTGAGGCGGGAGTTCTCTTTCTCTTGTACTGCGCTGATCGTAGCCGCCGTCCTGCTCGGCGGCTGCGGGGGCGGCCAGACCGCCGCCGACACGGCCGTCTCGACGACCACTCGGGAGGCGAGGCCGGAATTCGCCGGCAAACCGAGCCCCACGTTCCCGCCACAACTGCACCTCTCCTACGACGGTCAGGTGACCCCCGCCAATGTCGCCGTTCTCATGGCAATAACAAAAGGATTCTTCAGCGATGTCGGGCTCACTGTGTATCCCAGCAGCCCGGTCATCCCGCGCCGGCCGGTCAGCTATATCTCCGCTTACACCGACGACATCGCGATAGCGCAGGAGCCCCAGATCGCTCTCGGTAAGGATCACGACGCCTCGGTGGTCGCAGTGGGAAGTCTCGTCTCAGAACCGACCGCGGCATTTATTTGGCTGCCGAAATCCGGGATCGGCGACATTTCAGATCTCAAGGGGAAGACGATCGCCGTCCCGGGCATCCCCTACCAGGAAGAGATGCTCGAATCGATTTTGGAAAGTGGGGGTGTCAACCCCGACGACGTCGAGGTGAAAACCGTCGGCTACAGGGTGTTGCCGGCCCTGCTCCATGGGCAGGCCGATGCCATCTTCGGCGGTTCCTGGAACATCGAGGGGGCGGCGCTACGGGCGCGGGGAGAGAAGCCGGTGATCAAGCGGGTTCAGGAATTCGGAGTCCCCTCCTATGACGAAGTCATGGTCATAACCCGCGCCGATCGTGCGGCACGGGAACCCTGGGTGATCCGCAAGTTCATGTCGGCGCTGACCCGTGCAGTCAGGGCGGTGAAGAGAAATCCTGCGCTCGCCTCGAAACTGGTCCAGAGCGGCCCCCACGAATTCCCCCTCAGCAAGAGGGAAATAGACGCCCAGGTGCGGGCGACGTTGCCGTTGTTGTCTGCGAGCGGACACGTCGACCTCGATCAAGCAGGCAAGCTGATGACCTGGATGCACAGCGAAGGCATGATTCAGCGACAGCCCTCCGTCTCAGAGCTCTTCACCGACAAGTACCTCTCCGGGGGCGGCTGAGGCCGCTCCGGGTCCGGGTACCTGCTTGGCGTCCCGCGCCGTCAGCACCTTCCCGCACCGTTCGCAGATCCCGCGCTCGTTGACGGTGCCGCCGCACTCCTTGTGGACGATCAGGCGCAACGGCCCGCCGGGGTTGGGGGAGTAGCGGTCGCCCCAGTGCAGGAGGGCGATCAGCGCCGGCCAGAGGTCGAGGCCCTTCTGGGTCAGGAAGTACTCGTAGCGGGGCGGGCCTCCCTGATAGGCGCGCCGCTCGAGGATGTCTTCGTCGATCAGGCGCTGCAGGCGGGCCGAGAGCACGTTGCGGGCGATGCCCAGCGCCTCCTGCATCTCACCGAAGCGGCGGTTGCCGTGCATCACCGTGCGCACTATCAGCAGCGACCAGCGCTCTCCGATCACCTCCAAGGCTTTGGCGACCGAGTCGTCGAGGCCGGGGTAGTCGCGTCGCAGCACGTGTGAATCATCGCACACTGAGTTGCATCAAGCAACCGACTCCGCTAGGCTCGCCCCGTCCAGAGTTGCTTCATGCAACCAAGCGATCGGAGGCCTTCAGATGAGGTTGATCCCACGACACAGGCACCACCGCCGGCCCAAGGGTCCGCGCATCGCGATCAGCGAGGCGGAGATCAGCGCCGACCTCCACTACCCCGCGAGCCGTGGTGCCGCCAGGCGCGCGAGCGCCGGGCGGAGGCCGGAGGGGCGGTGAGCGAGGACGGATTGGTCACCGCACCGGAAGGGACGGCGGCCGAGCTGGCCGAAGAGTTCGCCGCCGCGGACCCCGGCAGCTCCCGCAGCCGCACCCTGGTCTGGCAGGACCCCGTGCCGACGGCTGCGGCCGGGGCGACGATGACGGGCATGGAGTACATGACCGCGGTCGTCACCGGCAGGATGCCGCCGCCGCCGATCGCGGTGACGATGCGGCTGCGGCCGGTCGAGCTGGAGGAGGGGAGGGTGGTCTTCGAGGGCGAACCGGGGGAGGAGCACTACAACCCGATCGGCGTCGTCCATGGCGGCTACGCCGCGACCCTGCTCGACAGCGCCCTCGGCTGCGCCGTCCACACCACCCTGCCGGCCGGCGTCGCCTACACCTCGCTCGGGCTGGAGGCGAAGTTCGTGCGGCCGCTGACCCGCGGCACGGGGCGCGTTCTCTGCGAGGCGACCGTCCTTTACCGGGGGCGAAAACAGGCCACTTCCGAGGCGACGCTGACGGCTGCCGACAGCGGCAAGCTGCTTGCCCATGGCATCGCCACCTGCATGATCCTTGGCGGGGAGGGTTAAGCGTGACCCCGGGCGAGCGCGACGAGGAGCCGTACGCCGAAGCCGTTGGCTCCGTTTCCGACGTACTCGCGGCCGATGTCCCAGGCACTGCCGGCGATGTCGAGGTGCGCCCACGGCACCTCGCCGACGAACTCCTCGAGGAAAGAGGCGGCGGTGATCGTCCCGGCCTTGCGCTTCTTCCCCAGGTTGGAGAGGTCGGCGACGGTGCCCTGCATCAGCTCCTTGTACTCGGGGTGGAGCGGCAGCCGCCAGACCAGCTCGCCGGTCGCCTCGCCGGCCCGGGTGACTGCGGCGGCGAGCTCGTCGTCGTTGGAGATCAGGCCGGCGTAGGTGGAGCCGAGGGCGACCTCCACGGCCCCGGTCAGGGTGGCGATGTCGACCAGCCGCTCGGCTCCGAGCTCGACGGCGTAGGCGAGGGCGTCGGCGAGGATCAGCCGTCCCTCGGCGTCAGTGTTGTTGACCTCGACGGTCTTGCCGTTGTACTGGGTGATGACGTCCCCCGGCTTGATCGCGGTGCCCGAGGGCATGTTCTCGGTCGAGGGGACGACGGCGATCAGGTCGAGCGGAAGCTCCAGCTCGGCGATCGCGGCGACCGTCTCCAGCACCGCGGCGGCGCCGGACATGTCCATCTTCATCTCCTGCATTCCAGCCCCGGGCTTGAGCGAGATCCCGCCGGTGTCGAAGGTGACCCCCTTGCCGATCAGCCCGAGAGTGGGGGCCGAGCCGCCGCCGGAGTAGCGCAGGACGATCATCTTCGGCTCCTCAGGCCCCCCCTGGCTGACGGCGAGGATGCCGCCCATTCCCTTCTCCTCCAGCTCGGCGCGGCCGAGGACCTCGACCGAAAGCGAGTCGGAGTCGGCGGCGATCTCCTCCGCCCGCGCGGCGAGGAAGCTCGGCGTGGCGACGTTGGCGGGAGTGTTCTGCAGGTCGCGGGCCCGGTTCTGGGCCTCGGCGACGATCCGTGCGAATTCAGCCACCTCGTCCACGTCGGGAAGCCCGAGCAGGGTCAGGGATTGGAGTCGCGAACTCTCTTTGTTGCTGGACTTGAAGCGATCGAAGCGGTAGCTGGCAAGGATTACGCCCGTAACGAGCGCTTCGGTTGCCGGTCCGTCGTCCGCGAACTCGGACATCTCCCAGGCGAGCGAGGAGGCTTCGAGGCGCTTCGCCTCTTTGGCAGCGAGAGCGGCGGCGACGCGCAATCGCTCGGGATTGCACTCGTCGCGAGCTCCGAGGCCCACGACGAGGACCGGCGGAAGGCCGTCTGGCCGCAGCAGCGAGAGCTCCTTGAACTCGGACTTCGCTCCGTCTGCACCGAGAGCACCGGCGATCGGGGCTGGCAGCTTTGCTCCCTCGATGAGCCCAACGGCAAGGAGATCCGCCTCCGCTTCGCTCGGCTCGACTTGCCGTACCTCGATCTTCATCGGCCGCGAGTCTACGCCCTGTCGGTATCGTCATCCGCTGGACCTGGCGGACAGGGGCCAGGCCAGCGAACTTCGGAAAGGAAAGGCAGTAGATGCCCAGCTCAGTGATTCTCGGAACCGCGCGCACGCCCTTCGGCAAGATGGGCGGCGGTCTCGCCTCCCTCGACGCCACCGACCTCGGCGGGACCGTGATCGAGGCCGCCCTCGACCGCTCCGGCGTCGCCCCCGAGCAGGTCGAGCAGGTCGTCTTCGGCCAGGTGCTGCAGGCCGGCCAGGGCCAGATCCCCTCGCGCCAGGCGCAGATCAAGGGCGGGATCCCGAAGGAGGTCCCCTCGGAGACGATCAACAAGGTCTGCGCCTCGGGTATGCGCTCGCTCGGCCTCGCCGACCAGGCGATCCGCGCCGGCGACTCCAACGTCGCCGTCACCGGCGGCATGGAGTCGATGAGCCAGGCGCCCTACCTGCTGCCGAACGCGCGCTTCGGGTTCCGGATGGGCGACGTGCAGGCGCTCGACGCGATGACCCATGACGGGCTGACCAACCCCTTCACCGAAAAGCAGATGATCAACGAGGCGAGCGAGGTCGGCAACGAGCTCGAGATCACCCGCGTCGACATGGACCGCTTCGCCGAGCGCTCCCACCGGCTCGCCCACGAGGCGACCGAAGCCGGACGCCTCGCCGAAGAGATCGTCGGCGTCACCGTCAAGTCGCGCAAGGGCGAGACCACGGTCGAGGCCGACGAGGCGATCCGCCCCGAAACCACCCTGGAGACGCTGGCCGGGCTGAAGGCAATCGGCGGCCCCGACGCCACCCACACCGCCGGCAATGCCCCCGGCGTCAACGACGGTGCCGGCGCGATCGTCGTCGCCTCCGAGGAGTGGGCGGAGAAGAAAGGCAAGACCCCCTTGGCGCGGATCCTCTCCTACGGCACCGTCGCCGACGACTTCCCCTACCTGGCGAAAACGCCGGCCAACGCCTCGAAGCTGGCGCTGGAGAAAATCGGCAAGAGCCCGGAGGACGTCGACCTCTGGGAGATCAACGAGGCCTTCGCCTCCGTCGCTTTGAACAGCGTGCGGATGCTCGGGGTCGACGAGGAGAAGGTCAACGTCAACGGCGGCGCGATCGCCCTCGGCCACCCGATCGGCGCCTCCGGCAGCCGCATCGTCGGCGCCCTGGTCCACGAGCTGCGCCGCCGTGGCGGCGGTCTCGGCGTCGCCGCGATCTGCTCGGGCGGCGGCCAGGGCGATGCGATCGTCATCGAGGTCGACGGAGCCTGATCCTTGGACCCGCAGCCCGCGAGCGAGAACGCGCCGCGGGCTGCGGCATTTTTCGACCTCGATAAGACCCTGATGGCGGGGTCGAGCGGGATGCAGTTCGCCCGCATCGCCGCCAAGCAGGGGATCGTCGGGCGCAGGCTGCTGGTCGGATGGGGCTGGGAGCACCTGCGCTACCGCCTGCGCGGCACCACCGACGCTCGCACCGCCGAGGTCCTGAAGGTGGCCCGCGAGCTCATCACCGGTGTCTCCGAGAGGACGATCGACCGGATGGGGCCGGAAGTGATGGCGGCGATCCTGCCGCGCGTCTTCCCGCAGATGCTGGAGGAGGTCTATGCCCACCAGGACGCCGGCCGCCCGACCTTCATCGTCAGCGCCGCCGGCAACGGCGTCGTCGAGCAGCTCGCCCATGTCCTCGGGATGGACGGGGGGATCGGTACCCGCTACGAAGTCGACGGGGAGGGCAACTTCACCGGCCGACTCGACGGCCCCTTCGTCTACGGCGAGGGCAAGGTGACGGCGATGGAGGAATTCGCCGCCCGCCACGGGATCGAGCTGGCCGAGTCCTACGCCTACTCCGACTCGCTCTCCGACCTTCCGATGCTGCGCGCGGTCGGCAACCCGGTTGCCGTCAACCCCGACCCGCCGCTGGCGGCGGTCGCCCGCGAGGAGGGCTGGCAAACCCTGCGCTTCGAGCGCCTCGGCCGCCGGCTGGTCGCCTTGGCCGTGACCCTGCTGGCGACCGTCGCCGGCTTCGGGGCCTCGCGAGTTGCCGCCCGCCGCCGCGTTCCGCCGCCGCGGCGGCTGCGCCCCCGCTAGGGTTCCGGGCCGGATGGAGGCAGCAACCGCACGCAAGATCCGCGTCGTCGTCGCCAAGCCCGGCTTGGACGGCCACGATCGCGGCGCCAAGATCATCGCCCGCGCCCTGCGCGACGCCGGCATGGAGGTCATCTACACCGGCCTGCACCAGACGCCCGAGCAGATCGCCGAGACGGTAATCCAGGAGGACGCCGACGCGGTCGGCCTCTCGATCCTCTCCGGCGCGCACATGACCCTGGTGCCGAAAGTCGTCGAGCTGCTGCAGGCCCAGGGAGTCGACGACGTCCTCGTCACCGTCGGCGGCACGATCCCGGCCGACGACATCCCCGAGCTGAAGAACCTCGGCGTCGCCGAGGTCTTCACCCCCGGCGCCGGCACCGACGACATCGTCGATTTCATCCGCGAGCGCGCCACCGCCCGCCACGCCGAGGGCTGAAAAACGCGGCTTCGCCGCAAAAGCGCCGCTGCGCGGCAACGCTCCGTGATATTCGACACGGATCCGTGCATAGGTCCGACCGATCGGGGTATGATCCTGATTGACTCGTCAGTCAACCGCCGGCACGCGTTAAGATCGCGCCCCGCGAAGACCTGAGAATCGTCCCCAAGGAGGCTTTGTTTTGAAGATCTGCGTCCTGGTCAAGGAGGTCCCGGACGCCGCCGTTCAGAAGCGCATCGACCCAAGCACGATGCGACTGGACCGCGGCGGCGAGAAAAACCTCAACCCCTTCGACACGCACGCCCTCGAGGCGGCGATGCAGATCAAGGAGGGTGGAGCGATCCCGGTCGAGGAGGTCGTGGCGGTAACGATGGGCCCGAGCTCCGCGGTCCGCGCGCTGCACAAGGCCGTCGCCCTCGGCGCCGACCGCTCGGTCCACCTCTCCGACGACGCGCTCGCCGGCTCCGACGTCTGCGCGACCGGTTACGCGCTGGCGAAAGTGCTCGAGTCCGAGAGCCCCGACCTGGTCCTGCTGGGCCAGCAGTCGGACGACGGCGAGTGCTACACGATCGGCGCCGTCGTCGCCGACCACCTGAAGATGCCTTCGCTGACCCAGGTGATCCAGATCGACGTCGCTGACGGCAAACTGCGCTGCGAGCGCCAGGCCGAGTACGGGTACGACACCGTCGAGGTCGAGCTGCCCGCCGTGATCAGCGTCGGCGACGCGATCAACGAGCCGCGCTACCCGAGCCTGAAAGCGATCATGGGCGCGAAAAAGAAGCCGCTCGACTCGAAGGCCACCGGCGACGTCGGCATCGAGGCAGGCCAGGTCGGCCAGGACGGCTCGAAGACGCAGGTCCTCGGTCTCAACCCGCCGCCGGCCAAGGAAGCGGGCGAGATCATCGAGGACGAGGACACCAACGAGACGGTCGAAAAGATCGTCGCGTGGCTCGACGAGAGGAAGCTGATCTAGATGGCAGGGATCCTGGTTTATGCCCTCCACGACGACGAGGGCAACTTCAACAAGAACTCGCTCGGAGCGATCTCCGAGGCGGCCAAGCTGGCCGGTGAAATCGGCGGCGAGGCCTCCGCGCTGGTGGTCGGCGAGGTCGCCGACGACGCCTGCGCCTCGCTCGGCAACTACGGCGCCGCCAAGGTCTACCGGGCCAAGAACGTGCCCGAGGGCCTGGCCCAGCCGATCGTCGACGCGATGGCCAAGGTCATTCAGGACAACGGCATCTCCTACGCTCTGTTCGGCGGCGGTCTGCTCGGCTTCGAGATCGGCGCCGGCCTCACCGCCCGCCTCAACGCCGGCGTGACGATGGAGGTCACCGCGGTCAAAGTCCAGGACGGCAAGCTCGTGGTTGAGCGGCCGATCCTGCAGGACTCCGAGATCGCCGACGTCGGCTACGTCTCCGAGCCCGGCATCATCATCGGCCGCCTCAACGCCTTCGACGCCAACGAGTCCGGCGGCACGGCTGAGGTCGTCGACGTCGACGTCGAGGTCTCCGCCTGGTCGACCAAGGCGAAGCTGGTCCAGCGCGGCGAGCAGCGCGGCGCCGACGTCAACATCGAGGACGCCGACATCCTCGTCGGCGGCGGCCGCGGTCTCGGCGCCAAAGAGGGCTTCGAGCTCTGCGAGCAGCTGGCCGAGTCGATGGGCGGCGCCGTCGCCGCGACCCGCGCGGTCGTCGACGCCGGCTGGTACCCCTACGCGGCCCAGATCGGCCAGACCGGAAAGACGGTGGCGCCGAAGCTGTACCTCGCCGCCGGCGTCTCCGGGGCGATCCAGCACAAGGTCGGGATGCAGAACTCGGAGAACATCCTCGCGATCAACAAGGACCCGAACGCGCCGATCTTCGAGTTCTCCGACCTCGGCGTGGTCGGCGATCTGCACAAGATCGTCCCCAAGCTGACCGAGGCGATCAAAGCCAAGAGGGGCTGACGTTGCCGGGGGCTTCGGCCCCCGGTCTTCATTCACCCTAAGGAAATGAACAAGGAGTCCATAGATGCCCGCCGTCGCACCCGCTGAGTTCCCGCCGCCGTTCGACTCCGCCGACGTGATCGGTCCGCCGACCGACGCGCCGGAGGATCGGATCGAGGTCGGGGTGGCGATCGTCGGGGGCGGGCCCGCGGGTCTCGCCTGCGCGAACAAGGTCCTGCAGCTGCTCGAGGACGAGCCGGAGCTGACCGAGAAGCTGGGCGAAGTCCCGGTCGCGGTGATCGAGAAGGGCAAAGTCGCCGGAGCCCACCTGCTCTCGGGGGCGAACATGAAGCCTTCGGCGATGGAAGAGCTGTTCCCCGACCTGTCGAAGGAGGAGTGGCCGGTCTACCAGGAGGTCACCAAGGACGCGGTCTACCTGCTGACCAAGAAAGCGGCGCTGCCCCTGAAGCCGATGCCGCCGAACTTCAAAAACCACGGCAACTACGTCACCTCGGTCTCGAAACTGGGCCGCTTCCTCGCCGAGAAAGCCGAAGAGGCCGGCGCCTACATCCTCAGCGAGACCGCGGCGACGAAACTGCTGGTCGAGGACCGGATCGTCAAGGGCGTCCGCTCCGGCGACCGCGGCCGCGGCAAGGAGGGCGAAGAGCTCGCCAACTTCGAGCCCGGCTCCGACGTCGTCGCCAAGGCGACCGTCCTCGCCGAGGGCACCGTCGGCCACCTCACCTACGCCGCCTACGACTACTTCGACATGCACGGCGCCGACCCGATGCGCTGGGAGCTCGGGGTGAAAGAGGTCTGGGAGGTGAAGGAGCCGCTCGACCGCGTCATCCACACGATGGGCTGGCCGCTGCGCAAATCTCCGCGCTTCAACGAGTTCGGCGGCAGCTTCATCTACCCGATGGGCGAGGACAAGATCTGCATCGGCCTCGTCGCCGGCCTCGACTACACCGACGCCACCTTCTCCGTCCACGACGCCCTGCAGCTGCTGAAGACCCACCCGTTCATCAAGAAGCTGATCGACGGCGGGAAGCGGGTCGCCTGGGGTGCGAAGACGATCCCCTCCGGCGGCTACTTCTCGATGCCGAAGCGCCTCGCCGTTCCCGGGATGATGGTCGCCGGCGACGCCGCCAGCATGGTCAACGTGCCGACGCTGAAGGGCGTCCACTACGCGATGCACGCCGGCATGTACGCGGCGGAGACGATCGTCGAGACGCTGAAGCAGGACATCGACTCGGTCAACTTTGAGGCCTACGACGACAAGGTCCGCAACTCGCTGATCGAGAAGGAGATCAAGCAGTCGCGGAACATGCGCCAGCCCTTCTCCAAGGGCTTCTTCATGGGCGGCGCGATCGTCTCGGCGATGACCGTGACCAAAGGCGCCTTCCCCGGCGGTCACTGGAGCCAGGAGCACGACTCCGAGATCGAGATGGACCTCGGCAAGGCGGGCGACACCTACCCCAAAGCCGACAACGAGCTGACCTTCAACAAGTTGGACAGCGTCTTCCTCTCCGGCAACGCGACCCGCGACGACGCTCCCAACCACGTCCGCATCCAGAGCCACGTTCCCCGCGAGGTCGCCCAGACCTGGGTTTCGATGTGCCCCGCCCAGGTCTACGAGATCCCCGAGGACCAACTGGAGAATGGGGCCGCCGAGGTCGACGTCCACGTCACCGCCTCCAACTGCGTCCAGTGCGGCGCGATCACCGCCAAGGGCGGGCGCCTGACCCTCCCCGAGGGCGGCGACGGCCCGCTGTACCAGGAGACCTGAGCAAGCCGTTTCGATCATCAATGAAGGTGCGACGCTCGTCGGCTTCATGGCCGGTGCGATAGCCGTCGGAGGATTTCTCGCCCATACGAGGCCCGTGTTGAAGAAGCGGGGCGAGCAGGAAATCAGGATTGCGACGGTGCTCGGCGGGTTGATCGGCCCTGGTCTCGCGGCGGCGTCACTGTTCTTTGCGACGATCCTCTAGAATGGTTTTGTCTGTCAAAGGAGAGAGATCATGAGTGAACGCACGGCTTTGACCCTGGTCTTCGCCCTTTCCATAGGAGGGCTATCTTTGGTGCTGGTCGGTCTCTCGCTGCTCGGAGCGAGTTCGGAACAGATGGCCCTTGCTTTCGTGGTGATTCTTTGCGTCGCCGCCGACACTGCCTCGCGGGTCGTGCTCCACTACCACCGCTGAGGCTTCTACAGCGCTTCGGCTTCCTCCGCTCGAAGCAGCGCCGCACCGTCGAAGAGCTGCGCGGTGCTCGCTGCGGTGGGAGTGAAGTCGAGGGTGCTGCGGCGGCGGGGGGCCGCGATCACGGTCCACTCCTCGCAGCCGGCGAAGGCCTCGTCGAGGCGCTGGGCCATGGTGCTGCGGGGGCGATCCTGGTCGAAGATCTGCTTGGACATCGCGCTCCGTCCTCCTGTAGGGGTTGTGGAAGTTTCACCCCGCCCGTCGGACGAAAAATATGCTCTTTGCGATTGTTTGGGAACGTTTGTTCGTTCTCGGGCTTATGAGGAAGTCGCAAACTCGGCAATCTCCTCTGCCAGCGGCCCCGGCTGATCGAGGGCGACGAACGTCTTCGCGTCCGGGATCTGCACGATCTTCGCGTTGCCGGCTTCGCCCTGCAGCCGCTCCGCGTAGCTGATTGGGAAGTACTTATCGCCAGGCGCCCAGGCCAGGAGGATCGGCATCTGCGAGCCGCGCAGCTTCTCCGCGGCGGCGAGCGTGTGGCGCTTGTTCATCCCCGCGGTGACCTTGGCCGCGTCCCGCATTACCCCGGAGTCGCTCTTCGCCGGCCTCATCCAGGAAGCGATCAGATCGTCGGGGATCTTCGTCCTCGCAAAGGGGGCGAAGGCGCGCCGCGCAACCGCTTCGATCCGGAACGGCGCCGAGAGGAGGAGCATTCCGCCCGGCAGCTTCGCCAGCGGCGGCATCGCCTTGAACATCCCCGGCGGAAAGTTCTCGTGGGTGTCGCAGTTGGTCAGCGCCAAGCGCCCGATCCGGTCCGGATGGGAGGTCACCAGCACCTGCGACATCGCTCCGCCGGAGTCGTTGCCGACGATCGTCACGTCCTCGAGCCCGAGCTTGGTCAGGAAGTCGGCGATCAGGCGGGCGATGCCGGGAGGGGAGAGGTCGGCACCGGGGTTCATCGCCAGCTGGTGCGCCCCGATCGGCCAGTCGGGGGCGATGCAGCGGAAGCGGTCGGAGAGGCGGTCGACGACGCCGTCCCAGAGGCGCCCGTCGACCAGGTACCCGTGGACGAAGACGATCGGCCTCCCCTCGCCCGCCTCGCGGTAGCGAATGGTTCCCTGGGGAAGTTGAACTTCCTTGCGCTGGTCCGTCACGATGCCCCTCCTTTAGCGGTGTTCTGCATCTAACATACATACAGCATGAATGTAAATCCAGACCGGCGCACCCAGGCCGAACGAACCCAGGCAACCCGTGACGCCCTGATCGCGGCCGCCCGGCGCCTCTTCACCGAGCGCGGCTACGACGACGTCGGGACCGAGGAGATCGTCCGCACCGCCGGGGTCACCCGCGGCGCCCTCTACCACCACTTCGGCGACAAGGCGAGCCTGCTGGAGGCGCTTTACGCGCGGATCGAGGCCGAATCGACCGAGCGGGTCGCGCGGATCGTCCTCGGCTCCGATCTGGAGAGCCCGCTGGAGGCGATGAAGGCGGGCGTGGAGGCGTTCCTCGACGAGTGCGCCGAGCCGGAGCTGCGCCAGATCGCCCTCCACGACGCACCCGCCGTCCTCGGCTGGGAGCGCTGGCGCGAGATCGGCGCCGTCAATGGCCTCGGGCTGATCGAAGCAAGCCTGGCG
>Ga0307314_10000023_pt1 | contig 46250 bp, 43 predicted proteins | sample ER_DNA_204_FD_194493 | JGI IMG/M metagenome (GOLD analysis project Ga0307314, IMG submission 194493) | Bulk soil microbial communities from the East River watershed near Crested Butte, Colorado, United States - ER_DNA_204 | ecosystem: Environmental > Terrestrial > Soil > Floodplain | place...
GAGCGCCGGGCGGCGCGCAGCCAGGTGCGCGACGACGTCCGCCCGCGCATCCACCGCGGCCGCAGCTACGTTTTCGCCCGCGCCTGGGGGACGGTGGTCCAGCGGGACCTCCAGGTCGCGACCGTGATCGGCGACGTCCTCGCCGGCCGCCCGTCGATCTACACGACCTTCCTCGCCTACGACGAGGTCGCCCACCACTCGGGCATCGAGCGCCACGACGCGCTGGCCGTCCTCCACGACCTCGACCGCCAGATCGCCCGGATCGCGACCGCCTGCGCCGAGGCGCCGCGCCCCTACCGGCTGGTGGTCCTCTCCGACCACGGCCAGTCGCAGGGCGAAACCTTCCGCGACCGCTACGGGCAGACGCTCGAGGAGCTGGTCCGCGAAGCCTGCGACTCCGAGAGCGTGGTCGCGGCCGAAGCCGGCGACGACGACGCCCTCTCCTACCTGAGCGCCGGCCTGACCGAGGTGGCGCGGGACGACACGGTCGCCGCCCGCACGGTGCGGGCGGCGACGCGCGAGCGCCGCGCCGACGGCGCTGTCGCCCTCGACCCGGCCTCCCGCCGCGAAGTCGCGGAAACCCATGACGGGGGCGAGCTGCCCGAGCTATCGGTGATGGCCTCCGGTTGCCTGGGCCTGATCAGCTTCCCGCGCGAGCCGGGGCGCCTCAGCCTGGAGCGGATAGAGGCGCTCCACCCCCTGCTCGTCCCCACCCTGCGCGAGCACCCGGGGATCGGCTTCCTGCTGGTGCGCTCCCAGCGGCACGGGGCACTGGCGCTCGGCCCGGCCGGCACTCACTTCCTCGACGAGAACAGGGTGGAGGGGGAGGACCCGCTGGCGCCCTTCGGCCCCAATGCCGCCGACCACCTGCGCCGGACCGACGGCTTCCCCCACTGCGCCGACCTGATGCTCAACAGCACCTACTGGCCCGAGTTCGGCGAGGTCGCCGCCTTCGAGGAGCTGGTCGGCTCCCACGGCGGCATGGGCGGGACCCAGAGCTTCCCCTTCGTGCTCCATCCCGCGGAGCTCGAGTGGCCGGCCGAGGAGGTCGTCGGCGCCGAAGCGGTCCACCGCGTCTTCCGCGGCTGGCTTGCCGGGCTCGGGCAGACCGCCTACGCCAGCGGGGCCGACTCGCCGGGCGAGAGGACCCGGGTCTCAACCTGAGGCGCCAGCCGGCGCGCCTCGGCGGCGAACTCCTCCGCCGGCAGCAGCAGCCGGCCGGGGCGCAGGCGGCCGAGCCCGAGGGGGTAGAGCGTGCCCCAGTGGATCGGCACGGCGAGGCGGGGGGATAGCAGCGCCGCCGCCCGCGCCGCCCGCGCCGGGTCGAGGTGGCCGGGACCGAGCGTCGGTCCCCAGCCCCAGACCGGCAGCAGCGCCAGGTCGAGCCCGCTGAGGTCGCTCATCGCGTCGAAGAGGTCGGTGTCGCCGGCGAAGTAGACGCGGCGGCTGCCGGCGATCGTGAACCCGACCGGCACCACCTCGGGCGCGCCCCGGCGCCGGCCGCCCTCGTGGTCGGCCTCGACCGCGGTCACGGTCAGGGGGCCGATCTCGCACGAGTCCCCGGGGGCCAGCTCGCTGACCTCGGTGAAGCCGTGGCGCTCGAAGAAGCGCCCGGACCCCGGCGGCACCAGCAGCCGCGTCCCGCGGCCGAGTCGCCGCAGCGAGGCGAGGTCGGCGTGGTCACGGTGGAGGTGGGAGATCAGCACCGCGTCGAGGCCGGCGGTGAGGTGCGGAGCGGGCAGGGGGCCGTGCCGGACCAGCGGACCGATCCGCGGGCGCAGGACCGGGTCGGTGAGCAGGCGGGCGCCGTCGAGCTCGATCAGGACGGTGGCGTGTCCGACGTAGGTGAAATCGTCCGGATTGCTCATGCCCCGTCGAGTATGGCTGCGTCGAGAGAAGCAAGGGAGCGAGGACGAGGTCGTCTCGTTGGAGCCCGGCGAGTTGAGCGGGCTCTTCGCAGCCCCGCGATGGCTGCGGGACCTCGGCTTCTCCTCCTGGCTGCTGGTCGGCTTCGGCGCCGCCCTGGTGGCGGCGATCTGGCTGCTCTCGCTGACCGAGACGATCGTGATGCCGGTGATCACCGCAGGGATCATCGCCGCCGTCGCCGGCCCTCTGGTGGACCGCCTGCGCGGCATCGGCCTTCCCCGCGCCCTCGGGGCGGGGCTGGTCCTGCTGGCGATCGTCGCCCTCGCCTTCGGGGTCGGATTGATCGTCCTCACCGGCATTTCCAGCCAGGCCGACAGCCTCTCGGCCCGCCTGCACGAAGGCGCCAGCGAGATCGAGTCGTGGGCGAAGAGCCTCGGGGTCAAGGCGCCGACGGCGGCCGACGCCAACTCGGGCGCGAGCGCCTCGGTCAGCGACGGCTTCCAGGCGCTGACCCAGGGCGTGCTCGGCGGCATCGACAGGCTCGCCGGCCTCGCCGTCTTCCTCTCCTTCACCGCCCTCAGCCTCTTCTTCCTGCTCAAGGACGGGCCGCAGATCGGCGCCTTCGTCGAGCGCCACCTCGGCGTCCCGACCCCCGTCGGCCACTCGATCCTCGGACGGATTGCCGGCAGCATGCGCGGCTACTTCCTCGGGGTGACGATCGTCGCCGCCTGGAGCGCCCTCCTGGTCGGGATCGGCTCGCTGGTCCTCGGCGTCCCGCTTGCCGGCACGATCGCGGTCGTCACCTTCCTGGGCGGCTACGTGCCCTACATCGGCGCCTGGACCGCGGGCGGCTTCGCCGTCCTCATCGCCCTCGGCGGCTCCGGGCCGGAGGCGGCGGGGGCGATGGCGGTGATCGTCCTCCTCGCCAACGGCGTCCTCCAGCAGCTGGTCCAGCCGATCGCCTACGGCGCGGCGCTGCAGCTGCACCCGCTGGCGGTGCTGATCGCGACGATCGCCGGCGGCTGCCTGTTCGGGACGGTGGGGCTGGTCCTGGCGGCGCCGCTCCTCTCGGCCGCGGTGAAGATCGCTGCCGATCTCACCGCGGCCGCAGAGGGCGGCAAGGAAGCGAGCTCTATTCCCCCCAGCGCGCCGTCAGCTGGTAGATGATCGTGACGTCGAGGATGATCATCAGGAACGCCCACAGCGGCGCTGCGGGGAACCAGACGATCTGAGCGACGGCGTTGATCGCGACGAAGAAGATCGCCGCCATCCGCGCCCAACTGGCGCCGGCGAAGAGGCCGAGACCGGTCAAGGCGACGATCGAGCCGAGGATCAGGTGGATCCATCCCCAGGTGGTGACGTCGGCGATGATCACTCCCTGACCGCCGACGAAGACGATTTCGTCGTTGAGAATCCCCGCCAGACCCCAGAGCGCGTCGAGCGATCCGACTATGAACAGGAGGACGCCGGCGAAGACGGTCCATCCCGTCGGCTGCCTTTCCTCGATCCTGCGCCGGTCGTGCCCGGCGGCGCTGCTGCTCTCCATATATGCCTCTTCCTTTAGTTGGTGGTTGCGATCGGTTCGCAGACAGCGCCCCTACCGACAACTCACTGAGTGCTCGACCGACCATAGAACGGCGCAGTACTCAAAGCAACAGGAAGGTTGAGCAACTGGCGAAGCCCAACCGTCAGGCCGTTGAGCTGCTCTTCTCCTCGACCGGCACCGGGAATAGGTCGAAGTCTCGCCCGAGGCGGAGCTCGCTGTAGCGCTTGGTCCAGTCGTCGTTGATCTTGTCCGACTGCTTCTTCATCCGCGGCTCGAACTCGAAGCCGTCGGGGCAGGTGAGGTCGAGGCGGTCGAGCAGGTTGAGGGTGCTGGCCTCGTAGTCGGCGGCGAAGTTCTCGTAGAGGACGAGGATCGGCTTGATCCCGGAGTGCTCGAAGAAGGCGTCCCAGGAGGCCTCTTCGATCAGCAGGTGCTCGAGCAGGTGGTCGATCGCCTTGTAGTGGAAGCGCAGCTGCGGGCGGTGGGCCTCGACGAAGCTGCGGTAGGGGGGAGCGCCGTCCTCCTCGACCGAGGCGGCCTTGGCGCTTGCCTGGTCCTCGCGCCAGGTGGCGGTCTGCACCGCCTTCCAGAGGCTGACCGCCTGCCGCACCTTGTTGGCGCGGACGACGCGGACGAAGGTGAGGTCGGGGAAGACCGAGGGCATCAGCTCCGCCAGCGGCACGTCGCGGTATTCGGGGACGTTGCGCAGGAGGCTGACGAACTCGCCGAAGTAGCCCCACATCAGCTTGGCGCCGAAGACGCCGTTCTCGGTGGTCCCGGTCTCGAAGGCCCACTCGAGGTAGCGGTCGTAGGCGGCGCGGCTCCAGAGCGGGGAGCGGGGCTGGGGGTCGGAGCCGACGCTGCGCTCGCCGAGGTGGTCGCGGATCGACTGGTCCTCGACACCGAGGAAGTATTCCTCCGGGCGGCGGGGGCGGCCGCTGTGCCGCAGCGCCTCGAAGTACTCCTCGGGACGGCCGGCGACGCCGGTTTCCTCCAGCGCGTGGCAGACGAGGGTGCTGCCGCTGCGGGGGGTGGCGCAGACGAGGTAGGAGCGATCCGGGAGCGGCTGGTCAGACATAGCTTCCTAACTATCCTTATCAACAAAAGAGTAAACAGGGGCGGCTCGATAACCTGGGAGGCCGTGCAACCGCCCAACATCCTCTACATCCACTCCCACGACACCGGCCGCTACGTCCAGCCCTACGGGTTCCAGGTCCCGACCCCGAACATCCAGATGCTGGCCGACCAGGGGGTGCTGTTCCGCGAGGCCTTCTGCGCCGCGCCGACCTGCTCCGGCAGCCGCGCCAGCCTCCTCACCGGGCTCTACTGCCACAACAACGGCATGCTCGGGCTCGCCCACCGCGGCTGGAAGCTGAACGACTACCGCCAGCACTGGGTCCACACCCTGCGCGGGGTCGGCTACCGCTCGATCCTGATCGGCGAGCAGCACATCTCGCTGGAGCCGGAGGTGATCGGCTACGACGAGGTCGTCCCGGTCGACCAGAACCACGCCCAGTTCGTCGCCCCGCTGACGATCAAGACGCTGCGCGAAGCGCCGGCCGAGCCCTGGTTCATGTCGGTCGGCTTCTTCGAGACCCACCGCAACTTCGCCGCCCCGACCTCGGTCCGCGACACGCTCTACTCGCTGCCGCCGGCGAACCTGCCGGACACCCCGGCGACCCGGCGCGACATGGCGGCGTTCAAGGCCAGCGCCCGCTCGCTCGACCAGGGGATCGGCGCCGTCCTCCACGCCCTCCACGACTACGGCCTGGTTGACAACACGGTCGTCATCTGCACCACCGACCACGGCATCGCCTTCCCCGGCTCCAAGGCAACCCTGTTCGACCGCGGTACCGGGGTGATGATGATCGTCCGCGGTCCGGGCTTCGGCGGCGGCAAGGTCGTCGACGCGCCGGTCAGCCACCTCGACGTCTTCCCGACCCTCTGCGACATCTCGGGGGCCGAGCGCCCCGACTGGCTGCAGGGGACCTCGCTGATGCCGCTGGTCCGCGGCGAGGTCGAGAGTCTCCACGACGCGATCTTCTCCGAGACGACCTTCCATGCCGCCTACCAGCCCCATCGGGCGATCCGGACCGAGCGTTGGAAGTACATAAGGAGATTTGACGAGTACCCGCATCCGGTGCTGGCTAACTGCGACGACAGCGCCACCAAGGACCTGCTGGTCGAGGCGGGGTGGGGGGAGCAGGAGGTCCCCGAGGAGCAGCTCTACGACCTGGTGCTGGACCCGCAGGAGGGGCGGAACTGCGCCGGCGACCCCGGCAAGGCCGAGGTTGTGGCGGAGCTGCGCGAGCGGCTCGACGCCTGGATGCGGGAGACCGAGGACCCGCTGCTGGAGGGCCCGGTGGCGCCGCCCGAGGGGGCGATCGTCAACGAGCAGTGGCAGGTCTCGCCGGACGATCCGGTGCGGATCGTCACGGCCGGCTCCACGGCCGCTCCATCCAGGTGAGGCAGGTCCAGCCGGGGATCGGCTGGCCGAGCGGGTCGCGGCTCTCGCCGTAGGCGAAGGTGCAGAGCCCGCAGTTGTGGGAGCCGAGGTTCCAGATCCCGGCGGCCATCGACGCAGAGAAACCGTCGCCGAGGACCGAGTCGAGGAGGAAGAAGCGGAGGAAGATGCCGTGGGTGACCAGCAGCGGCAGCTCGCCGTCCTGGCCGGACTCCAGCTCCGCCTTCAGCCGCCGCACCCGCTCGATCGCCCCCTCGAAGCTTTCGGCGGAGGTCAGCTCGCCCACGTAGTCGATCTCCTCGGCCTCGAGCCCGAGCGCCTCGCCGACCGCGCCCGCCGTTTCCCGCGCCCGCCGCAAGGGGCTCGAGAGCAGGCGGGTCACCCCGAGCTCACGCAGGCCGGCGCCGGCGGCGTGCGCCTGCTCGACCCCCTTCGCGGTCAGCTTGTCGCCCTCTGAGTGCGCGGCCGGCTCGCCGCTGCGGGCGGCGTTGTGGACCGACTCGCCGTGGCGGAGGAGGAGCGCCCTCATTCGGCGGCGGGGGCGGCGCCGGCGACGACGTTGACGAAGTTCTCCAGGTGCTTGGTCGTCCAGCACTCGAAGGCGCCGTCGCAGTAGCGCTCGTAGGCGGCCATCACCGAGTCGCCGTAGTTCCAGTAGAGCTTCGGCTCCGGGTTGAGCCAGAACAGCCGCCCCGCCTTCTCGGCGATCTGGCCGAAGACCTCGGCGTGGGGCTCGCGGCCGTTGGTGCGGGCGTCGCCGAGGACGATCACGGTCGAGCGCGGGTCGAGCTCTTCGGAGATCTCGGTCAGGAACTCGAGCCAGACGCGGCCGTAGTCGGTGTAGCCGGAGACGTCGGCGACGCCGCCCTCGCTGGAGATCTTCTGGGCGATGACGGCGAAGTCGCGCTCGTGCTCGAAGACGTCGGTCACCTCGGAGATCCGCTCGATGAAGACGAAGCTGCGCAGCTTGCGGAAGGAGTCGTGGAGGGCGTGGAGGACCGAGAGGAAGAAGACGCTGGCCGAGGTGACCGAGGTGGAGACGTCGCAGAGGACGTAGATCTCCGGCCGCCGCGGCCGCTTCGGCCGGTATTTGAGCCGCAGCGGCACGCCGCCGGTCTCCAGCGAGGCGCGCATCGTCCGCCGCACGTCGACGTGCTGGCCCTTTTTCCGCCCCCGCTGCTCGTGCCCGAGCGTCGCCAGCCGCCGCTTCATCTGCGAGACGGCGCGGTGGACGGCGGCAAGGTCCTGGGTCGGGCTGGTCGGCAGCGCCCGGTCGAGCTCGGCGAGGGGACGGGAGGGGGGAAGGGTCTCGGTCCGCTCGATCAGGTCGCGCTCGAGCTCGCGCCGCAGGTGGCGCTCGAAGCCGGTCAGCTGGTCGCGGTCGATCGGCGGCCGCTCGCCGCCGTCCTCGGTCGGCGGCTGCGCCCCCGCGGTCAGCCCCAGCGTGCGGCGGATCCGCTGCACGTCGACCCCGACCACGCCCGAGCCCTCGGCGCGGCCGAAGGCGGCGATCGCCAGCCGCGCCAGGTCCCGCATCGCGTCCTCGTCGCCGGCGGCGATCGCCTCGCGGATCGCGTCGGAGAGCTCGTCCATGTCGAAGCGCTCGCCGTCGCCGGCCGGCGGGCCGCCCTCGGCGTGCTCGGTGACCCCGCGCTGGACCGCCTCGGCCTCGGCGCCGCGGAAGAAGTAGCGGTCGAAGAGCAGCTCGAAGACGCGGCGGTCGTCCTGGGACTTGGCGATCGTCGTCGCCAGCGCCTCGCGGAAGTCGGCGCGCGAGGTCCAGCCGACCTCGCCCAGGGCGGCGAAGGCGTCGAGGATCTCCGAGGTGCCGACCGCCACCCCCTCGCCGCGCAGCTCCTCGCAGAAGCCGAGCAGCTTCGCCGCCATACCCGGCGGCCCGGTCTCAGCCCTCGGTCCGTAGGGGGTCGGCAAGTTTCACCCCGACCCGCTCGGCGACGAGGTCGATGTCGGTGCGGTGCTTGACGATGATCGACATCGACTGGGTGAAGGTCTCGCGGTCGATGTCGTCGGCCCCCAGCAGCAGCAGCGTCCGCGCCCAGTCGATCGACTCGGCGATCGAGGGCGGCTTCTTCAGGTCGAGCGCGCGGACCATGCGGATCACCTCGACCAGCTTGCGGGCCAGCGTCTCGGAGATGTCGGGAGCGTGGAGGCGGACGATTTCCATCTCCCGCTCGAGCTCGGGGTAGTCGAGCCAGAGGTAGAGGCAGCGGCGCTTCAGCGCCTCGGTCAGCTCGCGCGAGTCGTTCGAGGTGAGGACGACGATCGGCATCGTCGTCGCCTCGATCCGCCCCAGCTCCGGGATCGTGATCTGGAAGTCGGAGAGGAGCTCGAGCAGCATCGCCTCGAACTCCTGGTCGGTCTTGTCGATCTCGTCGATCAGCAGCACCACCGGCTCGGGGCTGGCGATCGCCTGCATCAGCGGCCGCTCGAGCAGGAAGTCGCTGCTGAAGATGTCGTCCTGGACGTCTTCCCAGCCGGCCTCGCCGCCGGCCTGGATCCGCAGCAGCTGCTTGCGGTAGTTCCACTCGTACATCGCCTTCGCCTCGTCGAGTCCCTCGTAGCACTGCAGCCGCACCAGCTCGCGGCCGCTGGCGCGGGAGAGCGCCTTCGCCAGCTCGGTCTTGCCGACGCCGGCCGGGCCCTCGACCAGGACCGGCTTGCCGAGCTTCTGGGCGAGGAAGGAGACGAGCGCAGCCGGCTCGTCGGCGAGGTAGCCGACCTGGGCCAGGGACTGCTTCACCTCTGCGACGGAGCCTTCGGCCATGGCCGCGATGATAATCCCGCCCGGTGCTCGACCTCCTGTCCCTGCCGCTGGCTCTGCTCCCGCACAGCCCCACGCCCTACATCGCGCTGATGCTGGCCGGATTCGCGATCGGGATCCTCGGCCACCTCACCCGCGCCCGCTGGCTGGTCGCCGCCGGCGTGATCCTGATCTTCCTCGGGGCGCTGCTCTTCCCCCTGCTCGCCAACGTCACCACCGAAGACCGCCCGCCCCCGATCGAAGAATCGCGCGGGGATAGCGGCGAATAGAGCCGGGTAGGTTCGTCCCATGGGACGCCTCGACGAAGTCGACCTCACCCAGGACCTGGGGAAGAAGGAGGCGAAGAAACGGCTGAAGCGCGAAGGGGAGCGGCTGGCGCAGCTGCGTCTGACGCTCGGCGGGCTGATCGGCGACTGCAAGGTCGGGCCGCCGTTGATCGTCGTCTTCGAGGGCTGGGACGCCTCCGGCAAGGGCGGGGCGATCAAGCGGCTGGTGGCGCCGCTCGACCCGCGTCACGTCCGCGTCGCCCAGTTCGCCGCCCCCACGGCCGACGAGAAGCGCCACCACTTCCTCGGCCGCTTCTGGCCGGCGCTGCCGGGCTGGGGCGGGATGACCGTCTTCGACCGCTCCTGGTACGGCCGGGTGCTGGTCGAGCGGGTCGAGGGCTTCGCCGGCGAGGAGCAATGGGGCCGCGCCTACCGGGAGATCGACGACTTCGAGCGCACGCTCGCCGACGAGGGCGCGATCATCGTCAAGCTCTGGCTCCACACCTCGCCCGAGGAGCAGCTGAAGCGGTTCGAAGCCCGCGCCGGGGACCCGCTGAAGTCGTGGAAGCTGACCGACGAGGACTGGCGCAACCGCGAGAAGCGGCCCCAGTACGAGGCGGCGGTGGAGGAGATGCTGGAGCGGACCGATTGCGAGAACGCCCCCTGGCGGGTGGTCGCGGCGGAGTCGAAGCGGTTCGCCCGGGTCGAGGTGATCCGGGTCGTCAACGAGCAAATCGAGCGGGGGATGCGGCGCGCGGGGCAGGATCCGCCGCCCCCGCCGTAAACTCCCGCCCCGGTCCTGTTCTCGAGCACGAGGAGCCCCATCTCTTGACGCGTTTCCGAATTCTTGCCCTGTTCGCCGTCCTCACCGCGATCGCGGTCGTCTTCGCCGCCTGCGGAAGCAGCAGCGACAGCAGCGACAGCAGCGGCGAAGACCCGCAGAAGGTCCTCGAAAACGCCAGCCTCGAAGGCGTGAAGAGCGGCGAATTCGACCTCTCGCTGAACGCCACCGCCGAAGGCGACGAAGGCGGCGAAGTCGAAGCCAGCGTCTCCGGCCCCTTCGAAGCCGGCGCCAAGGGCGAACTGCCCCAGGTGGAGATGAAGGCGGAAGCGAACGGCTCGGCCGGCGGCGAAGACCTCGAATTCGAAGGCGGCCTGACGCTGCTCACCGACCACGGCTTCGTCGAATACGAAGGCGAGGCATACGAAGTCGACCCGACCACCTTCGGGTTCCTCAAGTCGGCGCTGGAACAGTCGCAGCAGCAGGAAGGCGAAGCGGACGTCACCGCCTGCCAGAAGGCGGCGGAAGGGATCAGGTTCAGCCAGTTCGCCGAGCAGCTCGCCAACGAAGGCAGCGCCGACGTCGAGGGGACCTCGACGACCAAGCTCAGCGGCGACCTCGACGTCAGCGGCGCGGTCGACGCGTTGATCCAGCTGACCGAAGACCCCGCCTGCAGCTCCCAGCTCGAAGCCGCCGGCCCGCTGCCGATCGGCGAACTGGAAGAAGCCAAGGGCGAACTCTCCAAGGCGATCAAGAAGGCCCACGTCGACCTCTACGTCGGCGACGACGACATCGTCCGCAAGATGGCGCTGGAACTGACGATCCAGCCGCCGCAAGCGAGGGACGAAAAAGTTGAACTGGAAATGGAACTGACGCTCTCCGGAGTGAACGAAGAGCAGAGTTTCGACGAACCCTCCGGCGCGAAGCCGCTGGAAGCGCTGTTCAAGAAGCTCAAGGTCAACCCGCTCGAACTGCTGGAAGGCAGCCAGGAAGGCCTCGGCGGCCTGCTCGAAGGGCTGAGTGGCGGCTCGGGCGGCTCGGGCTCGGCCAGCAAGAGGGCGGAATGCTTTCGGGAAGCCCAGACCCCGGCGGATCTGCAGAAGTGCGCCAGCCTGAAGTAGTCCTCACCCCGCGGCATCGTGGGTGAGGGAGGGCCTCGCCTTGACGCGTCCTTTTTCAGGACGCCGATGGGCTGGCCCTACCTGCTGACGCCGCTGATCCCGGTCGCGGTCGTCCTCGAGCTGGCGGGGGTGCCGGCGACGGTCGTCTTCGCCGCCTCGGCGCTGGGGATCATCCCCACGGCGGCGCTGATGGGGCGGGCGACCGAGGAGCTGGCGGCGCGCTCGGGGCCGGGGATCGGCGGCCTCCTCAACGTCACCTTCGGCAACGCGCCGGAGCTGATCATCGCCCTCTTCGCCCTCGCCCAGGGGCTGCAGGAGGTGGTCAAGGCCTCGATCGTCGGCTCGATCGTCGGCAACATGCTGCTCGTCCTCGGCGCGGCGATGCTGGCCGGCGGCCTCGGACGCCAGAAACAGCGCTTCAGCCGCACCAGCGCCAGCATCCAGACGACGATGCTGATGCTGGCCGGGGCGGCGCTGATCATGCCGGCGATCTTCGAGCTGGTCGAGGGCAAGGGCCTGCCGGAGCCCGGCGCCGAGGCGATCCACTACGGCGGCACCGTCGAGCACCTCTCGCTGGCGGTCGCGATCGTCCTCATCGTCACCTACGTGATCGGGCTCTTCTTCTCGCTGAAGACGCACCGGGACCTCTTCAACCCCGAGTACGAGGAGGAAGACACCTGGGGCTGGTCGACGAAGACCTCGGTGATCGCGCTCGCGATCGCCGGCGTCCTCGTCGGCGTCATGTCGGAGGTGCTGGTCGGCTCGATCACCGAGGCCTCGGAGTCGATCGGCCTCTCGGAGTTCTTCATCGGCGTCATCGTCGTCGCGATCGTCGGCAACGCGGCCGAGCACTGGGTCGCGGTCCTGGTCGCGATGAAGGACAAGATGGACCTGGCGGTCAATATCGCGATCGGCTCCAGCGCCCAAGTCGCCCTGTTCGTCGCCCCGGTGCTGGTGATCGCCTCCCTCTTCATCGGCCCCTATCCGCTGGCGCTGGTCTTCAACGGCTTCGAGCTGGGGGCGATCCTGCTGGCGATCCTGGTCGGCAACCACGTCACCGCCGACGGCGAGTCGACCTGGTTCGAGGGCGTGCAGCTGCTCGCGGTCTACTTCGTCTTCGGCCTCGCCTTCTATTTCGCCTGAGCGCGCCTGGCGGCGCCCTCGGTCGCTCGCGTGCAGAGCACGCCACGCTCCCTGCGTCCTTGCCAGCCACGCTCAGTAGGCTCAACCGATGGAAGCCGTGCTCCTGCTGGTCAGCTTCGCGATCGTCCTCACCGGCGCGCTGATCTTCACCAACGCGGTCGAGTGGATCGGCCACCGGCTCGAGGTCGGGGTGGGGGCGGTGGGCAGCATCCTCGCCGCGGTCGGGACGGCGATGCCGGAGACGCTGATCGCGATCGTCGCCCTCGTCGACGTCAGCGAGGGCTCCGAAGACGTCGCCGTCGGCGCGATCGTCGGCGCCCCGTTCCTCCTCGCCACCCTGGCGATGGGGCTGGTCGGGCTCTTCGCCTACATGTACCGCGACAAACGCGACCAGGGCCTGCAGTTGAACGTCCACCGGCCGACGCTCGAGCGCGACCTGCTCTTCTTCCTCGCCCTCTTCACCCTCGCAGGCCTGCTTTCCTGGGGCCCGCCGGCGGCGGTGCGGATCACGGTCGGCGTCCTCTTCCTCCTCGCCTACGTCTTCTACATCCGGCTGACGCTGAAGGGCGGGGGGGACGTGCAGAGCGAGGAGTCGCTCAACCCGCTGATCTTCGAGCGGCGCCCCGGGCGCCGGGAAGACCCCTCGTTGCTGCTCTGCGTGCTCCAGCTCCTGGTCGGGCTGGGGGCGATGGTCGGCGGCGCCCACCTCTTCGTCGAGGAGCTGCTCCACATCGCCGAGAGCATCGGCGCCGAGCCGCTGGTGCTGGCGCTGATCCTGGCGCCGCTGGCGACCGAGCTGCCGGAGAAGGTGAACAGCTTCTTCTGGGTCCGCGAAGGCAAGGACGCGCTGGCGCTGGGCAACATCAGCGGGGCGATGGTCTTCCAGTCGATGATCCCGGTCGGGATCGGCCTGATCTTCACCGACTGGGACCTCAACTGGCACGCGGTCCTCTCGATCGGCCTCGGCCTCGCCGGCGGCCTCCTCGCCTACGAGAGCCTGCACCTGGCCCGGCGCTTCAAACTCCCGGCCGTGATCGGCTGGTTCCTGCTCTACGCAAGCTTCATCGCCGCGGTCGTCGTCAGCGCTTAAGCAGCCAGTTCGCCCAACGCCTTCAGCACCAATTCGTCGTGCTTCTTGGGTTGGACTTTCGGGAAGACCCGGGCGATCTTCCCCTTCGGATCGATGATGAAGGTCGCGCGCTGGACGCCCATGTACTTGCGCCCGTACATCGACTTCTCGACCCAGGTGCCGTACTTCTCGGCGACCGCGTGGTCGGCGTCGGCGAGCAGGGTGAAGTCGAGGTCGTATTTGCCGGCGAACTTGTCGACGTCCTCGACTTCGTCGGGTGAGATCCCGATCACCCGCGCCCCGGCGGCCTCGTACTCGGCGCGCCGGTCGCGGACCCCGCAGGCCTGGGTGGTGCAGCCGGAGGTGTCGGCCTTCGGGTAGAAGTAGAGGACGACCGTCTGCCCCTTCAGGTCGGACAGCTTCACCTTCTCCCCGTTCTGTTCGGGCAGGGCGAAGGCGGGGGCCTTGTCTCCCTCGGCGAGCACCGCTACTCCTCCGGGTCGGGGTCGGGCTCGGGCCGTTCCTCTTCTTCTTCAAGGTCGTCGTCGGTTTTTTCCAGCACGTCGGCGCCGAGCGCCTCGCCCTGGCTGCTCGTCTCGAAGCTCTCGAGGGCGCGGTCGCGCCCGTCCTCGTCGACCGGCACGTCGTCGGAGACCCGGACCCACTCCGAGCCTTCGTGGCCCTCGAGCTCGTCGAAGACCTCTTGATCGACCGAGGCGGAGTCGTCGACGATCACGACCACCTCGGTCTGGGGGTTGAAGTAGGTCCCCGGCTGGTTGAGCATCTCCTCGACCTCGTAGATCTCCTGCGGCCCGGCCATCAGGGCGATCCTATGAGATCCGCCAGTTGCTTTTCGACCTCCGCCTCGACGTCGAGCGCCCCCCGGCCTTCGCGTAGCCGCCGTTCGTTGCGGGCGACGACGAGCTGCCGCACCTCGGCCCGCAGCTCGGCGTCCATCGCCTCCTCTCCCCGCGGCTGCCCGGCCGCCGCGAGCAGGCGCTCGGCCTCCGCCTCGACGTCGAGGGGCGCCTCGCCACGCTGCCGCCGGCGCTCGGATTTCGCCTCCAGCATCTGCCGCACCTCGGCTGCCTGGATCGCGGGATCGACCGTCGGCGGGCCGCCCCCGGTGCCGCCCCGCCGCGGGCGCTGGTCGAGGATCGCGAAGGGCCCGTCGCCCATCGTCTCCCAGCCGCCGCCGACCCGCCGCAGCAGCAAGCCGACCAGCGGCGCCGCCACGCCGGTGAAGGCGAGCAGGGCGATTCCCTTCTGCAGAGCCGAGAGCGCCAGCGGAAAGTCCATCGCAGAAGGGTAAAGCGGCCATTACGCGGGCCCGGTCCGGTAACCTTGAAGGCCGGTTGACTGACCAGTCAATCGGTGGAACGTCTGCCCCCTCTTCGGCGGCGCTCCCGCAGACTTCAGAGAACCCAAGAAAAGGAGCGCCGACCGGTGGTCGACTTCACCCTCACCGACGAGCAGAAGGATCTGCGCGAGCTGGCTCACAGCTTCGCCGAGAAAGACATGCGCACCGTCGCATGGGAGTACGACAAGGACGGCACCTGGCCGCAGGACGTGATCGAGAAGGCCTGGGAGGTCGGGTTGATGAACACCCACATCCCCGAGGCCTACGGCGGTCCCGGCCTCGACTACCTCTCAGGCTGCCTGATCGAGGAGGAGTTCGGCTGGGGCTGCTCCGGGATCGGCACCTCGCTGGCCGCCAACGGCCTCGCCTCGGCTCCGATCACCCTCGGCGGCTCCGAGGAGACGAAGAAGAAGTACCTGGGGATGCTCTCCGAAGCCCCCAAGCTCTGCTCCTTCGGCCTGACCGAGCCGGACGCCGGCTCCGACGTCTCCGGGATGAAGACCAAGGCCGTGAAGAACGGCGACAAGTACGTCCTCAGCGGCTCCAAGTGCTTCATCACCAACGGCACCTACGCCGACTACTTCACGGTCTTCGCCAAGACCGACCCCGAGGCCGGCCACCGCGGGATCAGCGCCTTCGTCGTCGACGCCGACCTCCCCGGGGTCTCGGTTGACAAGAAGGAGGACAAGATGGGTCAGCGGGCCTCCAATACCGCGACCATCTCCTTCGACGAAGTCGAGATCCCGGCCGAGAACCTCCTCGGCGAGGAAAACAAGGGCTTCAAACTGGCGATGATGACCCTCGACCGGACCCGTCCCGGCGTCTCGGCGATGGCCGTCGGCATCGCCCGCGCCGCCCTCGAATACGCCACGGACTACTCGAAAGAAAGGGTCCAGTTCGGCGTCCCGATCGCGATGCACCAGGCGATCCAGTTCATGATCGCCGACATGGCGACCAAGGTCGAGGCCGCCCGCCTGCTGACCTGGAACTCGGCCTTCCTGCTCGACCAGGGCGTTCGCAACTCGAAGGTCTCCTCGATGGCCAAGCGCTTCGCCGCCGACTCGGCGATGGAGGTCACCACCGACGCCGTCCAGGTCTACGGCGGCTACGGCTTCATCAAGGAGTACCCGGTCGAGAAACTGATGCGCGACTCGAAGATCATGCAGCTCTACGAGGGCACCAGCCAGATCCAGCGCCTCGTCATCGCCAAAGAAGTCCTGCTCCCCCGCCAGGAAAGCACCCCGGCGCCCGACGCCAAGGCCCAGGCGTCCGAGCAGAGCCAGTCCGAGCAAGCCGCCGCGACGGTCTAGCTCCAAGCCTCACCGCTTCACCAAGCCGCCGGTCCCCAAGGGCCGGCGGCTTTTTTGCGCACGGAGCGCGGTCGCGGGACGAACAGCAGCGGGGTAGGGGGAAGAGATCGAACGCTCCGGTCATTTGTACCTCTATGCGGGACAAAAGACCGGGGCACCTCATCGGGTGCATCCGGGCGTCTATGCGGTGGGCTACACCCGTCTTTCGACCCACGGCCACTGTTTAGCGGCGGTTCTGGCTTGCGGCCCGGACGCCTTATTGAGCCATGTATCCGCTGCGTGGCTCTGGGGCTTGACGAAAACCTCACCCTTTCCTGCTTCTGTAAGCACCCCGCACCACCGCAAGCGGCGGCCGCCACTTCGACTTCACGAAGCGCGGTCTCTGGCCCCCGGGGACCGAGAGCTGCGGGAGGGAACCCCTGTTACCTCGCTGCCGCGAACCCTCCTCGACGTCGCCGCCGATATCCGCTTCGAGTGGCTGGAGAAGATGGTGGAGCGCTCCGAAGAGCTGGGCCTGATGGGGATTCAGACGATCCGGGTGACCGGACCGCGGCTGCAGAGCGAACCGGAGGAGGTGATCCGTCGGGTTGCCCGGCTGCTCAACGAGCGGGGGCCTTGGCGCGCTGCTTCGAGCTCTTCAGTCGCTTGATTTTGTCGAGCTCGACCTTGCGCAGGCGGATCGCTTCGGGGGTGATTTCGACGCACTCGTCCTCGCGGACGAACTCGACGGAGGCTTCCAGGGAGAGTCGCACCGGCGGCGCCAGGCGCTCGAGGACGTCGGCACTGGCGGCGCGCATGTTGGTCTGCTGTTTGGCCCTGGTCGGGTTGACGTCGAGGTCCTCCGAGCGGGAGTTCTCGCCGACGATCATGCCTTCGTAGACTTCCTCGCCGGAGCCGACGAAGAGCCGGCCGCGGTCCTGCAGGCTCATCAGCGAGTAGCCGGCGGTCTGGCCGCGACGGTCGGCGACCAGCGAGCCGGTCTGGCGCGTGCGCAGCTCTCCCGCCCACGGCTCCCAGCGGTCGAAGACGTGGTGCATCAGGCCGCTGCCGCGGGTCACGGTGAGGAACTCGGTGCGGAAGCCGATCAGGCCGCGGGCCGGCACCAGGTACTCCATCCGCACCCAGCCGGTGGCGTGGTTGACCATCTGCTCCATCCGCCCCTTGCGGCCGGCCAGCATCTGGGTGACGTCGCCGACGTGCTCCTCCGGGACGTCGATCGCCAGCCGCTCGACCGGCTCGTGCGTCTTGCCTTCGATCTCGCGCGTCACCACCTGCGGCTGTCCGGCGGTCAGCTCGTAGCCCTCGCGCCGCATGATCTCCAGCAGCACGACCAGCTGCAGCTCTCCGCGCCCCTGCACCTCCCAGGCGTCCGGCCGTTCGGTCTCCTTGACCCGCAGCGAGACGTTGCCGACCAGCTCGGCGTCCAGGCGCGAGAGGATCTGCCGCGCGGTCAGCTTGTCGCCGCCCTGGGTCCCCGCCAGCGGCGAGGTGTTGATCCCGATCACGACCGAAAGCGAGGGCTCGTCGACCGTGATCACCGGCAGCGGCCGCGGGTCGGCGGGGTCCGCCAGCGTCTCCCCGATCGTCACCTCTTCGATCCCGGCGACGGCGATGATTTCCCCCGGCCCCGCCTCCTCGGCGACGACCCGCTCCAGCCCCTGGGTCACGTAGAGCTCGGAGACCGCCGCCCGCTGGACGCTGCCGTCGGCGCGGCACCAGGCGATCTGCTGCCCCGAGCGGATCGATCCCTGGTGGACCCGGCAGATCGCCAGCCGCCCGACGTAGGGGGAGGCATCGAGGTTGGTCACGTGCGCCTGCAGCGGCGTCCCCTCGTCGTATTGGGGCGCCGGGATCTTCTCCAGCATCAGCTCGAGCAGCGGCTTCAGGTCCTCTCCCTCGACGCCCTCCTCCAGCGCCGCCCAGCCGTCCTTGGCGTTGGTGTAGACGATCGGGAAGTCGATCTGCTCGGAGTCGGCGTCGAGGTCCATGAAGAGCTCGTAGACCTCGTCGACGACCTCGGCGATCCGCGCGTCCGGCCGGTCGACCTTGTTGACGACGAGGATGATCGGCAGCTTCCGCTCCAGCGCCTTGCGCAGGACGAAGCGGGTCTGCGGCAGCGGCCCCTCGCTGGCGTCGACCAGCAGCAGCGCCCCGTCGACCATCGTCAGCGCCCGCTCGACCTCGCCGCCGAAGTCGGCGTGGCCCGGCGTGTCGACGATGTTCAGCTTCGTCTCGCCGTAGGTGACCGCGGTGTTCTTGGCGAGGATCGTGATCCCCTTCTCCTTCTCGAGGTCCATCGAGTCCATCACCCGCTCGGCGACGTCCTGGCCCTTGCGGAAGGTCCCGGTCTGCCACAGCATCGCGTCGACCAGGGTCGTCTTCCCGTGGTCGACGTGGGCGATGATCGCGATATTGCGCAGGTCTTTTCGTTCGTTGCTCATGGCGAGTTGGGAGGGTAGGGGACGGGTCGAATCGGCTCCGACCAAGAAAGAAGCCCGCCGTACGGCGGGCTTCGCACTACTGGAAGCGTTTAGCGACTACTGCTGCTGAACGCTCGCCGCGGCCGGGCCTTTGGGGCCTTCTTCGGACTCGTAGCTCACTTTGGCGCCCTCGGTCAGGGACTTGAAGCCCTCACCCAGGATGGCGCTGTGATGAACGAAGACGTCCTTCGAGCCGTCGTCGGGCGTGATGAACCCGTAACCCTTGTCGTCGCTGAACCACTTGACAGTTCCAGTCGGCATGCATTGCCTCCACTTCATGTGCTGCGAACGCGGAGGATGCGATGAAGCAACGACTGCGAGCGCTACGCACAACTTTCGCCGGTAATCACCGGCCCTAACGCAGGGGACCGTAGCAGGAACACTCCCCGCTGCCGCGCCAAATGAGGGCTTTACTCGCTTTCGTTCGTGCCGATACAAGGACCAGTGACGTCCTCGGGTTCCGCAGCCGGCCGCCTCGCCCTGGCCCTCGCAGCCGCCTTCGCGGCTCTGCCCGCCCCTCCCGCGGCCGCCGACGCGCCGGGCTCGCTCTCGCCTCCGCTGGAAGAACTGGCGCAGCCGGCCGTCGCCGCCAAGCCCCTCGCCGCCCAGGCCGACCGGCTCGGTCTTCCCCTCGAGGGGCCCGGCAGCCTCGTCCGCGACGGCGGCCGGGTGCTCGTCACCACCCGCGTCCCCGGCGGGGTCGCGCCGGCCGTCGCCGGCCTGCGCCAGGCGGGGGCGCGGATCCTCAGCGCCAGCGCCGAGACCGGGACGGCGACGCTCTCCGTAGCCCCCTCGCGCCTGCCCGAGGTTGCCGCCGTCACCGGCGTCAGCGCCGTCTGGCAGGTGCGGGCGCCGGTCAGCTTCACCCCCGAAGGCCAGTGCGAAGGTGGCGCCGCGATCTCTGAGGGGCTGTCCCAGCTTCAGGCCGACCAGGCTCGCTCCGCCTTCGATCTGCGCGGGAAGGGGCAGACCGTCGGTGTCCTCTCCGACTCCTACGACAGCGCCGAAGCGGACCCGACCGGGGCGCCCGACGACGTTCAATCCGGCGACCTCCCCGGACCGGCGGGAACCTGCTCCGGGCAGCAGCTCCCGGTCGACGTCCTCGCCGAGGGGCCCGCCGACGGCGGCGACGAGGGCCGGGCGATGCTGCAGATCGTCCACGACCTGGCCCCGCACGCGAACCTCGCCTTCGCCACCGCCTTCGAAAGCGAAGAATCCTTCGCCGAGAACATCGAAGCGCTGGCGCGGCCCGCCTCCGAAGGCGGGGCGGGGGCCGGCGTCATCGTCGACGACGTCGCCTGGTTCGAAGAGCCCTTCTTCCAGGACGGTCCGGTCGCCGTCGCCGTCGACCACGTCGTCGGCGCCGGCGTCACCTACCTGAGCGCCGCCGGCAACGACAACCTCTTCAACTCGAGCGGCAACCGGATCGCCTCCTGGGAAGCGCCCGCCTTCCGCAACTCCGGCGGCTGCCCGGCCGCGGTGACCAGCGGCTCGCAGTGCATGGACTTCGACCCCGGCCCCGGCAGCGACGACACCTTCGGCATCACGGTCGAACCCCACGAAACCCTGATCCTCGACCTGCAGTGGGCCGAACCCTGGAACGGCGTCGGCACCAACCTCGACGCCTACCTGCTCTCGAGCGGCGGCGGCAAAGTCCTCGCGAAATCGACCGAAGCCAACATCAACGGCACCCAGCGGCCGGTCGAGATCGTCAGCTGGGAAAACAGCGAATCGGGCTCGCAGACGGTGCAGCTGGCGATCAACCGCCGGCTCGGCGCCAGCCCGCGGCTGAAGTTCATCCTCCTCCAGAACGGCGGCGGGGTGAGCGCGACCGAGTACCCGAAATCGAGCGGGGGAGACGTCGTCGGCCCGGCGGTCTTCGGCCATGCCGGGGCCGCGAGCGCGATCGCGGTCGCCGCCGTTCCCTACAGCGACAGCACCAGGATCGAGCGCTACTCCTCCCGCGGTCCGGTCACCCACCTCTTCGGACCGGCCGAAGGGCCGGGCCCGGCGCTCCCGCTCGGGGCGCCGGAAGTGATCCCGAAGCCCGACCTCGCCGCCACCGACTGCGGCGTCACCACCTTCTTCGCCTTCCCCTCCGCAGGCAAATGGCGTTTCTGCGGCACCTCGGCGGCTGCGCCCCACGCGGCCGCCGTCGCGGCGCTGGTGCGGCAGGCGAAGCCGACCCTGCCGGCCCAGCAGGTGCGGGGCACGCTGGAAGAGACCGCGGCCCCTGTCGGCGGCTTCCCGGCCGATGCGGCCGGCGCCGGACGGGTCGACGCCTTCGCCGCGATCGCCGGCCTGCCCGGCCCGATCGAAGGCGGCGACGGGCCGAGCGAACCGGCGCCGGCGCTGGAAACCCTCAGCGGCGCCGCGACGACTGAGGCGCCGCCTGGCCAGCCCGCTCTGCCTGTGAGCCCGGCACCCGCGCCGCGCCCGTCGGCGCCGAGCACGACGCTTCTCCGCCATCCCAGGGCCGTGGTCCGCGTCCGCGCCCGCAGCGTCCGCCTCGTCTTCCGCTTCGGCTCCGACCCCGCGGGCGCCGCCTTCCTCTGCCGGGTCGACGGCCGTCCCTACCGCTCCTGCGCCAGCCGCTTCGTCCGCCGCTACGGGCCCGGCCGCCACGCGCTCGAGGTCAAGGCGCAGGGGTCGACCGGCGTCACCGACCCGACCCCCACCGTCTTCCGCTTCCGCGTCAAGCCCGCCGGCTGAGGGCTCAGGCCGAGCTGCGCCGGCCCTGCCGCCGCATCGTCCAGTGCCCCGCCCCCAGCAGCGCCAGCAGGGCGAGGCCGGTGCCGAGCACCAGCGGGTCGGTGAGCGAGAGATCCTCGAGGCGGGTGCCGAAGTAGACCGAGAGGGCGGTGATCGGCAGGTATCCGACCGCGGTCGTCCAGAGGAACCGCGGTAGCGGCACCCGCGCCGCCCCGGCCGCGTAGGAGACGATGCTGAAGGGCAGGATCGGGATCAGCCGCATCGCGATCAGCAACGTCGCGCCGCCGCGCTCGATCGTTTCCTCGACCCGCTCGAAGCGCCTGGCGCCGAACCAGCGGTCTAGCAGGGGCCGCGCGATCGACTGCCCGATCGCCCAGCAGAGGAGCCCGTTCAGCAGCCAGCCGAGCATCACCAGCAGCAGCGCCGGGAGGAACCCGTAGGCGAAGCCGGCGGCGGCGTCGACGATCTCGGCCGGGTAGAAGACGATCGCATGGAGGAGGGCGAGGGCGATGATCAGCAGCGGCCCCCAGGCGCCGAGCTCGTCGATCTGGTCGCGGACCTCGTCGTGGTCCCCCTGCAGGGCCGCCGTCACCGAGTCCCGCAGGGGGTCGACGAGGACGACGACGAGCGCCATCAGGCCGAACCCCAGCAGCGTCACCCCGATCTCCGCCCAGGGCAGGCGGTTCCGGTCCCTCTCCATCGACCTAGGCTAGTGGGGACTAGATGCAGCTCAACGGCTCGCGCGCAGCCGCTCGGCGAGGCCCGAGTGGCGGCCGCCGCCCTCGTCCCGCCGCACCGCCGAGACCAGGCAGGCGTGGTCGCCGACGAGCACGCAGCTGTTGCGGGCGCGGGTGATCGCGGTGTAGAGGAGCGGCCGGTTCAGCATCCGCGAGTGGGAGCGATGGCAGACCCCGACCACGACCGGCACCTCGCACCCCTGCGCCTTGTGGACCGAGATCGCGTAGGCGAGCCGCAGGGTCGCGGTCTCGCCATAGGGGATGACGAGGCTGCCGCCGTCGTCGGTGTCGACGACGATCGTCTCCTCGTCGGGGTCGTCGGCGCGGAGGAAGACGATCGAGCCGTTCATCAGCCCCAGCTCGTGCGAGTTACGGGTCTGGATCAGGCGGTCGCCGATCCGGAAGCGCTCCTTCAGCGCTGGCTTCCCGTCGGGGTTCAGCTCCGCCTGCAGCCGCTCGTTGAGCGCGTCGATCCCGACCGGTCCCCGGTACATCGGCGCCAGCACCTGCACCTCGCGGATCGGGTCGACGGCGAACTTGCCGGGCGCCCGCTCGGCCACCACCTCGACCACCGTCTCCAGCGCCCGCTCCGCCGTTGCCCGCTCGATGAAGAAGAAGTCGTGGTCCTGGTCGGGGCCGGGCTCGAGGTGGGGGGGACGGCCGTGGTTGATCTCGTGGGCGGCGGTGGTGATCATCGAGCGCGCCGCCTGGCGGAAGATCTGGGTCAGCCGCACCACCGGCGCCGCCTCGGAGGCGATCAGGTCCTCGAACGGCTTGCCGGCGCCGATCGGCGGCAGCTGGTCGGCGTCGCCGACGAAGACCACGTGGGTGCTCTCGGCGAGCCCGTCGAGCAGGACCTCGATCAGCCGCAGGTTCAGCATCGAGGACTCGTCGACGATCACCAGCTCGGCCGGCAGCGGCTTCCCGGGGCGGTAGGCCGGCTCCCGTCCCGGCATCCACTCGAGCAGGCGGTGGATCGTCATCGCCTCGTGGCCGGTCGCTTCCTCCAGCCGCCGCGCCGCCCGCCCGGTCGGGGCGCAGAGCGCGATCGTGGCGTTCGCCGCTTCGGCCTCGGCGACGATCTCCTTCGTGCACTTGGTCTTGCCGACACCGGGACCGCCGGTGAGGACCGAGATCCGGGCCCCGAACGCCGCCCGCACCGCCGCCCACTGCTCGTCGGTGAGGTCGTCGCGTGGCTCCTCGCCCGGGTCGTGGTCGAGGTGGGGGGGAGCGGCGAGGCGGGTCGCCAGGGTCGCCGCCACCGCCCGCTCGCTCTCCAGCGTCCCGGCGCGGTAGATCCGGCCCTCTTCCTCGACCAGACCCGGGGCCTGCGCGAGCACGTCGGGGTCGGCGGCGAGGCCGATCAGCCGGCTGGTGCGGCGGGTCAGCTCCTCCAGCGGCAGGTAGCTGTTGCCCTGGCTCTCGGCCTCGATCAGCGTGTACAGCGCCGCCGCCTGGGCGCGGCGGCTCGACTCGGGCGGGACGTCGGCGGCGAGGGCGATCTTGTCGGCGCGGGCGAAGCCGACGCCCGGCACCTCGGTCAGCCGGTAGGGGTCCTCGTGCAGGATCGTCATCGACTGCTCGCCGTAGCGGGAGTGGATCGGCGCCGCCAGGTGCGCCAGCCCGTGCGGGGCCAGCTGCACGTGGAGGTCGCGGATCGCCCGGCTGGCGAACCAGGACTGGGTCGCCGCCGCGGCCTGGTCGGGGCTGACCCCCCGCAGGGAGCCGAAGACCCGCTGCGGGTCTTCGGCGATCGCCTGCAGCACGTCCTCGCCGTACTCGTCGCAGAGGGTCTCCGCCCGCTTCTGGCCGATGTGCCGCAGCGAGGTCAGGTAGGCGACCTGGCCCTCGCGGTCGGCAGGGTCCAGCGGCAGCGCCCCCTGGGCGCGCAGCTGGCGGCCGTAGCGATTGTGGGTCTGCCACTCGCCGCTGACTTCGGCCCGGTCGCCGGCCTCGAGGTGGGCTACCGGGCCGACCAGGGCGAAGCCTTCGCCCGAATCGGTCTCCTGCACCTCGAGCACCGCGTAACCGTCGTCGTCGGCCTTGTAGATGACGCCGACGACCTCGACCGTCCCCGTGTAGGAGGCGGCGTCGGCGTCGAAGAGGGTGGCTGCTCGCATCGCCCCACAAAGGCTAGGCGTCGGCAAGGCGCGACCCGCCCCGGCCGAGGCCGCAGTTTGCGGTCGCGGCGAATGATCTAGGTTCGAGCCATGGCCTCAGCGCGCCCTCCCGCCGGCCTCTGCGACCGCTGCCGCCACCAGCGCCTGGTGCCGAACACCCGCGGCTCGGTCTTCTCGCTCTGCGAGCGCTCGCGCTCCGACCCGGCCTACCCGCGCTACCCGCGGCTGCCGGTGTTCAGCTGTCCGGGCTTTGAGGCCGGGCCGGGGAGCGATCGGGCTCCGGTCCCCGATTCCGGGCCGCGACCGTAGCGGCGCCGAGCAGCCCGAGGCCGAAGACGACCGCGGCGAGGCGACCGCCGCAGCGGCAGCAGCGCCAGCAGGATGACGAAGGACGGCCAGGGACGAGGGACGCCGCATCAGGTCCCCGGCCTGTCCCGCGGGCGTTCAGCTCCGCATCGGATCCGGTTCCCCGAGCTTGCTGACGTCAGGGGCCTCGTAGGCGCCGCCCGGTACCCCGCCGACGATCACCATCCGGATCCCCTCGCCCCCCGGCCATACCTTCCGCTTCGTCCCGGAAGCGACGCGGACCATGTGCTCGGGATCGAGCGGGAAGCGCTTGCCCTCGATCTCGATCTCGCCATCGCCACGGATCGCCATGAAGACCTCCTCCTGGCCGTCCTCGGCGTGGTCGTGCTCCGGGTAGTTGTCGAAGTTGGGCGGCATGTCGATCACCTGCAGGCCGAAGGACTCGACCCCCAACTCGGCTCGCGCCCGTTTGAACGCGCCGAGGAAAACGGCCTCCATCTCGTCGATCTTCTTCACCGTGTAGTCGCTCATCTCTGCCTCCGTGGTTCTTGTGCCGGCTCGAGGCCGCTTCTAAAACGAACGTTCGTGCTTTTTTATATCCTGCGTCTGTGACTCCCGTCACCCAGAGGGAATCGCGGCCCGACAAGGGGGCTCGCACCCGCGCCTCGATCCTCGACCGCGCCGTCGATCTCGCCTCGGCCGAGGGCCTCGAGGGGCTGACGATCGGCCGCCTTGCGGCCGAGCTGCGGATGAGCAAGAGCGGCCTTTTCGCCCACTTCGGCTCCAAGCAGGAGCTGCAGCTGGCGACGGTCGTCGCCGCCGCCGAGCGCTTCACGGGGAGGGTGATCGAACCCGCTTTGGAGCTGCCGGACGGCGCTCCCCGCCTGCGGGCGATGGCCGAGCGCTACCTCGACCAGCTGCAGGATTATTCGGGCGGCTGCTTCTGGGCGGCGACCTCGGCCGAGTACGACGACCGCCCGGGTCCCGTGCGCGACGCGATCGCCGACTCGCTCGAGGCCTGGCTGCGGGAGCTCGAGCGCCAGGCCCTGATCGCCGGCGTCGAGAACCCGGAGCGCTTCGCCTTCGAGCTCTTCTCACTGGTGATGGGGGCGAACGCGCGCTACCGGTTGAGCGGGCGGCAAGAGGTCTTCGCCTACGCGCGCGACGCGATCGATCGCCTGCTGAGGGAGCTGCCCGGCGAAACCGGGTAGCTACCGTTCCCCAGATCCCAGTCCCCGCCGGAAGGAGCTTTCAGATGGACCTCGCGATCGGCCTCCCCAACGCCGTGCCGGGCACCACGGGTGAGCAGTTGACGGAGTGGGCGCGACGCGCCGAGGCGCGCGGCTTCTCCAGCCTCGGGACGATCGACCGCATCGCCTACCCGAACCTGGAGCCGCTGACCTCGCTGGCCGCGGCGGCGGCGGTGACCGAGCGGATCGGGCTCGCGACCACGGTCCTGCTGGGGCCGCTGCGGGTCAACCCGGTGGCGCTGGCGAAGCAGGTGGCGAGCGTGCACGCGATCTCCGGCGGGCGGATGACCCTGGGGATCGGCCTCGGCGGCCGCGAGGACGACTACGAGATCGCCGGCGTCGACACCAGCACCCGCGGGCGGGACCTCGACGCGATGCTGGCCCGGATCGAGGAGGTCTGGAAGGGGGAGGAGATGGGCCCGGACCACGGTGCGCGACCGCGCGTGCTCGTCGGCGGCTCGGTCGAGGCCTCCTTCAAGCGCGCCGCCCGCTTCGGCGAGGGCTGGATCGCGGCGGGCGCGCCGCCGGACCAGTTCGCCGAGTGGCGCCAGGGCTTCGAGGCCGCCTGGTCGGAGGCCGGCCGCTCCGAGCAGCCGCAGAACGCCGCCCTCGCCTACTTCGCCCTCGGCGATCGCGCCGAGGAGGACGCCCGGGCCTACCTGACCGACTACTACGCCTGGCTCGGCGAGGACACCGCCGACTTCATCGCCGGCTCCGCCGCCAAGGACGCCGAGACCGTCAAGCAGTACGTCGAGGCCTTCGAGGGGGCCGGCTGCCAGGAGCTCTACCTCTTCCCCAGCTCCAGCGACCCCCAGCAGGTCGACCTCCTCGCCGACGCCGCCGGGATGTAGTGCGGATCCGGGAAGATCGGCGGTGATGGCCGACGAGCTGCCGATCCATCTCTTCCCGGAGCCGAAAGACCTGGAGGCGTGGCTGGAGGAGAACCACGACTCCTCCGACGGTCTCTGGCTGAAGATCGCCAGGAAAGGATCGGGGGAGCACAGCGTCTCCTACGCCGAGGCCCTCGAGGTGGCCCTCTACTTCGGCTGGATCGACAGCCAGAAGCGATCATTCGATGAGAAGCACTTCCTGCAGCGGTTCACGCCGCGGCGCCCGCGCGGACGCTGGTCGCGGATCAACCGCGAGAAGGCGGAGGTGCTGCTGGCGGCGGGGCGGATGCGGCCAACGGGCACGGCAGAGGTGGAATCGGCGAAAGCGGACGGTCGCTGGGAGGCTGCGTACGAGGGTCAGGGGACCGCGAAGGTTCCGTCGGATCTCCAGCGCGAGCTCGACGCGAATAACACGGCCGCGGAGTTCTTCGCCTCCCTCGACAGCGCCAACCGCTACGCGATCCTCTACCGCCTCCAAGAGGCGAAGAAGCCGGAGACGCGCGAGCGCCGCCTGCGGAAATTCGTCGCCATGCTCGAGCGCGGGGAAAAGATTCACGGTCCCTAGACTCGGCGCGTGGACCGAGAGCTCCTTACCACCACCCTTGCCGAGACCGGCGAGCCTTCCTACCGCAACGGCCAGGTGTGGGAGTGGGTGGCGCGCGGTGCAAGTTCCTACGAGGAGATGACGAACCTGCCGGCGGGGCTGCGGCAGCGGCTCGGGGAGCAGGTGCCGCTCTCGACGCTGACGGTCGCCGCCGAGGCCAAGTCCGACGACGGCACCGTCAAGACCCTCTTCCACACCGCCGACGGGCGGCCGATCGAGGCGGTGCTGATGCGCTACCGCGACGGCCGGCGCTCGGTCTGCCTCTCATCGCAGTCGGGCTGTCCGTTGACCTGCACCTTCTGCGCAACCGGGCAGATGAAGTTCGGGCGCAACCTCACCGTCGACGAGATCCTCGACCAGGCGCTCCACTTCCGCCGCCTGGAGGAGATCGACCACGTCGTCTTCATGGGGATGGGGGAGCCGACGATGAACATCGACAACGTCCTCGATGCCTGCCGGCTGCTCCCCGACCTCGGCGTCACCCACCGACGCACCGCGATCTCCACCGTCGGCTGGGTGCCGGGAATCGACCGCCTCGCCGAGTGCGAGATGCCGATCAGCCTCGCCCTCTCCCTGCACGCCCCCGATGACGGCCTGCGCTCGCAGATCATGCCGGTCAACGAGCGCTACCCGATCGCCGAGGTGCTGGCCGCCTGCGAGCGCTACCGCGCCGCCCGCCGCCGCAAGGTCTTCGTCGAGTACGTGATGCTCGACGGCGTCAACGACCTCCCCGAGCACGCCCGGCAGCTGGCCGAGCTGCTCGACCCGCGCGGCTACAAGGTCAACCTCATCCCCTACAACCCGACCGGCAGCTACGACGGCTCCTCGCCGGAGCGGATCGAGCGCTTCCGCGCGATCCTCGCCGAGCACCGGATCACCGCCACCGTCCGCCTCACCCGCGGCCGCGACATCGACGCCGCCTGCGGCCAGCTCGCCGCCTCGGCGGCGTAGCCGCGTAATCCTCGACCTAACTGGCTGCCTAGCCAGTTACGATCACGGCATGGCCACGGTCGACACCACGGCGCCGGTCGCCCGCCCGCCGGAGATGTCGGGCAACCCGTTGCGGCGGGTCTTCGGCGATCTCGCCGACGAGTGGCGGGGGAGGGGCAGGTTCCCTCCCGGCGACACCGACTTCAGCTGGACGCGCACCCACCAGATCGCCCACGACCCGCTGCCGCTCCTGCTCGACGCCTACGAACGCTACGGCCCGATCTTCAGCCTGCGGCTGCTGCACTCGCGGGTCGTCTTCATGCTCGGCCCGGAGGCGAGCCACTTCGTCACCGTCGGCCGCCCGGAGAACTTCCACTGGCGCGAGTCGAGCTTCGGCGACCTGATCCCGCTGCTCGGCGACGGCCTGCTGACGGTCGACGAGGATTACCACGACCGCGCCCGGGCGATCATGATGCCCGCCTTCCACCGCGAGCAGGTCGCCGTCTCGGCCGAGGCGATGACGATCGAGGCCGACCGCGCGATCGAGGCGCTCCCGGTCGGCGAGGTCGTCGACGTATACGAGTGGATGCGGAACCTGGCGATGCGGATCGCGATGCGGGCGCTGCTCGGGCTCGACCCCGACGAGGCCGGCAAGGGCGCCGCCGCCGCGCGCCACTTCGAGCGAGCGCTCGGCTACTACGGGATCGACTTCGGCCTGCGGCTGCTGCGCGGACCGGGTTCGCCCTGGCGCAAGCTGGTCTCCTCCCGCGCGGTCCTCGACGAGATCGTCTTCGCCGAGATCGCCCGCCGCCGCGCCCAGCCCGACCCCGGCCGCGGGGACATCCTCAGCCTGCTCTGCGGCGCTCGTGGCGCCGGCGGCGAGGAATTCAGCGACCGCGAGATCCGCGACCAGGTGATGACCCTGATGTTCGCCGGCCACGACACCTCGACCTCGACCCTGACCTTCATGCTGCACGAGCTGGCTCGCCACCCGGAGGCGACCCGGCGCCTGCGTGAGGAGCAGGACCGGGTGCTGGCGGGGGAGACGCCGACCGCGCCGCAGCTGGAAAAGGAGATGCCCTACCTGGAGATGGTGCTCGACGAGGTCCTGCGCCTCTACCCGCCGGCCTGGATCGGCCCGCGCCGGGTCGTCCGCGAGTTCGAGTTCGGCGGCTGCACGGTCCCGCGGGGCGCCTACCTCAACTACTGCTCCTGGGCCAGCCACCGCCTGCCCGAGGTCTTCCCCCAGCCCGAGGCCTTCATCCCCGAGCGCTTCGCCCGCGAGCGCAAGGCGGCCCTGCCGCGCGGTGCCTACGTCCCCTTCGGCGGCGGCTCGCGCATCTGCATCGGCAAGCGCTTCGGCCAGACCGAGGTGAAGCTCGTCGCGACGAAGCTCCTCCAGCGCCTCCGCATCGAGTCCCTCCCCGGCCGCACGATGACGATCCGCCAGATGCCGACCCTCTCCCCGAAGAACGGCCTCCGCATGCGAGTCCTCCCCCTCTAGCCAGAGAGACAAGCAGGGCTACCAGGCGGTGGGGGTGACCCTCTCCAGACACTCAACATCGAGCCATAGCGAGATGTGTCTGGAGGGGGTCACCCCCACCGCCGAACCCCCTACTTGATGAACAGCATCTCCTCGTACTTCGGCAGCGGCCAGAGGTCGTCGGCGACGACGCGCTCGAGCTTGTCGGCGGCGTCGCGGACGTTGGCCATCGCGCCGAGCTGCTTGTCGCGGGCGTGAACCGCCATCTCCAGCCCCTCCAGGCCGGGGTCGGCGTTGGCCGCTTCCAGCTCTCCCAGGCCGGCGACCAGCTCGTCGACGAGGCCCCGGACCTCGCCCTCGATCGCCGAGACGCCGGACTCGCCGATCAGCGCCAGGTAGCGCAGGGCCGCCGGCAGGATCAGCGTCTTCGCGATCGAGAAGGCGACCTCCGCCTCGATGTTGGCCCGCAGCCAGTACTGCTCGACCCAGACCTCGTAGCGGGACTCGAGCTCCCCCTTGGAGAGGACGTGGTAGTTCTCGAAGGCCTGGACGGTGCTGTCGGCCAGCACCTCCGGCAGCGCGTCCGGGGTGGTCTTCAGGTTCTTCAGCCCGCGACGCTCGGCCTCCTGGTGCCACTCCTCGGAGTAGTTGTCGCCGCCGAAGCAGACCTGTTTGTTGGCGAGGTAGCTCTCTTTGACGATCTCGATCACGGCCTGCGGCATCTCCACGCCGCTGTCCAGCTTCGCCTCCAGCTTGCCGGCGAGCTCGTCGATCGCCTCGGCGGCGATCGTGTTCAGGACCGTGTTCGGGAAGCCGAGCGACATGCTCGACCCCAGCGCCCGGAACTCGAATTTGTTGCCGGTGAAGGCGAACGGCGAGGTGCGGTTGCGGTCGCCGCCGTGCAGCGGCAGCGGCGGCAGCACCTGCGCCCCGAGGTCGAGGAACGAGGCCGGCGTGTTGGGGTCGCCTTCGCCGGTGGCGATCGCCTCGAACACTTTTTCCAGCTCGCCGCCGAGGAAGATCGAGATGATCGCCGGCGGCGCCTCGTTGGCGCCTAGGCGGTGGTCCTGGCCGATGTTGGCGACCGAGGCGCGCAGCAGCCCCTGGTGCTTGTTGACCGCCTGGATCACCGCGGTGCAGAAGAACAGGAAGTGGATGTTCTCCGAGGGCGTCTCGCCCGGGTTGAGGAGGTTGTCGCCGGTGTCGGTCCCCATCGACCAGTTGTTGTGCTTGCCGGACCCGTTGACCCCCGCGAAGGGCTTCTCGTGCAGGAGGCAGACGAGGCCGTAGCGGCGGGCGACGTTCTCCAGCGTCTGCATCAGCAGCTGCTGGTGGTCGGAGCCGACGTTGGAGTTCTCGAAGATCGGCGCGATCTCGTACTGGGCCGGCGCCACCTCGTTGTGGCGGGTCTTGACCGGGATCCCGAGCTTGCGCATCTCCAGCTCGGACTCGAGCATGAAGGCGAGCACCCGCTCCGGAATCGAGCCGAAGTAGTGGTCGTCGAGCTCGTGGCCCTTCGGCGGCTTGGCGCCGAAGAGGGTGCGGCCGGTCGCGATCAGGTCGGGCCGCTCGAAGAAGTACTGCTCGTCGATCAGGAAGTACTCCTGCTCCGGCCCGACGGTGGTGAAGACGCGCTGGCTCTCTTCGTCGCCGAGCAGCCGCAGCGCTTTGATCGCCGAGCGGCTGAGCGCGTCCATCGAGCGCAGCAGCGGGATCTTCGCGTCGAGCGCCTCGCCGGTCCAGGAGGCGAAGGCGGTGGGGATGCAGAGCAGCGCCCCGTTCGGGTTCTCGAGGATGAAGGCGGGGCTGGTCGGGTCCCAGGCGGTGTAGCCGCGGGCCTCGAAGGTGGCGCGGACCCCGCCGGTCGGGAAGGAGGAGGCGTCGGGCTCGCCCTGGATCAGCTCCTTGCCGGAGAAGTCGGCGATCGCGTTGCCTTCGCCGCCGGGCTCGAAGAAGGAGTCGTGCTTCTCCGCGGTCGAGCCGGTCAGCGGCTGGAACATGTGGGTGTAGTGGGTGGCGCCGTTCTCCAGCGCCCACTCCTTCATCGCCTCGGCGACCACGTCGGCCAGGCTCGGGTCGAGCGCCTCGCCGCCCTCCAGCGTCGTCTGCAGCTTCTCGAAGACGTCCTTCGGCAGCCGGTCCTTCTGGGCCGCCACCGAGAAGACGTTCTGCCCGAACGGGTTGTTCTCCGGGATGGTCAGGTCCTGGGCGCCAAGGGCCCCTCCGTTGGAGCTCCACTGCGCTGCGGTCACGTTTTGCTGGCGAATGCGAGTCATCGGTTCGGGTTCTCCCCCACTAGCGCGCGCTCGGTCTTCCCGGCGCGATCGGTTGAAAGTCTCGGTCCCTCGAAAAGAGCGCCACAGAGCCTAATAGCGGCCGCGGTATCGCGCTTTTGTACCGCCGTACAAAGCTGGGGAGGCGAGGCTTGTCCCCGCTGTCGCCGCAGCCGAGCTCGACCACAGCCCGCTGTGCCGAAACTCGGATGCGGCTACCGGAGCGGAGTGGCGCTGAAGAGCCCGAGCGGGTGGCGCAGGCGGAAGCCGCCGGCGGGGCGCATCACCTCAGACCAGCCGGGGCCGCTGCGGTCGCCGTCTTCGCTGTAGGAGGTGTCCCAGCGCAGGCCGGCGATCACCGCGAAGACGTGTTCCTTGTTGGCGTAGATGCGGACCCAGGAGCCGGCGCCGCCGGCGCCCCAGCGCATGAATCCGGTCGAGTCGAGCGGCGATTCGAGCAGGCCGGCGGCGTGCATCACGTAGCTGACCGAGCCCGAGCAGTCATAGCCCCGTGAGCTCCAGCCGCGGTGGCCGCCGCCCCAGACGTAAGGACGGTGGCGGATCCGGTTCGCGGCTTCGATCATCGCCTTCACCGCCGGCGGCGCCGAGGGCGGCGCGACCGCGCGGCCGTCGCCGACCAGCTTCGCCTCCGGCACCGCGGCCGAGGCCGGCGCCGGTGAGCCGAGCAGGGCGCCGCAGCAGAGCAGCGCGCAGACGATCGTCAGGTGCTTCCCCCGCCTTCGCATGAAGGTCCTGTATCGGCGGTGGAGTCAGGAGACTTGAGCGGGGTCCGGCGGCGAGCCGGCGGCGATCAGGGCCCCCATCAGCACCCCGAGCAGGAGGTCTCGCATCTCCTCGCGCTCGACGTCGCGGTGCTCGATCCAGTTGAGGCACGCTCCGTCCATGAACCAGAGCCAGCCGCTGACCGCGGTCCGCGCCTTCGGCGGCGCCCCGTCGGGATAGAGGCCCTCGAGGATCCGCTGGGCGGTTGCCCGCCGCACCTCTTCGATCAGGTTCCGGATCGCGGCGACGCCGGTCGCGCTCTGCATCAGGTTGCGGTAGGCGACCGCATTCTCCTCGACCAAGGAGAGGAAGCCGTCGAGACTCTTCGTCAGCTGCTCCACCGGCGGCAGCTCGGGGTCGGGAGCGGTCCGCTCCCAGAGGCGCTCGGCCCAGGCGCTCAACGTCGCCTCGAAGAAGGCCTGCTTGCCGGGGAAGTAGTGGTAGAGCAGCGCCTTCGAGATCCCGACCTCGGAGGCGATCTCCTGCATCGAGAGCTCGTCGTAGGGACGGCTGGTGAAGAGCTCTGCTCCGCGCTCCAACAGCTGCGCGCGCCGCTCGTCGACGTCCATGCGGCGGTAAGCCGGCTCGGTCATGCACGTAAGTGTAGCGGCTTGTTGACCGAAGGTTGACAGGATTGCTACGGTGTTGACCGTCGGTCAATAACCCTCCGTCAACCGCTTAAGGAGCAAGCCATGAACCAAGATCCGAGATACGACGTTCCGCCTGCCTTCCGGCCCCCGTCGGAACCGCCACCGGGCCACTCGCCGCCGCCCAACCCGATCACGAGGATCGAGTTCGAGCGGATCTTCGGCGGTCGCGTCCTGGCCTGGATCGGAGGCTTCGCAACCCTGCTCGGCGTCATCTTCTTGATGCGCAGCGCCGTCGACAGCAGCTGGTTCACGGAGGAGATCCGGACCCTGATGGCCGCCTTCGGCTCGCTCCTCCTGCTCGGCCTTGGCCTCTGGCTGCACGAAAAGAAGGGGCGCCTCGAGGTGGCGCGCATCGCCGTCGCGGTTGCTATCCCGGGGCTGTATGCAACGACCGTCGTCGCCGCGCAGACCTATGACCTGATCTCACCGGTCATCGGGTTAGAGGCGGCGGCGCTGATCGGTGTCCTTGGCGTCTTCATCGCCGTGCGCTGGTCGTCGATGCTGGTCGGCAGCGTCGGCATGCTGGGCGCGCTGGCGGCGCCGATGCTGGTCGGAACGTCGGACGACGGCGGCTCGATCGCCTTCGTCGCCGTGGCTCTTGCCGCGAGCGTCGGCGTCCTCCTCTGGCAGCGCTGGAACTGGCTGGCGCTCGGCGCGTTCGCTGTCTCGGCGCCGCAGCTGCTCACCTGGATGTGGGGCAGCGGAATCACCATCAGCGAAGAGGGGGTAAGCGATCCCACCCATCCAACCACGCTGGTCCTCGCGGTCCTCGTCGGATTCTGGGTGCTCTATGCCGCCGCGGCCTTCGGCTACGAGCTGCGAACCCGCGGTGAAGAGAAGCTTCCGATCTCCTCCTGGCTGCTGCTCCTCTGCAGCAGTGTGTTCGTCTTCGTGCTCGGCGTGATCGTCATCAACGATGACGCGACGCTCGCTATGAACGCCTGGATCTTCGGCTTCGCCGGCGTCCATCTTCTGCTCGGTGGTGCCGCGATTCGCTTTGGCATCCACCGCGAAATCGGCTCGCTCCTGACCGCGGGAGGGATCGCCCTCGCCAGCATCGGGTTTGCCAACGTCTTCGACGGCCCGATGCTGGTGACGATCTGGTCGGCGATGGCCGCGGCGCTGGCCTACATGTCGACGCGCGTCGACCGCTCGCGGATGCCAGCGCTCTCCGACGCGGAGCGGCTGCTGATCGTGGCGCTTGGCTTCCTCGGCCTCGCGATCCTGCACATGCTGGCCGTCGAGGCGCCCCCCTACGCAATCGCCGAAGGAGTCGACGATCTCGGGTCCGCCCTGGTCGCGATCGCTTGCTGTGCCGGGGCCGCTCTGGCCTGCTGGTACTGGGGCCGGGAGATCGAGCCGAGGACGGCGACGGTGGTGGGCTACCTCAGCGCCACCGGCTTCGTCTATCTCGGCTCGGTCGCGATCATCGACGTGATCGGCGACAACGCCGGCGGCGAAGCCCGCGAGATCGGCCAGTCCTGGCTCTCGGCCTTCTGGACGGCGACTGGCCTCGGCGCCGTCGTCTGGGGCATGGTCCGGCGCTCCTGGAAAGCGCGTCTCGGCGGCCTTGCCCTGTTGGCGGTCGCGATCGTCAAGGTCTGGACCTACGACCTCTCCGAGCTGGAAGAGCTGGCCCGGGCACTCTCCTTCGTCATCCTCGGCCTGCTGCTGCTGGCGGGCGCCTTTGCCTACCAGCGCTTCAAGCCGGAGGAGGAAGAGGAGGCGGCGAAAGAGGTGGAGGAGGGGGAGCCGCAGCCCTCTCTCTAGGGCCGATCAGCGGGAGCCGCGGGCATCTGTATAGCCTGCGGTTCCCGCGGCCGGGCGCCGCCCTACAAGCCAAAAAGTGGAGGAAGCCTCTTAATGTTCGTCTCGAAGGCCGCCGTCGTCGGCGGCGGCACCATGGGCGGCGAGATCGCGCAGGCGATCGCCGCCTCCGACATCCCCGTCGTCGTCAAGGACATCGATCAGAAGTTCGTCGACGCGGCGCTGGAGAAAGCCCGCGGCGTCACCGAGGGGCAGCTGGCTCGGCTGGTCAAGAAGGAGAAGCTGACCCAGGAGCAGGCCGACGCGCGGCTGGCCGAGGTGATGGGCAACATCACCGGTGCCACCACCTACGAGGAGTTCGGCGACGTCGACTTCGTGATCGAGGCGGTGCCGGAGAAGATGGAGATCAAGCAGGCCGTCTTCCGCGAGATCGACGCGGCGACGCCGGGCCACGCGATCCTCACCTCCAACACCTCCTCGCTCTCGATCACCGAGATCGGCGAGGCGACGCTGCGACCCGACAAGGTCGTCGGCTTCCACTTCTTCTACCCGGCCTCGATCATGCCGCTGGTCGAGGTGATCGTCGGCGAGGACTCCTCGCAGGAGACCGCCACCGCCGCCTACAACTTCGCCCAGGCGATCAAGAAGCAGCCGATCGTCTGCGGCGAGGTTCCCGGCTTCGTCGTCAACCGGATCCTGATGGCGACGATGGGGGAGATCTGGCGCGCCCAGGAGGAGCAGGGGCTGTCGCTGAAGGCGATCGACGAGGCCATCGCCGGCGCCCAGCTGGCGCCGATGGGCCCCTTCTTCCTCACCGACCTGCTCGGGCTCGACACCGTCTTCCACGTGGCCGAGCACCTGAACGAGTCCTACGGCGAGAGCTTCTACGTCCACGAGGGCCTGCGCGGCCTGGTCTCCGAAGGCAAGCTCGGAGCTAAGACCGGCGGCGAGGGCTTCTTCAAGGACGGCGAGCAGAACGTCCCCGGCGACGCCGAGCCGAACGCCGAGGAGCTGGTGGCGATGTTCTCCAGCCGCGCCCTGATCGAGGCCTGCCTGCTGGTCGAGGAGGGTGTCTGCTCGGTCCGCGACATCGACCTCGGGATGATGGCCGGGGCCGGTCTCGACCCCCGCAAAGGCCTGCTGCCGCCGTTCTGGAAAGCCGACGTCACCGGCCTCGACCAGGTGCTGGAGACGATGGAGGGCCTGGAGGAGAAGTACGGCGAGCGCTTCAGCCCGCCGATCACCCTCAAGCGCCTGGTCGCCCAGGGCCGCCACGGCCTGACTACCGGCCAGGGCTTCTACCCCTACCCGCAGGCCGACGAGGGCGAGCAGACCGAGACGGTGAAGCTGGAGACCCGCGACGGGGTCGCGATCGCCTGGCTCGCCAACCTGCCGATGAACTCGATCTCCCCGCAGGTTGTCGAGGATCTGGAGACGGTTTGGAACCGGATCAAGGACGGCGGCGAGGTCGGGGCGATGGTGATCGCCTCCTCGGTCCCGGTCGTCTTCTCGGCCGGCGCCGACATCAAGGCCTTCACCACCCTCGACGAGGCGAGCGGGGCGGACCTGATCAACCGCGCCCACGCGCTCTTCCGCGACTTCGGCAAGGCCCGGGTTGCGACGATCGGCGCGGTCAACTCGATCGCCTTCGGCGGCGGCTGCGAGCTGGCGATGGCCTGCGACGTGCGGATCGCCGCCGAGGCGGCCGTCTTCGGCCAGCCCGAGGTGAAACTCGGGATCATCCCCGGCTTCGGCGGCACTCAACGACTGGCCCGACTAGTCGGGCCCAACAAGGCATTGGAGATGAACCTGGTCGGCGACGCGATCCTCTCCGAGGAGGCGCTGGAGCTGGGCCTCGTCAACCGCGTCGTCCCCGACCACGAGCTGTTCGAGACGGCGCTGATGTGGGGCCGCAAGCTGGCCGCGCAGGCGCCGGTCGCGGTCGAGCAGATCAAGACCGTCTCCCATCAGGGCGACATCGACGCCGGCATCGAGGCCGAGAAGCAGGGCTTCGCCGCCGCCTTCGCCAGCGAGGACGCCAAAGAGGGCATCAGCGCCTTCCTCGGCAAGCGCAGCCCGAAGTGGAGCGGCAGGTAACGACGCCGCAGGTGGAGCGACTGGCCGAGCTGCTCGGCCAGTCGCTCCGCGCCGTCGCCCTCACCGGGGCGGGGGTCTCGGTTCCCTCCGGGATCCCGGACTTCCGCACCCCGGAGACGGGGCTGTGGGCGAAGGTGGACCCGATGGAGGTCGCCCACATCAGCGTCTTCGAGCGGGAGCCGGAGCGGTTCTGGTCCTACTACCGGCCGCGCTTCCAGTCGCTCGGGGACAAGGTGCCGAACCGGGCGCACGAGGCGCTGGCGGAGCTGGAGCGGCGGGGGCTGATCGAGGGCGTGATCACCCAGAACATCGACCGCCTGCACCGGGCGGCGGGCTCGGAGAACGTGATCGAGGTCCACGGCTCGATCGAGACCTCTTCCTGCACCGGCTGCGGCGCCTCGTTCGGGCTGGAGCAGGTCGACGACCTCTTCGACGAGCGCGGGGTGGCCGTCTGCGCCGCTTGCGGCGGGGCGGTCAAACCCGACGTCGTCCTCTTCGGCGAGATGCTGCCGGTGGAGGCGATCGAGTGGGCGACGGAGCTGGCCGAGGCGGCCGACCTGATGCTCTGCGTCGGCTCCTCGCTGGCGGTGCACCCGGTGGCGGGGCTGCCGCAGCTGACCCTCGACCGCGGCGGCCGGCTGGCGATCGTGACCAAGGGCGAGACGCCCTACGACGCCGCCGCCGAGCTGAAGCTCGGGGGCGAGGTCGACGCGGAGCTCGACGCGCTGCTGGCGGCGCTGGGCTGATGGCCGCGCTGCCCGACGCGGTCGTCTTCGACAACGACGGCCTCCTGCTCGACACCGAGTCGGTCTGGACCAGGGCCGAGGAAGACCTCTTCGAGCGCCGCGGGCTCGAGTTCACCCCGGCCGACAAGCTGAAGCTGGTCGGCACCTCGGCGGAGATCGCCGGCGGCATCCTCGAGCGCCGGCTAGGGGAGGCAGGACGGGCGGAGCAGCTGCTGGAGGAGCTGAACGCGCTCGTCGTCGCCGAGCTCGAGCACGGGGTGGAGGCGATGGTCGGTGCCCGCGAGCTGCTCGAGCGCCTGCGCGAGCAGGGGGTACCGATCGGCCTCGTTTCCAACTCGCCGCTGCGCTTCGTCAAGCGCTCGATCGAGATCGCCGGCTTCGAGGGCCTCTTCGACGTCGTCCTCAGCGCCCACGAGGTGGCGGCGCCGAAGCCCGCCCCGGATCCCTACCTGGAGGCGTGCCGGCGGCTGGGGGTGGAGCCTGGGCCGTCGGTGGTGGCGCTGGAGGACTCGCCGACCGGGGTCGCGGCGGCCCGCGCGGCCGGGCTAACCGTGATCGGGGTCCCCTCGGTCGAGGGAGTCGAGCTGGACGAAGCGCACCACCTCGCCGAGACGCTGCTCGACGAGATCGTCACCCGCCGGCTCCAACTCTAAGGCTCGGCTTTAGGGTTAGCCTTTGAGCACGCGGCGCCGCCGCAGGACCCGCTCGCTCAACTTCAGCAGCTCCTCGACCTGCCCGCGACGCTCCGGCGCCAGGTCGCCGGCCAGCGCCTCGTTTGCCGCCTCGCCGGCCTCGCCGCGCCGCGCCTGCAGCGCCGCCATGTCCTCTTTGTGGCCGGGGTCGGCAAGCGCCCCCTTCAGCTCTACAAGCAGCGCCTCCAGGCCCACCCGCAGCTGCAGGGCGGCCTCGCGCTCGCGGCCGGCGTCGAGGTCGGCGCGGGCGCGGAGGAGGAGGGTCTCGCAGGCGTCGGCGCGTTCGCGGCCGCCGAGGATCGCGGCCACCCGTTCCTGCGGGCGCAGCTCTTCCTCGCGGCGACGCCGGCGCGAGGAGCGGGGGGCGACGTCGACCTGGCGGGCGTCGCGGAAGCGCCCGGCGGCGGTCTCCTCGCCGCTGCCGAAGCCGATCAGGATCCGCTCGGCGCCCTCGGGGGAGAGCTCGGCGCGGGACGAGGGGTTGGCGCTGGCGAGTGCCTGTGCGTGCAGGGCGCGGTTGAGCAGCTCCACCGCTTCGTCGACCAGCACCTCGACGGTGTCCTCGGCCTCGCAGGCCTCTTCCAGCCAGCGTGCAGCGTCCTCCTCGGCCTCGAAGCGGGTGAAGGCCCGGATCGCGGTGACCCGAGACAGCGTCAGCGGCGCCGCCTCGCCGTCGGGCCTGCGCGGCTTCCGCCGCCTGCGGCCGGCCGCAGGGGCGCCGACCTTCTGCAGGACGAGGACGCTCTCGGAGGCTTCCGGGTCGAGCCCGCGGACCAGGTAGCGCCCGTCGGCGAGCGGCAGTGGCCCGGCGAACTCGAGTTGGACGAACCCGAACAGGGTCAGTCGCCGTCGCCGGCGGAGATGCCGCCGTTGGTGCGGTCGGGCACCGCGTACTTCGAGGGGTGGACCGGCACGTCCGGGTTTTCGATTTCGCCGAGGCGGTTGATCAGGCGACTCCACTGGTCCGGTTTCAGCAGCGCCGCGAAGCGCGCTTCCATCGAGCCGGCGGTCGGGCGGTAGCCGACGTGGACGTGGTCGTAGTGGTCGGGCAGGGCGAAGCTGGTTTCGCCCGGCAGGTCCTCGAGCGAGATCACCTGGTGGGGGTGCATCGTCCCCTGCAGTCGCAGCACTTCGTGGATCAGTTCGTCGGTTGGCGTGCCGGGGCCCTGGTGGCCGGTGACCGGGACGCCGTTGATCACGGCGATGTCGACGGCGGTGCCGGTGCTGTGCTCGGAGACGTTGCCGGAGCTGGTGAGGAAGCCGTGGCCACACTGCAGCGAGGTGATCGTCAGCTTGTAGCCCTGCGTGCTCAGGTACTCGAGCATCGCCAGTACGCGGCGGTCGATGCGGCCGCCGGCGATGTCTTCGCGGCCGCATTCGTAGATGTCGAGGTCTTCGTCGGCGAGGACCCGCTTGACCAGCGCCTCCTTGGAGAGCAGGAGGACGCCGGCACCGCTCAACTTCGCGAACGGGCTCTTGCCCTTGGCGCGGTAGATCGCGGTCGCCTCGAGCAGCTTCCAGCCGTCGAGGATCGGCTTCGGGTCGATCCGCGGCGCGCCCTTGCCGGCCGGCCGGATCGAGAAGTTGATGTGGGGGTCGATCCCTTCCTCGCCGGCGGCGACCCGGGCGAGGACGGTGCCGGCAATCACCTTCGAGCCGACCTTGAGCGAGCCCTTGCCGCTGGCGGCGATCGCCGCTTCGACCGCGTCGCTGGCGGTGTCCTTGCCGTTGCCGGTCCGCTCCGGGAAGGCACGCAGCCGCGGCCGCAGGTTCTGGCTTTCGACCGGCACACGCTTCTCCTGGCCGGTCGGCATCACCACGAGGCGGCGGTCGCGGACGAGGTTGCCGAGCTCGGCGTAGGTGTAGCGGTTGCCGTAGGTGTCTTCGAGGACGGCGAAGTTGCCGAGCCGCTCGGAGTGGCCGAGCTTGCGGACGATCCCGTCGTTGACGGCGACGACGGGGGCGCCCTGCTTGCTGAAGATGTTGATCCCGCGCGGGGTGGGTGAGGAGGAGATGACTTCGGCGGCGTTGCCGTATTCTGGACTCTCGCCCTTCTTCAGGGCAGCGCGGGCGGCGACGTCGTCGGCGTAGCGGGCGTCGGCGGCGATCGGGAAGTGGGCGCCCTCGGTGAGGCCGGTCAGCGAGCCGACCAGGTCGGAGGGCAGGCGGCCGTAGGCGCGGGCGTAGAGGAGGACCTCCTGCACGTACCAGTCGGCGTGGTTGTAGGCGAAGATCGCCTGGTAGAGGTCGTCGTTGCCGCCGGCCAGCTTCAGGTAGTGGGCCGCGGCGCAGATCGCGTCGACGGGGTTGTAGGGGTCCTTCTTGCCGTCGCCGTTGGCGTCGAGGCCGAACTGTTCCCAGCTGGAGGGCAGGAACTGCATCCAGCCGACGGCGCCGGCGCTGGAGACGTTGGTGTTGGTGCCGAAGGCGGTCTCGATTTTGTTGATCGAGGCGAGGACCTCCCAGGGGATCCCGTATTCGGTTCCGCAGGCCTGGTAGATCGGCAGCAGGAAGGGCGGGATTTCGAAGCTGTCGATGACGAAGTTGGGGACGCCGATCGGGGCCGGCCCGAAGGGGGCGATCGTCGTCGTCGGGTTGGCGGTGGTGGGGGCGCCGCCGACTGAGTAGGGGGAGCCGCCGTCGGGGCCTTCCGGAGCCGGCTGGTCGCCGCCGCCGTTGGCGCTCGGCGCGGTCACCGCGCCGTTGGGGCTGCCGCCGGCGGGGTTGTCCAGACCCTCATTCGGGGTGACGCCGCGGCCGCCGCCGGAGCCTTGGCCGCCGATGCTCGACCCTTCCTCGAGGCCGCCCTTCTTGCCGGGGGAGGGTGCCGGCGCTTCTTCGGGAGCCGGAACCGGATCTGATTCGGTCGCGGCTTCTTCGGCCGGCGCGCTCGCCGCCTCGTCGGTGTCGGCCGGGGTTTCGCAGTCCGGGTCGGCTTCGTCGGCGAGGCCGTCGCCGTCGTCGTCGATGCCGTTGGCGCAGGCCGGAGCGGTGAGCGAAGGCACCGTGGTGGTCGTGCTCGAGCCGACCGTCGAGCTGTCCGAGAGCGGCTCGGCGCCGGCCAGGGCGGCGCCCAGCGCGGCGACCAGCAGGAAGCTGGCGAAAGCGAGGATTAGTGCGAACTTGGTTCTCATCCCGGTTTGACCCCTGCCCACGCTCGGATTCCCCTCCCTGGGCAGTCGTTGGAAGCTACCCAGTACTACGTGCGTCCGCAACGCGCGGGGTGCCTCCCAACATGGCCTTAATCATCGTCTGGAACATCGCAGGAAGGGAAGAGTTTCAGTCGAGCCGGATGCGCTCGTTAAGCTGCCGTGACTTGAGCTACGAGGATTTCGAGCAGGACGGGTTGCGGGCGCGGGCCGAGCAGGCGCTCGGGGAGCTGGCGCAGGCCCTGATCGACAACCCGACGCTGCACGACGCGGTGACCGCCGCGCTCGGCGCCCGCGAGAAGGCCCTGGAGGCCCAGCAGGCGGCGATGAGCGCGCTCAACCTGCCCTCGGCGACGGACGTCGAACGGTTGGAGCGCCGGCTGCGCTCGTTCTCCCAGCGCCTGGAGGACGTCGAGGAGGCGATCGACGACCTCAGCCGTGAACTTGGCGCCTTGCGGCGCGAGAAGGCCAAAGGCGAGCCGAAGAAGGCGAAACCTAACCCTAAACCTTAGGGTGAGAGTACGCTGGCTGCCGCCTGACCGGCACGTTTGGCCGCCTGCTCGAGATCCTCGTCCCGTAACTGCCCGGCACCGCTCTTCTCGGTGACGATGAGGAGGACGGCGAGCGCGAGGTTGTCCTCCGCGGCGCTGCCGAGGAGGGAGGCCGTTTGCATGTCGGCCACCTCGGCGAGGGCGGAGGGAAGGTCGCGCTCGGGCCGGTAGAGGCTGTCCAGGCTCACAGCCACCCCGAGCCGCGCCTCGGGAAGGCGGTCTTGCAGCGCCGCGGTCAGCTCCGCATCGGGCCAAGGCGCTTTAGTGGCCCCGGAGGACCCAAAGGCGCCTTGGCCCCCATGCGCCTCGCTCACCACGACGAGGTCGCCGAGACCCCTGCCCCCCAAGGCGGCGCAGGTGCCGATCCGGATCGCCCGCCGCACCCCCAGCTCGGCGAGGTCGGCGAGGACGACGGAGGCGCTCGGGCCTCCCATCCCGGTCGACTGGATCGTCAGCTGGTGGCCGGCGGCGCTGCTCCCGGTGTAGCCCCAGAGGCCGCGCGCGTGGTTGCTCATCTTCGGCTGCTCCAGCAGCTCCTGGGCCAGCATCAGCGCCCGGCCGGGATCGCCGACGAGGATCGCCTCGGCGGCGATCGGGGCGGAGGGTCGGAGGCGGGCGGGCATCGGTGCCGCCGAATCTAGCCGCCGAGGCACGGCGCCGACATCGGGGAGAAACGGAGCCACTCGGATTTGCTCCAGCCGTCTAAAGACCCACTCCAGACCCGTCCATAGCTTGGAACCCGTAATCGAAACGCGACCGACGGGGCCATGAGCACCGGCGGGCTAGGAGGAATGGAATGAAAAGGAGGTTGATGATCGCCGCTCCGGTTGCCGCGATCGCCTCGCTGGTGCTGCCGGGGATGGCCTTGGGCGCGCAGACGCCGATCCTGGAAACCCCGGAGGCCAGCATCAATGCGATGTGGGTGATCGTCGCCGCCTGCCTGGTGATGTTCATGCAGGCCGGTTTCCTGCTCTTGGAGGTCGGGTTCTCCCGGGCCAAGAACGCCGGCGCCGGCGTGGCGAAGGTGCTGGTGAACTTCTCGATCGCCTCGCTCTGTTACTGGGCGGTCGGCTTCGCCCTGGCGTTCGGCGGGCTCGGTGAGATCGCCGGCACGCACGGGTTCTTCCTCAACGTCGGCTCCTCGATCGAAGAAGCCGGCTCGAGCATCCCCTTCGTCGAAACGTATTCGATCAGCCCGGCCGCGTTCATGTTCTTCCAGTTCGTGTTCTGCGCCGTCTCGCTGGCGATCGTCTGGGGCGCGACCCTGGAGCGGATCAAATTCGGCGCCTACGTCATCTACGCGATCATCTTCAGCGCCGTCCTGTACCCGATCCTCAGCCACTGGATCTTCGGTGGCGGCTGGCTGCAGGCGAACGTCGGGATGCAGGACTTCGCCGGCTCCACGGTGGTCCACCTGATCGGGGCGACCGGCGCCTTCGCGGCGCTGCTGCTGCTCGGCCCGCGGATCGGCAAGTACACGAAAGACGGCAAACCGCGGGCGATCCCGGGGCACTCGATGCCGCTGGTCGGACTCGGAGTCCTCATCCTCTGGCTCGGCTGGTTCGGGTTCAACCCGGGCTCGACCCTCGGCGCGATCGGCGGCCGCTTCGCCGAAGTCGTCGTCGTCACCAACCTCGCCGCCGCCGCGGGCGTCGTCGCCGCGGTCGCGATCATGTGGATGAAGACGAAGACGATCGATATCGGCATGGCCGGCAACGGCGCGATCGCCGGCCTCGTCGCGATCACCGCGCCCTCCGGTTACGTCGAGTACTGGGCCGCTCCGATCATCGGCGCGGTCGCCGGCGTGGTCGTCGTCTACGGCGTCCTCGCGATCGAGAAGCTGATCGACGACCCGGTCGGCGCCCTCTCGGCCCACGGCCTCGCCGGGATCTGGGGCACGCTCTCCTGCGGCATCTTCACCTCGCCGCGGCTGGCGGAACTGAACGAAGTCGGCGATCCGGGCCTCTGGTACAGCGGCTCCTTCCACCAGCTCGGCGCCCAGGCGCTCGGGGTGGCGGTCGCCTTCGCCTGCGTCTTCGCCGCCTCCTACGCGATCTTCTTCGCGATCAAGAAGACGATCGGGCTGCGGGTGACGGCGGAGGAGGAGGATGCGGGCCTCGACATCTCCGAGCACGGGATGTACGGGTACCCCGAGCAGTTCATCCCCCGGCCCGAGTATTCGACCGGCGCCCCGCCCCTCGGCGCGACCCGGTCGGCTTCGGCGCCCGCCCCGGCGGCGGTAACCCCGATGACCAGCGAGTCCTAGGAGGGCTTGAGCGCATGAAAAAGATAGAGGCGTACATCCGCCACGAGGCGTTCGAGCCGATCCGGGCCGAGTTGCTCGACAAGGGATTCCCGTCCCTGTCGATCATCGAGGCCAAGGGCTCGGGCCGCCAGAAGGGCATCGTCGAGCGCTACCGCGGCTCGACCCTCACCGTCAACGTCCGGCCGAAAATCAAGCTGGAGGTGGTCGTCGAGGACAAAGACAAGGACGTCGTCGTCGAGGCGATCCTCAGGCACGCCCGCACGGGCGAGGTCGGCGACGGCAAGATCTTCGTGCTGCCGGTGGAGGAGGCGATTCGCATCCGCACCGGGGAGGACGGCCAGTCCGTGCTCCAACTGCACGAGGAGTCGGAGATCCCCACCTAACTCCGGCTTTCCCCCAGAGCAAGAGCCAGCGGGGCGGTCTTCGGGCCGCCCCGTTTGTCTTTTGGGTGTGGGGGTGGGAGGAGGGTGCGGATACCCCTCCTCCGGAATTGACCTCCCCTCCCTGCGGTCGGGGAGAACGTGCTGCGCGGGCTTCGCCCGCGCAAACATCAGATTGCATGTCGCCGAACATTCCTGCGGAGGGGTATCCGCACCCTCCCCGACACGCACCGGGAGTTCGGTGCTGGCACGCCTTCCCCTCGCATAGCTAGCCTCGCGCTATGGCCGATCAGCGGATTTCGCTCTCCGAGGCGGCGCGGCGGTCCGGGGTGCCGGCTTCGACGCTGAAACGGTGGGCGGCGGAGAAGGTGGTGCCGGTGCGGCGGGGGCGGTGGACGGTGGCGGCGGCGGCGCAGGCGCGGGTGGTGGCGCGGATGCGGGAGCGCGGTTATTCGCTGGAGGACCTGAAGAGCGCGGGGCAGGAGGGACGGCTCGCGTTTGGCTTCACCGAAGAGCTCTTCTCCGGGTCCGAGGAGGCGGTCACGGTCGAGCAGGCGGCGGCGGAGACGGGAATGGAGCCGGAGCTGGTCGAGCGGATCCTCGTCATCCTCGGGACGCCGAAGGGCCAGCGCGAGTTGAGCCAGGAGGACCTGGCGGCGCTGCGGCACTGCGCCCGGGTCCTCGCCGCCGGCTTTCCGTTGGTCGCCTTCCTGCAGCTGGTCCGGGTCTACGCGCAGTCGATGCGGCGGATCGCCGACGCCGAGGTGCGGCTCTTCCACCTCTACGTGCACGAGCCGCTGATCCGCGACGCGGTGCCGGAGCTGGAAATGGCCGAGGAGATGGGGGAGCTGGCCGCCGACATCCTGCCGCTGGCGGCGCCGCTGACCGAGTACCTGCACGAGCGCTACCTGCGCTTCTTCGTCGAACAGGACGTGGTCGGCCACATGGAGGCCGACGCAGGGATGGACACGGCGGAAATCGAGCTCGGCCACGTCCACGTCGCCCTCTGCTTCATCGACCTCACCGGATTCACCCGCTACACCGAGGAGGAGGGGGACATCGAGGCGCTCGACGTGGTCGAGAACTTCGTCGCCGGGGTCGAAGGGACGCTGCCGCGCGAGGCGACGATCGTGAAGACGATCGGCGACGAGGTGATGGTGGTCTCGCCCGACGCCGGCTCCTTGACCCGCTGGGCGGTCGACTTCCTCTCCCGCTTCCCGCAGCGGCCGCAGCCGCGGGTCGGGATCCACTACGGCGACGCCGTCTACCGCGACGGCGACTACTTCGGCAGCCAGGTCAACCTCGTCCACCGCGTCGTCAACCGGGCGCTCGCCGGCGAGGTGCTGGTCACCGACGCCGTCTGCACGGCGATCGCCGGCAACGAGAGCCTCGAGCTGGAGGAGATCGGCAAGGTCAGCCTCAAGGGCTTCCCGACTCCGACCGAGCTCTTCGTCGTGCGGGCGAGATGACCGCGGCCGGGCTGCTGGAGCGGGTCGAGGCGGACGGCCTGATCGCCGGCCCGGCGCCGCTGGTGGTGATGCTCTCCGGCGGGCGGGACTCGGTCTGCGTGCTCGACCTGGCGGTGCGGGCGCGGGGGGAGGCGGCGGTGACCGCGCTCCACGTCAACTACGGGCTGCGCGAGGAGGCCGGCGGGGACGAGCGCCACTGCGAGGAGC
>Ga0307314_10000024_pt1 | contig 46033 bp, 48 predicted proteins | sample ER_DNA_204_FD_194493 | JGI IMG/M metagenome (GOLD analysis project Ga0307314, IMG submission 194493) | Bulk soil microbial communities from the East River watershed near Crested Butte, Colorado, United States - ER_DNA_204 | ecosystem: Environmental > Terrestrial > Soil > Floodplain | place...
AGCCCGTCCGGTGTAGAGATAAACCTGTACCTCGTGTCCAGACTTGAAGAAGAACCTCACCTCAGCATCGGCGACGTCGTCAAGGCCACCGGCCTCGGCGAGGCGACCCTGCGGGCCTGGGAGCGCCGCTACGGCTTCCCGCGGCCGCAGCGCGAGCCGAGCGGGCATCGCCGCTACGGGGCCGAGGAAGTCGAGCTCATCCTCCGCGTCGTCGCCGAGCGCGGGCGCGGGATCGCCCTGCCGGCGGCGATCGAGCGCGCCCGCGCCGCGGCGACCGGGGTCCCATCGCTCTTCGCCCAGCTGCGCCAGCGCCGTCCAGACCTGCAGCCGATGACCGTGCGCAAGGAACACCTGACCCCCCTGGCCCGCGCGATCGAGGAGGAGAGCGCCGCCCACGCCGAGCGGGCGCTGCTGATCGGGTCGTTCCAACGCGAGCGCTTCTATCGACAAAGCGAGAACCGCTGGCGGGAGCTGGCGCGCGGCGCCGAGAGCGCCTTCGTCTTCGCCGACTTCGAGCGGCTGCGAGAGCCGGCCGACGGGCCAGCCGAGCTGCCGATCGATCGCTCGCACCCGGTCAGCCGGGAGTGGGCACTTGTGTGTGCGGCGCCGGAGCACGGCGCCTGCATGGTCGCTTGGGAGCCGCCGGGACGCATGCGTCCCGGCGGCGCTCGCGAGTTCGAACTGCTGTTGAGCGTCGAGCCGGCGGTGGTGCGGGAAGCGGCGGAGACGGCGACGGCCCTGGCGGCTCCGATCGCCCCCGAGGTGGCGGCGAACGCGCGAGCCTTCCTCGAGGAGCTGGCGCCACCGCGCCCGGAGGCTCAACTTCGCCTCTCCAGCTCGATCACCGCCCGGCTGCTCTCGTCACTCCGGCGGGGCTTGAACTGAAGATGAAAGGGAAGACGGGGGATATGACCGTTGCCGGGATCTGCGAGCTGGTGCTGGAGAGCGACGCGGTCGAGCGCCTGGCCTCCTTCTACCGCGGGCTCGGGCTGGAGCAGCTCCTGGAGGAAGGCGATCGCGTCTGGCTGGCGGCGGGAGAGCACTGCCGGCTCGGGATCTGGCCCCCCGGCGAGAAGGAGTACTCCGACCGCGGCGGCCGCCACGTCCACTTCGCCCTCTCCGTCGACCACGACCGCCTCGACGCGCTCACCGCCGAGCTGCGCGAGCGTGGGGTCGAAGTCGAAGGGCCGATCGAGCACGACGGCGGCGACCGCTCCGTCTACTTCTCCGACCCGGAGAAGAACAGGGTCGAGCTCTGGGACTTCTTCCGCGACGGCGCCGGCGCCGAGGACGGAGTGATGGCACTGGCGGAGGACGGCGATGGCGCGTAACCGGGTCCACATCCACGCTTCGCCGGAGCAGGTCTTCGCCGTCCTCGCCGATCCCGAGCGCTATCCGGACTGGGTCGTCGGCGCCGCCGGGATCCGCGACCACGACGAGGAGTTCCCCGCCGTCGGCTCGCGCTTCCACCACAAGGTCGGCTCCTGGCCGGTCGGGGTCAAGGACTACACCGAGGTGACGGAGCTCGATCCGCCGAACCGGATCGTCCTCAAGGCGAAGGCGCGGCCGCTGGGGACGGCGACGATCGCGCTCGACCTGAAGGAGAGCGCTGGCGGCACCGAGGTGAAGATGGAGGAGGTTCCGGGCGACCGCGTCACCTCGCTGGTGGTCGGCAACCCGGTCGCCGACACCGCCCTGCGAGTCCGCAACGCGGAGGCACTGGCGCGGCTGAAGCGACTGGTCGAGGGTGTGCCCGAGGGCGACCCCGTGCGCGAGCGCGAGCTGGCCGGGCAGCGCGTCCTGATCACCGGCGGCAGCAGCGGCATCGGCCTCGCCGTCGCCGAAGGGCTGGTGCGGGAAGGGGCGCGGGTCGCGATCCTCGCCCGCAACGAACTGGGCCTGGCGGCGGCAAAACGGAAGCTGACCGAGGGCGGCGGCGAGGCGATCAGCGTCAGCGCCGACGTCACCGACAGGGAGGCGCTCGCCGCTGCGGTCGGCGAAGCCGCGGCCGAGCTCGGCGGCCTCGACGTGCTCGTCACCTCGGCGGCGAGCATCGCCTTCGGCCGCTTCACCGAGACCGACCCCGACGACTTCGACGCAACGGTGGAGACCGTCCTCGGCGGCACCGTCGACACGATCCGCGCCGCCCTGCCCCACCTCGAGGCCTCGCGCGGCGCGATCGTCTGCGTCGGCTCGATCGCCGCCCGGATGCCGCTGCCGGGGATGGCCGCTTACACCACCTCCAAGCACGGGCTCGTCGGCTTCCTCGACACGATCCGGATCGAGCTGGAGGAGGGCGGCTCCCCGGTGACCCTGTCGCTGGTAAACCCCGGTGCGGTCGACACGCCTCTGTGGAGCAACCTCGAAAGCTCGACCGGCCTGCTGCCGCCCGAACCGCCATTCCCCTCCGTCTACTCCCCCGAGTCGGTTGCCGAAGCGGTGCTCGGCGTCATCCGCCACCCGCGGGACGAGCTGACGGCAGGAGGGCTCGCCCGCGCCCAGGTCCTCTTCTACTCCTACTTCGGCGCCGTCGCGAAGCGGGCGATGCAGGCGCTGGCGCGGCTCGAGCACACCGCCGGCGACCGTCCTGCCGGCGAGGGGGCGCTGCGCGGCGGCAAGGGCGCCGGCGAGAGCGAGGGTGGCTTCGGCGGCCGCCCGAGCATCGCCGTCAAAGCGCTCGGCGCATGGGACGGAATGCTGCGGGTAGTCGGACGAGGGTGAACCCTGCAGACGCCGTCGTCGTCGGCGCCGGCCCCAACGGACTGATCGCCGCCAACCACCTCGCCGACCGCGGCTGGAAGGTGGTCGTCTGCGAGGAGCAGCCGGAACCGGGCGGCGCCGTGCGCAGCGGCGAGGTGACCGAGCCGGGCTTCGTCCACGACCTCTACAGCGCCTTCTACCCCCTCACCCTCGCCTCCCGCCACATCGCCCCGCTCGAACTCGAGCGCTACGGGGTCAACTGGTTGAGCGCCAGGGGGGTCGTCGCCCACCCCCATCCCGACGGCCGCTGCGCCTTGCTCTCGATGGACCTCGAGGAGACCTGCGCCTCGCTCGACGCCTTCGCCCCGGGGGACGGTGAGGCCTGGCGGCGCCTCTTCGACCTCTGGCGCCGCGCCGGTCCCCACCTCGTCGGGTCGCTGCTGACGCCGCTGCCCCCGATCCGCCCCGCGGCGGGGATGCTGGCCGCGCTCGGACCGCGCGGGCTCGCCGACTTCGCCCGCTTCGCGCTGCTGCCGGCGCGGCGGATGGCGGAGGAGAACTTCAAGGGCGAGGGCGGCGGCTGGCTGATCGCCGGCAACGCGCTGCACGCCGACCTGACCCCGGAGAGCTCCGGCGGCGGCATGTTCGGCTGGCTCCTCTGCGGGCTCGGGCAGCAGCACGGCTACCCGGTCCCGGAGGGGGGAGCGGGGGAAATCACCCGGGCGCTGGTGCGGCGGCTGCGCGAGCGCGGCGGCGAAGTGATCTGCGAGACCCCGATCGAGCGAATAGAGGTGCGGGGCCGGCGCGCGCACGCCGCCGTCGCCGCCGACGGGCGACGATTCGAGGCACGGCGCGCCATCCTCGCCGACTGCGGCGCGCCGGCCCTGTTCCTGAAGATGCTGCCGAGCGAGGTGGTGCCCGAGCGGGTGCGGGACGACCTGCGCAACTACCAGTACGACAACTCGACCTTCAAGGTCAACTGGGCCCTGCGCGAGCCGATCCCCTGGAGCGCCGCCGACGCCCGCCGCGCCAGCACCGTCCACGTCGCCGAGGGGATGAACGGGCTGACCCAGGCGACGACCCAGCTGGCGGCGAGCGAGATCCCCGAGCGGCCCTTCCTCGTCCTCGGCCAGTACTCGATGGTCGACCCCTCGCGCTCGCCGGAGGGAACCGAGACCGCCTGGGCCTACACCCACGTCCCGCAGAGCCCGCGCGCCGACGCCGCCGGCGAGTTGAGCGGCGACTGGAGCCGCGAGGACGAGGGCGAGCGCTTCGCCGACCGGATGGAGGAGGAGGTCGAGCGCCTCGCCCCCGGCTTCCGCCAGCTGATCGTCAAGCGCCACGTCCAGACCCCGCTCTACCTGGAGCGCCACAACCGCAACCTGGTCGGCGGCGCGATCAACGGCGGCACCGCCCAGCTCTACCAGCAGGCGATCTTCCGCCCCTACCCCGGCCTCGGCCGGCCGACCACCCCGGTCCAGGGCCTCTACCTCGCCTCCTCCTCCGCCCACCCCGGCGGCGGCCTCCACGGCGGCCCGGGCGGCAACGCGGCGCGGACGGCGCTGCGAACCGAGCGGCTGCGCTCGCTACTGCGGCGCTAGCCGCGCGAAGTAGCCGAACCAGTTTCCCGAGCGCTCCTCGAGCCCCAGGCCCGCCGCTGCTCCCATCCGCTCGAGGCTGGCGCGGGTGGTGAAGTGGGGGTCGCCGAAGAGCTCGCCGACGACCAAGCGGCCGCTCGGCTTCAGCACCCGCCGGATCTCGCGCAGGGCAGCGGCCGTGTCGGGGATCTCGCCGAGGACGGCGGTGAGGACCACCGCGTCGATCGAGCCGTCCTCGTAGGGGAGCTGGGTCGCGTCGCCCCGGGTCGGCGCGAGGTTGGTCAGGCCGCGCGCCGAGGCCGCGCGCATGACGTGGTCGAGGAACTCCTGCTGGAGGTCGAACAGCTCCAGCGTCCCCGCCGGCGCCACCCACTCGGCGAGGTCGAGGCTGTAGTAGCCGGTGCCGACGCCGATCTCCAGCAAGGCCTCCCCCGGCTGCGGGCGCAGGACCGAGCGCAGGCGCTCGCGGCTGATGATCGGGTGCGGCGCTTCGACCCAGAAGCGCTGCCCGTAGGGGCAGGCCGAAGGGTTCTTCCGCCACCAGAGCGCCGCCGCCAGGGTGGCAGCGGCCGCCGCGCCGAGCAGGCGGCGCGGGCGCATCCGGCTAGGCGCCGAGCCCGAAGCCGACCTTGTGATCGCCGGAGTCGACCCGGAGGAACTGGACCTTGCCGAGGTAGAGGGCGATCGTCCCCTCCTCGCTGTGGAGGTCGTACCAGCCGCCCTGCTCGAGCCGGGCGCGGAGGTCCTTCAGGTCCGCCTCGCCGAGCCGGGTGGAGATCACCTGGCCGCCCTCGAAGCCGATCTCGACTCGCTGTGCGTCTGCCATCAGTGCCCTCCCGCGGGTTCGACGATCTCGGTCAGGACCCCGCCGGTCGAGCGGGGGTGGAGAAAGGCGACGCGGCTGTCGCGGATGCCCACCCGCGGCTCGGAGTCGATCAGCTGGATCCCGGCCGCGGCGATCTTCTTCAGCGCCGCGTCGATGTCGTCGACCGCGTAGGCGACGTGGTGCAGGCCGGGACCGTTCTTGGCCAGGTACTTGCCGACGGGGGTGTCGGGCCCGAGCGGCGCCAGCAGCTCGACGTGGCCCTCGCCGACGTCGAGCAGGACCGCCTCGACCCCCTGCGACTCGACCGTCTCGCGGTGGGCGAGCTCCATCTCGAAGCCGTCCCCGTAGAGGGCGAGCGCGGCGTCGATCTCCTCGACGGCGACTCCGATGTGGTCGATCCTTCCGAACAAGGGCGCGAAGTCTATGCGGCCTCGGCCCGGAGGATCTCCTCCAGGGCTGCCACCGCCACCTCGAGCTGCTCGGGGGTCGGCTCCTGGGTTGCCCAGTGTCGCTGGATTTCCCGGCCCGGGGTATGGAAGGCCTCAGCCAAGGGGTCGCCGTGGTGGCGGTCGCTCCAGGCGAACATCTCGACCGCCAGGGAGGCGCCGCCGAGACCGACCCCGGCCCGAGCTGCATTGCTCGGCTTCTCGACCAGCCGCTCGAGCAGGAGGGTGCCGCCGGCGGAGAGCAGCATCATCGGCACGATCAGGTTGGAGCCGCAGCGGTCGTGCTCTTTCGGGACCGAGGCGACATCGTCGACACGGTCGCGCTCGTAGGCGGCGATGGTCTTGTGCTCGGCGCCGTGGTAGGCGGCGAGGTCGCGGTCGCTCAACGCCACCAGCGCCGGTACCACGCCGATCGCCTGCACGATCCCCTCGCGCAGAGCGCTGGCCGGTGCCCGCTTGCGCAGCAGGGAGGACGCGGCGAGCGTCGCCGCCACCGCCGCCAGGACCCTCCGGTCCTCGAAGGGCAGCCGCGCGGCCGGCATCCGCCGCCGCACCAGCGGCAGGACCAGCATCGCCTCGGCGAGTTTGATCGGGCCGCGCAGGCCCGGCAGTTTCGCCACCAGCCCCGGCACCAGCTCCGGCTTGCGCTCGGAGGCGACTTCGATCCCGCCCTCGCCGTCGCGGACCGCGGCGGCCCAGTGGGTCGGCCCGTGGATGAGCAGCCCGTTGCGGAGCGCCATGCCGCCGAGGCGGAGCTTCTCGGGCTGCTGATCGGCCATGCGATGAAGATAGGCGATGACCTGCGTCGGCGTTCGCCAACAACAAGAGGGCGCCGAGCCCAGTCCACTCGACGCCCTCGTTCCCCCTGTTTGGCAAACAGGCCCGGCCGGGGCCCCCAGTCCTGACCGCCGGCCGGGTTGTCGGCTCTCCCTGGCTTTAGCTTGGTGAGCCGACTGTGAAAACCCGACACGGCGGGGGAAGTTGCGCGAAAAGCTTTACGGCTTGTCTAATTTTTCCCTCAAGCCGGCGAGCCGTTCCCCCAGCTCGACCTCGAAGCCGCGATCGGTCGGGGCGTAGAAGCGCCGGCCGCGCAGCTCCGCCGGCATAAGGGGCTGGCCGCTGACCCCACCGGGCTCGTCGTGGGCGTAGCGGTAGCCCTCGCCGCGGCCGAGCTTCGCCGCCCCCGGGTAGTGGGCGTCGCGCAGGTAGTCGGGCGGGGTCTTGGCCCCGTTGGCGCGCACCTCGGCGCGGGCGGCGGAGAGGGCTTCATGGGAGGCGTTCGACTTCGGCGCCAGCGCCAGGTAGACCGCCGCCTGGGCGAGGTTGAGGGCGCACTCGGGGAGGCCGACGCGGTCGACCGCGCGGGCGGCGGCGTCGGCGACGAGCAGCGCCTGCGGGTCGGCGTTGCCGACGTCCTCGGAGGCGAGGATGACCATCCGGCGGGCGATGAAGCGCGGGTCCTCGCCGCCCTCCAGCATCACCGCCAGGTAGTAGAGCGAGGCGTCGACGTCGGAGCCGCGGGTGGCCTTGATCCAGGCCGAGACGAAGTCGTAGTGGCGGTCCCCCTGGCGGTCGTAGTCGATCGCCTTGCGCTGCAGCGCGTCTTCGACCGCGGCGACATCGACCGCTGCCGGCTTCGACCCCACTCCACTGGGGTCGATGTCGGATACGCGTTCGACCGCCCGCTCCAGCGCCGAGAGCGCCACCCGGGCGTCGCCGCCGCTGCGCTGCGCCAGCATCTCCAGCGCCGCCGGGGCGACTTGGGGCGGGTCGGCGATCCCCCGCTCGCGGTCGGCCAGCGCCCGCCGCAGCAGCTCTTCCACCTGCGCCGGCTCGAGCGGCCGCAGCTCGTAGACCTGGGCACGCGAGAGCAGCGCCGAGTTGACCTCGAAGTAGGGGTTCTCGGTCGTCGCCCCGATCAGGGTCAGCGTCCCGTCCTCGACCGCCGGCAGCAGCGCGTCCTGCTGGGCCTTGTTGAAGCGGTGGATCTCGTCGAGGAAGAGGATCGTCGGCCGCCCGCTCGCCCGCCGCCGCTCCCGCGCCCGCTCGATCACCCCGCGGATCTCGGCTTTGCCCGCGTTGACCGCCGACTCCTCTTCGAAGGCCCCGTCGGCTCCCGTCGCCGCGATCCGCGCCAGCGTCGTCTTCCCCGCCCCCGGCGGCCCGTAGAGGATCGCGCTGTGCAGCTTGCCGCCCTCGATCGCGCTCCGCAGCGCCGACCCCTCCCCCAGCACGTGCTCCTGCCCGATCATCTCCTCGAGGGAGCGCGGGCGCATGCGAACCGCCAGCGGCGCGTCGGGGGGCGGTGCCTGCGACCCCGCCGTCCCGCCGTCGCCCGTGTCGAAGAGTTGATCGGCCACCGTAGAATCGAAGTATGGAGAGCGCAACGGCAGTCCCGACGTCCCAGTCCACCTCGACCCTGGAGTCGTTCAACACGGCGACCGGGGAGCTGATCGGGTCGGTGCCCACGATCGTGCCCGAGGAAGTGCAGGGCGTGGTCGACGACGTGGCGCGGATCCAGCCGACCTGGGCGGAGCTGCCGGCGAAGACGCGGGCCAGCTACATGAAGCGCGCCGCCGACGCGCTGCTCGACGACATCGACGAGATCGCGAAGCTTCTGAGCGAAGAGCAGGGCAAGCCGCTGACCGAGAGCTACACGATGGAGCTGCTGCCGACGGTCGACGCGCTGCACTGGTGCGCCAAGCAGGGGCCGAAGATCCTCGCTGACGAGAAGGTGCCGATGACCCAGGCCTTCACGCTCTCCAAGAAAGGGCGCTTCTCCTACGAGCCGATCGGCGTCGTCGGCGTCATCGCGCCCTGGAACTACCCCTGGTCGATCCCCTTCGGCGAGGTCGCGATCGCGCTGATGGCCGGCAACGGCGTCGTCCTCAAGCCCGCCTCCCTGACGCCGCTGCTCGGGGAGAAGATCCGCGAGGTCTTCGAGAGGGGCGGGCTGCCGGAGGGCCTGGTCCGGGTCGTCCACGGCGGCGGCCGGATCGGCGACGCGCTCTGCCGCTCGTCCGTCGGCAAGGTCTTCTTCACCGGCTCGGTCGACGTCGGCCGCAAGGTCGGCGAGGTGTGTGCAAGCGACCTGAAGGGCAGCGTCCTCGAGCTCGGCGGCAAGGACCCGATGATCGTCTGCGCCGACGCCGACCTCGACAACGCGATCTCCGGCGCCGTCTGGGGCGGCTTCGCCAACGCCGGCCAGACCTGCTCGGGGATCGAGCGGGTGTACGTGATGCGCAGCGTCGCCGACCGCTTCGTCGAGGGCGTCGTCCGCGAGGCCGAGAAGCTGCAGCTGGGCAACCCGCTCGACTGGAACACGGCGATCGGCCCGATGACCTCCGAGGACCAGTACGAGATCGTCTGCGACCTGATCGAGGACGCGGTCGCCTCCGGCGCGACCAAGCGCTGCGGCGGGCCGACCGACGTCCCCGGCCTACCCGGGAAGTTCGTCGCCCCCACCGTCCTCACCGGCGTCACCCACGAGATGCGGATCATGCGCGAGGAGATCTTCGGCCCCGTCCTGCCGATCGTCGTCGTCGACACCGAGCAGGAGGCAATCGACCTCGCCAACGACTCCGAGTTCGGCCTCGGCGCCTCGGTCTGGACCAAGGACCGCCAGCGCGGCGCCCGCATCGCCCGCCGGATCGAGTCCGGCATGGTCTGGGTCAACGACCACTCCTTCAGCCACGGCGCCTGCCAGTGCGCCTGGGGCGGGGTCAAGGACTCCGGCCTCGGCCGCTCCCACTCCAAATTCGGCTTCTACGAGTGCGTCAACATCAAGATGAACGCCTGGGAGCCCGGCCTCACCCGCGACTTCTGGTGGCACCCCTACGACCAGACCCTCGGTGAGGCAGTGAAAGCCTCGGCGAAGATCCTCTACGGCAAAGGCGAGGTCCGCGCCAAGGCGCTGCGCGAGGGTGCGGCCCCCTTGCTCAAGGTCGGCCGGCGGACGCTCCAGAAGCGCCGTTGACGGAGCGGGCCGGGCCCGCGATCGCCGTCGCCGGGCTGCGGCGCGACTACGGCGACCGGCCGGCGCTCGACGGCGTCGGCTTCGAGCTGGCGCAGGGGGCCTCGCTCGTCGTCCTCGGCCCCAACGGCGCCGGCAAGACGACGCTGCTGCGGGTGCTGGCGACGCTGCTGCGGCCGAGCGGCGGCGAGGTGGCGGTGCTCGGCTGCGCCCTCCCGGGCGAGGCGTGGAAGCTGCGGGGGCGGATCGGCTACCTCGGGCACGAGCCGCTGCTCTACCGCGACCTCAGCGGACGCGAGAACCTGCGCTTCCAGGCGCGCCTGCACGGGATCGACCGGGAGGCAGCCGAGGCGCGGATCGAGGACCTGCTGCGCGCCGTCGGGATGGAGCGGCGCGCCGACGAGCGGGTCGCCGAGCTCTCGGCCGGGATGCGGCAGCGGCTCTCGATCTGCCGTTGCGTCCTCCACCAGCCGGAGCTGCTGCTGCTCGACGAGCCGGACTCCAACCTCGACTCCGAGGGGCGCGAGCTGGCCCGTGGGCTGATCGGCCCCGGCGCCGGCCGCACCCGCGTCGTCGTCACCCACGACCCCGAGCGGCACACGCCCGAGGCCGACCAGGTGCTGCAGCTGGGGATCGGGGAGCGGGCGGTGGTCTCGTGACCCCCTCCCGCTCCGCCTTCGCGGCGATCCTCGCCAAGGACCTGCGCTCGGAGCTCCGCACCCTGCAGTCGCTGCCGGCGATGGCGCTCTTCAGCGTCACCACCTTCGTCATCTTCCGTTTCGGCCTCGACCGCACCAGCCTCTCCGGCAGCCTCGCCGCCGGAGTGCTGTGGGCGACGCTGCTCTTCGCCGCCGTTCTCGGCATCAACCGCCTTTTCGTCGCCGAGCGCGAGGAGGGCGGCTTCGACGCGATCCGACTCGCCCCGATCGACCGCAGCGTCCTCTTCACCGCCAAGGTGGCGGCCCTGCTCGTCTACCTGCTGGCGCTGGAGCTGGTCGCGGTGCCGATCTTCGCGATCTTCTTCCTCGAAGACGCGGCCGGGCTCGGGCCGCTCGTCCTCGTCCTCGTCCTCACCGACCTCGGCCTCGCCGCCACCGGCACCCTGATCTCCTCGATGGCGGTCAACTCGCGCGCTCGCGACCTGCTGGTGCCGCTGGTCCTGCTGCCGCTGGCGGTGCCGCTGATGATCGCCGCCACCGGCGCCACCGAGCCGCTGCTCTCGCTGGGCGGCCCCTCCTACGACCGCTTCGGCACCTGGCTGATGGTCCTCGGTCTATACGATCTGATCTTCGGCCTGGTCGGCTACGCCGTCTTCGACTTCCTCCTCGAGGACTGACCGGGAGCCAGCGCTCCACCTCATCTTCCGAGCATGTACGGCAAAGGACTCAAGCCCCTCTCGATCGCCACCGTGGCGATGCTGGCGCTTTCGCTTTCGCTCGTCTTCTTCTACGCGCCGCTCGACGGCGACCAAGGCTTCATCCAGAAGATCTTCTACCTCCATGTGCCGCTGGCGATGGTGGCGCTGGTCGGCTTCATCGCCGGCGGCGTCTTCGCGATCGCCCATCTGCGGACCGACAACCGCAAGTGGGACGCCTACTCCTACGTCTCGATCCACATCTCGGTGATCTTCGGCGTCGCCGTGCTGATCACCGGCGCGATCTGGGCCAAGGCCTCCTGGGGGCACTGGTGGGTCTGGGACGAGCCGACGCTGGTCAGCTTCCTGATCGTCTTCCTCCTCTACGCGACCTACTACCCCTTCCGCTACGCGATCGAAGACCGCGACCGCCAGGCCCGCTACGCCTCGGTCTTCGCCGTCACCGCCGGCGCCTTCGTCCCGCTCAACTTCATGGCGGTGCGGATGGCGCAGAGCCTCGTCCACCCGCGCACCTTCGCCACCGCCGAAGGCGGCCTGCCCGGGGAAATGATGCTGACCTTCCTCGTTTCGCTGGCCGCGATCGCGTTGCTCTGGACGACGCTGGTCAAGTTCGAGCTGACCGCGAAGAGCGCCTCCGGCCAGGTCAAGCGCCTGCGCCGCGCCCTCGACGCGCCAGCCGGCGGCGGCGGCTCGCGGATCGCCCCGGAGGTGAGCTGATGGAGCTGCTCTTCGCCGCCCCGGCGCTGCCGCTAGACAAGGCCGGGAAGTACGTCGCCGGCGCCTACGTCGTCTTCGTCGTCCTCCTCGTCGTCTACCTCGCGATCATGGCGGCGAAAGTGCAGCGGATCGAGAAGGAACTGCGGGACGTGGCCGCGATCGCCGAGGAGAAGAAGGAGGCCCAGGCCGCCCCCGGACGCGGGAGTGAGACGCCTCTGGCGTCTCACGGGAGCGGAGGAGGCGGCACTGGTGTCTGAGCTGCTCGCCCTCGGCGTCTCCCACAAGACCGCGCCGCTCGACCTGCGCGAGCGGCTCTCGCTGACCGAGGGCCGCGCCGTCAGCGCCCTCGCCGAGCTGACCGGGGCCAGCGGCATCCACGAGGCGGCGGCGATCTCGACCTGCAACCGCACCGAGCTCTACCTGATCGTCTCCGATCCGGTCGAGGCCGAGTCGACCGCCCTCGGCGTCCTCACCCGCCAGGCCGAGATCCGCCCGACCGAGCTGCTCGGCCACCTCTACTCGCTGCGCGCCGGCGACGCCGCCCGCCACCTGCTGCAGGTGACCGCCGGGCTCGACTCGATGATCCTCGGCGAGGCCGAGATCCAGGGCCAGGTCAAACGCGCCTACGAGCTGGCGCTGGTCGAGGGGGCGACGGGGCCGATCCTCAACCGCCTCTTCCGCGGCGCCCTGACCACCGGCGGCCGGGCGCGCGAGGAGACCGGGATCAGCCAGAAGGGCGTCTCGATCCCCTCGGTCGCGGTCGAGCTGGCGCGGCGGGCGCTCGGCGACCTCTCCGACAGGCGCGTCCTCGTCGTCGGCGCCGGCGAGACCGCCGAGCTCGTCGCCAAGGCCCTCGTCGCCCGCGGCGTCGCCACCGTCTTCGTCGCTAACCGCCACTACGACCGCGCGATCGGCCTCGCCCAGCGCTTCGACGGCACCGCCGTCCGCTTCGAAGAGCTGCCCGAGCAGCTGACAGGAGCCGACATCGTCGTCTCGGCGACCAACTCGCCCCACCACATCGTCGAGCGCGACGGGCTCGAGCAGGTGATGGCGGCGCGGCCCGAGCGACCGCTGCTGATGATCGACTTGGCGGTGCCGCGCGACATCGAGCCGGCCTGCCGCGAGATCGAGGGCGTCGCCGTCCACGACATCGACGACGTCCAGCAGATCGTCGAACGCAATCAGGGCGGCCGCGAGGGCGAGGCCGCGCGGGCCGAGCGGATCGTCGACGCCGAGCTCGACCGCTTCGAGCGCTGGCTCTCCTCGCTGGAGGTGGTGCCGACGATCAGCGCCCTGCGCGAGCGGGGCGACGAGGTCGTGCGGCGGGTCCTGGCCGAGAACGAGAACCGCTGGGAGAGCCTCAGCGAGGGGGACCGCGAGCGGCTGGAGGCGATGGCGAAGGCGATCGCCTCGCGGCTGCTGCACGAGCCGACCCTGCGGCTGCGCCGCTCGGCCGGCTCCGACGACGGCTACCACTACGTCAGCGCCCTGCGCGAGCTCTTCGGCCTCGACGTCGAGACCGAGCCGGAGGGCGAAGAGCGATCCAACGTCACCGAGCTGCGCCGCAAGAAGAGCTAGCGATGCGGGTCGCCACCCGCGGCAGCAAGCTGGCGTTGACCCAAGCGCAGTGGGTCGCCGACCGCCTCGGGAACGCGGAGCTGGTGACCGCGACCTCTGACGGCGAGCCGGGGGACAAGTCGCGCTTCGTGCGCGGGGTCGAGCGGCTGCTGCTGGCCGGCGAGGCCGAGCTCGGCGTCCACTCGGCCAAGGACCTCCCGGGGGCGATGCCGGAGGGGCTGGAGATCGCCGCGGTGCCCGAGCGCGAGGACCCGGCCGACGTCTGGATCGGTGCCGGCTCTTCCCTCGACGAGGTGCCCGAGGGGGCGCGGGTGGGGACCGCGAGCCTGCGGCGCCGCGCCCAGCTGCTGGCGGCGCGACCGGACCTGAACATCTCGGAGCTGCACGGCAACGTCGACACCCGCCTGCGCAAGCTGGAGGAGGGCGAGCTCGACGCGATCGTCCTCGCCGCCGCCGGACTGCGCCGGCTTGGGCGCAGGGAGGAGATCGGCTTCGCGATCCCGGTCGACCGGATGGTCCCCGCCGCCGGCCAGGGCGCGCTGGCACTGCAGGTCCGGGGCGAGGACGAGGCGACGGGCGAAGCGGTGGCGGCGATCAGCGACCTGAAAGCGATGCGGGAGCTGACCGCGGAGCGGACCGTGGTCGCCCTCCTGGAGGCGACCTGCGCCAGCCCGCTGGGGGCGCACGCTCGCGTCCTCGGAGACCGGATCGAGATCGACGCCTTCGTCGGCCTCCCGGACGGCAGCGAGTGGCTCCGCGACCGCCTCGAGGGCGGCGCCGAAGAGCCGGCGCTGGCCGGCGCCGAACTCGCCCAGCGCCTGCTCGGCGCCGGCGCTCGCGAGCTCCTCGACCGCGCCGAGGAGATGGCGTGAGCGCGCGGGCGGGGGTCGTCTATCTGGTCGGCGCGGGGCCGGGCGACCCGGGGCTGATGACGGCGCGGTCGCTGGAGCTGATCGCGAGCGCCGCGGCGATCTTCTACGACCGGCTGGTCCCGCCCGGCGCCCTCGACGGCGCTCGCGGGGACGCCGAGCTGGTCTACGTCGGCAAGCAGCCCGGCGTGCCCTCGGTCCCCCAGGAGGAGATCGGCGAGCGGCTGATCGAGGCCGCCCGGGCCGGCAGGAGCGTCGTCCGCCTCAAGGGCGGCGACCCCTTCGTCTTCGGCCGCGGCGGCGAGGAGGGCGAAGCGCTGCGCGAGGCCGGGATCGAGTTCGAGGTCGTGCCCGGGGTCACCGCGGGCGTCGCCGCCACCGCCTACGCCGGGATCCCGGTCACGCACCGCGACGACGCCTCCGCCGTCGCCTTCGTCACCGGTCACGAGGACCCCGAGAAGGAGGAGAGCGCACTCGACTGGGAGGCGCTGGCCCGCTTCCCCGGGACCCTCGTCTTCTACATGGGGGTCAAACGGCTGGGCGAGAACGCGGCCTCGCTGATCGCCGCCGGACGCGACCCCGAGGAGCCGGCCGCGGCGATCGAGCGCGGCACCTGGCCGGGACAGCGGACGGTCTCGGCGACGCTGGGGACGATCGCCGAGGCGGTCGAGCGCGAGGCGGTGAAGGCTCCGGCGCTGATCGTCGTCGGCGAGGTCGCCAAGCGCCGCGAGCAGCTCGCCTGGCTCGAGCGCCGGCCGCTGCACGGCCGCCGCGTCGTCGTCACCCGTGCCCGCGCCCAGGCCAGCGGCCTCGCGGCGACGCTGCGCGGGCTCGGCGCCGAGGTGGTCGAGCTGCCGGCGATCCGGATCGAGCCGCGGATCGACGGCGAGGAGGTCAAGCGCGTCGCCGGGGGGGTGGGCGCCTATGACCTGATCTGCCTCACCAGTCCCAATGGCGTCCGCCTCCTCTTCGAGGCGATGGAGGCCGCTGGTCTCGACGCGCGCGCCCTGGCTGGCGTTACCGTGGCGGCGATCGGCCCCGGAACGGCGCGCGCCCTGGCCGAGCGAGCCGTTCTTGCCGACGTGGTCCCGGAGCGCTTCGTCGCCGAGGGGCTGATCGAGGCGCTGGAGGACGAAGAGGTCGCCGGTGCCCGCGTGCTCGTCGCCCGCGCCGCCGAGGCGCGCGACGTACTCCCCGACGCCCTGCGCGAGCGCGGCGCCGAGGTCGACGTCGTCGCCCTCTACGAGACCGTCCGCGAGCAGCCGGGCGAGGACGAGGTCGAAGCCGCGCAGAGCGCCGACTACCTCACCTTCACCTCCTCCTCGACCGTGACCAACCTGACCGAGGCCCTCGGCGGCCGCTTCCCCGACGGCGCCCGGATCGTCTCGATCGGCCCGATCACCAGCGAGACGGCCCGCGCCGCCGGCCTCGAGGTCGCTGTGGAGGCGAAGCGCCACGACGTCGACGGCCTCCTGGAGGCGCTCCTCGATGACGTTCGGCACTCCGCATAGGCACTACCGCTCCACGGATTCGACCAACACCCGCGCCCGCGAGCTGGCGGCCGCGGGGGCGCCGCACGGCACCGTCGTCACCGCCGCGGAGCAGACCGCCGGCCGCGGCCGCCAAGGCCGCACCTGGACCGCCCCCCCAAACAAAGCCCTCCTCTACTCCGCCATCGTCCGCCCCCTCGAAGAGCACCACACCACCCTCCCCCTAGCCATTCCCCTTGCCGTCTGCGAAGCCGCCGAACACCTCAACCCCGCCCTCGACTGCAAGGTCAAGTGGCCCAACGACATCCACGTCGAAGGCCGCAAGCTCTCTGGAGTCCTGATCGAGGCAAGACCTCAAGACGGCTGGGCCGTAATCGGCATCGGCCTCAACCTGACCATCCGGGAAGACGAGTTCCCCGCGGAGCTCCGTAACACCGCAACCTCGATCTTCGACCCCTGTCACGGGGACCCCGGGAGGGGGTCCGCCGGGCCCTCCCCGCTGTTGCCCGCCGGACCCCCTCCCGGGGTCCCTCACCGCGCAACCGAAGTCCTCAACCAGCGCCTCGAGCGCTGGGTCCAAGCCAAGCCCGACGAAGTCCTCGCCGAGTGGCGCAACCGCGACGCGCTCCTCGGCCGAGAGATCGCCTGGGAGAGCGGCTCAGGCGTCGCCGACGGCGTCGATGACAGGGGCTACCTGCTCGTCGTTACCCCCGGCGGCGACCGCATCGCCGTCGGCGCCGGCGAGGTCCACCTCACCCGGTTTTGATGCTGGCCTCCTAGGGCGCTGGCGGCGCTGCGGTTTCGCTCCTGCCTCCGGAGGACCGCCGTTCTCGCCCTGGCCGTTCTGCGCATCTTTCCGTTTCCGCTTGCGCCGCCGCTTGCCGCCTTTGGGGAAGTTCTTCAGCAGCTCGCGGGCAACCGCCGAGGGTTTCCGCGCCATCCGCATCCGCGCGCCGCGCAGCACCTCCTCGCCCTCCGGCGTGTGCGAGACCGCGGCGGCGAGCAGCGCCACCGCCAGCCGCCGGTCCTGTTTGCGCGCCGCGTGGACGAGCCGGCGGGCGTTGCGCCCGTGGGCGCGCCCGGAGGAGTTGACGAGCAAGCCGAGCAGCCGCTTCGTCTCCGGCCAGCGCTGCACCGCGTACTCCTCGTGCAGTTCGCGGGTGTAGGAGGCGAGCCGCCAGACCCACGCCTGCGCCTGGTCGCGGCGACCGATCCGTTTGTCGATCAGCGCCTGCAGCAGCGTCTTCGTCCCCGCCCGCTTGTCCTCGCGGCTCCAGGTGCCGACGATGTCGATCGCGTCGTCGAAGGCCTCGGGGTCGCCGAGGTCGGAGATCTCGCTCAACGCTTTCAGCCGCAGCTGCGAGTTGCGGTTGCGCTGCACGCAGGTCAGCAGGAAGCGTTTGCGCAGCTCCTTGGTGCGGTCGTTCTGCAGCATCGCCCGCGCCCGGCGCCAGCCCTGGGTGTTGACCCGCGCCCCGGCCAGCGCCGCCCAGGCGTGCTGCTCGGGGTGGTCGAGGTTCTCCACCGCGGTCCGCCAGATCTCGCGTTCCAGCACCTCCATCCGCTTCTGCTCGTCGTCGGAGACCGGGACGATCCGTCGCTCGACCCGGACTTTGCGCCCGCGCCCGCGCCGGACCGGGCCGACGACGATCGCGCCGCCGCGGTAGACGTCGCGGTCGAGCAGGCTGTGCAGGGTGACGATCGTCTCGTCGTGGGTGGTCGCCGGGTGGACGAAGTCGAGCACGATCCCCGCCTCCTTGCCAGGCGCCCGGCGGGTGACGCGGCCGACCCGCTGCTGGTAGATCCGCCGCGAGGCGGTCGGCGCCAGGTGCATGCAGATCGTCGCCCGCGGGCTGTTCCAGCCCTCGGCCAGCAGCATCGCGTTGCAGAGGACGTCGACGGTGCCGCGCTCGAAGCCGGCGAGGATCTCCGCCAGCTCGCGCTTCGGCGTTTCCCCGGAGACGGCCTGGGCGTTGATGCCGGCGTCGCGGAAGGCTTTGGCGACGTTCTTCGCGTGCTGGACCCCGGCGGTGTAGACGACGCCGGGAATCTTGCGGAAGCGCGAGCGGTAGAGGTCGGCGATGGCGACGTTGAAGGGCTCCTGGTCGAGCAGCGCAGCCAGCTCCTCCTGGTCGAAGTCCTGGTCGACCTCGCCTTTGCGCAGCGGCACCTTGGCGATCGTCCGCACCCCTGGGCCGGGCGGGATCCGCAGGCACCGCAGCGGCGCGATCACGCCGCGGCGCGCCGCCTGGGCGAGGTCGAAGCGCGAGGTCTGGGTCGGGAAGAGGTCGGCGACGTGGCGGGCGATCAGGGCCCCGGTCGCGGTCATGCCGATGTAGACGGGGCCGGGCAGCTCGCGGATGCAGGCGCTGGTTTTCTCGCCCAGGGCGGTGTGCGCCTCGTCGCAGATGACGATCGAATAGGCGTCGGAGATCTTCTTGTGGTTGCGGACGAACCACTGGTAGGTCTCGACCGTGACCGGACCGTCGGGGTCGTCGCGATCGCCCAGCAGCGGCGGGCGCAGCCGCTCCTTGTAGCCGCGGTCGGAGATCTCGCCGATGAACTGGTCGACGAGGTTGCGGCGGTGGGTGAGGATCAGGACGCCGCCGGTGCGGGTCGCCTCGACGAAGCCGACGGCGGCGACGGTCTTGCCGGCGCCGGTCGCGTGCTCGAACCAGAAGCGGCGCTCGGCGCCGGGGTCCTCGGGCGCCTCCTCGACGACCTCCTCGTCCTCCTCGACGGGCTGTTCCTCCCAGTCCTGGGGCTCCTCGTCGGCGTCGATCTCGTCTTCGTCGACCTCCTCGTCGGCGTCGGCCTCCGCGGCGGGCGCGGGGGCGGCGTCATCATCGCCGCCGTTCTCGGCCGGCTCCTCGGCGGCGGCGGTCTGCTGCTGGCCCATCAGCTCGGCGAGGGTCCCGGAGAGGGCGTCGACCTGGTGCGGGTTCAGCTCGGCGCCGTCGCGCAGCTTCGGCGGTTCGGTGGCGAGGAAGCGCTCGAGCCCCAGCAGCAGGGAGAAGTCGCGCCGCCACTGGATCGAGGGGTGCTCGGCGCCGGCGTCGAGCTCCTTCAGGGCGGCGTCGAGGGCGCGCCTGCGCGCCGTTCCCGGGGCGAGCGCCTCGGGACCCTCGCCGTCGAGCAGGAAGGGCTCGCGGGCGAATGCGGCCGCACGCTCGATGTCGGCGCTTGAAGGAACTGCCGCGTCCGCGGCAACGTCGCTGGTCTTGGCCATAGAAGGCTTCCGGGGCTTCCGTCTCCACCGCACGAGACGAGCGGCTGAGACAAGTGAACGAGGCTGCGGGGGCTCGACTGGCGTCCCCCCCGAGTACTCAGCGCGGTCCGCGAGCCGCGAACCGAACGTACGTATTGTACCGATCGAGCGGATGAGTGCACGACTTAGACCCCTGCCGGCGCTCGCCATCCTGGCGCTGGCGATTCTCCTCGGCGCCGGCTGCGGCGGTTCCGAAGGCGACCTCGACGGATCCCACCCCGATTACGCCAAGGCCCTCGCGGGGTCGCCGCCGCCGCTCGCCGCGCTCTACAAGCAGGGCAACGAACTGCTGGGCGGCGGCATCGACGCCTACGAAAAGCGGATCGCCTCGCTCCACGGCTACCCGGTCGTGGCCAACGTCTGGGCCTCCTGGTGCGGACCCTGCCGGCAGGAGTTCCCGGTCCTGCAGAAGCTCTCCGCCCGCTACGGGAAGAAGGTCGCCTTCCTCGGGGTCAACTCCGAAGACTCGACCGACGCCGCCGCCACCTTCCTCAGCGAGGTGCCGGTGCCCTACCCCAGCTACACCGAAACCGGCAAAGACATCCTCTACTCGATCGGGGGGGCCGGCGGCTTCCCCGCCACCGCCTTCTACGACCGTGCCGGAAAGCTCGTCAACCTCCACCAGGGCCCCTACCCGGAGGAGTCCGAACTGGAAGCCGACGTCCGCCGCTACGCGCTGAAGAGCGGATAATCGGCGGGGCCATGGAAGCCTTCGTCGTCATCGCTCTGATCGGGACCGGGCTGCTGCTGGCCGAGCTGCTGCTCCCCACCGGGGGCGTCCTCGCTCTGCTCGGGGTGATCGGGCTGACGGCCGCCGGCCTCGCCGCCTTCGGCTCCGACAGCGACGTCGCCGACTACGCCGGCGGGGCGCTGCTCGCGCTCGGCCTCCTCTCCGGGATCACCTTCTACTTCGTCACCCGCAAGGTCCTCGCCGCCCACCGCGACGAGTCGGTCCAGACCGGGACCGAGCAGATGGTCGGCGCCGCCGCGGAGGCCCGCAGCTCGATCGATCCCGAGGGCAGGGTCTGGCTCGGGGGGACGATCTGGAGCGCTCGCCTCGCCACGGGCGCGAGCCCGATCCACCCGGGGGATAGAGTCCGGGTGGAGGCGGTCGACGGGCTGACCCTGGTGGTGCGCCCGGAGCAGGAGACCGCAGTCAACGCGAGCGAAGGAGCAGGCTGATGGACGTCGTCGCAGGGATCTTCATCGTCCTCATCTTCTTCGGCGCGATCTTCCTCGGTTCGTCGGTTCGGATCCTGCGCGAGTACGAGCGCGGGGTGATCTTCCGCCTCGGCCGCCTGATCGCCCAGAAGGGGCCGGGCCTGATCCTGCTGATCCCGCTGATCGACCGGATGGTCAAGGTCGACCTGCGGACGGTCACCCTGAACGTGCCGCCGCAGGAGGTGATCACCCGCGACAACGTCCCCTGCCGCGTCAACGCCGTCGCCTACTTCCGCGTCGTCGACTCCAACCGGGCGGTGGTCGATATCGAGAACTACCTCGTCGCCACCTCGCAGATCTCGCAGACGGCGCTGCGCTCGGTGCTCGGAAAGGCGGAGCTGGACCAGTTGCTGGCCGACCGCGAGCGCCTCAACGAAGAGCTGCAGAAGATCATCGACGAGTCGACCGAGCCCTGGGGGGTCAAGGTCACGGCGGTCGAGATCAAGGACGTCGAGATCCCCGAGCAGATGCAGCGGGCGATGGCGCGCCAGGCCGAGGCCGAGCGCGAGCGGCGGGCGAAGATCATCAACTCCGAGGGCGAGTTCCAGGCGGCGCAGAAGCTCACCGACGCCGCCGACATCATCAGCACCAATCCCGCCTCGCTGCAGCTGCGCTACCTGCAGACGCTGCTCGAAATCGGCAGCAACCAGAACACGACCGTGGTCTTCCCGCTGCCGATGGACGTGCTCGAGCCGTTCATCGGCAAAGGCGCGGCTTCGCGGGCCGAAGGGACGGAGCGTCCTCCCCGTCCTCCGGCTCCACCCGAGCCTCCGCCGGTGGACGAGCCCGACGCAGACGACCTCCCCCCCTCCCGCTCCTGAGCCATCCGGAGATCCGCATCGACCAGCTGACGGGGCTGAGGACGATCCTCGCCCCCGGCCGGGCCGCGCGCCCGGACAGCTTCTCGGCCCGGGCGAGCGAGCCGAAGGGCCCGGAGAACTGCCCCTTCTGCGAGGGCCGCGAGGACCGCACCCCACCCGAGCTCTTCGCGACCCGGCCGGGCGGCGGCGAGCCGGACACCCGCGGCTGGACGACCCGCGTCGTCCCGAACCTCTACCCGGCCCTAGGAGGCGACCTTCCGTCCCAGGAGGACGCAAAAGCGCCTCAGGGCGGTCCCGCGGCTGACGCCGGCTCCTTCTCCAGCGCCGGAGATCCGCTGCTGGCGACGAAACGGGCCGGCGAACCCGACCTCTTCTCCTCGCGGCCGGCGGAGGGGACGCACGAGGTGCTGATCAACTCGCCGGAGCACCTGACCGCGATGGCCGAGCTCTCCGACGAGCAATTCGCCGCCGCGATCGCGACTTGGCGCGAGCGCATGCGCGCCCACCCCGATGCCTCCTACCTGCAACTGATCGTCAACGAGGGCGGCGGCGCCGGCGCCTCGCTCGAGCACACCCACGCCCAGCTCTACGCGCTCCCGTTCGTGCCGACGGCGGTCGCCCGCGAGCGCGAGCGGGTCGGCGCCTACGGCGAACGCACCGCCGGCGGCGGCCTCCTCAGCGACGTCCTCGTCGAGGAGGTGCGGCGGCGGGAGCGGCTCGTCGCGATCGACGACGAGGCGGCGCTGATCTGCCCTTGGGCCTCGCGCTCGCCCTTCGAGCTGCGGGTGATCCCGCGCCGCGAGAGCGCCCGCTTCGAGGAGGACGAGGGCGGCGCGGCGATGATCCGGACCGCGATGCGCGTCCTCGCCCAGCTCTTCGACGGCCCGCCCGAGCTCAACCTCTGGATCCGCACCGCCCCCCGCGGTGCCGAGCAGTTCCACTGGCACGTCGACATCGCCCCGCGGCTGACGATCAAGGCCGGCTTCGAGCTCGGGACCGGCGTCGACATCAACGTCTACCCGCCGGAGCGGGCCGCCGCCGATCTCCGCGAGTGCCTCTGATGCAACCCGTCGAACGGCCGATCCCGCGCTTCATCGCCGACACGACCCAGGAGGGGATCCCCCACGGCCGCTTCGCCGAGCGGTTGCGGGGCGAGTTCGCGGAAGCGATCGGGGCGCTGGAAGACCTCCCGGCTGGCGTCGAGGTGCCGACGGAGCTCGACTGGTTCCCGGAGCGGGCCTGGGGCGGCCGCGTCTGGGTGCCCTGCTCGACGCACGCCGAGAGCGAGGAGGGGCGGCTGGAGCTGTTCGGCCACGTCTCCTACGTGCAGCCGCCGGAGGGCGAGCCGAGCGACTTCGCCGCCAAAGCCGACTTCACCGACATCCTCGCCGCCGACAACCCGGACTGGCGGATCGATCTCAACGACGACGTGATCGGCCGCTGGCGGGGGGAGAACGGGCGGGGCGGGGCGGTGACCCTGGTCTGGGGGCGCCCCCTGGTCCGCGGCGCGGTCGCCGCCACCGCCGTGCTCGAGAGCGAGACCGTCGACCAGGAGCTGATCTCCCAGGACCGCTTCACCCTGATCGCCCTCGACGCGCTCGAGGGCTACGGCGACGAGGTCTTGATGGAAGTGAAGCTCTGGAGCCGCCGCGCCGACGAGCTCGCCTCCGAGACCCTCTACGCGTAAACGCTACGCCAGCACCTCGATCGGCAGATCGAATCCCGATCGCGCCAACCGCGTGTCGAAGGTAAGCAGCGGTTCGTCGAGCATCAGCGCCAGGGCCACGTAGAGGGCGTCGTAGAAGGTGAAGTTGTCGCGCAGGCCCCAGGCGACGTGAATCAGGTGTTCGTGCTCCACCCGCTCGATCGGAAGCTCGTCGACTTCCCAGAGGGCCGTTCCCGCGGCCACAGCGGTCAATTTCCCCAGCCGAACCCCTCGTCGCAGGGCGTGGCCGACCTCCGCATCGATCAGGTGCGGTGCCCACAGCGCGTATTCCTCGGCGTCGAGTCGCTCCTCGACCACCTCCCTGTGCGGCCCCTCGCTCAGAAGTTCAACGAGGACCGACGCATCCACTACGGGCATCACTCACCGCGAACTTCCCGGATGGCGTCGACGACGTCCTGGGTGGTCATCGTCGAGCCGGCGCTGCGCCCCCTGCTCCTCGCGCCGATCTCCTTGATCGTCGATTTACGGCTTTTCCGGTCGAGCTCCTGCTTGATGTAGTCGGACATGCTCATCCCGGCTAGGGCCGCCCGTTTCTTCAAGTCCCGGTGCAGCTGATCGGGCACATTTCTGATTTGAATCATCTTGGACATGTGCAAAACATTATCCCGTGCTCCGGACATGTCGGCCACCGTTGCGGTTCTCATGCAAGCGATCCTGCCAAGCCAAAACGCACCTGTGACGCGCACTCCATGCCAATTCAGCAAGTTCTCTGTGAACTAAGAGACAATTCGACCCCCTGCCCCGATAGCTCAGTTGGATAGAGCGATCCCCTCCTAAGGGATAGGCCGCTGGTTCGAATCCAGCTCGGGGCATCTGCAGGCTTTCTCCCGGGATCGTGCAACTTTTGACCGCCCGGGTTGCTTTTACCGAGAGTGCAGATCGTGAGTTCCCGACCCCGTTCCACCCTCGCGCTGGTCCTTGCCCTCGGGCTGCTGACCCTGGCGGCCGCCGCCGCGCCCGCCGCCGGCGCGGCCACGCGCAACATCCACTTCGGCGGCCGCACGGTGCAGGCACCAGAAGGCTGGCCGGTCTACAGGCTCGCGCAGCACCCGGGGATGTGCGTGCGGCTCGACCGGCGGGCGGTCTACCTCGGCTCGCCCTCCTCGCACCAGCGCTGTCCCGCCGGCGCGATGGGCCGGCGACGGGCGATCCTGGTCGAACCAGGGGGCGGCACCCGCGCCTCCGCGCTCGGCTTCGCGGCCCGTCGCGCCACCGCATCCGCCAGCGGCGCGACCTTCACCGGGCTCGGCTTCGACGCCTGCACGACGCCCTCTTCGAAGGCGATGGCGGCCTGGGGGGAATCCCCCTACCGGGCGGTCGGCGTCTACATCGGCGGCGTCAACCGCGCCTGCTCGCAGCCGAACCTGACCGCGAGCTGGGTCGCCGCGCAGACCGAAGCCGGCTGGCACCTGATCCCGACGTACGTGGGCCTGCAGGCGCCGACCAGCAGCTGCTCCAGCTGCGCCAAGCTCAGCTCCAGCCAGGCGACCGCGCAGGGCAGCGCGGCGGCGCTCGACGCGGTGGAAGAAGCCGGCGCGGCGGCGATGGGGCCCGGCAGCCCGATCTACTTCGACATGGAGTCCTACAGCCAGACCTCCTCGGCGACCGCGGCGACGCTCGCCTTCCTTGAGGCCTGGACGCAGAAGCTGCACTCGCTCGGCTACCTCTCCGGCGTCTACAGCAGCAGCGCCTCGGGGATCGAGGACCTCGCCGGTCAGATCGGCACCGGATACGAGCTGCCGGACGACATCTGGGTCGCCAACTGGAATGGACAGCAGAACACCGCCGACTCGGTCCTGCCGGCGAGCGCCTGGAGCCCCCACGCGCGGATCCACCAGTACCGCGGCGGCCACAACGAGACCTACGGCGGGGTGACGATCAACATCGACAACGACTACGTCGACGCCGGCACCGTCGGCTCCGCCACCCTCCTCAGCGGCGACAACCCGGTCGGCTACCTCGACCTCGCCTCCTCCCCGGCCCCCGGCCAGGTCCGGGTCCGCGGCTGGGCCTTCGACCCCGACCTGCCGACCGAACCGCTCTCGATCCGCCTCTCGGTCGGGGGCAAGGAAGGGACCCCCGGCGCGGCCGCCTACGAGCTCGGCGCGGTCGCCAACCGCTCCCGCCGCGACGTCGCCGGTGAGTTCCCCGAAGCCGGCCCGCGCCACGGCTTCGACCTCAGCCTGGCGACGGTCAAGTCCGGCCGCCAGCGGATCTGCGCCTACGCGCTCAACCTCGCCGACGGCGAAGACCGGCTGCTCGGGTGCAAGGGGGCGACGATCCCGGTGGCGCTGCGCCTCTCGAACCTGAAGGCCGGCGGCCGGACCGTGCGGGTCCGGGTCACCTGCCTCTGGCCGGCGGGGACCGAGTGCCCGGGGCAGATCCTCCTCCGCACCCGCTACCGCCTCGCCACCCACTCCCGCGGCGGCCCTCGCACCCGGCCGGTCAGCCGCCTGCTCGGCCGCACCGCCTTCCGTCTCAGCGGCGGCGGCGCCCAGACCTTCCGGGTCCCCCTCAGTGCCGGGGGACGCAGCCTGCTGCGCCAGCGCGGACGGCTGAAGACCCAGGTCGTGGTGGCGATTCCCGGCGGCCGGCGGACGGTCGTCGTCGGGCTGCGCGGCTAGTCGCCGAGCGCCTCGCGCAGGCGAGCGACCTCGGCCCGCAGGTCCTGCAGCTCGCGCTCGAGACGCTCGAGCCGATCGTCGTCAGCGGCCACAGCCGGGGAGAGATAGGCGGTGTCGGGCTCCTCGACCTGGATCTCGTCCACGACGCCACCGAGCGTCTGCTCGAAGCGGTCCTCCTTCTGTCCCGGACGCCGCGGGTGCCGGACGACCAGCTCGCGCTCGAGCAGCCGCTCCAGCGTCTCCTGCACGTCGGGTAAGCCGGCAAAAGGATGAAGGCGCTCGCTGCGCTGCTTCAGCTCCCCGGGCGTCTGCGGCCCCCGCAGCATCAGCACGCCGAGCAGGGCCAGCTCCGCCTCGTCGACCCCAAGCGCCTCGGGCAGCAGGTGCCGGTACTTGCGGGCGCGGCTGCCGGCGCCGCTCGTGAGCCGGGTCCACCCGCGCTGTGCCAGCCGCCGCAGGGCGGCGCTGACGGTCTCCTCGTCGTAGGAGACGACGGGGTCGCGGTTGGTCGACTGGTTGCAGGCGAGCCGCAGCGCGTTCAGCGAGAGCGGATAGGCGTCCGGCGTCGTCCGCTGCTTCTCGATCAGGCAGCCGACGACGCGGATCTCGACGGCGTCGGGCTCCATCAGCCGCGGTCAGGCCGGTCCGGGTAGATCTCGTCGATCGTGACCAGGGCCCGGTAAGGGGCTTCGGCGGCCGCTTCGATCCGCTCGCCCCCGCCGGCCAGACGGTCGACCACGGCGACGACGCCGGCGACCTCGAGCCCCTCCTCGCGCACCCGGCCGATCGCCGTCGCGGTCGATCCCCCGGTCGTGACCGTGTCCTCGACGACCAGGCAGCGAACCCCGGCCTCCACAGGCCCCTCGACCCACCGCTGCAACCCGTGCTCCTTCCGCGACCCGCGCACGAAGAACGCGACCAGATCCTCGCCTCCGGGAACCGCGATCGCCGCGCAAGCCGGCGGAATCGCCGCCGTCGCCGGACCACCCACCGCCTCGGCCCCCAGCCCGTGAGCCATCGCCGCGATCAACTCCCCCGCCGCCTTGAACCCCGCCGGCCGCATCAAAGTCCTGCGCGCATCGACGTAGTACTGCGCAGAGGCCCCACTCGCCAAAGTCACTTCCCCCAGGATCAGCGAGTGCTCTTTGAGCTCCGAGAGCAGCGTCTCCTTGGCTCCATCGGCTACCAAATAAAGATGTCCTCGCCGAAGTGGATTCTGTTGTAGATCTCGGGCTGGTCGGCGATGAAGGTGCGCAGGCAGCCGTGGCTGGCGGGGTAGTCCGGGACCGAGTTGTAGCCGTGGACCGCGTAGCCGCCGTAGAAGTACCAGGAGTAGTACATCCCGTGCGAGTTGTAGCCCGGTTCGGGCCGGATGAACTCGTAGTGGCCGGTCACCGTCGGGGTCGAGTACTTGCCGGATGAGATCGGGTAGATCGCGAAGGCCTTGCCGTCTTTGGCGAAGACGAGGACCTGCTTGGAGAGCGGCGCCTCCAGGTGTTCCCCCGCCCCCGGGTGCCGGACCTCGTAGCCGCCCTTGCCGGAGAAGGCTTTCTTCACCAGGCCGGCGCCGGCCCGCTCGCTGCGGGTCATCTCGTTGACCTTGCGGTAGGCGAGGACGCCGCGGCCGGTCTTGCCGCCGTAGCAGCGGCCGTCGTTGGCGATGTACCCCATCGCCCGCATCGCCTTCTTGAAGCCGACGACGACGTCGCCGCACTCGCCCTTGTGCAGGGCGGGGAAACTCACCTTCCAGCTCTTGCGGACGCTGCTGTCGGCGCCGAGCTGCGGCGTCGCCACGTGCTTGGCCGCAACCGCGTACTTGCCGTTCTCACGCACCTCGATGCTGGTCTTGAAGACCCCCTTGTCCCCCGACCTGCGGGTGGCGAGGTTGCGGCTGAAGAGGACGTGGCCGTCGAGGTAGAAGGTGACCTTGACCTTCTCGCCGGCGACGAACGGGGAGAGCGTGCCGCTGACGGGGACCGTCTGCATGATTTCCGCCCGGCCCTTCTTCAGGTTGCCGACCCTGACCTTCACCGTCGCTTCCGGCGCGGCGGTCGGGGCCGGCGGCACCGGCTTCGGCTTCGGGGCGGCGGCGGCGCTCGCCGGGACCGCGAGGGCGCAGGCGACGGCGAGCAGGGACGGGAGGCGGCGATTCACGCGCGGCATCCTACTGAGAGAGGAGGGCGACAGAGTTGTTCAGCGCGTGCAGCAGGATCCCCGGCACGATCGAACCGGTCTTCTCGTAGAGCAGGCAGAAGATGACGCCGAGGATGGCCAGCGGCGGCACCGCGCTGATCCCGGTGAAGGCGTGGAGGAGGCCGAAGACGACGCCGGCGATCAGCGCCGCCGGGACCATCGGCAGCCGCTCGCGGAGGCCGCCGAAGAGCATCCCGCGGAAGCAGAGCTCCTCGGAGAAGGGAGCCGCGATCGCGATCAGCAGGATCTGGACCGGCACCGGGCCAAAGCTTTCGGCGATGTCCTCCTGTTCGGGTTCGACGATGAAGAGCGAGTAGAGCCCGAGCAGGACGAGGTAGGCGAGCAGGGCGACGCCCATCCAGAGAACGTCGGCGGGCTCGAACTGCCGGACGCCGAGCCGCCGCAGGGCAGACCCGAGCGAGGTGGCCCCGTGCGAGCGGGCGATGAAGAGGGGCACCAGGACCAGCCCGAGGACCAGGCCCACCTGGGCGACGATGTTCCCGGCCGCGGTGAGGTCGCCCTGGGCATCGGTGAAGGCGATCGCGGGCAGGCCGAGGATCAGCCCGACGACGATCGCCAGCACCGCCCCCATGACCGCGCCCCCCGGCCCCCAGTTCGAGGGCGGAAACCCGCGCTCGGGCGTCTCGGCGACAGGCGGGGCGGCTAGGTTGCTCTCCATGTCGCCCGCAGTCTCACAGGTCTCCCGCACGACTCGGACCCGGCTGCGGATCCTCCGCCGCCTCGCCTTCCTCGGCGTCTTCCTCGTCGTCGCGATGCTGGCGTTGAGCCAGTTCACCGAGCTGAAGGAGCTGGCGACCGGGGTCCTCGCCTCGACCGCGCTGGTCGTCGCCGTGGTCGGCTTCGCCGCTCAACGCACGCTCGCCAACATGATCGCCGGCATCCAGATCGCGATCTCGCAGCCGATCAGGATCGGCGACCGCATCAGCTTCGAAGAGAGGGAGGGGCGGGTCATCGACATCACCCTCTCCTACACCTACGTCGACCCCGGCGACGGCAGCTCCGTGGTGATCCCCAACCAGCTCCTGACCGAAGGGGTCGTCCACAACCACTCGACCGAAGACACCGTCGCCTAACGGCGTTCGGCGCAGGGACAGGCCCTAAGTACCCTCTGCTGGATGACGCAGCGCACTCGGCGACGCCAGCGCCGGCACGGGGGGATCGGCGCCAAGCTCCTGCTCGTCGGGGGCGGCGTCCTCGCCCTGCTCGCGATCGCCGCGATCGCCGTCACCTCCTGGGTCCTCGACGTCGCCGCCGACGCACCCTCGCTCGCCACCTGCGAGCCGATCGCCAAGGGGGGCAACACCGTCCTCTACGCGGCCGACGGCTCCAAGCTGGGGGTGGTCGCCTCGCCGCAGGTGCGCTCGCTGATCTCGATAGAGAAGGTGCCGAAGAGCCTGCAGCTGGCGACCGTGGCGATCGAGGACCAGCGCTTCTACGAGCACGACGGGCTCGACTACGAGGGGATCCTGCGGGCGGCGCTGAAGGACCTCGAAGCCGGCGAAGCGGTCGAGGGCGGTTCGACGATCACCCAGCAGCTGGTCCGCAACCTCTGCATCCGCAACCCCAAGCGGACGCTGGAGCGCAAGATCGTCGAGGCGCAGCTGGCGATCGAGTACGCCGAACACCACAGCCGCAAGGAAATCCTCGGCTCCTACCTGAACGTCGCCTCCTACGGGACCGTCGACGGGACGACCGCGGTCGGCGTCGGCGCCGCCGCGAAGGTCTTCTTCTCGAAGCCGGTCTGGGAGCTGCAACTGCCCGAAGCGGCGCTGCTGGCCGGCCTCCCCCAGGCGCCCTCCGAATACAACCCGCTGTTGAACCCGAAGGCGGCCAAAGCGCGCCGCAACCAGGTGCTGGAGAAGATGGCGAAGCTCGGCTACGTCAGCGAGGGGCGGGCGCGGGCGGCGATGGCCAGCGGCCTGCGGGTCGACCTCGACGAGAGCTACTTCGAGCACCGCGAGCCCTACTTCTTCGACTACGTCGAAAACGAGCTGATCGACCGCTACGGCGCGAACACGGTCCGCCGCGGCGGGCTGAAGGTGGAGACGACGATCGAGCCCGAGCTGCAGGAGGTCGGGCTGGAAGCGATGCGCTCGGCCCTTCCCTACTCGACCGACCCCTCCTCCGCCCTCGTCTCGATTGACCCCCGCAGCGGCCGGATCCGGGCGATGGTCTCCAGCTCCAACTACGAAGAGAGCAAGTTCAACCTCGCCGCCCAGGGGCACCGGCAGCCGGGCTCGACCTTCAAGACCTTCGTCCTGACGACGGCGATCCGCCAGGGGATCGACCCCTACAGCACCTACTACACCTCGAAACCGCTCGACCTCTACCTGCCGCGGTGGGGCCACTGGACGGTCCACACCGCCGACGAAGGCTATCTGGGGACGGTCAACCTGCAGCAGGCGACGGTCGCCTCCGACAACACCGTCTTCGCCCAGCTCGACCTCGACGTCGGCCCGGCGGCGGTGGCGGCGACCGCGCATCAGATGGGGATCGTCTCGCCGCTCGACGGGATCCCGGCCGAGGGGATCGGCGGCCTGCGGATCGGCGTCTCGCCGCTGGAGATGTCGAGCGCCTACGCAACCCTGGCCGCCGGCGGCATCCACCGCAAGCCGATCGCCGTCACCAAGGTCGTCTTCCCCAACGGCCACGTCGACCACCCCGACCGGGCGAAGCCGCGGCGGGCGGTCTCGCCGGCGGTCGCCTGGCAGGTGACCCGGCTCCTGCACGACAACATCACCGAAGGGACCGGCACCGCCGCCTACACCGGCTGCGCCGGGCAGGCCGGCAAGACGGGGACGACCGACGAATACACCGACGCCTGGTTCGCCGGCTACCAGCCGAACCTGGCGACGGTGGTCTGGGTCGGCTACCCGGAATCCAACGACGTCTCGATGTCCAGCGTGCACGGGACGATCGTCTTCGGCGGCACCTTCCCGGCGGACATCTGGCACTCGCTCTACGCCAACGCCGGCGTTCCCTGCGAGGAGTTCAGCGAACCGAAGCAGCAGATCAGCTGGGCCCCGTTCTACGGTCGCTACGCGCGCTCGAGCCCGCGGGACGACAGCAGCCTCGGGGGCGGCACCGGCGGCGGTGGGGACGATTCGCCGCCGCCCGGCAGCGCCGCCGTCGGCGGCTACGACCCCGACGCCTACGCGCCCGGCGCCGGGCAGGAACCGTACGTCCCGCCGCCCCCGCCGGGCCCGCAGAGCGTCGGCGGCGGCGAGAACGCGGGCGGGTAGCCGCGATCGATCCGCTGCTCGCCTTCGGCCTGATCTGGGCCGGCTTCGCCGCCTACCTCGGGTTCCTCGCCGCGGCGCCGCGGCTGGGGCGGCGCTTCGTCTGGGGCGCGATCCTCGTCCTCGTCCTCGCCTTCGCCGTTGCCCCGGTGCTCCTCTCCCATGACGCCTACAGCTACGTCGACTACGCCCGCCTCGGCGTCCGCCACGGGCTCGACCCCTACGTCCAGCCGCCGCTGGCCGCGGCCGGTGACCCCGCCTACGCCCAGGTCACCTGGACCGAAGCCACCAGCGCCTACGGCCCGCTCTTCACCCTCCTCACCTATCCGCTCGCCTGGCTCCCCGTCGGGGTTGCGGTCGGCGTGCTGAAGGCGGTCGCGGCGCTCTCGGTCCTCGGCATCGCCTGGCTGACCGGGCGCATCGCCGCCTGGCGCGGCGCCGATCCCCTCCGCGCCGCCGCCTTCGTCGCCCTCAACCCCCTCGTCCTCGTCCATGTCGTCGGCGGCGCCCACAACGACGGCCTGACGATGCTGCTGGCGATGGCCGGGGTCGGCGCCCTCCTCGGCGGCCGCGAGCTCGGCGCCGGCGCCGCCCTGGCGGCAGCCGTCGCCACCAAGCTCTCCGCCGCCCTCCTCGCCCCCTTCGCCCTCCTCGGCGCTCACCAACCCCAGCCGACGGGACGAAAGTACCCCTATATGGAGGGAAATCGTCCCGTCGCCGGGCTGTTGCTGGGAGCAGGCGGGACTGCGATGGCGATCGGGGTTGCGGCCTGGCTCGCGTTCGGCTGGGACTGGCTGCACGGCTTCGGGCTTGCGGGGGAGAACCAGAGCCGGACGAGCCACATGAGCATCCCGATCACCACCGCCCGCCTCGCCGGCCTCCCATCCGACCCCGTCCGGCTCGGCGCCGCCCTCCTCTTCGCCGCCGCGCTCGCCTACCTCCTCGCCTGGACCTACCGCGGCGGCGACTGGCTCCGCGCCGCCGCCTGGGCCACCCTCGCCCTCCTCCTGGCCACCTCCTGGCTCCTCCCCTGGTACCTCCTCTGGCTCCTCCCCCTCTCCGCCATCTCAAGGGATCGCCCCCTTCAGCTCCTAACCCTCGTCCTGACGGCGTACCAACTAGGCGCCCGCATCCCTCTCTGAACTCAAAGCCCCTGTCGAAGGCGGGACCTGACCCCCTCCGAACGGCTTGTACTTCTCGGGCAGCCGAATCTCGGATGGCAGCCCACGATCCACCCGAGCAAGTTGAGAGAGGAGGGGGTCAGGTCCCGCCCCCTACAGCCGCGACTCCGCCTCTTCCTCCTCCGGCGACGCATGCAGGATCCCCGTCTGGACACTCCACCCCTCGCGCCGCCCCAGCGCCGTCACCACCCCCACGTAGATCAGTTCCGCCACCGTCAGCACCCCGCGCACGGCGATCGCGATCAGCGAGCCGAGGGCGAAGCTCTTGCTTGGCAGCGCCGCCTTCAGCCCCCAGGCGAAGGCGGCGTCCTTGGGCCCGAGGCCGGCTGGCGCGATCAGGGTCACCAGGGCCGCGAAGTAACCGATCGCCTGGGCGGAGCCGACGAGGATGATGTCTTCGGCGGGGATGAAGGTGACCGAGCGGGCGACGCAGTAGAGGCCGACCGCGATCACCAGCCAGTTCAACGAGTAGAAGACGATCAGCGCGATCACCCCCCGCAGCGAGACCACGGCCGGCAGCGGCTCACGACCGAACATGCGCAGGACCCGGTTCGCCAGCGGCCCGAAGATCTTCGGGTGCAGGAGCGCGATCGCCGCCGGGATCAGCAGCAGCACCGCCCAGCGGTAGGCGTGCCCCTGAAGGTCGGGGTGCTTGATGATGAAGTAGGAGGCGACGACGACCGCAGAGGTGGCGGAGACCGCCTGTTCGTAGACGATGCTGGCGATCGTGATCCGCCGCGGGATCCCGGCTTTTTCGGAGAGCAGGACCCGTCCCAGCACGTAGAGGACGCTGCCGGGAACGTAGCGCGCGAGCAGCGGCTGCCCCCAGGCGACCTGCGCCCGGCCGAAGCCGATCCGGTAGCCGAGGAAGCGCAGGGTGAGGTCCCAGCCGTAGGCGCTGAGGAGGTAGAAGATCGGCAGGATGACGATCGCCGGCGCGAGCCAGCCGACGTGGAAGTGGATCCCCTCGTCCTTGATCTCCGCCCACTGGTCGATCACGGTCAGCACGAGGAAGCCGAAGACCACGACGGCGAGGCCGAGCTGGAGGGCGAGACGGACCTTGCGGCTGCGGGGGGGCTTTTTGCCGACCTGCGCCCCCGCCTCGCCTACCCGGTGTAGGAATGGTTGGCGGCTCTCCACGTCCGGGCTCACCTTAGTCTCTGGGATAGTCGAGTGATGGGCGAGTTCGAGTTGCTGGCGAAGCTGCGCGAGCGCCTGCCCGCCGCCGGAGCCCGGATCGCGCTGGGCAGCGGCGACGACGCGGCGGTCACGGTTCCGGGCGGCGCCACCGCCACCTCAGTCGACGCGATCGTCGAGGGCGTCCACTTCCGCCGCGGCGAGGCCGGCCTGGCCACGATCGGCCGCAAGGCGCTTGCCACCGCCCTCTCCGACCTCGCCGCGATGGGGGCCGAGGCGGGAGAGGCCTACGTCGTCCTCGGGGCGCCGAGCGACCTCGACGAGGACGACTTCCACGCCCTGCTCGACGGGATGATCGAGCTGGCCGGGGCCACCGGCACCACGCTCGCCGGCGGCGACCTGACGCGGGCGCCGGTCCTGACCCTGGCTGTGACGGTGGTCGGTCATGCGCCTGCTCCATCCGACTTCGTCACCCGCGGCGGCGCGGCGGCCGGGGACCTCCTCGTCCTCACCGGCGAGATCGGCGGCGCGGCCGCCGGTCGATTGCTGCTCGACGATCCGAGCCTCGCCCCCGCGGTCCCCGAGGCCGCCGCCGCGCGGCTCCGCGCCCGCCAGCTCGAACCTTCCCCCCGGCTGCGCTCCGGCCGTGCCCTCGCCCAGGCGGGAGCCAGGGCGATGATCGACCTCAGCGACGGGCTCGCCGGCGATGCCGCCCACCTCGCTCGCGCCAGCGGCGTCGGGCTGGAGATCGAGGCCGGCTCGCTGCCGCTCGCCAAGGGCCTCGCCGAGGCGGCGGCCGCGGCCGGGCGGGACCCCCTGCGGCTCGCGGTCGCCGGCGGCGAGGACTACGAGCTGCTGGCGGCCCTGCCGGTGGACGCGCTCGAAGAGGCCTCGCTGCGGATCGGCGAAGCGGCGGAGACGACCCTCACCCCGATCGGCAGGGTCGCAAGCGGAGCCGGGGTCGAGCTCAGGCTGCCCGGGGGCGGACGACTGGAGGCCGCGGGCTATGACCATTTTGCGGAGCCGTAGCGTGGATCCCGGTCAGCAGCTCGCGGACGCCGCGGCGGGAGAGCATGGCCATCGCGACCTGCCCGGGGTCCGGCTTGTAGGCGCCGGACTCGACGAGGGATTTCAGTTCCTGGGGCTCCATGGCTTCCGCGGTCATTATCGGCCTCCGTTCCCGGATCCTTAGTTCTTAGTACTCGCACATGCGTCCAAACTGAGCCGGGGACTACCCTTGGAGGTTGTGCCGAACGGATCAGCCCGCATCCTCCTGGTAGACGACGAGCAGTCGATCCAGACCCTCCTCAGCTATCCCCTGCGCAAGGACGGCTACCACGTCACCTCCGCCCTCGACGGCGGCGAGGCGCTGCGACGCTTCGAAGAAGGCCGCTTCGACCTGGTCATCCTCGACCTGATGCTGCCGCAGATGGGCGGGGTCGAAGTCTGCCGCCAGCTGCGCTCCCGCAGCCAGGTGCCGATCATCATGCTGACGGCGAAAGGCAGCGAGACCGACAAGGTCGCCGGCCTCGAGGTCGGGGCCGACGACTACATCACCAAGCCCTTCTCGATGCGGGAGTTCCGCAGCCGGGTGAAAGCGGCGCTGCGGCGGTCCCGCATGGGCGGCGAGAGCAGCGAGGGTGGCGCGATCGAGTGCGGGGAGCTGACAATCGACTTCGACCGCCGCACGGTCGACCTCGCCGGCGAGGAGGTCAAGGTCACCTACGTCGAGTTCGAGATCCTCGGCGCCCTCGCCCGCTCCCCCGGCCGAGTCCTCACCCGCGAGACGTTGTTGGAGCACGTATGGGGGGATTCCGAGTACCGCGACCCGCGCACCGTCGACGTGCACATCCGCCACCTGCGGGAGAAGCTGGAGCGGGATCCGAAAGAGCCCGAGTACCTCTTCACCGTGCGCGGGGTCGGCTACCGCTTCCGGGACTAGCCGCGATGCGTGGGCTCCGGCTCAGCGACCTCGCCAGCCGCATCACCCTGATCTCGATCGCGATCGCCGTCGCGGCGACGGCGGTCGTCTACGTCTACGCCGTCGCGATCGGCGGCTCGGCCAGCGGCGACAGCGACGTCAAGCTGCAGATCCTCACCGGCGGCCTGATCGCGGTCGCGCTCGCCACCGCGATCGGCCTCTACTACACCCGCGCCGCCGCCAGCAACATCCAGCGCCTGCAGGAAGCGGCCCGCAAAGTCGCCGACGGCAACTTCGAAACCACGATCCCGATCGCCTCCGCCGGCCAGCTCGGCGACCTCGCCCGCACCTTCAACGAGATGCAGCGCCGGCTCGCCGAGCTCGACAGCGCCCGCAAGCAGTTCATCGCCAACGCCTCGCACGAGCTGCGGACGCCGATCTTCAGCCTCGGCGGCTTCGTCGAGCTGCTCGAAGACGAGGATCCGAGCCCGGAGGAGCGGGCCGAGTTCGTGCGGACGATGCGCCAGCAGATCGAACGCCTGACGAAGCTCACCACCGACCTCCTCGACCTCTCCCAGCTCGACGCCGGCGCGGTGGAGATGCGGGCCAGCGCCGTCGACCTCACCAGCCTCGCACGCGAGGTGACGCGGGAGTTCGGGGCGCGGGCGGAACTGCGCGGCTCCCGCCTGCAGCTGCGCACCCCGGAGCAGGCGGCGGTCGCCCTCGGCGACCCCGATCGGGTGCGGCAGATCATCCGTATCCTGCTCGACAACGCCCTCACCCACACCCCCGAGGGCACCGACGTCACCGTGACCACCTACTCCGCCAACGGCCGTGCCGAGCTGACCGTCTCCGACTCCGGATCGGGAATCCCCCAGCGGGTCCAGAAGCGGATCTTCGAGCGCTTCTACACGGCCGACAAGGCCGGTGGCTCGGGGCTCGGGCTGGCGATCGCGACCGAGCTCGCGCAGCGGATGCAGGGCGAGATCACGATCAGCTCCAGCCGCCGCTTCACCGCCTTCACGCTCGACCTGCCCCCGGGCTCCCGCGAGCCGACCGCGCCGAGGTCCGGCCGGGTCCCGGTCAGGGTCGCCTCGTGAGGCGCTCGCTCGCCCTCCTCGGTCTGCTGGTCGGCCTGGCCCTGCTCGCCGGCTGCGGCTCGGGGGACGACACCACCACGCCGGGCGCCGGCTCCGTCGCGAAGGTGGCCGGGACCTCCAGGCCGGAAGTCGTCGTCGAGGCCTCCAGCCCCGGTTTCGACGCCACCCGGATCTACGAAGAGGCTTCGCCCGGGGTGGTGACGATCCGCTCCGTCTTCGACGCCGGTGCCGCCGAAGGATCCGGCTTCGTCCTCGACGCCGACGGCGAGATCGTCACCAACGCCCACGTCGTCACCGACGAATCGAGCGGAGACCGCGAACCGGCGAAGCAGGTCTACATCGAGTTCCCCGACCGCAACGTCGTCCCCGCCGAGATCGTCGGCTTCGACCCCTTCGTCGACGTCGCCCTGCTGAAGATCGCGCCGGCCGGGCTCGACCTGCACCCGCTCGAGCTGGGGAACGACAAGGACCTGCGGGTCGGCCAGCCGGTGGCCGCGATCGGCAGCCCCTTCGGCGAGCAGCAGTCGCTCTCGGTTGGAGTCGTCTCCGCCACCGACCGCTCGGTGCAGTCCCTGACCAAGTTCGAAATCGCCGGCGCGATCCAGACCGACGCCTCGATCAACCCCGGCAACTCCGGCGGCCCCCTGCTCGACGCAGGCGCCCGGGTGGTCGGGATCAACCAGCAGATCGAGACCAACTCCGGCGCCAACGACGGGGTCGGCTTCGCGGTCCCGATCTCGGCGATCAAGCACTCCGTCGCCCAGCTGCGCGAGGACGGCGAGGCGGAATACGCCTACATCGGCGTCTCCGGCCAGCCGCTCTACCCCCAACTGGCGCGCAAGCTCGACCTCGACACCACCTTCGGCAGCCTCGTCGCCGAAGTCGTCCCCGGCGGCCCGGCGGAGAAGGCCGGGATCGAGGGCGGCGACGGCAAGCTCCAGTTCCAGGCGGGCCAGTACCGGACCGGCGGCGACGTGATCCTGCAGGTGGAGGGGAAAGACATCGTCCGGCCCGACGACCTCGCCGAAGCGGTCGCCACCAGGCAGCCGGGCGACGTGGTGACGCTGACGGTGCTCCGCGACGGCAAGCACGAAGACGTCCAGGTGACCCTGGGCAAGCGGCCCGACAGCTCCGACTCGGGCTGAACGCTCGCCGCCCGCGACCGCGGCTGGACACCACGTCGCCGCGCATCGGTGTAGAACTCCAGCCTTGCTTCAGGAAGTCGCCCTCGGCCACAAGACCCTCGCCGACTACACCCACATAGTCGGCAAAGACCTGACGGAGCAGATCCGCGAGCTCGCCGAGCCGCTGAAAGGCAAGCGGGTGCTCCACGTCAGCGCCACCGCCTTCGGCGGCGGCGTCTCGGAGATCCTCTACACGCTGGTGCCGCTGATGCGGGACGTCGGCGTCGACGCCCACTGGCACGTGATCTTCGGCAAGGAAGAGTTCTTCAACGCGACCAAGCTCCTGCACAACGCGCTGCAGGGCGCGGAGGAGACCCTCAGCGACGAGCAGTGGGAGATCTTCGACGAAATCAACGCGATGAACGCCGAGGGCCTGCAGGGCGAGTGGGACGTCGTCATCGTCCACGACCCGCAGCCGATCGGCCTCCGCCGCGGCGCCCTCGCCAAGGGCGGGAAGTGGATCTGGCGCTGCCACATCGACCTCTCGACGCCCAACCCGGCCCCGATCGAGCGGCTGCTGCCGATGATCGAAGAGTACGACGCCAGCGTCTGGCACATGGAGCAGTACGTGCCCAACGACATGGGCCGCCACCGCGAAGCGGTCAAGATCATGCCGCCGGCGATCGACCCGCTCTCGCCGAAGAACATGGCGTTCTCGCCCGAGGACGCCGCCTTCGTCTGCCGCCAGTTCGGGATCGACGTCGACCGGCCGCTGATCACCCAGGTCTCCCGCTTCGACCCGTGGAAGGACCCGATCGGCGTCATCGACGCCTACCGCGAGGTGACCGAGCAGCTGCCGGAGGCGCAGCTGGCGATGGTCGGCTCGATGGCCACCGACGACCCCGAGGGGATGGAGTACTTCCAGAAGACCTTCGAATACGCCGGCGGCGACGAGGACATCAAAATCCTCAGCAACCTCAACAACGTCGGTGCGATCGAGGTCAACGCCTTCCAGTCCCAGTCCGACGTCTGCCTGCAGAAGTCGATCCGCGAGGGCTTCGGCCTCACCGTCACCGAGGCGCTCTGGAAGGGGCGGCCGACCGTCGCCGGCAACGTCGGCGGCATCCCCCTGCAGATCGAGGACGGCGTCAGCGGCTTCCTCGTCGACTCCCCCTCAGAGTGCGCCCAGCGCTGCGTCGAGATCCTCCGCGACCCCGGCCTCGGCAAGCAGCTCGGCCGCGAGGGCAAGGAGCACGCCCGGCGCCGCTTCCTCACCCCGCGCCTGCTGCGCGACTGGCTGCAGCTGTTCGCCGACCTCGGCGACTGAGCCAGCGCGGCCGCCGTACCCCATAGTCGGTACCCCTTAGTCTCTGCGGCGTGAGCTCTTCGCCCCTGATCATCGTCTCCAACCGGGGCCCCCTCCAGTTCGACCGGGACGAGAGCGGCCAGCGGACCGTGCGGCGCGGCGGCGGCGGCCTGGTCACCGCGCTCTCCGGTCTCGTCTCCCACCGCGACGCGCTCTGGATCGCCTCGGCGATGACCGACGAGGACGTCGCCGCCTCCGAGGAGGCGGGCGGCCCGATCGAGCAGGAGCTGGACGGGATCGAGTACCGGGTGCGGCTGGTCGGCAGCGACCCGGAGGCCTACGACCGCTTCTACAACGTGATCGCCAACCCGATCCTCTGGTTCATCCAGCACTACCTCTGGGACATCTCCAACGCCCCGGACATCCGCCAGCAGGAGATCGACGCCTGGGACCACGGCTACCAGACCGTCAACCAGGACATCGCCCGCGCCGTCCTCGCCGAGATCGAGGGGCAGGCCGACCCGCTGGTGATGCTGCACGACTACCACCTCTACACGGCCCCGGGGATGATCAAGGCCGAGCGTCCCGACGCCTTCCTCCACCACTTCGTCCACATCCCCTGGTCCCAACCGGACAGCTGGCGGATCCTGCCGAAACGGATCCGCGAAGCGATCTACGAGGGGATGCTGGCCAACGACATCATCGGCTTCCACACCCAGGCCTACTGCATCAACTTCCTGCGCTGCTGCGACGAGCTGCTCGAAGGGGTCGAGGTCGACTACCACTCCGCCGAGGTGCGGCACGCGGGCGGCAGGACGATCGCCCGCGCCTACCCGCTGGGGATCGACGCGCAGCGGCTGAAACGGGCGGCCGCCTCGTCCGAGGTCGCCGAAGCCGAGCGCGAGGTGCTGGAGCGGCGGCGCCAGCACCTGATCATCCGCGTCGACCGCGCCGACCTCTCGAAGAACGTGCTGCGCGGCTTCACCTCCTTCGACACCTTCCTCACCCAGCACCCCGAGTTCCGCGAAAAGGTCACCTTCATCGCCCACCTGCAGCCCTCGCGCCAGGACGTGCCCGAGTACGCCGAGTACCTGGAGCGGATCGAGGCCCTGGTCGCCGTCGTCAACCATCGCCACGGGACGACCGACTGGATGCCGATCGACCTGAAGATCTACGAGAACTTCCACGACGCGGTCGCCCGCTACAAGCACTTCGACCTGCTGATGGTCAACTCGCTCTTCGACGGGATGAACCTGGTCGCGAAGGAGGCGCCGGCGGTCAACACCCGCGACGGGGTGCTGATGCTCTCCGAGAACACCGGCTCCCACCAGGAGCTGCTCGACTACGTGCTCTCGGTCAACCCCTTCGACATCCAGGAGCAGGCCGACGCGATCCACCGGGCGCTGACGATGGAGCCCGAGCAGAAGCGGCGCCGGGCGGAAGGGCTGCGCGAGATCATCTTCTCCCGCAGCCCCGGCGACTGGGTCGACGACCAGCTGCAGGACATCGAGGCCGCCCGCTCGCACGCCTGAGTCCTCAGGGGGGAGAGTCCTGCTCTCCCGTCCCTTAGGTAGGGATGCGGGGCATTCGAGTTCGATGGGCGGGGATGGCAAAGGTGGCGGCGCTCGCCGCAGCCCTGCTCCTCTCCCTGCAGGCGCTGCCGGCGCTCCTGCGCCCGCCGAAGCCGCCGCCACTGGGCGCCGACGTCGGCCTGCCGCGAGTGGTCCCGGCGCCCGAGGAGCCGCCGCCTCCCGACTCGCGGTTCGACAAGCCCCGCAGGCGGGCAAGAGGAAGCGCGGGTTCGGCGGCGACCGACGTGATCGGCAGCAGCCCGCGGCCGAAGCACCGCCGCCGTCCCCGCCGCCGGAGCCACCGGCTCTTCAAACCGGCGCCGCCCGCGTCCCCCGCATCCCCTCCGCCCGAACCGGTGCCCGTCGAACCGCCGCCCGCGCCAGCGCCTTCACCGGCCCCGCCGCCACCTCCCGCTCCTCCAAGCGACGGGTCGGAGGAGTTCGCGCCGCGCTAGCGCCATCCCGCCGCTATAGTCCTTCGCCGTTTTGCCCGCACCACGCGAATACGAGCTGGTCCTGATGCTGGACCCCCAACTTGACGCCCCCGCGCGTGACGCGCTGGCGCAGGACGCCCGCGGTCAAATCGAGGCCAAAGGCGACCTCAAGCACGAGAATTCCTGGGGCCTGCGGAAGATGGCCTACGAGATCGACCACCGCACCGAGGCCGACTACCGCTGGATGCGGTTCGAGGCCCCGAGCGACCTGCTCGACTCGATCGACCACAACCTGAAGATCGCCGACGGCGTCCTCCGCTTCCGGATCTTCAAGGTCGACCCGAGCGCGCCGGTCATCGTGCCGCCCGCCGTCACCGCCGCGCCCGGCCCGCGCGAGCGCAGCGCCCACGGAGTCCGCGACGATCGCGGCGACTCCGCGGACGATTCCGACGAGTAATCGGCCCGGCGCCCCTCGCTGTTTGCGGAAACCCCTCGCCGCAGGGGGGAGAGTCGAGCCGGCTGCCTCCTTAGACTGGAATCCAGGTAAGCGAATCCGTAAGGAGTGAGTTAATTGGCAGCTTCGAACGTAAACGTGGTCGTGATCACGGGGAATCTGACCCGGGATCCGGAGCTGCGTCATCTCGGCAGCGGAACCGCCGTCTGCAAGCTGCGCGTAGCGGTCAACAGCCGGCGCAAAGACGGGCAGAGCGGCGAATGGGTCGACAAGCCCAACTACTTCGACGTCACCGTCTGGGGGGCGCAGGGCGAGAACTGCGCCAACTACCTGAACAAAGGCCGGCCGGTCGCGGTCGAAGGCCGGCTCGACTGGCGCGAGTGGGAGGACCAGGGCGGCAACAAACGCCAGAGCGTCGAGATCATCGCCAACACCGTCCAGTTCCTCGGCTCCCGCGACGGATCGGGCGGCGGTGGCAACGCCAACGGCGGCAACGGCGGCGGCTTCTCCCCGCCCCAGAGCGACGTCCCCGCCGACATGTCCGACTTCGGCGGCGCCCCGGCCCCTGCCGGCGCCTCAGAAGACGACATCCCGTTCTAGCCGTCCCTGACGAGTTCCAGAGGTCGCCTGGCAAGGACGCAGGGAGCGAAGCGTGCTCCGCACGTGAGCGACGGAGGACGCCGCCAGGCGGCATCTGGGACCGTCAGGTCTGTACCATGCTGCGCCGATGGCTAGAGCGAATGAGACTTCTTCATCCCGAGGCGGTGCCCGACGCGGCGGTAGGCGCGGCGCCGACCGCGCGCGTCCCCGCAAGTACACGCGGGTCAACTCCGAGGTCGTCGACTACAAGGACCTGAACCTGCTGCGCCGCTTCCTCTCCGACAAGGGGAAGACGCGCGGGCGCCGGGTCACCGGACTTTCCCGCCGCCACCAGCGTCAGCTCTCGGTGGCGGTGAAGCGGGCGCGCGAGATCGCCCTGCTTCCCTACGTCGGAGAGCGCTGATGGCGCAGGCGATCCTGCTCCAGGACGTCGACTCCCTCGGCGAGCGCGGCCACGTCGTCGACGTCGCCCCGGGCTACCTGCGCAACTTCCTCGTCCCGCGCAAGCTGGCGCAGCCGGCCACCGCCGGGGCGCTGGAGGAAGCGAAACGGCGGATGGAGGCGGCGGAGCGCGCCGCCAAAGCGCGGACCGAACGGGAAGCCGAGGCCGCCGGCCTGCTCTCGAAGACCGTGCTGACGATCCACCAGCGCGCCGGCGAGGACGGCAAGCTCTTCGGCTCGGTCGGGCCGAAGGAGATCGTCGACGCCCTCAGCGACGCCCGCGGTCTCCGGTTCGAGAAAAAACAGATCCAACTCGAGCAGCCGCTGCGCGAGCTCGGCACCTTCATGGTCGAGATCGAGCTCTCCGACGGCACCACCGCCGCCGTGAAGACGATCATCAGCGAGGAGAAGTAGTCCCCCTCCGTCGTCGCAGGTCCGGCTGGGTTCGCTCCGAGCGGGCGACGGTCGGCCTCGCAGCCGTGGCCCTCGGCGCCGCCGGCACCGTGATCGCAGGGCAGTTCAGCCGCATGCTGGCGCGCCGCGCGAGCGAGGCTCACGACCCCGAAGCGCTGCTGGAATCCGCCCCCGCCGCCGCCGCCGACACGGTCGGGGTCGCGGTCCGCGGCTACGGAGAGGCGCCGCGCTACGAAACCGTCCTCTTCAACCTCCTCGGTGGCTTCCTCGGCTCCTTCGCCCTCGTCCGACTCTCGACCTGGGCGATCCGCGACGGCCGCGGCCCCTTCCGCAACGTCAGCATCGGCGGCCGCCACATCCACCACTTCGTGCCGGGGATCCTGCTCGCCTTCGGCTCCGGCACCACCGCCCTGCTGACCGACGACGACGAGCTCGAGCAGTGGCTGGCGATCCCGATGGGGGCCGGCTTCGGCCTCACCTTCGACGAGGCGGCGCTGCTGCTCGACCTCCGCGACGTCTATTGGAGCCGTGAAGGGCTGCTCAGCGTCCAGCTCAGCCTCGGCGCCACCGCGATCCTCAGCATCGCCATCCTCACCCTGCGGATGCTGCGCCGCGGCGAGCGGCGCCAGGAGCAGGAGGGTCTGATCCCGCCCTCCCCTCACCACCAGCTCTCCTTCGGAACTGCCGCATAAAGCTCACGAAAGTGTGAACTCCTTTTCGCGGGATTTGCACGGAAGAGAGGCGTCAGGGCATCCCTGCTCTGGTTTGCTGGTCGAGCGATCGTTTCCCTCCTTCGATCCGCCGCCGCGCCGCCTTTACTTGACCTGATGCCGCAGCCGCCCACCACCCACGTCCCCCCGCAGAACATCGAGGCCGAGGAATCGGTCCTCGGGGCGATGCTGGTCTCCGAGTCGACGCTGACGCGGGTGATCGACGAGGTGAAGCTGCACCCGGCCGACTTCTACCTCGACAAGCACCGTTTGATCTTCGAGGTCGTCCACGACCTCTACGCGGTCTCCAACCCGGTCGACGAGCTCAGCGTCAGCGAGGCGCTGACCCAGCGCAACAAGATCGACGAGGCCGGCGGCCGCCACTACATCTCCGAGCTGGCGGCGAAGGTCCCGGCCGCCGCCAACGCCAAGCACTACGCCGAGATCGTCCAGCAGAACTCGTTGCTGCGGCGGCTGCTCGGTGCCGGCCAGGAGATCCAGGGCTGGGTCAACGAGCGCGACGGGGAGCCGCGGGAGCTCTCCGAGCGGGCCGAGAAACTGCTCTTCGAGGTCGCCCACAAAGAGCAGGCGAGCGACTTCAAACTGCTCGGCGAAATCCTCCACGACGAGGTCGACCGGCTCGAGAAGCTCTCTACCGGCGAGACCGAACTGACCGGCACGCCGTCCGGCTTCCGCGACGTCGACGCGATCACCGGCGGCTTCCAGCCCGGCAACCTGATCATCGTCGCCGCCCGCCCGGCGATGGGCAAGAGCGCCCTCGTCGCCAACATCGCCGAAAACGTCGCGGTGAAGAAGGGGCGGGCGGTCGCCTTCTTCTCGCTCGAGATGTCCGAGGTGGAGCTGGCCCAGCGCTTCATCGCCTGCCGAGCGCGGATCTCCGGCGACAAACTGCGCAAGGGCCAGGTCTCCAAACGCGACTGGCCGAAGGTGCTGCGGGCCTGCAACGAGCTGGAAGAGGCGCCCCTCTGGTTCGACGACTCCTCCGACCTCGGGACCCTCGACCTGCGGGCGAAGGCGCGGCGGCTGCACGCCCAGGAACAGGAGCGCGGCGGGCTCGGCCTGATCATCCTCGACTACATCCAGCTGATGCGCTCCGACGACCACCGCGCAAACCGGGTCGAGCAGGTGGGCCAGATCAGCCGCGGGCTGAAGATCCTCGCCCGCGAGCTGGAGGTGCCGGTGGTGGCCATCTCCCAGCTCTCGCGCGCCCCCGAGCAGCGGACGCCGCCGAAGCCGCAGCTCTCCGACCTGCGCGAGTCGGGGCAGATCGAGCAGGACGCCGACGTCGTCGCCTTCCTCTACCGCGAGGACTACTACCGCGACCCCGACGAGGAGCCCGACGGCCTCGCCGACCTGATCATCGCCAAGCACAGGAACGGCCCGATCGGGACCAGGAAGCTGGTCTTCCTCGACCGCTATCCGAAATTCGCCGACCAGGCCCACCAGGAGCCGCCGATCGAGCAGCCCGCCGGCGAGCCGCCGCCGTTCGAGGACGCCGCCGCGGCCGGACCCGAGTTCTGATGCCCGCGATCGCCCGCTCCGAGCCCTTTCGCGAACAGGCCTGCCCGCTGGGCGTCTGCGACGGCTCCGGCTGGATCCTCGGCCCCGAAGACGTCGCTCGCCCCTGCGACTGCCGCGGAGAGCGGCTCAACCGCGGCCGCAGCCGCGGCGTCGCCTCGGCGATCCCGGCCCGCTACCGCGGTGTCTCCTTCGACCGCCCGCCGGTCTCCGACATGGCGCGCGACATGGAAAACCGGCACGTAGTGCAAACGGCCCGCACCTATCTCGAGGAGCTCGACGAGAACATCGCCGCCGGTCGCGGGCTCTGGTTCATGGGCGGCACCGGCACCGGCAAGACGACCCTCGGGATGCTGATCGCCAAGGAAGCGCTGGCGGCCGGCAAGACGGTCGGCGTCTACTTCACGCCGAAGCTGCTGACCCGGATCCGGCAGACCTACCAGGAAGCCGAGAACAAGGACGCCTACGGCCAGTTCTTCAACCGGGTCACCTCGGTCGACCTCCTCTACATCGACGACCTCGGCTCCGAGCGCCACACCGACTGGGTCGTCGAGCAGCTCTACGCGGTGATCAACGAGCGCTACGAGAACCAGCGGCCGCTGATTGTGACCAGCAATGCCGACGACGATGTAATCGACGAGGGTCCGAAGCAGTTGAAGGAGCAGATTGGTGCGCGCAGCGTCTCCCGCCTGGTCGAGATCTGCGGCGACCCCCTTCCCCTCTTCGGCGCCGACCACCGGTTCCAGGCCCGCGCCGGGGACTGACGCCGCAACCCCTCCGCCGGGGCGGACCGTCACAATCCCCGCGGCATGCCAGGAGTGGTGATAGTCGGAGCCCAGTGGGGCGACGAGGGCAAGGGGAAGGTCGTCGACCTCCTCGCCGAGCGGGCTACCACCATCGTCCGCTTCCAGGGCGGCAACAACGCCGGCCACACGATCGTCCGCGAGGGCGAGGAGTTCAAGTTCCACCTGATCCCCTCCGGGATCCTGCACGCCGAGAAGACCTGCGTGATCGGCAACGGCGTCGTCGTCGACCCGAGGGTCCTGCTGGGGGAGATCGACGGCCTCAAACGGGCCGGCGTCAGCGTCAACAACCTCCGCCTCTCCGCCAACGCGCACCTGATCATGCCCTACCACGTGCTGCTCGACAGCGCCGGGGAGACGAAGCTGGGGAAGCTCTCGATCGGCACCACCCGGCGCGGGATCGGCCCCTGCTACGCAGACAAGGCGCTGCGGCTGGGGATCCGCGTCCAGGACCTGCTCGACGAGAAGATCCTGCGGACGAAGATCCGCGCCGCGCTGGAGCCCAAGCAGCAGGCGCTGCGGGAGCTCTCGGTGCAGCGGCGCAAGCAGCTAAAGGAGGCCGGCGAGGAGGCGAAGGTGAGCGAGGCACCGGTCGGGGTCCCCGATCCGCGCC
>Ga0307314_10000025_pt1 | contig 45400 bp, 39 predicted proteins | sample ER_DNA_204_FD_194493 | JGI IMG/M metagenome (GOLD analysis project Ga0307314, IMG submission 194493) | Bulk soil microbial communities from the East River watershed near Crested Butte, Colorado, United States - ER_DNA_204 | ecosystem: Environmental > Terrestrial > Soil > Floodplain | place...
TGCGACTGGTCGGCGGCGCGGGCGCCGCCGTCGCTTCCCGCTGCTGCCCCGTTTGGCGACTCGCGGACAAGGTGCATGTGCTCGGGCTCCCAGTTGAGCGCGACGCGGGCGCCGCCCCCGGGCAGCTGCTGGCGCTCGGCCTCGTCGGCGTTGGGGACGAGGACGGTCATCCGCACGCCCTCGCCGAGGTCGACGGCGATCTGGGTCGCCGTACCGAGGTAGAGCGAGCTGGTGACCACTCCCTCCACCCGGGGCATATCGCCCCGTGAGGCGCCGTTTCCGTTGCCGCTCGTCTCCACCCGCAGCTTCTCCGGCCGGACGACGGCGTGGCAGCGGTCGCCGGGGGAGAAGCCGTCGGTCGGGGTCGCGATCGTGGAGCCCTCGTCGAGCTTCACCTCTTCGCTGCCGGTGACCGTCGCCGGCATCAGGTTGGAGACGCCGATGAAGCCGGCGACGAAGGTGGTGGCGGGGCGGTTGTAGACCTCCTCCGGCGTCGCCACCTGTTCGACCCGGCCGCGGTTCATCACCGCGATCCGATCGCTCATCGTCAGCGCCTCCTCCTGGTCGTGGGTGACGTAGACGAAGGTGATGCCGACGTCGCGCTGGATCCGCTTCAGCTCCACCTGCAGTTCCTTGCGCAGCTTCAGGTCGAGCGCGCCCAGCGGCTCGTCGAGGAGGAGGACCTTGGGCAGGTTGACGAGCGCCCGCGCCAAGGCGACGCGCTGCTGCATCCCGCCGGAGAGCTGGGAGGGGCGCCGGTTCGCCTCGGCGGCGAGGCCGACCCGCTCCAGCTCGGCCTTCACCCGCTCGGCGATTTCGGCCTTCCCCACCTTCTTCCGCTTCAGCCCGAAGGCGACGTTGGCCTCGACGCTGAGGTGGGGGAAGAGCGCGTAGCTCTGGAAGACGGTGTTGGTCGGGCGCTTGTGCGGCGGCAGCTGCGCCACGTCCTCGCCCTCGATCCTAACTTCGCCGCTGGTAGGCCGCTCGAAGCCGGCGATCATCCGCAGCGTCGTCGTCTTGCCGCAGCCGCTGGGGCCGAGCAGGGTGAAGAACTCGCCCTGCGCCAGCTGGAGGTCGAGGTCGTCGACGGCGGCCAGCTGGTCGAAGCGCTTGGTAACGCTCCGCAGCTCGACGCTGGGGGTCTCTCCTCGGTCGTCCATTCCGGTCTATCAGCCCCCTCTCGGTGGTTCGGGTACCCGGAAGCCCTGGCTACCTAATCGCGACGGTAAGCCCCGGTGGATCAACGCGCAAGGGGCGAATGTCCTAAAAGCACAGGAGTGACTTGTACACGACGTACAAGTCGCGTTCCAGTCCTTGACCCAAAGACCACTTGCGAATGTTGGTTTCTGGGTCTAGCTTTGTCCAGAACGTCGTAATCCGAGGAGGAGGGCTCCATGGCCACCGCGTCGCAAGCCCCGGCAGCAACCGATCTTCAGCAACTTGCCCGCGATCACCTCTGGATGCACTTCTCGAGGATGGGCGCCTACGGGCCGGACCACGAGGTCCCGATCATCACCCGCGCCGAGGGCTGTTACGTCTTCGACGAACACGGCAACCGCTATCTCGATGGCCTCTCCGGCCTCTTCTGCGTCAACGCCGGCCACGGCCGCACCGAGTACGGCGAGGCGGCCGCCCGCCAGGTCGAAGAACTCGACTTCTACACGCTTTGGTCCTACGCACACCCCAAGGCAATCGAACTGGCGGCGCGGATCGCCTCGCTGGCGCCCGGCGACCTCAACCGCGTCTTCTTCACCTCCGGCGGCTCGGAGGCGGTCGAGTCGGCGCTGAAGCTGGCCCGCAACTACCACCGCATCCACGGCAAAGGCCAGAAGCACAAGGTGATCGCCCGCGAGGTCGCCTACCACGGCACCTCGCTCGGGGCGCTCTCGGCCACCGGCATCACCGAGCTGCGCAGCCAGTTCGAGCCCCTCACCCCGGGCGGCTGCCACGTCCCCAACACCAACATCTACCGCTGGCCCGAGGAGCGCGACCCGCTCTGGGCGGCGGACGCGATCGAGGAGCGGATCGTCTTCGAGGGACCGGAGACGGTCGCCGCGGTGATCCTCGAGCCGGTGCAGAACGCCGGCGGCTGCTTCGTCCCGCCCGACGGCTACTTCCAGCGGGTGCGGGAGATCTGCGATCAGTACGACGTGCTGATGATCTCCGACGAGGTGATCTGCGCCTGGGGCCGTCTCGGCCACTACTTCGGCTGCGAACGCTTCGACTACGTCCCGGACCTCGTCACGGTCGCCAAGGCCTTGACTTCGGCCTACGCGCCGATGGGCGGTGTCGTCGCCTCCGACAAGGTCGCCGAGCCGTTCATGCAGGGGGACGCCTCCTTCGCCCACGGCTTCACCTTCGCCGGCCACCCGATCGCCGCCGCGATAGCGATGGCCAACCTCGACGTCTTCGAGCGCGAGGACTTGTGCGGGCACGTCTTGCGCAAGGAGGGCGAGTTCCGGCAGATGCTCGAGTCCCTGCACGAGCTGCCGATCGTCGGCGACGTGCGCGGGGCCGGCTACTTCCACGCGGTCGAGCTGGTCAAAGACAAGGAAACGAAAGAGAGCTTCAACGACGAGGAGTCCGAGGAACTGCTGCGCGGCTTCCTCTCCGGCGAGCTCTACAAGCGCGGGCTGATCTGCCGCGCCGACGATCGCGGCGACCCCGTGGTGCAGCTCTCGCCGCCGCTGATCGCCGACACCGAGCAGTTCGAAGAGATTCACGACGTGCTGCACTCGGTCCTCGGCGAGGCCTGGGATCGGGTGGTCGGCGGCTCCCGCAAGGGCTCCGCCGCGGAACCCCGACGGCGGTCGTCGCTCTAAGGGGGCGGCGGTGCTCACCGTCCAGAGCCTGCTCGACGAGCTCGACCTCGAGCTCGCGGCCGGCGCTGACGCGGCCGCGGCGCCGGTGCGCTGGGTCCACATCTCCGAGCTCGAGGACCCGACCCCGTGGCTCTCGGGCGGGGAGTTGATGCTGACCACCGGGATCCCGCTCGACAGCGCCGCCAAGCAGCGCGCCTTCATCCGCATCCTCGCCGACCGCAACCTCGCCGGCCTCGGCTTCGGGACCGGCTTCAACCACAAATCGCTCCCGAAGGCGCTGGTCGACGAGGCCGAGAAGCACGAGTTCCCGCTCTTCGAGGTGCCCTATTCGGTGCCGTTCATCGCGATCACCGAGAAGGCCTTCGCCCGGCTCGTCAACGAGCAGTACGAGGTCCTGCAGCGGGGGATCGCGGTGCAGCGGCGGCTGGAGCGGCTGGTCCTGGAGGAGCGCGGGCTGGAGGAAATCGCGGCCACCGTCGCCTCGGCGGTCGGGGGGACGGTCGCCGTCCTCGACGGCCGCGGCGAGCGGCTGGCGGGCAAGGGGTTCCGCCGCCAGCTCTCGGCCGAGGCGATCGCGACGATCCGCAAGGAAGCGTTGAGCCACGCAGGCGACGGCCACCCCTTCGTCCCCTCGCATCCGAACGTCGCCGGGCGGGCGCTGGCCCACCCGGTGATCTCCCCCGGCGGCGGCCCGCCGCAGGCCTGGGTCGTGATCGTCCGCGACTCCGGCGGCCTCGGCGACTTCGAGCGGCTGATCCTGCAGCAGGCGGTCGCGGTTGTGGCGCTGGAGCTGATGCGGCGGCGGGTCGCGCGCGAGACCGAGCGGCGGCTCGCCGGCGACGTCCTCGCCGCCGCCCTCGGCGGGCGGATGGACCCGGCCGAGCTGCGCCGCCGGCTCGAGCCCTTCGGGATCGGCGAGGAAGCCACCGTCCTCGTCTTCCAGCTCGACGACCCCGGCGAGGCGGCGGCGCCGCTGGAAGCCGCGCTCGCGGCCGACGGCTGCTCTGCGGTGGTCGCCCCCCACAGCGCCGGCGGCCGCGAAGTGCTCTGCGCGGTGGTCGACTGCGCCGATCGCGACGCGGTCGAGGTGGCGACTGAGGCGCGACGCGACCTCGCCCGCGAGCGCGGCGCGGTGCGGGCCGCGGCCAGCCGCCCGGCCCCGCCGGACCGCCTCCGCCACTCCTTCCACGAGGCGCGCTGCGCCCTGGAGGCGACCGCCTTCGACAACGGCTCCGCTCCGGAGGTCGCCTCCTGGCGGGACCTCGGCGCCTTCACCCTGCTGCTCTCGATCCAGGACGACGACGCGCTCGACCTCTACTGCGACAGCGTCCTCGGGCCGATCGAGCGGGGCGACGAGGAGTACGGGGGGGAGCTGCTGCGCTCGCTGGAGGCCTTCATCGAGCAGAACGGCCAGTGGGAGCGGGCCGCCCGCCAGGTCTACTGCCACCGCCACACCCTGCGCTACCGGATGCGCAAGGTGGAAGAGCTGACGGGCCGCGACCTCTCGCGCGCCCACGACCGCATCGAGTTCTGGTTGGCCCTGCGAGCGAGGGAGCTGGTCGCATGAGGATCGGAGTTCCGACCGAGATCAAGTCCGACGAGTACCGCGTCGCCGTCACCCCGGCGGGGGTGCGGGAACTGTCCGAGCACGGGCACGAAGTCCTGGTCCAGGCCGGCGCCGGCGAGGGCAGCGCGATCGCCGACGCCTCCTACGAGGCGCAGGGGGCGACGATCGTCCCCGACGCGGCCGGCGTCTTCGAGGCGGCGGAGATGATCCTCCACGTCAAGGAGCTGCAGCCGAGCGAGATCGAGATGCTGCGGCCGGGGCAGCTGCTCTTCACCTACCTGCACCTGGCGCCGGACCCGGAGCAGACGCGCGGGCTGTGCGGCTCCGGGGTGACCGCGATCGCCTACGAGACGGTCGAGGACCCCCATGGCCGGCTGCCGCTGCTGGCTCCGATGAGCGAGGTGGCGGGGAAGATCGCGACCCAGGCCGGCGCCTTCATGCTGGAGAAGCCGATGGGGGGCAGGGGGATCCTGCTGGGAGGTGTGCCGGGGGTCGCGGCAGCCAACGTGATGGTGATCGGCGGCGGCGTCGTCGGGATGAACGCGGCCTTCATAGCGATCGGGATGGAAGCCGACGTCTTCGTCTACGACCGTTCGATCGACCGCCTGCGGGAGCTCGAAGTCGACTTCGGCGGCCGCTGCTCGACGGTGTACTCGACGACGCTGGCGATCGAGGAGATGCTGCCGCAGGCGGACCTGGTGATCGGCGCCGTGCTCGTGCACGGGGCGCGGGCGCCCTACGTGATCCGCCGCGAGCAGCTGGCGCTGATGAAGACGGGCGCGGTGCTGGTCGACGTCGCGATCGACCAGGGCGGCTGCTTCGAGACCTCGCGGCCGACCACGCACCGCGAACCGACCTTCGAGGTCGATGGGATCACCCACTACTGCGTCGCCAACATGCCCGGGGCGGTGCCGATCACCTCGACCCACGCCCTCACCAACGCGACCCTGCCCTACGCGATCGCCCTCGCCGACCACGGCGTCGCCGAGGCGATCCGGCGTGATCCCGGGCTGAGGCTCGGGGTCAACGTCGCCGGTGGCAAGGTGACGCACCCGGCGGTGGCCGAGGGAGTGGGGATGGACTACGTGGCCGTCGAGGACGCGCTGGGGATCGAACAGGCCGTCAAGGGGTAGAGCGAACTTGAAAACGAATATCCAGGGGGAGCTGAGATGAGCACCTACGCAGTAGTCAACCCGGCCACCGGCGAGACCGTCAAGGAGTACCCGGAGATCAGCGACGAGGAGCTCCGCGCCGCGATCGATCGCTGCGACCGGGCCTCGAAGTCCTGGCCGGGCTCGACCTCCGTGGTCGACCGCGCGGCGCTGGTGCGCAGGGTCGGCGAGCTGCACTCCGAGCGGCGCCAGGAGCTGGCAGAGATCGTCGTCCGCGAGATGGGCAAGCCGATCGAGCAGGCGCTGATGGAGGTCGACTTCGCGGCGATGATCTACGGCTTCTACGCCGACAACGCCGAGGACCTGATGGCCGACGAGCCGATCGAGCTCTCCGAAGGCGAGGGCAGCGCGGTGATCCGACGCAGCCCCTTCGGCGTCCTGCTCGGGATCATGCCCTGGAACTTCCCCTACTACCAGGTGGCCCGTTTCGCCGGCCCGAACCTGGTGATCGGCAACACGATCCTGCTCAAGCACGCGCCCCAGTGCCCCGAATCGGCGGAGGCGATGCAGAAGATCTTCGACGACGCCGGCTTCCCCGAGGGGTGCTACGAGAACGTCTACGCGTCCAACGAGCAGATCGAGTGGGTGATCGCCGACCCGCGCCTGCACGGGGTCTCGGTGACCGGCTCCGAGCGCGCCGGCTCCGCGGTCGCCTCGATCGCCGGCAAGCACCTGAAGAAGGTCGTGCTGGAGCTCGGCGGCTCGGACCCGTTCATCCTCCTCGGCACCGACGACCTCGACGAAGCGGTGACGGCGGCGGCCGAAGCGCGGCTCGACAACACCGGCCAGTCCTGCAACGCGGCGAAGCGGTTCATCGTCGTCGACGAGCTCTACGACGACTTCCTCGAGAAGTTCAAGGAGCAGCTGGGGGGAGCGAAGCCGGGCGATCCGACGGCGGAGGACACCGCGGTCGGGCCGCTCTCCTCGCAGACCGCCGCGGACCGGCTAGAGGACCAGGTCAAGCGGGCGATCGAGAACGGGGCCGAGGTCGTCGTCGGCGGCAAGCGCGAGGGCAACTTCTTCGAGCCGACGATCCTGACCGGGATCGAGCCGGGCGGGGAGGCCTCCCAGGAAGAGTTCTTCGGGCCGGTGGCGCAGGTCTACAAGGTCTCCTCCGAGGAGGAGGCGGTGGAGCTGGCCAACCAGACCCCGTTCGGGCTCGGCTCCTACGTGATGACCACCGACAAGGAGCAGGCGGAGCGGGTCGCCGACCGGATCGAAGCCGGGATGGTCTACGTCAACCTGGTCGGTGCCGACGCCCCGGAGCTCCCCTTCGGCGGCTTCAAGCGCTCCGGCTTCGGTCGCGAGCTGGGTCGCTACGGCGCCGACGAGTTCGTCAACAAGAAGCTGATCCGCAGCGCCTGAGGCGCTGCGGATAAAGCCTGAAGCTTCTCGCCCCGACGCGGGTTAGGTCGGACATGACCAATACGATCCGGCCCTCGTGAGTCGTTTCCGGGGCGCCATCGCTTTGCTGCTGCTGTCGTTCGCCGCTTTCGCGGCGATCGCCAGCGCCGCGACCAACGAAGAAGAAGACGTGCCGCGCTGCCACGGGCGGCGGGCCGAGATCGTCGGCACCGACGGCGACGACGTGATCCGGGGGACGCCGGAGCGCGACGTGATCGAGGCCGGCAAGGGCGACGACGTCGTCTTCGGCAGCCTCGGCAACGACCTGATCTGCGGCGGGCCGGGGTCCGACCAGATGCACGGCGGCCGCGGCAACGACGAGGTCTACGGCGACGCCGGCGACGAGGACCAGGTGAACGGGAACCTCGGCGACGACAAGATCGTCGGCGGGCCCGGCGACCGCGATGAGGTCGCCGGCGACCTCGGGATCGACATCGTCAACGGCGGGCCCGGCGACGAAGACCTCGTCCACGGCGACTACGGCTACGACCGCATGTCCGGCGGCGCCGGCGCCGGGGACATCGCCTCCTTCGCGACGGCCCGGGCCGGCGGCAAGGGCAGCGGCGTCTGGGTCTCCCTGAAGGAGCACAAGGCCCGCGGCGACGGCCACGACAAGCTCTTCGGCTTCGAGAGCCTCGAAGGCTCGGCCTTCCGCGACACGCTGATCGGCAACCCGCAGGCCAATGTGATCGCCGGCGGTCTCGGCGACGACCACCTGGTCGGCGGTGGTGGCGCCGACGTGCTCGACGGTGGCCAGGGCAGCGACGGCTGCGAGGGCGCGAAAGGGCGGACCAGCTCCTGCGGCAAGGAGCCGGCGCCGAGCGGCTCCGCCTACGTCCAGCTCAACCCGACGCCGGGCGGCGGCGCCGGCTTGCAGGTGGTCGGCGGCGGCGGTCGCGACCAGTTCGTCGTCGCCTTCGACGAAGCGACCCAGACCTTCGGCATCACCGCGAAGAAAGGCCTCGCGATCGGCCCCGGCTGCGCGCACGCCCCGCACAGCACCACCACCGTCTCCTGTCCCGCCGCCGGCCCCGGTCGCTGGCTGATGGCCGACCTCGGCCCCGGCAACGACAGCCTCCGGGTCGAAGGGACGCTGGAGTCGATCGGCAGCGTCCGCTTCGCCGGCGGGTTCGGCAACGACACCATCCACGCCGGCCCCGAGGACGACCTGGTCGAGTCGGGGCCGGGCGCGGACAAGCTCTACGGCGGCGACGGCGCCGACGGCCTCGTCGGCGGCCTGCCGGGACCGACCTTCCTCTACGGCGAAGGCAGCGGCGACCTGCTGGCGGCCGGCGGCGGTTGCGCCGGCGGGGCGCTGGTCGGCGGCCCGGGCCGCGACGACGCCTCCTTCGCCGAGACCCAGGCCCATCCCGGCCTCCTGATCGTCTCCTTCATGGCGCACGCGGCCTGGGTCACGACCGTCAAGGGCTGCAAGCACGTCCACCTCTCGCCGACCGACGAGGACATGGAGGGCTCCTTCGACTGGGACGTCCTGATCGGCGACGGCGGCCCCAACGCGATGCTCGGCCAGCCCGGCGAAGACCGCTTCTACGGCATGGGCGGCGAAGACATCATCGACGCCCGCGACGGCGTCAAAGACTTCTCGATCCAGTGCGGCCGCGGCCAACCGCCGCGCAACGTCAAGGTCAAAGGCAAGGGCGGGAAATCCGAAACGAAGGAAATCGAAGGCACCGGCGAACCCGAGGGCCGCGCCATCACCGACTCCTTCGACCCCGCCCCCTACAACTGCGCCACCGTCAAATACGGCACCCCCGTCCCCGGCCTCAACGGCTAGCTCCACCGCCCCGCTAGTCCAGAGCGCATCCGCCCATGAGCGGCGAGCAGGGGGCAATCGTCGGAAATTGCGTCAGCGGCGCGCCCGCGGGACGGGCCGCGGGGGGAGAACCAAGGTGGCGTTCGTCCTTTCATGAGGCATGTCGCGGAAAGGACGAACGCCGGGGTGTGGGGCGATGGCCGATCTGGCTACGCGACAGCACGGCGTGGTCTCCACCCCTCAGCTCCTGGCGCTGGGTCACGCCGAGAGAACGATCCACGAATGGGCTGAGGCGGGGCGGTTGCATCGACTGCACCAGGGGGTCTATGCGGTGGGGCATCGGCGGCTTTCTTGGCATTCGCGGTGCTGGGCCGCCGTTCTGGGGGCGGAAGCGATTGAGGTGGGCGAGGCGGTTTGGCCCGCGGTGGCCAGCCATGGGTCGGCCGCTTACCTCTGGGGGATCTATCGGTATGCGCCGGAACGGATCGACGTGACGGCGCCGATTCGACGGCGGGCGAAGCGGGAGTTCGTCGTCCACTTCTCCTCGATCCTGGCGCCGGAAGACCGCGGGGAGCGCCAGGGATTACCCGTGACGTCGGTGCCGCGGTTGCTGATGGATCTCGCGATCCGGTCGCAAGCCCAGCAGCTGGACCGTCTGCTCGAGCGAACCGAAGAACTCGGGCTTTTCGACCTTCATGCGCTCCAAGACGTGCTCCACCGCGCCGGCGGCCACCGCGGTCGGGGCAGGCTGCGGCGAGCGCTTGCCCTCTACCAGCCGGATCCCGCCTTCACCCGCTCGCGCTTCGAGAAGGAATTCCGCCGACGGGTTCGCCACGCCGGCATCGCCGCTCCCTCGATGAACTTCAACGCGCACGGCTACGAGCTCGACGCCTACTGGCCGGACCTCCGGTTCGCGGTCGAACTCGACCTCTACGAGACCCACGCCAGCCGCGCCGCCTTCGAGCGCGACCGCCTCCGCCAGGAGGAGCTGAAGCTGCGCGGGATCGAGACGATCCGCATCACCCGGCCTCGCTTGCAGCGCGAACCAGAGGCGGTCATCGGCAATCTCACCGTCCTGCTCGCGCGCCGCCGCGCCGAGCTGGACCGCCCTTGAACTAGGCTTCGCTGCATGGCACCGAAGACCGCTCGAGGGGACGAGGCCGCGGCCGTCGCCGCCGCGATCGCCCAGTTCGAGGCGGAGTTCGGCGCCGCCCCGGCGCCCGAGGAACCGCAGGCGCCCGCCTGGCAGCGCGCGGCCCTGCTGGAGGGGGTCAGCGCCAAGGAGACCATCGAGGACCTACGAGGAGGATCCGCATGGCTGTCGTGAAAATCATCGAGCTGGTCGGCAGCTCCAAGACGTCCACCGACGACGCCGCCAAACAGGCGCTGCTGCAGGCCCAGGGGTCGCTGCGCAACATCCGCGCCGTCGACATCGTCTCCACGGGCATCCGCGGCGAGAACCTCGACGAGTACCGCGCCCACGTCCGCGTCGCATTCCTGATCGAGGGAACGGAGGTCGACTGATGGCCGATGCACCGCAGGGAGAGACCAAAGAGGTCTCCCGCGAGGAGGCCCGCAAGCTGATCGACGAGGGCGCCCAGCTCCTCGACGTCCGCGCCGACCACGAGTGGGAGGTCGGCCGCATCGCAGGCGCCACCCACGTGCCGCTGCCGGAGCTGCCGCAGCGGCTCGAGGAGATCGACAGGGACCGACCGGTCGTTCTCTACTGCCGCGGCGGCAACCGCTCGACCATGGCGACCGACGCCCTCACCGACGCCGGCTACGACGCGGTCAAGTTGAGCGAGGGGATCGTCGGCTGGAGTGGGGAAGGCCTGCCCCTGGAGCCCGAGAGCGGCTACGTCGCCGATTCCGGCGAGGCCTCGGCGATCCTGCAGTCGCAGAAAAAACCCTCCCATAGCTGAATCCGCTGCACTTGAGCCCCTTCGGGGAGCCTCTTCCTCTGCTCAAGGAATTTAATACCTGAATCCCAATCAGGTTTGCTACCTTTCTGCCATGGAGGTAGCCGTCGCAGAGAACAAGGAGCAGCGGGGCAAGGGCCGGGTCGGGACCCCTCAGAACCCCGAGACCTACGAGAACGTCCCCGGCCACGTCATCCCGATCATCGAGCGCGAGTTCGACGACTTCGACAACGAAGCCGAGCAGTTCCTCAGCGGTCAGCTGGAAGAGAACCAGTTCATCGGCTTCCGCCTCAAACAGGGCGTCTACGGGCAGCGCCAGCCCGACGTCCAGATGATCCGGATCAAGCTTCCGCTCGGCGGCGTCACCCCCGAGCAGATGGACGCCTTCGGCAGCGTCGTCGAGAAGTACGCGCCGCTGAACAAGGGCCACATCACCACCCGCCAGAACATCCAGATCCATCACGTGCCGCTGCGCGACACCGAGCTGCTGCTGCGGGAGATCGCCGAGGTCGGCCTCTCCTCCCGCGAGGGCTGCGGCAACACCGTCCGCAACGTCACCGGCGACCCCTGGGCCGGCGTCGCCGCCGACGAGGTCTTCGACCCCACCTCCCATGGCATCGCCTACGTCCGCTACTTCGTCCGCCACCCGACGACGCAGCTGATGCCGCGCAAGATCAAGACCGCCTTCTCCGGCTCCCCGGACGACCGGGCGATCGCCGGCATGCACGACATCGCCTTCATCAGCCGCGAACGCGACGGCGTCCGCGGCTTCGAGGTCCGGGTCGGCGGCGGCACCGCGATCATGGCCCGCGTCGCCCCGACCCTCTACGAGTTCGTCGAGGCCGACAACGGCGACTACCTCAAGGTCTCCGAGGCGATCCTGCGGATCTTCGACCGCCAGGAGTGGCTGCGCGCCAACCGCGCCCGCGCCCGGATCAAGGTCCTGATCGACAAGATCGGCATCGACGCCTTCCGCGAGCAGGTCGACGAGGAGCTGCAGGGCGAGTGGGTCGCCGAACGCGAATTCGGCCCCGAGCTGGTCGAGCGCCTCGGCTTCGCCGTCGACGAGGAGGCAGGCGCGCCCGAGCCGCCGCTCCAGCCGTCGTCCCCGAACGGCGACCGCACCGAGTTCGAGCGCTTCCTCGCCGGCAACGTCGAGCCGCAGCGCCAGGAGGGCTTCAACACGGTCGAGGTCAAGGTCACCCGCGGCGACCTCACCCCGGAGCAGTTCCGCGGCCTCGCCCAGATCATGCGCGAGTACACCGGCGGCGCCGCCCGCAGCACCGTGCAGCAGAACTTCGTCCTGCGCTGGGTCCGCGACGAGGCGCTCTACGACGTCTGGGAGCGATTGAGTGCCCTCGGCCTCGGCGAGGCCGGCGCCCGCGAGATCACCGACGTCGTCTCCTGCCCCGGCACCGACAGCTGCAAACTCGGGATCACCTCCTCGATGGGCCTCAACCGGGCGATCAAGGAGCGGGTCGACTCGCTGCAGATCACCGACGAGCTGACCAAGCGGATCCACATCAAAATGAGCGGCTGCCCCAACGGCTGCAGCCAGCACCACATCGCCAACATCGGCTTCTACGGTGCCTCGCTGAAAGTCGGCGGTCGCCAGATGCCCGCCTACATCCCCCACGTCGGCGGCAACTTCGAGGGCGGCGAGGTCGTCTTCGGCAAGCGCCTGAAAGCGCGCCTTCCCGCCAAACGCGTCCCCGAGGCCGTCGAGCGCTGGATCGAGCTCTACGAGACCGAGCGCAACGAGGGCGAGGAGTTCAACCCGTTCGTCGAGCGGGTCGGCGCCGAGCCCTTCGAAGCCGCGGTCAAGGAGCTGACCCTGCCGGCCGAGTTCAGCCTGGAGACGATGCAGGAGTTCATCGACTGGAACCGATCGAGCCCGTACGAGGTCGTGCGCGGAGAGGGGGAGTGCGCGATCTGAATCGCGCACGCCCGCGATGAAGCCGCCTCCCGTCACCCTCTCCGGCACCGTGCCCACACCGGCTGACCTCGACCACGAGGAGATCGCCGCCAAGCTGGAGGACGCGAGCGCCCAGGAAGCGCTCGCCTGGATGTTCGAGAACTTCGGCGAGCAGCATTACATCGCCTGCTCGTTCCAGAAAACCAGCAGCGTCACCGCCCACCTGGCGAGCACCGTCAACCCCGAGGCGCGCTTCTTCTACCTCGACACCGACGTCCTCTTCGAGGAGAGCTACGAGACCCGCGACCGGCTCGCCGAGGCGCTGGGGATCGAGTTCGACCGCTTCCACAACCTCACCCTCGAGCAGCAGGAGGCCGAGCACGGGCCGGAGCTGTGGAACCGCGATCCCGACTCCTGCTGCGGCATCCGCAAGGTCGAGCCGATGCGCCGGGCCCTATCTTCCGTAGACTGCTGGGTCGCCGGCGTCCGCCGGGCAGACTCCAGCAGCCGTTCCAAGACGCCGAAGTTCGGCTGGGACAAGCGCTTCAACCTCTGGAAGCTGAACCCCCTCGCGGACTGGACCGAGCGCGACGTTTGGAACTACATCCGTGAGCACCACCTCCCGTACAACCCGCTTCACGATCGCGGCTACCCGTCGATCGGATGCACCCACTGCACCCAGCCGGTCGAACCGGGTGGGGATCTGCGCGCAGGTCGCTGGACGGGCCTGGCAAAGACCGAGTGCGGGATCAACTAGCGGCGACCGGCAAGCCGCCCTTACGTCCTTTCCTAAGACCCTTCCCCCAACCCACAAGGTGAGATGAGCGAGACGATGGCTGAGCTGTCCCTGACCCTTTCCGAGCGCCACACGGCGGACTTCGAGATGATCGGCAACGGCGGTTTCGCGCCGCTGACCGGCTTCCAGGGCTCCGCCGACTGGGAGCGCGTCTGCAGCGAGATGCGGACCGCCGACGGCGATTACTGGCCGATCCCGATCACGCTGGCAAGCGACCTCGAGTGCGAGGTCGGCGACGTGATCGAGCTCTCCTCCGACGAAGGCAAGAAGCTGGGCCGCCTTACCGTCGAGGAGATCTGGGAGCGCGACGTCAAGCGCGAGGCCGAGCAGGTCTACGGGACCGCCGACGAGGCCCACCCCGGCGTCGCCGCGATCTACGAGGAGGGCAACCGGATGCTCGCCGGCCCGATCGAGGTCGACGCGCTGCCCGACCACGACGAGGCCTTCATGCGCCGCTACAAGACGCCGGCCGAGCACAAAGCCGACTTCGAGTCCCGCGGCTGGAAGAAGATCGTCGCCTTCCAGACCCGCAACCCGATCCACCGGGCCCACGAGTACCTGACCAAGGCCGCCCTGGAGACCTGCGACGGCCTCTTCATCCATCCGCTGATCGGCAAGACCAAGGCCGGCGACATCCCCGCCGAGGTGCGGATGCGCTGCTACGAGGTGCTGATGGAGAACTACTACCCGCAGGACCGGGTCGTGCTTGGCGTCAAGCCGGCGAAGATGCACTACGCGGGACCGCGCGAGGCGGTCCTCCACGCGATCGTCCGCCGCAACTACGGGGCGACGCACTTCATCGTCGGCCGCGACCACGCCGGCGCCGGCGACTACTACGGCACCTACGACGCCCAGAAGATCTTCGACACGATCGACATCGAGGAGCTGGGGATCGAGCTGCTGATGTTCGAGCACACCTTCTGGTGCAACGAGTGCGAGGGCCTGGCCTCGAACAAGACCTGCCCCCACGAGCAGGACGCGCGCCTGTTCCTTTCCGGGACCAAGGTCCGGGAAATGCTCGGCAACGGCGAACGGCCGCCGCACGAGTTCTCGCGCGACGAGGTCGCCGACATCCTGATCGACGCTTACAAGGAGGACTGAAAAGCATGGCTGGTGAAAAGGGCTTCACCCTCTGGTTCACCGGGCTCTCCGGGTCCGGCAAGACGACGATTTCCCGACAGCTGGAGGGCCACCTGCGCGAGCGCGGCTCGAAGCTGGAGATCCTCGACGGCGACGTCGTCCGCGAAAACCTCTCGAAGGGGCTCGGCTTCTCGAAGGAGGACCGCGACACCAACATCCGCCGCATCGCCTTCGTCGCCGACCTGCTCAGCCGCAACGGCGTGCCGGTGATCACCGCCGCGATCTCCCCCTACAAGGAGATCCGCGACGAGGCGCGCGAGCTGATGGGCGACCGCTTCGTCGAGGTCTTCGTCAAGGCCTCGGTCGACACCTGCGCCGAGCGCGACGTCAAGGGCCTCTACGAGAAAGCCTTCAAAGGCGAGATCAAAGAATTCACCGGCGTCTCCGATCCCTACGAGGAGCCGGAGAACCCGGAGTTCGTCTGCGACACCGAAAACGAGACCCCCGAGGAGTCGGCCGAGAAGCTGCTGGCCTACCTCGAAGAGCGCGGCTTCGTGCCGGCCAAGGAGGCCGCGGCGGCCTAGTCGCGCTTCGTTCGTGCGTTTCGGAGGGGCGGCCAGGTGCCGCCCCTTTTCTATGGCCTGGCCGGCACCCGGGGCTCGCCCAGCCCGAAGGTGTCGTAGGCGCCGAACTCGGCGAAGGTCTTGTGGGTGGGGCCGTGGTAGTCGGAGCTGGCCGTGGGGGTGAGGCCGAGCTCGTCGCAGAGGCGCAGCAGGTGCTCGGTCTGCTCCTTCGTGTGGCTGGGGTAGAAGGCCTCGATCCCGTCCGGCTGCAGGGAGCGGACCAGGTCCTCGACCTGGTCGGGGTCCTTGACGTCCCAGTAGGGGTGGGCGACGACGGCGACGCCGCCGGCCTCGCGGATCGTCGCCACCGCCTCCTCGGCGGTCGGCCAGCGGCGGGGGACGAAGGCCTTCGCGCCCGGCACCAGGTACTCCTCGAAGAAGGGCCCGAGGTCGCCGGTCGCGCCGGCCGCGCGGGCGATGTGGGGGCGGCCGATCGAGTCGGCGGCACCGGCCTCGCGGATCGCGTCCTCGAGCGTCAGCTCGAACCCCTCGCGCCTCAGGTTGTTGACGATCTCGCCTGCACGGGTACGGCGCTCTTCCTGGGCACGATCGCAGGCGGGGGCCATCTTCTCCAGGTCGATCCAGTAGCCGCAGACGTGCAGGTCTTCCGCGTAGCGGTGAACGCATGACATCTCGATCGCCGGAACCAGCTCGATCCCAAGCCGCTCCGCGGCCTCGGCGGCCTCAGGGACGCCGGCGATCGCGTCGTGATCGGTCAGCGCCAGCGTGGTGACCCCAGCTTTCGCAGCTTCAGCGACGACCTCGGACGGCCTCAGCTGCCCATCCGAGACCCTGGAATGGCTCTGCAGCTCAATCAACATCGGCCGCGCACCCTATATGCGGCCCGGCTTGGGGGTCGTGAGGGTCCCTCGCCAGACACTCAACATCGAGCCATAGCGAGATGTGTCTGGAGAGGGACCCTCACGACCCCTTCCGCGCCCCCAATAAATAGACTGCGCCGCCGTGTTCCAGAAGGTCCTCATAGCCAACCGCGGCGAGATCGCGATCCGGGTCGCCCGCACGCTGAAGGAGATGGGCATCGTCTCGGTCGCCGTGTACTCGGAGATCGATCGCGACGCCCCCCACGTGCGCGAGGCCGACGAGGCGTTCCTGATCGGCCCCGCGGTCCCGGCGGAGAGCTACCTGAACATCCCGAAGATCATCGAGACCGCGAAGGAGGCCGGGGCCGAAGGAATCCATCCCGGCTACGGCTTCCTCGCCGAGAACGCCGAGATGGCGCGCGCCTGCGCCGAGGCCGGAATCACCTGGATCGGCCCGCCGCCGGAGGCGATCGAAGCGATGGGATCGAAGACCCGGGCGCGGGAGATCATGGAGAAGGCCGGGGTGCCGATCGTCCCCGGCTCGACCGAGGTCGCCGAGGGTCTGGAGGACGCGAAACGCCAGGCCGACGAAGCCGGCTACCCCGTCGCCTGCAAGGCCGCCGGCGGCGGCGGCGGCAAGGGCTTCCGGGTGGCGATGACGCCTGACGACCTCCAGGAGGCTTACGAGGGATCTTCGAGGGAAGGCGAGAAGTTCTTCTCCGACCCGCGCGTCTACGTCGAGCGCTACCTGGAGGATCCCCGCCACGTCGAGGTCCAGGTCCTGGCCGACTCGCACGGCAACGTGATCCACCTCGGCGAGCGCGACTGCTCGCTGCAGCGCCGCCACCAGAAGGTGGTCGAGGAGGCGCCAGGCCCGCACGTCGACGAGGAGATGCGGGAGCGGATCGGGAAAATCGCCACCGACGCGGCCGAGGCCGTCGGCTACCGCGGCGCCGGCACGATCGAGGGCATGCAGGTCGGCGACGAGTACTTCTTCCTCGAGATGAACACCCGCGTCCAGGTCGAGCACTGCGTGACCGAGATGGTCACCGGCATCGACATCGTCCGCGAGCAGATCCTCGTCGCTGCCGGCGAGCCGCTCTCGATCGCCCAGGAGGACGTGAGGCTGAACGGCTGGTCGATCGAGTGCCGGATCAACGCCGAGGCCGCGCACAAGAACTACGCCCCGGCCCCCGGTCCGATCGGCGAGTCCTACCGCGAGCCCTCCGGACCCGGCGTCCGCGTCGACTCCGGCGTCGAGGCCGGCGGCGAGGTGACGCCGATGTACGACCCGATGGTGGCCAAGCTGATCGTCTGGGACGTCGACCGCGAGAAGGCGACCCGGCGGATGCTGCGGGCGCTCGGCGAATACGACTCCGGCGGCCTCACCACCCTGATCCCCTTCCACGAAGCGATCCTCGCCACCGACCAGTGGGCGCGCGGGGAGACCTGCCGCGACCTGATGGAAGACAAGGAGTGGCTGAAGACCACCGCCCCCGCCGACGCGAAGCCGCCAGAGCCCTCCGAGGACGGCGGCGAGATGCTGACCCGCGACTACAAGGTCGAGGTCGGCGGCAAGCTCTTCGACGTCAAGGTGATCGGCGAGGCACCGGCAGGGGGCGTCGCCGCCCCCGCCGCAGGCGGCGGCAGGAAGCCGCCGAAGCGCGAGCGCAAGGGCGGCGGCGGCCCCAGCGCCTCCAGCGACGCCCTCCCCTCACCGCTCCAGGGCACCGTCCTCAAAGTCGCCGTCGAGCAGGGCGCCGAGGTCTCCGAGGGCGACCTGATCTGCGTGATCGAGGCGATGAAGATGGAGAACGAGATCACCGCCCACAAATCGGGCAAAGTCGAAGACCTCCCCATCTCCGAAGGCACCGCAATAGGCGCCGGCGACACCCTCGCCGTCATCAAGTAGCCCCCAGCTTTCCCAGCAAGCTCAAATGGCAGGGCTGAAGCTCCTGAACTACCAAGGGTGGGTCTGACCCCCTCCGAACGGCTTGTACTTCTCGGGCAGCCCGCACTCGGACGGGAACCGGCGATCCACCCGAGCAAGTTGAGAGAGGAGGGGGTCAGACCCACCCCCCAACGCCTAGAGCTTCAGCCCTGCCGTTTGTGATGCCGTTTTTCTTCGCGTTCCTTTTCCTTGATCCGTTCTTCTTCCCGCCGCTGCTTGTCGACCTTCCGCTGCTGTTCGCGGGTGAGCGGGAATTTCGGCGCCACTTCCTGGCAGGCGCGGCCGACGCAGGCCTCGAGGCGGATCAGCTGGGCGTGGAGGAAGGCGCGGATCGGCGAGAGGTTGCGGACGCGGACGAGGTTGTTGAGCTCGTAGGGGTCCTTGGTGATGTCGTAGAGCTCTTTCTCGCCGTCGGGCCACTCGATGTACTTGTAGGGGCCGAGGCGGATTCCCTCGTAGTCCTTCGGCGGCGCCACGATCGAGGCGCTGGCGCCGTCCTTCCGGGCCGAGGCCCGGCGGGGTCGCAGCCCCGCCACCGGGCGCTGCCCGGTCGGTTCGCCGTTGGCTTCGACGTCGGCGGTCTCGACGAAGGACTCGAAGAGGAGCGGCCGGCGCGAGCGCAGGCTCGGGTCGCGCATGTAGGGGACCAGCGAGCGGCCGTCGATCGACTTGTCGGCTTCGACGCCGGCCAGTTCGAGCACGGTGGGGGCGATGTCGACGTTGGCCGCCAGCTCGCCGGTCGAGGTGCCCGCCTTGATCCCCGGCCCGCGGATCAGCAGCGGCAGGTGGGTGGCCGGCTCGTAGGCGAGGAACTTGCCGCCGGTGAGGCGGTGCTCGCCGTAGAAGAAGCCGTTGTCGGAGGTGAAGACGATGTAGGTGTTGCGCAGCCGGTGCAGGCCGCCGAGCGTGTCGACGATCAGTTTCACCCCTTCGTCGACCGATCGCAGCGACTCCAGCGCCTTCTGGTAGTAGACGCGGTAGGTGTGGACCTCGGTCGGGGAGAGGTAGGGGGCTTCGCGGATGAAGCGCGGCTTGTCGCTGACGTTGCCCTCGTTGAACCCCTGCGAGCGGCTGTGCGGATAGGGGGCGCCGGTAAAGGTGCCGTAGTGGCGGGTCGCCGGCTCCGGGCCGGCGGGGCGCCGGAAGTCACCGTGGGGCGCGGTGTAGTCGAGTTGCATGTAGAAGGGCTGTTCGGGCGAGGTCTGGTTCAGCTCTTCCCAGGCGATCGTGTTGAAGCGATCGGTCTCGTAGTAGCAGGGCTTGCCTTCCAGCGGCGCGTTCGGGCAGCCGAAGTCGTCGCGTTCCCCGTATTCGCGCGTCTCCCAGCTGCCGGGGTCGCCGTAGGGGCCGTCGATCGAGCCGTTGTCGTTGAGCCTGTAGCCGTAGAAGAAGTGCTCGGTGTCGGCCTTCAGCACCGAGTGCCAGGAGCTCCAGCCCGGCGGCACGTCGGTGCCGGTGTCGAACGGTTCGTCGCCGTAGCCGTTGAGGAACTTGCCGATGTGGATCGTCCGGTAGCCCGCCTCCTGCAGCCAGGTGGCGAGGTTGTGGGTGTAGGCGCCGCGGGCTTTGAAGCCGGTGTAGCCGCCGTTCGGCGGCACGTTGCCGCGGACGTTGTGATTGTGGGCGTAGCGCCCGGTCAGGAGGCTGACCCGGGAGGGACAGCAGAGGGGGTAGGGGACGTAGTAGCGGTTGAAGGTGATGCCGCGGTTGGCGATCAGCGCGTGCGTGTAGGGCATCGCCTGCACTTCGATGCCGCCGACGTCGAAGCTGGCGTAGAGCTGGTCGAGCGTCTCGTCGTCGGTCTGGATGACGACGAAGCTCGGTTTTTCGGCTGAGGTTTCCGCCGCCTCGGCCCGCGGCCGGCTGGCGAGGGAGACGCTCCCGAGCAGCAGCAGGAGCGCCAGGGCGATCGCGAAGCGGCTCCGCGCGCGGGCAGGCATCTGACTGGGATGTAGAAGGGGAGTCTGCATCAGCAAGTCGGGGGGCGCACTTCCCCCGAAACCGGCGCCTCACGCCTGAGTTGCGGCCTGAAAGCTAGAAGACGCTCAGGACGCGCCGAGCTTTTTCACTGCTTCGCGAAAGTTTTTCACCGTCGCGCTGGGGGCTTTGCGCCCTTCCAGTTTCTCGCCGTGGCGGTTGACCCAGATCACCGGCACGTTCATTTTCAGCACCGGGGCGATGTCGGTCGTGTAGTCGCAGCCGATGTGGAGCCAGCCTTTCTTGCCGCCGATCCGCCGCGCGCACTCTTTAAAGTGGACGGGGTCCGGCTTGTAGCTGCGCACCTGCTGGGCGGTGACGACGAGGTCGAGTTCGGTCCGCAGGTGGCGGCGGCTGATCCCCAGCAGTTTGTCGTCGACGTTGGAGACGATCCCGATCTCGTACTTCTTGCCGAGCCGGTCCATCGCCGCGTTGGCCTCGCGAAACGGCAGCCAGTAGGCGACGCTGTTGGGCAGGAACTGGGCTCGGGAGGGCTCGACTTCCCACCCGATCTCACCGGCGACTTTGACGATCGTGCGGCGCAGCACCTCGGCGTAGAGCTCGTACGAGCCGGCCATGATCTCCGCCTGCACTTCCATGAAGCGCTCCAGGAACGGCCCCTCTTCGAAGGAGAAGCCGTCTTTGGACGCCTCTTTCTTGCAGGCCTCGACAATCCCTTTCTCCCAGTCGATGAGGGTGCCGTAACAATCGGTGGTCACCCATTTGATGTTTTTGAGACTGGGCAGGGGCATGAGCGAGCGCGGCATTATGTCATTCGGATAGTCTGCCGCGCTGCGCTCCCCCCAGCGCCGCTCTCAGACATGGACCTTCTCGAGTATCAGGGCAAGCAGCTGTTCGCCAAGCACGGCATCGCCGTGCCGAGCGGCGAGGTCGCCAACACCGTCGACGATGCCGTCGCCGCGGCGGAGAAGATCGGCTACCCGTGTGCGATCAAGGCCCAGGTCCTGATCGGCGGTCGCGGCAAGGCGGGCGGGATCAAGATCGCTAAAGCCGCCGAGGAGGCGCGCGAGCACGCCGGCGCGATCCTCGGCATGGACATCGTCGGCCCCCACGGCGAGGGGCCCTTCCGCGTCGACCAGGTCTGGGTCGAGGGCGGCTCCGACATCGCCGAGGAGTACTACGCCTCGGTCATCCTCGACCGCGGCGAGAAGAAGCTGCTGGCGATGGTCTCCGCCAAGGGCGGGATGGACATCGAGGCGGTCGCCGCCGAGGATCCCGAGGCGCTGGTCAAACGGCACATCGACCCGAGCGGGTTCGACGCCGCCGCCGCGCGCTCGATCGTCGCCGACGCCGGCCTCGCCGAGGACGCGCTCGACGAGGCGGCGGAGGTGCTGGTGAAGCTGGCCGAGGTGGCGCGCGAGGAGGACGCGACCCTGATCGAGGTCAACCCGCTGATCGTGACCGCCGGCCGCGAGGTCGTCGCCCTCGACTCGAAGGTGACGATCGACGGCAACGCCCTCTTCCGCCACCAGGACCTGGCCGAGATCGCCGACACCGTCGACGACCCGCAGGAGCAGATGGCGAAGGAAAAGGGGCTGACCTACGTCAAACTCGACGGCAACGTCGGCATCCTCGCCAACGGCGCCGGCCTCTGCATGTCGACGCTCGACGTCGTCGCCCAGGCCGGCGGCGCGCCCGCCAACTTCCTCGACGCCGGCGGCGGCTCCAAAGCCGAGGCGATCGTCAACGCGCTCGAAGTCATCAAGAGCGACACGAAGGTGAGCGCGATCCTCTTCAACATCTTCGGCGGCATCACCCGCTGCGACGAGATCGCCAACGGGATCGTCACCGCCTCGCAGCAGATCGACCTCGGCATGCCTCTTGTGGTGCGCCTGGACGGGACGAACTCCGAGGAGGGGCTGCGGATCCTCGCCGAGGCCGACCTGCCGAACCTGCACCAGGAGAAGACGATGCTCGACGCCGCCCGTCGCGTCGTCGAGCTCGCCGGAGGTGCCGCATGAGCATCATCGTCGACGAGGGGACGAAGCTCGCCGTCTCCGGCCTGACCGGCCGCGAGGGCTCCTTCCACGGCCTCCGCAACAAGGCCTACGGGACCGACCTCGTCGCCGGGGTCACGCCGGGCAAGGGCGGCCAGGACGTCGAGGGCACGCCGGTCTTCGACACGATCGCCGAGGCGGTCTCCGAAGCCGGCGCCAACACCTCGATGATCTTCGTCCCCGCCCGCTTCGCCGCCGCGGCGATCGACGAGGCGATCGACTCCGGGGTCGAGACGGTGATCGCGATCACCGAGGGGATCCCGGTCCTCGACATGCTCTCCACCTACTGGAAGGCGCAGGAGAAGGGCGTGCGGCTGATCGGGCCCAACTGCCCCGGCGTGCTCTCGCCGGGCAAGGCCAACGTCGGCATCATCCCCGCCCAGTTCTTCGACCCGGGCCCGATCGGCGTCGTCTCCAAGAGCGGCACCCTGACCTACCAGATCGGCAACGAGCTGAAGCAGGCCGGGACCGGCAACTCCTCGATCGTCGGCATCGGCGGCGACCCGATCGTCGGCTCCGACTTCATCGACATCCTCGAGCTCTACGAGGCCGACCCCGACACCGAGCTGATCGTGATGGTCGGCGAGATCGGCGGCGACGCCGAGGAGCGGGCGGCCGAGTTCATCGCCTCCGACATCAGCAAGCCGGTCGTCGCCTACATCGCCGGCTTCACCGCGCCCCCCGGCAAGCAGATGGGCCACGCCGGCGCGATCATCTCCGGCTCCTCGGGCACCGCCCAGGCGAAGAAAGACGCGCTCGAAGCCAAGGGCGTGCGGGTCGGCGAAAGCCCGACCGAGACGGCGGCGATCGCCGCCGAGATGCTCCGCAGCCTCTAGGCGGCCAGTAGCTGCCGGATCTCCGCGGCGAGCTGGTTCGCTTCGCGGTCGAGTCGACGGTGGGTGACGCGGATCGTGCGGTAGCCGGCGATCAACAGCTTGGTGTCGCGGGCGCGGTCGCGCTCGAACGCGGCGCGGTCACCGTGGAATTCCCAGCTGTCGAGCTCGACGATGAGCTTGGCCTCTGGCCAAAGGGCGTCGACCTCATGGCCGAGCACCTCGACGTTCTGCGGCAGTGGGGGAAGGCGGTGCTCGCGTATGAATTCAGCGAAGCGAATCTCCAGCGGCGAGCGTCCTTCCACAGGTGCACCCAGCTCGAGCAGCAGCCGACGCACCGGCCGCAGCGCCCGCCGCCCGCGTCCGCACACGCACACCATCTCCAGCTCCCGCAGGCGAAGCAGGTGGCGCCGATCCGCCGCTTCCGCCGCCCTCTTCACTTCGTCATAGGGAGCGACTTCGGCAAGGTCGAAGATCGTGCGAGCCACGGTCGTCGCCGGTATCCCCTCATGAACCGCCGTTTCCTCCACTCGCAGCTTGCAGCGATGGATCCAGATTCCCCTGCGGCGCCGGACTCCCTGGCGTCCCAAAGTGGCGGTTACGTGAATCGGGCCACTGCGGCGACGCCTCAGCCCCCATAGAGCGGCGGCAGATTGGTGACTGAGGACCGCATCGGGTCCATAGGCCAGCACCGCCGCCCACCAGTAGCCCTTTTGGGAGACCCGGGTGTGGCCGACTGCGAATACTTCCTCGTGAACCGGGCTGAGGCGCCCCTCGCCCAGCGCCGTCTCGATCGCCTTCACCCCGAAGCCAAGAGAGGCGAGCTGCCAACGCGTCACGACCCCGTGCTGCCGCGTCGCCAACACCTTCATCGCCTGCTCTCTTCCTCTCCGCGAGGGGCGTGTCTGACTTGATGCCCTCATATAGGGGTCTCAAGTCAGAAACCCCTGCGATTCTCCCCCGTGGGGCGGGGCGGAAGGCGCAACTACCGCGGATCGTGGGACGGGGGCGCGTTGGTAGGGTCGGGGAGGTATGGCTGGCGACACGATTTCGTTTGCGCGCGGGGCTCCCAGCGCTGACATCCTTCCCCACGAGCAGGTGCGGGAGGCGGCTTCGCGGGCGCTCGATTCCGACTGGGAAACGGCGCTTTCCTACGGAGTCGGGATCGGGCATCCGGGGCTCTGCCAGTGGGTGGCGGAGCGGCACGGGCACCTTGATGCCGACCAGGTGATGATCACCAACGGGTCGCTGGAGGCGGGGGCGATGCTGTTCCAGCATCTGCTCGGGCCCGGCGACCGGGTCGTCGTCGAGCAGCCGACCTACGACCGGACCCTGCTCCTGCTGCAGCAGCTCGGCGTCGAGCTGGCGCCGGTGCGGCTGGAGGCCGACGGGCTCGACGTGGCGCAGCTGGAAGCGGCGCTCGCCGAGGGGCCGATCAAGCTCGCCCACGTCATCGCCAACGCCCATAACCCGGCCGGCTGCACGCTCTCGACCGAGAAGCGCCGCCGCCTCGTCGACCTCGCCGCCGAGCACGACTTCTGGATCTTCGAGGACGACCCCTACCGCGAGCTCCCTTTCGAGGGGGCGCCGCTGGAGACGATGCTCTCGATGGACCAGGGCGGCAAGGTCGTCCACGCCTCCTCCTTCTCGAAGACGGTCAGCCCCGGCGTCCGCGTCGGCTACCTCGCCGGTCCGGCCGACGAGATCGAGAAGCTGGCAAAAAAGGCCAACGAGACCTACATCTCGCCGAACATGCTGGCCGAGGCGATCGTGCTCGAGCTCTGCCGCAGCGGTGAGCTCGACCGCAACATCGAGTTCGTCAAGGGCGAGCTGAAGGCGCGCTGCGAGGCTCTGGTCGAGGCGCTGCGGGAGCAGATCCCCGAGGCCGAATTCGTGGTTCCCGAGGGCGGTTACTTCCTCTGGCTCGACCTCGCCGAGGGCACCGACTCCGCCGCCCTCCTCGCCGAGGCGAAAGGCGACGGCGTTTCCTTCGTCGCCGGGCCCGACTTCATGATCGAGGGCGGCGAGAACAGCCTCCGCCTCTCCTTCGCCCCGGTCCCGGCCGATCGTGCTGCCGAGGGCGTTTCGCGGATCGCCTCCGCTCTGCAGCGGCTGCGCGGTTAATCGCGCGGCGGGCTCGCCGCAGATCGCAGTGCGCCCGCCGAGGCGACGACGACGAGCGCGATCGCCACGACTTCGATCGCGTCCAGGTCCTGCGAGAGGGCGATGAAGCCGATCGCCGCCGCGACCGCCGGCTCCAGGCTCATCAGCACCCCGAAGACGGCGCGGGGGAGGCGGCGCAGGGCCTCCATCTCGAAGGCGTAGGGGATCGCGGTGCTGAGGACGCCGACCGCGGCCCCGATCGCGAGGTTCGAGGGGACGAAGATCTCGCCTCCGCCCTGGGCGAGCCCGAGCGGCGCCACCAGCAGGGCCGAGATCACCGCCGCCATCGTCGCCCCGCCCGGCCCCGGTCCGAGCGCGCCGACCCGGTCGCTCTGGACGATGTAGGCGGCCCAGAAGGCGCCGGCGGCCAGCGCCAGGGCGACGCCGAGGGCGTCGAAGCCCTCGCCGCCGGTGCCGTCGGAGAGGAGGACGATGCCGGCGGCGGCCAGCACCACCCAGACCGCGTCGCGCCGCCGCCGCGAGCCGGCGATCGCGACCCCGAGCGGGCCGACGAACTCGAGCGTGACCGTGATCCCCAGCGGCAGCCGTTCCAGCGCCGCGTAGAAGAAGAGGTTGACGGCGGCGACCGCGACCCCGAGCAGGAAGACGTCCCGGTGCGGCCACGCGCGCGCCCGCAGCACCGCGCCGCGGGTCCACGCCAGCAGGACGAGCGCCCCGAACGCGGCCCGCAGAAAGACCGCCCCGGCGGCGCCGATCTCGTCGAAGAGCGTCGTCGCCAGGGCCGAGCCGCACTGGACCGAGACGATCGAGGCGAGCACCAATAGCGCCGCCCCGCGCGTCCTCGCGGCAGGCACCGGTGCGCTCCCTTCGGCAGTCGCCATCGCCGGATTCTGATCCACCACCCGGCCCTCCCCGTAGGGACGAGCATGCAAACGACCAGGAGGCGACTCCCAAATGCCTGAGCTCAAACAGCTTCGCGACCCGGTATCGCGGCGCAAGTTCCTCGCGGTCGGCGGCGGCTCGACCGCCGTGGCGGCCTTCCTCGCCGCCTGCGGCGACGACAGCGGCACCACCACGACGACGATGACCGACTCCTCGGGCGGCGGCGGCGGCGAAACCGCCCAGTTCGGCAAGGGCGACGTCGGCATCCTCAACTACGCCCTCACCCTCGAGTACCTGGAGACCGCCTTCTACGCCGACGTCGTCAAGAGCGGCCTCTTCAAGGGCGCCGACCTGGAGACGATCCGCAAGTTCGGCGCCGAGGAGGCCGAACACGTGGAAGCGCTGACGGCGGCCGTGAAGCAGCTCGGCGGCAAGCCGGCGGCGGAACCGAAAGCCGAATTCCCGCTGAAGAGCGCGAAGTCGGTGCTGGAACTGGCCGCCACGGTGGAGAACCTCGGCGCCGCCGCCTACCTCGGCCAGGCGGCGAACATCCAGAGCCCCGAAGTCCTGGCCTCGGCCCTCGCCATCCACAGCGTCGAGGGCCGCCACGCGGCCACCCTCAACACCCTCTTGGGCGAATCGATCACCCCGGACGGCGCCTTCGCCAAGCCGGCCGACGTGAAGACCGTCCTCAAGTCCGTCGAACCGTTCCTGGTCGAATGACCCCGCGAGATATAGGAGATAGAGCGATGAACGAGAAGCTGAGTACTCCCGAGCTCGCGGCCGTCGAGGTCGACGCCGGGGGCGGGGACCTCTCCCGCAGCGACGTGATCCTCAAGGGCGCGTTGGCGGCCGGGGCGATCTACGGGACGGCGATGGTCAGCCCCTTCGTCCGCAAGGCCCTGGCGATGTCGGAATCCGGCGACGTCGGGATCCTCAACTTCGCTCTCACCCTCGAGTACCTCGAGGCGAAGTTCTACGAAGAAGCGAAGAGCCGGGCGAAGGCGAAGGGCGAACTGAAGAGCCTGGTCAACCTGCTGGCCGAAGACGAGCAGCAGCACGTCGAAGCGCTGGCGGCGACGGTGAAGAAACTCGGCGGCAAGCCGGTGGCGGAACCGAAGTTCAACTTCGAATACAGCGACACCGCGGGCTTCCTCAAGCTGGCCCAGACCTTCGAGGACACCGGCGTCAGCGCCTACAACGGCGCCGGGCCGATGATCAAGTCGAAAGAAGTCCTGGCCGCGGCCGGCGGCATCGTCCAGGTCGAGGCGCGCCACGCGGCGGCGATCCGGCTGCAGAACAAAGAAGCACCGGCTCCTGCCGCCTTCGACAGCCCGTTGAGCGAAAAGCAGGTCCTGAAGGCCGTCGAACCGTTCCTCGTTTAGGCACGCGGCAACGCAGGTAGCTGATGCCGGTGCGGAGAGAGAAGGCGGAGCGGCTGGCCGACGAGGAGCTGATGCCCCTCGTCGGTCGCAAGGACGCCGAGGCCTTCGAAGTCCTCTTCGACCGCCACGGCGGCGCTGCCTACTCGCTCGCCTACCGGGTCGTCGGCGACCGCGCCGCCGCCGAAGAAGTCACCCAGGAGGCGTTCATCTCGGTCTGGCGCAGCGGCGCCCGCTTCGACGCCGCCCGCGGCAGCGTCCGCTCCTGGCTGCTCAGCGTCGTCCGCAACCGGGCGATCGACTTCCTCCGCAGCCGCGCCGGCAAAGCCCCGAAGCTGACCTTCGACGACGACTCGGCGCTGGAGCAGCGACCGGCGCGGGAGCGGACCGAGGAGGAAGCCCTGCAGCGGGAGACCTCGGCCGAGCTGCGCGGCGCCCTGGGGAAGCTGCCCGGCGAGCAGTCGAAGGTGATCGAGCTCGCCTACTTCGGCGGCTTCAGCCATTCGGAGATCTCCCGGATGCTGAACCTGCCGATGGGCACGGTGAAGGGACGGATGAGGCTCGGTTTGGAGAAGATCAGGGGAGACCTCGCTGAGGGGCTGGCATGAACGCGTCCGATCACAACCGCTGGAGCGAGGATCTCGCCGCCTTCGTCCTCGGCGCCCTGGAGCGCGAGGAGACGGCCGCCGTGGAGCGCCACCTCGAGGGCTGCTCCCGCTGCCAGGAGGAGCTGCGCTGGCTGCAGCCGGCGCTGCAGACGCTGCCGGAGTCGGTCGAGCGGATCGAGCCGCCGCCGCAGCTGCGCCAGAGCCTGATGGCCGAGGTGCGCGCGGACGCGCGGGCGCAGACGGCCGCGGAGCGCCCGGCGCGGGCCCGCTCCTGGGGCTGGCTGCTGAAGCCCGCCGCCGGCTTCGCCGTCGTCGCCCTGCTGGTCGCCGGCGTCGTCGGCTACGAGGTCGGCCAGGACGGCTCGGGTGGCGGTGACGGCGGGGGCGTCACCGTCGAACGCCAGGTCGGGGGGATCGACGTGAAGATGGTTCAGGAAGGCAACAGCGGGACGCTGCAGCTGGCGGGCGTCCACCGGCTGCCCCCGGACAAGGTCCTCGAGGCCTGGGTCGAACGCGAAGGGCAGGTCGAAGCCGTCCCGGCGCTCTTCGCCCCCGACCGCGAGGGCCACGCCGAGACCCGGATCGCCGACATGAGCGGGGTCGCGGTCGTGATGGTCACCGAAGAGCCGCAGGGCGGCAGCGACCAGCCGACCAGCGAGCCGATCATGACGATGGCGGTCCCGCAGTAGGCGTACCTGGACGGGTTCGGGAGATCGGGTACTGGTTCTCCGATGCAGCCCAAATCGCGAATCGGCTTCGGTGGGATCGGGCTGGTTGCGGCGATGCTGGCGCTGTGCGGCTGCAGCGGCGGCTCAGACAGAACGGACGCTCGCGACACCGCCGCGCCGCCTCCGCCGCCGCCGCCGCGCACCGTCGTCGGCCACCGGGTCGGGCCGGCCCGGGTCGAGCCCGGCGGGCAGCTCCCGCCCGCGAGTCCCTGCTACAGATTCGGCAGGAACGGGACGACCGCGGTCCACCTCTTCTCCGATGCCCCGCACTGCACCCGAGTGGCGCCGGGCGAACGGCTCCTCTTCGTCAACGACACCGGGATCGGGCCCCAGCACAGCGGCGCGACCACGGTCCGGGTCCGGGTCGGCGACTACGGGCTGCGGATCCGGCCGGGTGGGAGCGGGCTGATCCCAGCCCCCGTCGAGACCTATCTCGGCCGCGGCTCGCACCTCGTGCGGACCGCCGGCGCCCGTGGGGCAACGATCCTCCTCCTGCCCCGCGTCTGCGCGATCCGGCCACCGGTGGCGCCCGGCGAAGAGCTCTGCTTCCGCTAGGGCGACCTAGCGGCCGTAGCGGTCGGAGGAGAGGACCAGCTGCTCCGGGATCGCCGCCCGCGGCGGCGGCGCCGGGTCGGCGCGGACGGAGACCGTCTCGGCGACGCTGCGGCTGACCTCGTGGTTGCCGTCGGCGGAGGCGATGACGACGCGGTCGTCGTCGGAGGTCTCCACCTTGCCCTCGAGGCCCGGGTCGAGGCCCGCGGCCTTCAGGTAGTGCAGCAGCTCCTCAGCCTCGTTCTCGAAGCGCAGGACGACGACGTCGGCGCCGACCTCGACGTCGGCCAGCAGCGAGCCCTGCTCGCGGATCCCCTCGACGATCGGGTGGCCGTGGGGGCAGGTGGTGGCGTCGCCGATCGCGGCCCGCATCCGCTCCTCCAGCACCGGGCTCATCGCGTGCTCGATCCGCTCCGCCTCCTCGTGCACCTCGTCCCAGGGGATGTGGAGGACGTCGGTGAGGAAGCGCTCGATCATCCGGTGGCGGCGGACGATGTAGCTGGCGTGCTCGCGCCCGGACTCGGTGAAGGCGAGCGTCTTGTCCTCGTTGCGCTCGACGTAGCCATCGTCGGTCAGCCGCCCGATCATCTCGTGCACGGTCGGGGGCGAGAGCTGCATCGCGCGGGCGATGTTGGCCCCCGTCATCGGCAGCCCGGCCTCCTGCAGCCAGAACATGATCTCCAGGTACTCCTGCTCCGCGACGGTCGCGTTCTCAGACGACACAAGCTCTCCTTAGGACCGGCTTTCCATCAGCGAGGTGACGACCGCCTCGTAGAAGCCGTCTCCCATGCTGCCTTCGGTAACGGTGACATTCTCCCAGTTCGGCAGCGCCGCCCGGAGACCGGCGTCGTGCTCGGGGCCGTTGGCGACCAGGAAGAAGCGGCCGACCGAGGCCGCGACCTCGAGGTCCTCGATCGAATCGCCGACGGCGATGCACTCGCGCGGGTCGTAGCCGCGGGCGCGGGCGTGGCCGGCGACCGCCGCCGCCTTGCTGACCTGCTTTGGGACCAGGTGGTAGGCGTGGGTGCGGCCCTCGACCGCCGGCATCGGGCGGCCGATCGCGCCGTTGTCGAGCAGCCGCAGGTCGGTGTCGCCGCGCTCGTGCAGGATCGCGTTGGCCTCCTCGACGTCGACCTTGCCGCGGAAGAGGTGGGAGAGGACGCGGCCGTGGTGCCAGGGCGAGTGGTACTCCAGGCGCCCCTCGAAGTGCTCGAAGAGCAGCTTCGGGATCCCCCGCTGCTCGATCTGCTCGTAGATCGTGCCGCCCTCGTTCGGCGCCATCTCGCCGGTCATCAGGGTCGTCTCGCCCTCGATCGCAAACGCGCAGCCGGCCTCGTAGATGTAGGAGGCCTGGCCCATCAGCCGCGCCGCCTCGTGCACCTGCGGCTCGCGCCGGCCGGACATGATCACGACCTCGGCCCCGGCGCGGTGGCAGGCCTCCAGCGCCCGCGCCTGCGCCAGGGAGAAACCGCCCTCGGCGTCGCGGAAGAGCGAGCTGCCCCGGCCGAGCAGGGTGCCATCGAGATCGGTGTAGACGCAACTCAGTCCCAAGCTGGCTGTTACCGTAGTGATGAAGATGCTGGGGAGAAGCTGGGGCGCCGCGTTCGCCTGTTTCCTCGTCGGCCTGGTCTGGGCCGTGGGGATGGCGAGGGGGGACGTGATGGCGGTCCAACCCGACGGCAAGATCGTCGTCCTCGGCCAGGTCTGGCCGGAAGCTGGGGCGCTCGCCAGGCTCAATCCGGATGGCAGCGTCGACCGCGGCTTCGGAGACCGGGGGTTCGTGATCGACCACCGGCTGCCCGGGTTTCGGGCCGTTGGCCTGACGCCCGGCGGTCGCATCGTCGGCGCCGCCGTCGGCGGCTTCAATCTCGCCCGCTACCTGCCTGACGGGACGCCTGACCCGAGCTTCGCCGCCGGCGGCGTCGGCGGCACCGACGAACCGGACCAGGAACATAGCCTCGAACACGGCCCCGGCCCGAGCGCGATGGTGATCCGCCCGGACGGCGGAATCGTCGTCGCCGGTTCCCATCCCCTGGACAATGGGGATCCGGGTTCGCATCCGTTGGCCGAAGGGGTCCCCACCGAAAAGTGGGTGAGGCGCTATGACAGCGTCGGCAGCTTGCTGGAAACCGTCGGCGGCATCGCCGTGTCGCCGGGCGCCCAGCTGGAACTGACTGACCTGCTCGAAGCGCCGGACCGGTCGCTGATCGGCGCGGGTTTCACCTACAACTACGACGGCAGGCAGCTGGACGAGCCGATCCTCGCCAGGTTCGTGCCCGGCTCAGGCTCCGCCTTCGACCCGGCCTTCGGCGGCGGCGCCGGGCTGGTGCGCCCCGACTTCCCGCGGTCGCACCACCTGGCCAACCACTTCCGCGCGATCGCTGCCGACGGCGACGGGTTCCTTGCGGCCGGCCGGGCGATGGGGACCTTCCTGCTGGCGCGCTTCGACTGGGACGGAGGCCTCGATCCCGGCTTCGGCGAGGGCGGCTTCGTCGCTCCCCCGATCGAGGGCCCCCCGCGGGCGCTCTCCGAGAAGCGGAGGAGCTGGGCCGAAGACCTGGCGCTGATGCCAGATGGCGACATCCTGGTCGGCGGCCGCACCTCGCAGTGGGGGCGGCGGGTGAAAGACAGCTCCGGAGCCCACTGCTTCGGGTGCGAGCAGCCGATGCTGGCTCGCTTCGACGGCAGCGGGCATCTCGATCCGAGCTTCGGCGCCGCCGGTCTGCTGCGGCTGCGGCGCCCCGACGGCGACATCCTCAAAGCGAGCGTGGAGCAGGTCGTGCCGCTGCCCAACGGCAAGTTTCTCGTCACCGGACCCCTGAAGGAATTTGCCAAGTTCGCCTTCTTCGTCGCCAGGCTGAACGGCGACGGCAGCTATGACCGCAGCTTCGGCGACGGCGGGCTGGTCACTCCTCGCTTCCCGTGCCGGGAACATCCCCAGGCGTTCCACCGTTTCGAACCGGGCTGCCTCCCGTCGCTGAGGGTCGCGATGCACCTGCGGCGAGCGCATTCGCGCCATCCCGTGCTGACGCTGCGGGCGGGGCACAGCTTCGACTGGGCGGGAATCAACGCCCTCGCCGTGACCCTGCCGGAATCGATGCGGCTGTCACCCCGCTTCGAAGGGAAGGTCCGGGTGGCGGGCGCTCCGGAAGTGGACAGCGTGCGGGCGGCCGTGGCCAAGCCGGGGGAGAGGGGGCCGGTCCTGTTCCTGGAAGGCCTCGGCAACGCCGACGAGGTGCGGTTGCGGCTCGGTGCCGGGGCGATCGTGGTCCCTGATCCGAGGAACCAACCCTCGCGGCCGGTCTTCAAAGTCTGGGCCGAATTCAACGACGCCCGCTGGGGCATCTGGGCGGGCTACGGCCGGGTTACGCGCCGGGTGGGCTGAGGCAACGGCCCCGTAAGCTCGTCGGCATGAGCCGTTGGAGGATTGCCGGGCGCGATCTCGACCTCTCGCGCCCGATCGGCGCCGGGATCGTCAACGTCACCGTCGATTCGATGTTCGAGGGGGCGCGCAGCGGCACTCCCGAGCAGGCCGTGGCCGACGGCCTCGCCCTGGCCGAGGCCGGCTTCGAGATGCTCGACGTCGGCGCCGTCGCCGCCAAGGCGGGCCCGCCGGTTTCGCCCGAGGACGAGGCCGCGGCCCTGGTCCCGGCAGTCGAAGGCTTGGCCGCCGATGCTCGTCCACCGGTGTCGGCGGACACGTTCTCGCCGGGGGTCGCGCGCCAGGCGCTCGCCGCGGGGGCGGAGGTCGTCAACGACATCTCCGGCGGCTGCGAGGAGATGTTCGAGCTGGTCGCCGAGAGCGGCTGCGGCTACGTGCTGATGCACATCGAGGGGCCGCCGCGGGTAGATCGCCCATTTCGCGAGTACGACGACGTCGTCGACCACCTTCGCGCCTGGTTCGAGGGGAGAGTCGAGGTCGCCCGGGCCCTTGGCGTCTCGGAGGAGCAGATCGCCATCGACCCCGGACTCGACTTCGACCTCAGCCCCGAGCAGGACCTGGAGATCCTGCGGCGGCTCGGGGAGCTGCGCGCGCTCGGCCTGCCGCTCTACGTCTCCCTCTCCCGCAAGGACTTCATCGGCGCCGTGCTGGCCGGATCGTGGGAGGGCCGCCTGCCGGCGCGCGAGCGCGAGTGGGGGACCGTCGCCGCCGTCACCCTGGCCGTCCGCGAGGGCGCCGACGTCCTCCGCATCCACGACCGCTCCTCCCTGCAGGCGATGCGCATCGCCGCCGAGATCGTGAGCCCGGCCTGATGGCGCGCGGCGGCTCGCTCCTCGCTTCGAATTGGGCGGTGGCGATCGATCCCGCCCGCCGCGACGAGCGGATCGTCGCCGAGGCCTCCGAAGAGGAGCGCCGGTCGCGGCCGGCGCCGCTGCCGGCGGAGCTGGACCGGGGCCTGGCGGAGGCGCTCGGACGGGTCGGGATCGACTCCCTCTACACCCACCAGCTGCGCGCCTACGAGACCGCCGCCGAGTCCAACCTGGTGATCACCAGCGGCACCGCCTCGGGCAAGAGCCTGGCCTTCAACCTGCCGGTCCTCGACGGGATCGCCGCCCGCCCCAAGGACCGGGCGCTCTACCTCTACCCGACCAAGGCGCTGGCCCAGGACCAGGCGCGCAAGCTCGCCCAGCTGCGGCCGCCGAACCTGCGCGAGGCGATCTACGACGGCGACACCCCCCGCGAGGAGCGCCCGGCGATCCGCCGCCGCTCCAACCTCGTCCTCACGAACCCCGACATGCTCCACGTCGCCCTGCTGCCGAACCACAAGAGCTGGGGGGACTTCTTCGCCAACCTCGAGTGGGTCGTCGTCGACGAGGCCCACACCTACCGCGGCGTCTTCGGCTCCCACGTCGCCAACGTCCTGCGGCGGCTGCGGCGGTTGGCCCGCGCCTACGGCTCCGAGCCGCGCTTCCTGCTCGCCTCGGCGACCATCGCCAACCCGGTCGAGCTGGCCGAGCGGCTGGTCGGGACCCCGTTCGAGCTGGTCGACGACGACGGCGCCCCCCGCGCCGGCCGCGAGATAGCGATGTGGAACCCGCCGCTGCTCGACGAGCGCAGCGGCGCCCGGCGCTCGGCCCTCTCCGAGGCCGCCGACCTGCTCGCCGAGCTGGTCAGCCACAACGTGCGGACGATCTGCTTTCTCAAAAGCCGGCGCGGGATCGAGCTGATCCAGCGCTTCGCCCGCGAAAACCTCGAGCGCCGCGGCAAGCCGGAGCTGGCGAAGCGGATCGCCCCCTACCGCGGCGGCTACACGCCGCAGCAGCGGCGGGAGATCGAGTCCCGGCTCTCCAGCGGCGAGCTGCTCGCGGTCGTCGCCACCGACGCCCTGGAGCTGGGAATCGACGTCGGTGAGCTCGACGCGGCGATCTGCGTCACCTTCCCCGGCACCGTCGCCAGCCTGCGGCAGATGTGGGGGCGGGCGGGCCGCCGCCGCCGCGGGCTCGCCGTCTACGTCGCCGGCCAGGACGCGCTCGACCAGTTCTTCTGCCGCCACCCCGAGGAGTTCCTCGGGCGGCCGGTGGAGGCGGCGATCCTCGACCACGGCAACGAGCAGATCGCCGCGCGGCACCTGATCGCCGCCGCCTACGAGCTGCCGCTGACCGACGAGGACGACGAGATCTTCGGGTCCGAGTGGCGTGCCCGCGCCGAGCGGCTGCTGGAAGCCGGCGAGCTGCGCGGGGTCGGCGGCAAGCTGATGCCGCGCCGGGCCGAGTTCGTCGCCAACCGGATCCCGCTGCGCTCGGCCTCGGCCGACTCGGTCGCGGTGATCGAGCGCGACGCGGGGGAGATGCTGGGCCTGGTCGAGGCCGAGCGCGCCTTCACCACCGTCCATCCCGGCGCCGTCTACCTCCACCTCGGCCGCTCCTACGAGGTCGACCGCCTCGACGTCGAGGAGCGGCGGGCAATCGTCTCCGCCTTCGACGGCGACTGGTACACCCGGCCGAAAAAGGAGACCGAGATCTACATCGAGCGCGTGCACGAGCAGCGCGAGGTGGCGGGGGTGCAGCTCAACTTCGGCGAGGTCTCGGTGACCGAGCAGGTGATCGCCTTCCAGCGGGTCTCCGTCTCTGACCAGGAACCGATCGACATCGTCGCCCTCGAGCTGCCGGAGCAGAACTTCGTCACCCAGGCGCTCTGGTACGTGCTGCCGGACCCGCTCGCCCGCAAGCTGCCGACCGAGGCGCTGCTCGGCTCCCTGCACGCGACCGAGCACAGCCAGATCGCTGTCCTGCCGCTAATCGCCATGTGCGACCGCTGGGATATAGGCGGCCTCTCGACCAACGTCCACTTCCAGACCGGCCGCTCGACGATCTTCATCTACGACGGCCACCCGGGCGGGGTCGGGATCACCAAGCGCGGCTACGAGCAGTTCGAGCGCCTGCTCGGCGACGCCGAGCGCCTGATCGCGGAGTGCCCCTGCGAGTCCGGCTGCCCCTCCTGCGTGCAGAGCCCGAAGTGCGGAAACCTCAACGAACCGCTGCACAAGGCGGGGGCGCTGGAGCTGATGGGGCTGATGCGGGGAGAGCTGTAGGTCGCAGCCGTCGGTCAGCTGCTTCGCTGACCGTAGGCGATCCGCCAGAGCCGCAGCACCGGTGCCAGCACCCGCGAGAGGGAGCCGCCGGCGTGGATCATCCGCTCCGTATGCGGTCGCAGCGCCGGCCCTCGCACGCTCTCGCTGGCGAGATAGAAGGTGATCATGCAGCAGACGATCACCGCATGACGGTGACCGTCGGGAAGGTCCACCACCTTCGTCGCTCTCCCGATCACCTCGGTCACCCGCTCGACAGCGTCCTCGAGGTTCCCGTAGTGGGAGATGTACCGGTGGGCACCGGAGGCGAGGTCGCGTTCGTGATCGACATAGCTGTCGAGCATCGCCACCAGCAGCGGCACCGTCGGCCAGTAGGCGTCGTAGGTGGCGGCGACCTCCTCCTCCCGGAGGCCCGGTTTGGCGGCAAGGGCCAGCAGGGCCAGGATCACCATCTGGCCGCTCGCGGCCCCGGTCAGCTCGAACCAGTGCCAGTCTCCGGTCTGCGGCAGGTTGCGCTCCGCCCAGAGGCGGAGGGCACGATCCCGCTGGATCGGGTCGGGTGTGTGGTTGAGCCGCATCGCCCGCGCGGCCCGGGTCGCCTCTCGGCCCAGGGTCGCCTGCACCATCGAGAAGGACGGTAGTTCCCGGCAGGCCGCTCGGGAAGCTTCCACCAGGGCGTTGAGGTAGCCGCTGTCGTCCCTCCAGGGATGCTTCGCGTAGTAGTCAGTCAGCGGCAGATCCGGGGAGACGGCATCGACCAGCGCCTGGTAGAGGCGGCCGTTCGCCGCGGTCGGATGCCGCTCATGGGCATCGTCAAGGAAGTCGGCGATCACCTGAACCGCGATCAGGACGTTGAGGAGCGGCTCGGAGCGTCGTCCGGGGAGGCCGGAGAAGATCGCGGCGCCGGCGCTGTTGCCGCGCTTGCTCTCGAAGGTTTGGGCTGCGTCGGCACGAAGCGGGGCGGCCTCGATTGCCGAGGCCTGACGCTGCCACTCGTGCATCTGCCTGTTCGCCGCTGGAATCCCCCAGCTGATCTGCCTGGCGGTCGCCTTTGTCAGCGCCGCAAGTTGAGCCCCCGAAAGAGGCAGGGGAGCGAGAGCTTTCCGACTCAGGGGTACGGTTACGTATCTCTTTCTGAGATTGTGTCCCGCCGTCTTCGCGCTTTCCACTCACGGGACGGTACATCAATGTTTCAAAAAAGCGCTACCAGAGTTGGCGCAGCGCCAGGATCGTGAAGGCGTGCGACCAGGCAAGCGGGGTGGTCGAGCGCGGGACGCCCGTCTCGGCGTCGACGCGCTCGGGCAGCATCCCGGCCGAAGTGGCGCTGCGCCGCAGCGCCTGCAGCAGCCGCAGCGCCTGGCGTCGCTCCCCGAGCGCGGCGAGGGACCAGGCGCTCCAAGCGGTGGGGGCGCTCCAGGGATCCTCGCCGCCGTCCCAGCCTTCGCCGGGGGTGATGCCGAAGCGACCGCCCGCGGCCACCAGCTCGTTCAGGGTCCGCCGGATCGCCGGATAGAGCTCCGGGTGCGGAAACGGCCGCACCCCCCAGGCCGCCGCCGAATCAAGCCCCGACTCCGGATCCCCCAGCCGCCTCACCAGCAGACGGGACGATTTCCCTACATATAGGCGTACTTTCGGCCCGTCGAGCGAGGCGAGGGCGTTGCCGAGGTAGTCGCCGGGGCCCTGCTCCCAGTAGTCGGGACGGTCGCGCCAGGGGATGGGCTGGCCGCCGGAGAGGATGCGGGCGGCCTGCCGGGCGCTGCCGACGACCCCCGTCGCCTTCGCCGCGGCGGCGACCCAGCCGATCGCGTCGCCCTGGGGACCCCGACCCGGGACGGGGCTGCCGTCGCCGTTGAAGCGAGCGGCCTGCTCGATCCCGGCGCCGAGCAGGAACTGGACGATCGATTCGGCTTCCGCTTGATGTCCGGCCGCCGCCAGGGCAATTGCGACCGCCGCCGCGTCACGGGGCCAGACGTAGGCCCAGCCGTCGCGGGCGCCGGCGGCGACCGCCCCGGTCCGTCGATCAGTGAGGGCGTGGAGGACGAGCAGCGAGCGCTTGTACATCTCCCGCGCCCACGGCGGCGCGCCGCTGCCGACCGGGCGGCTGTCCTGGAGCCAGTGGCGGTCCGAGGCTGCCCGTAGGCGGACGCACTTGTCCCCGCATACCGGGGACAAGTGCGTCCGATTCACTCCGCAGGTAACGAACACGCTTTGGCCAAGCTCTTGCCGCTCGCAATCCACCTCGTCGTTTGCCCGCACCTCGATCGCCGCGGAGCTGTTTACGACGATGACCAGGATCCTGCCCGATGCCCCCTGCGTGATCCGCACCCGCTCGGGGCCGAACCGGGCGACCGTCCGCAGGACGTTCGTCCCCGGCAGGTAGCGCTGCCGCACCTCGTCGGCGCGCCACATCGGCAGCGCCGGACCGCCGTCCAGCCGCACCCGCACCTGGATCCCGGTGTCCGCCGGGACCGTCCCCGCGGCCTGCCGATCGGCCGGGTTCTCGATCAGCGCCCGCCCCGCCGGCCCCGGCGCCCGCAGGTCGACCACGTTCCCGTAGGCGTCGACCGCCGCGGTCAGCTCTCCCTCGCCCAGCACCGCGACGCCGAGGAACGGCGGCGGCATCCCCGGCAGGCCCGCGGGCGTCCGAGGGTCCGCCTCCTTGCCGCCCGAGAGCAGCAAGGCCGCCGACGCCGCAATCGCGACCACCCCGACCGATGCCCGTGCCCAGCCCACGCCCCCATGCAATCAGCCTCGCCCCATCGCCTCCCGCTAGCCTTCCCCCGGCGGCCAGGTAGCTCAGTTGGTAGAGCACACGACTGAAAATCGTGGTGTCGCCGGTTCGAATCCGGCCCTGGCCATCGCGGAGAGACTGGGAGGAGGGGGCGTGTCTGGAGGGGCTGGAGTAAGGCGCGGTGTCGCGGTGCTCGGTTTGCTCGTCGCCCTGTCGTGCCTCTCGGCGCCGACGTGCATTGCGCGCCCTCGGCCAGATCCCGAAGTGCGACCGGCATCGACCGAAGCGCTGATCTATCTCGGCAGCAGTCACGGGTACGAACTGGGAATCTCGATGCCGAGCCCGAAGATGGCGGTCCTCTACGCCTTCAAGCAGGTGGGTGAAGAATCGGAGGGGAGCAGCAGCTCGTCCTCGGGATTCCTGCAGAGCGCCTACGCAGTCCGCGTCAAAGGCGACCTGCTCGGGAAAGGCAGGATCCGGGCAGTCTTTCCTCCTCTGGGGAAGGTGTCGCTGCGCTTCAAGCCCAACGGCAAGCGGAAGTTGCATCGGTCGGGGTATGGGTGCCGAGGCAAGCAGCAGATGACCGAATACGGGACGTTTCGCGGGAACGTCTCGCTCGAGGGTGAGGATGGTTATTTCGACCTCTCCACGCGATCTGGCGATGGATCCTTGACCCGGGTGCCGCGTGCCCTCTGCAGGAGAGAAGCCGGCCACCATGACGAGGACGTCGATCCTCGTTGGGAGTACGTGGCCTCCAGCTTCGGGTTTTTCTACTCGCCCGGTGACGGCAGTACCGCTCTTCTTTGGGCGGCGGCAAGGGCGCCTCGTCGCACCATCACCGTGCGCGTCGCCCACCGCGAGTCCGCCCCTCCCGGCGCCGAGGTCGACGTCCAGGTGCTGGAACTGCGGCATGGGCTAGCCATCGGCCGTTCGGCGTACGTCCAGAGCAACGTTCCGGGGACTCTGACCTCCAGCCTGCCGGGTGAGCACCCGGCCTGGGCTACCCTGAAACCGGCCTCGCCGTTCCAGGGCGAAGGAAGCTTCCTCGAAAATTCCTCGACCTCCCACAGCTGGACCGGGGACCTGACCGTCTCGCTGCCGGGCATGGACGTGCCGCTGACCGGCCCGGAGTTCAAGACCAGCCTTTGCGTGGTCAGCCCGCTCAAGGTCCCCGGCGGGTGCGACTTCATCAAGTCGAAACTGATGGGAAGCGCCCGCCCGAACGTCCCCCTCGCCCGGAGCCGGCGATGAGCCGGCGCACCCTGGCGCTGGCGCTCCTCCTCGGCGGCCTGCTCCTGTTGCCAGGGGCGGCCGTTGCCGACTCGAAGCACTACGTCGTGAATCCGGGCTACACGACGCACGTCGAGCTGCGGGGCACGAACGGCTATCGGGTCCACCTTTATGCCAACGACCGTCACCGGGTGACGATCAAGGTCCGCAAGGCCGGCATCGTGACCGAGTACGAGACCCGAGGCGCGAGCCATGGGAAATACGGCGCCGCCGCCGAGTTCCCGGGGTTCGGCCGGGTCAGATTCCAGTTCAAGGCAAACGGTCGCCACCACCGCGTCTCGCCACCGCCGTGGTGCGAAGGCTCGGACGGCTTGGCGCTCGAGGGGCGCATCCTCGGCCGTGTCCGCTTCGACGGAGAGGAGAGATACACCAGCGTCTCGGTGAAGCGGGCGAAGGCCGAGGTCGAAACCTGGCCGCGGTGGCGCTGTCGCTACCTGGAACCGAACGGGCGGCGGCAGAGACGAAAGCGGACCGCGAGCTTCGGTGCCTACGGCGAGACTTCGCCGAGCATCGAGTTCACCGCCGACCGCTTCTCGCGGCGGTTCCGCCCGGCCTCCAAGCAGGTCGTCTTCAACGTCTTCACCGGTGCTCGGAAGCACGGCATCTGGATCTTTCGCTCCGCCCGCGTGGTCGCCGACAATTCGACCTTCGCCGTCCCGGATCCGAAGCGGGCGCCGGAAAACGTCATCCTGCGCCCTCCGCCGCCGTTCAGCGGAACCGGGACCTTCCAGCGGACCCCCGAATCGGTGTTCACCTGGGAGGGGGATCTGAGCATCCAGTTCCCCGGAATCGATCCGCTGCCGCTGACCGGGGAAAGGTTTGCCATCGACTACTGCGCCCAGCTCGGCTGCGTCCAGCGGGAAGGCGATGCCTGAGGGCTAGCTTGCGCTCGCGCCAACCGGGTAGGGACGCGGCATGAGCGACTACTCGATCGTCGACGCCGACCAAGTGGACGACGCCTATGCCGACGAGGACGTTCCCGGCGAGTTCCGGGCGCTGACCGATGCGCTCGGCTCCGAGCAGGTGGCGGTGACGCTGATGCGGGTGCCGCCGCACTCCGACTTCGAGCAGGGGACCGGCCACAGGCACGAGCAGCAGGAGGAGATCTACATCGTCACCCGGGGGACGCTGACGATGCGGTTCGGCGACGAGGTGCGGGAGGTTTCCGCGGGCTCCGCGGTGCGGGTCCCGCCGCAGACCGTGCGCTCGCACCGCAACCTCGGCGACGAGCCGGTCGAGCTGTGGGCGGTCTCGCGGAAGATCGAGGACTCCGACTCGACCAAGGTCGAGGACTTCTGGCAGGCCTCGCCGCAGGCGAGCCAGAGCTGAAGGAAAGGCGGTGGCGGACCTGCCGCCACCGCCCCCCACGAGTGGCTACTTCTTTTTGGCCTTCGGGAGCTCGCAGCTGCGGGCTTCGACGTCCTTGCCCGCCTGGCCGCGGCAGGTGTCGCCCTTGCCGCCGCCGCCTTTGAGCTTGTCGCCGCCCTTGCCGCCGATCAGCAGGTCCTTTGCGGCACCTCCGTTGAGGAGGTCCGGACCAGCCTGGCCAAGCAGCGTGTCCTTGCCGGCCTGGCCGAACAGGGAGTCCTTGCCTGGGCCGCCGCAGGCGACGTCGTTCCCGGCGCCGCCGGTGAAGCGGTCGTTGCCAGCACCGCCGACGAAGACGTCGGCGGCTGCCGTGCCGAGGACGATGTCAGCCGCGGGCGTACCGACGATCGTCGCCGGCTTGCCTTTGCAGGTCCCGGACAAAGCGAAAACCTGACCGGTGCCGTAGTTGAAGACGCCGGGCTCGATGCCCTGGCCTGCCGTGCCGTTCTGGGCCGGAGTCTCCCCCGACCCCCCTTGGCCGCCGAGGACGCTGTTCGAGGCCAGGGTCGAGTTGATCAGGGTCACGGTGCCGCCGTCGTTGAAGATGGCGCCGCCGATGCCGGCACCGCCGCCACCACCGCTGTTGGTGTCCGAGACAGCGCCGCCATTGCCGCCGCCAAAGCCCCCCGTCCCGCCACCGAGGGGACCAGTGGTGTTGTCCGAGGACGAACCGCCGCCCCCGCCGCCGAAGCCGCCGGTGCCGCCGGTGCCGTCCTCGCCACCGCCGCCGCCACCGCCGCCGAAGCCGCCGGCGCCGCCGAAGGTCGGGATGCTTTCTTCGTCGTTCTCGCCGGCGCCGCCGCCGCCGGCACCGATGCCGCCGGCGCCGCCGCTGCCTTCGTCGCCACCGCCACCACCACCGCCGCCGAAGCCGCCGGCGGTCCCGTCGAGTTCGGCCGCACCGCCGTTGCCACCGTTTGCGTTGCCCCCGGCGCCCGGGGCTTCTCCGGAGTTGGAGCCTCCGTCGCTTACGGTTCCGCCGCCGCCAGCCCCGGCATACACTTCCGGCCCAGTCTGGACCGCACCGCCGTTGCCGCCCATGCCGCCGCCGCCGGCGCCGCCGTCGCCGATGTTGGCCGCGCCGGAGTTGCCGCCGTTGCCGCCGAGGCCGCCGCCGCCGGCACCGCCGCCGCCGTCTTCACCGGTGTTGTCGGCGCCGTCGCCGCCGTTTCCGCCCTGGGCGGTGTTGGCCGAGATGGTCGAGACGGAGACCGTCAGAGCACCGCGGTTGTAGATCGCGCCGCCGAGACCAGCTCCGCCGCCACCGCCACCACCGTCATCGGTGTTGCCGCGGTCGCTGCCGCCGTTACCGCCCTTGGCGAGACCGTTGTGGAGGTTGACGCCGATCAGCCGCAAGGAGCCGGTGGTGTCGACCGAGACGATCCGGAAGGAAGGAGCCCCCGGGTCGCGCTGGATCGTCGCCCCGTTGCCGACGATGGTCACCGGCGAGGTGATCGTCGGCAGGCCGTTGAAGCCGTAGAAGGAGTTGTTGCGCGAACCCAGCGTGTACACACAGCCTTTGGCCAGCTGCAGTTCGGTTGCATCCGGGTTGGAGTTCGCCGCGTCGATCGCCGTGGCCAGCGCAGCAGGGTCACAACCGACCGCGCTCGCGGCCTTTCCGGATTGGCTGGCGACGAAGAGCGCCAGCGTGCCGATGAGGGCACCGGCCAGGACCTTGAGGCCGAGGCCCGGACGAGTCAAGTCAAATCGCATCCATCTTCTCCTTCAGTTGGCTCGGATTGCCGGGGAATCTATCCTGGTTCCAGGATGGTCCGGCGAATCCTCGTGCCCGCGTGCCGGGGTTCGTCTCCCAGGTCGGGTCCGGGGGAGGAACCGGGGGCCCCGCGATCGACTCGCCCCAGAGCCGCGGCAGGTCCGGGTCACCCGCTTTAGCTCCCCGTAAAGGAGTTGTGACAGCGTGCCGGCGGTGGACTCGTCCCTGCTGCACGCCGTCAACGGATTTCTCTTCCGCCACGACGGCGTCGAGGACCCGCTGCTCTTCTACGTCAACGCCTCCGAGGCGCTCTTCGTCGCCACCCTGGCGATCGTCTTCCTCGCCGCCCGCGGCGCGCGCAACGCCCCATGGCGCCGGGCCGCCGTCGCCGCGGTGTTGAGCGCCGGCCTCGGGCTCCTCGCCGCGAAGCTGATCTCCGAACTCGTCGACCGGGCGCGGCCCTTCGTCGCCGAACCGCATCAGGTCCACCTCTTCGCGGCGCACGCCGCCGACCCGGGATTCCCCAGCGACCATGCCACCGCGGCCTTCGCGATCGCCGTCGCGGTCCTGCTGCGCAAGCGCACCTGGGGCTTGGTCGCCGTCGGCTTCGCCACGGTCCTCGCGATCGGTCGCGTCGGCCTCGGCGTCCACTACCCGAGCGACGTGATCGCCGGCGCCGCCGTCGGCGCCGCGGCGGCCCTGCTGCTCTGGACCCCGCCGCTGCGGCAGCGCGTCGACAGTCTGGCCGACTGGGCAGGTGGCCACTGGGACCGGGCCGTCGACCGCGGCACGGCGTTGCTTCCCGGCCGGCAGTAAAGGAGATCCCGAGCCTGGAGACCAAGCGTCGTCCGGACGCATCTCTCAATTGGTACGCAGACGGTATTAAAAAAATTGAGAACGGTGCGCGGGGACTTGCTCTATTACCAGTCACCAAGCCAAAAGGCGCCGTCAGCCGGTATCAGAACCGGCTCCGAGACATAAGGTTTTCTTGACGAAGCGGTGTGTTTATGTTTCTATCCCGCAAGGCCCTCGGGTTCAGGGAGAACTCGTAGTCATGGGTCAAACAAGGGCTGATTGCCCCGGGCAGGGGGCTCCGCAAGGGGTCGGCACGGTGCGACGGCGGGAGAAGGAGAGCGATACGTGAGACGCGACGTGCCGGCACCGTCCAGTCGATCAACTGAGGGCTCAGGGAAACGGTCGATCCCGATCTTCCTCGGCGCCCTGCTGCTTGCGCTAAGCGTATTCCTCAGCGCCGCATCGGCGATAGCCGACACGCCACCCGCGGCCACCGTCGACGGCAGCCCGACGGCGGAGTACACGACGGCCCACGTCTCCGGCACGGTCAACCCCTCGGGCGGTCCGTCGACCACCTACTGGCACTTCGAGTACACGACTACCCCCGGCGACGACTCCTCCTGGCAGTTTGGACCGGGCGGCGAAATCTCGGGACCTGACGCCGAAGGGACCTCGCCGGTTCCGGTCGACGGCACGATCGAATCGCTTCAGCCGGAAACCGAATACTCGGTCCGGCTCGTCGCCGAAAACGAAGAAGGTGCCAACCACGTCGCCACGGAAGCGCCTTACCCGACCTTCACCACCAAAGGCCCCGTCGCGAAGGCAACCGTCAGCTTCGACCCGATCACCGTCTTCACGGACACGACGGCCAAGCTCACCGGCACGATCGACCCCAATGCTGCCAGCGACGATCCCGGCTTCAACGTTCATTACGAATTCATCTGCGAACCGTCCTGCGCGATCGAAGGATTCTTCAACCCGGGCGGGGACATCGCCGCTGACGACACCAGCCACCCGTTCGAAACGAACCTGTCGGGCCTTGAACCGAACACCGACTACGACGTCGAACTGATCGCCAGAAACGCGGGCGGTGAGGAAACGGCCTCGCGGAGCTTCCACACCGAGGCGGCTGCGCCCACGGTGGAAACGGTTCCCGCCTTCGCACTCGAAGGAGGAACCGAAGCGCTGCTGGGGGCTCGGGTCAACCCGAAGAACACGGCAACCACCTATTGGATCGAATGGGGGGCCACTACCGCGTATGGAAACAGCGCCCCAGCAACCGAGGACGCGAGCGCCGGCGCCGGCGGCAAAGCCCAAATATTCAGTCAGAAAATCTCCGGGCTCACCCCCTCGACCGAGTACCACTTCCGAGCGGTAGCCGAAAGCGCGGAGGGCAGGGTGGAAGGCAGGGACATGAACTTCGAAACCGCCCCGGCCGGGCCGGCCTCTGAATCGTGCGGCAACGAAATCCTGCGCAAAGAAAACAACTCGACCAAGCTTCCCGAGTGCCGCGCCTACGAGCAGGTCTCGCCCGCTGACAAGAACGGCTACGACGCACCCTTTGCCATCGACGGCACCAGCCTCGGGGGCACGCAATCCGTCGATACCACCCCGGAGGTCGGCGCCGCGAACTATTACGCGGCCGAAGAAGGCGGGGAACTTGCCTTTGAGTCAGCGGGTGGCTTCGGCGATGCGCGTTCCGCCACCTTGTTCAACCACTACCTCTCCCGTCGCACCGTTGAAGGTTGGACGACCGAAGGCCTGGATCCGATCCGGGGGGCGTCGCCGAAAATCATCGACACCCCCCTCTTCCGGGATTTCGGGCGAAGGAGCCTGCGGTATTCCGTCTTCGCCAATCCGTCGAAGGATCACCTCGCGCCTGGCGACAATCCTGATGCTGAGGACGTCTACCTGCGAGATAACGCCACGGCCACCTTTTACACGCTGTCCCTCGAAGAGTCGATCGGAGCGCCGGGGTCGAACCCCGCCACCCCTCCCGAGGTGTTCGAGATGGCACGGGGCCT
>Ga0307314_10000027_pt1 | contig 41908 bp, 35 predicted proteins | sample ER_DNA_204_FD_194493 | JGI IMG/M metagenome (GOLD analysis project Ga0307314, IMG submission 194493) | Bulk soil microbial communities from the East River watershed near Crested Butte, Colorado, United States - ER_DNA_204 | ecosystem: Environmental > Terrestrial > Soil > Floodplain | place...
CTCGTCGTCGTAGCCCCAGCCGAGCAGGGCGATGTAGTTGCGCAGCGCCTCGGGGAGGTAGCCGGCGTCGCGCAGCTCCTGCACCGAGGCGGCGCCGTGGCGCTTGGAGAGCTTCTTGCCGTCGGGGCCGTGCAGCAGCGGCAGGTGGGCGTAGCGCGGCGGCTCGTGCCCGAGCGCCTCCAGCACCAGCAGCTGCTTCGGCGTGTTCGAGAGGTGGTCGTCGCCGCGGACCACCTCGGTGATCCCCATCTCGGCGTCGTCGACGGCGACCGCGAAGTTGTAGAGGACCGAGCCGTCGGCGCGGGCGATCACGAAGTCGTCGTAGCTGGCGTTGGGGAAGGCGACCGGGCCCCGGATCAGGTCGTGGACCACGGTCTCCCCCTCGTCGGGGACGCGGAGCCGGATCGCCGCCGTCTTGTCGTCGGTCGGCGTGCCGCGGTAGCCGCGGCCGGCGCCGTGCTCGGCCTTCCAGGCCTCGACGTCCTTGCCGGTGGCGTGGTCGCGGTAGGCGTGGCCGGACTCCAGCAGCCGCTGCAGGGCCTCGGCGTGGCGGTCCGCGCACTCGGCCTGCGAGACGGGGCCGATGTCCCAGTCGAGCTCGAGCCAGCGCATCGCGTCGAGGATCTGGGCGACGTTCTCCTCGGTCGAGCGCTCGCGGTCGGTGTCCTCGATCCGCAGCACCAGCTCCCCCCCGTCGTGGCGGGCGGCGAGCCAGTTGTAGAGTGCCGTCCTCGCTCCGCCGATGTGCAGCGCACCGGTCGGCGAGGGGGCAAACCTGAGACGGGAGTTATCGCTTGGCATGTTGATCGGAGCGCATGTTTCCACCGGCGGCGGCCTGCCGAACGCGATCGAGCGCGGCAAGGAGCGCGGCTGCGAATCTATCCAGATCTTCCACCAGAGCCCGCGGATGTGGCGGCCGACGAGATACGGCGAGGCCGATTTCGAGGCTTTCCGCGAGGCGATGGACGCCTCCCCGGTCGAAGCGGTGATCATCCACGCGGTCTACCTGATCAACTGCGCGACCAAAGACAAGGAGATGCGCAAGAAGAGCCTGACCTCGCTGACCCACGCGCTGAGGATCGGCGACGGGATCGGCGCCAAGGGGGTTGTCCTGCACCCGGGGTCGCAGAAAACCGACCCGCTCAAACCGTCGCTGAAACGAGCCTCCAAAGTCATCGCCGAGGCGCTGAAGGAGACCGACTCCTGCCCACTGCTGATCGAGCAGACGGCCGGCCACAAAGGGCTCCTCGCCCGTGACTTCGACCAGACCGCCGAGTTGATCGATCTGGCCGGCGGCGGCAAGCGCCTCGGCCTCTGCCTCGACTCCTGCCACCTCTTCGTCCAGGGCTACGACATCACCGACGAGGCCCACCTCGGTGCCGTCCTCGACGAAGCCGATGCCAAGGTCGGGATCGAGCGCCTCGGCGCCGTCCACGTCAACGACGCCGCCGTCCCCCTCGGCGCCCATCTCGACCGCCACGCCAACATCGGCAAAGGCGAGATGGGCAAACGAGGCCTCTCCGCCTTCCTCTCCGAGCCCCGCTTCGAGGGCCTCCCCGCGACGCTGGAGACCCCCGGCCCAGAAAAGAAAGGCTCCTCCAAGGCCGAAGTAACCCTCGCGAAGCGCCTGCGGCGCGAAGGGCTCAAGCGCCGAGAAAAGTAGCCCCGCCGGGGGAGGGTGCCGGTGTCCCTCTCCGGAATTGACCTCCCCACCGCTGCGCTGCGGGGAGAACATGGTGCGCGGCTGCGCCGCGCAAGAGCCAGATTGCATATCGCCGAACATTCCTGCGAGGGACACCGGCACCCTCCCTCGAAGCGCCTCTGGCAGACGTATTGGGATCAGCGCAGCCGACTTTCACCCCACCAGGGTGTGCTCAAAGTCGGCTACGGCAAGGAAAGGGAGGGACCGGTGGGGGTCCCTGGGTACTCAGCATGGAGCCGCGCCAGCAACTCCGGAGGCGTCAGCAAGCAGCGATTCACGCGGCGGAGGTGCTCCCAGGGACCCCCACCGGTCCCTCCCCAGCCAAACGCAGGCAGGCGACAAGGGCCGGCACCCCTGTGGCCGACCCTTGCTCTCCCGCCGTAAGTCTTTATTTGATGTGCAGTCCGGAGATCGCGCGGGAGATGACCAGGCGCTGGATCTCGGAGGTGCCCTCGAAGATGGTGTAGATCTTCGAGTCGCGGTGCATCCGCTCGACTGGGAACTCGCGGGTGTAGCCGTTGCCGCCGAGGATCTGGATCGCGCGCTCGGTGACCCAGACGGCGACCTCGCCGGCCTTCAGCTTCGACATCGAGCCCTCGGCGTTTTCGAATTTGTGGCCCTGGCGGCCCATCCAGGCGGCGCGCCAGACGAGCAGCCGGGCGGCGTCGATCTCCAGCTTCATGTTCGCCAGGTCGAAGGCGATCGACTGGTTTTCGACGATCGGCCGGCCGAACTGTTCGCGCTCTTTGGCGTACTCGAGGGCGTACTCGTAGGCGGCGCGGGCGATCCCGAGCGCCTGGGCGCCGACGGTCGGCCGGCTCGCCTCGAAGGTCTGCATCGCCGCCTGGGATTTGGCCTTCTTGCCCTCGCGGACGCGAGCGAGGCGTTCATCGAGCTTCTCTTTGCCGCCGAGCAGGCAGGAGCCCGGGATACGGCAGTCGTCGAGGTGTACGTCGGCGGTGTGGGAGGCGCGGAGGCCGTGCTTCTTCACCTTGGCGCCCTGCTCGCAGCCGGGCGTGTTCGGCGGGATCACGAAGGCGGCGTGACCGCGCGAGCCGAGCTCGCGGTCGACCGAGGCGATCACGACGTGGACGTTGGCGATGCCGCCGTTGGTGGCCCAGGCCTTCTGGCCGTTCAGCACCCACTCGTCCTTGGCTTCGTCGTATTTGGCGCTGGTGCGGATGCCGGAGACGTCGGAGCCGGCGTCGGGCTCGGAGGCGCAGAAGGCGCCGAGCTTGACGTCGTCCGCGGTGCCGTAGCACTGCGGGATCCACTCCCCCATCTGCTCCGGGGTTCCCTGCCCGAAGATCGCTGCGACCGCGAGCGTCGTGCCCATGATCGCCATGCCGATGCCGGCGTCGCCCCAGAACAGCTCCTCGTTGGCGATCGGCAGCGTCAGGCCGGTCTCGTCGGCCCAGAACTGGCCGACGGCTTCGAAGCTGTAGAGGCCGATCTCGGCGGCCTCCTGGATCACCGGCCAGGGCGTTTCCTCGCGCTCGTCCCACTCCTCGGCGGCGGGCCGGACGACGCCCTCGGCGAAGCCGTGCACCCACTCGCGGATGTCCTTCTGGTCCTGGTTGAGCTCGAGGGTGAACTTCGGTTCGCCCTCGGCGCCGGCGGTGGAGTTGGCCTCGTCGAGCAGAGCTTGCGCGTCGACGTCGGCGACGGAGGAATCAGCCATGGCGGCGAATTCTACACAGAACGATGTCGCGTCACGAAAGCGTGACGAGATCGAAACGTGCCTAAATCAGACCGTCGCGGACGTCGCGCAGGTCGAAGGCGCGCAGGCCCTCGGGGCCGCGGTCGCTGCAGTCGAAGAAGCGGCGGTTGACGCAGCCGTAGGACTCGCCGTCGCCCTCGTAGGCCTGCTCGACCGAGAACTGGCAGTGCGGCAGCGGCTCGCCGGTCATCTTCACGCCGCCGAAGCCGCCCTGCTCGAGCACCGCGCTCAACTCCACCTCCGCCCCGTAGACCTCCTGCATGCAGCCGACGTACTGGGCGCCGGTGAGGCGGTCGACGAAGCTGTAGAGGTAGCGGCAGCCGAGCTCGACGCAACCCCGCGGCTCGACCATCTTGTCGCAGAAGGAGCGGCACTGGCGACACTCGCCGACCTGGGTGCGCGTTGCGGTCATCGCCAAATCTTACGGATGCGAGACCCCGGCTCCAAGCGGTTTGCCGGGCTCACGCCGCCAGAGCGGTCGCACCCAGCAGATGGTCCAACTCGGTCTGCAGACCGCCCGAAGGCTTGACCCTGTACTTCTCGCCGACCTTGAAGCGGCGGTCGCCGACGACGAGGAAGACCTCGGCGTCGCCCTTGTGGTGTTCGAAGATCGCCTTCAGTTCGTCGCAGAGGGTCTCGTTCCAGCGCGAGAGGGCGATCGGGACCTCGAACGGCCCCGCCGGCTTCGCCACCGGTGCCAGCTTGGCGGCGCTGGCGATTTCCGCCTGGTCGGGCTCGAAGCGCTGCGCCTCCTGCACCACCAGCTTCGTCTCGCCGCGGTCTTTGTGGTCGATCCGGCCGCGGACGAGGACGATCGAGTCGGGCTGGATGATCTCCGCGCTCTCGGACTGGTCGGCCTTGAAGACGAGCATCTCGACCTGCCCCTCGACGTCGTCGAGGGTCGCGAACATCATCTGGTTGCCGCTCTTGGTGCGGATCTTCTTGCACTCGACGACGATGCCGCCGACCGTCACCCAGGCCCCGTCGGGCTTGCCGGCGAGCTGCGCCAGGCTGCAGTCGACCCGCGCCCGCAGCGCCGGCCCGACTTCGGTCAGCGGGTGGGAGGAGAGGTAGGTGCCGAGCGTCTCCTTCTCCATCGCCAGCATCTCGGCCCGGTCGAACTCGGCGCCGGGGATCGGCGGCCGGTGGTGGGCGCCCTGCGACTGCGCCTCTCCCCCGCCCTCTTCGCCGAAGTCGAAGATCGAGCCCTGGCCCATCTGCGCGTCCTCCTGCGCCTTCTGGCCGGCCGACTGCGCCGCCGGCAGCGTCTCCAGCATTCCTCTGCGGCTGTCGCCGGTGGAGTCGAGGGCGCCGCACTTGACCAGGCATTCGATCGCCCGTTTGTTCACGGCTCTCGAATCGACCCGCTCGCAGAAGTCCCAGATCGACTCGATCGGCTTCTCCTCGCGGGCGCGGAGGATCGCCTCCACCGCCTGGTGGCCGACGTTCTTGACTGCGTCGAGGCCGAAGCGGATCGCGTTCTCGGAGACGACGAAGGAGTGGTCGGAGGAGTTGACGTCGGGCGGCAAGACGTCGATCCCCATCTCCGCGCAGCGGTTGACGAAGAAGGGCACCTTGTCTTTGGTGTTCATCACCGAGGAGATCACCGCCGCCATGTACTCGGCCGGGTAGTTGGCCTTGAGGTAGGCGGTGCGGTAGGAGATCAGCCCGTAGCAGGCGGCGTGGGACTTGTTGAAGGAGTAGTCGGCGGCGGCTTCGTTCAGCTTCCAGAGGTCCTGCGCGACCCTGGTGTCGGTGCCGGACCTGGCCAGCCCCTCCATGAATTTGTCCTTCATCGTCGCCATCAGGTCGCGCTTCTTCTTGCCGATCGCCTTGCGCAGGTCGTCCGCCTCGGCGCCCGAGAAGCCGGCCATCTGGCGGGCGATCTGCATCAACTGCTCCTGGTAGATGACGCAGCCATGGGTTTCCTTGGTGATCGCTTCCATCCGCGGATCCGGATAGCGCACCGTCGAAGGGTCTTTCTTGCCCCTGGCGTAGGTGGGGATGTAGGCCATGGCGCCAGGGCGGTAGAGGGCGCCGAGGGCGACGATGTCGGCGAACTCGGTCGGCTTCACCTTGCGCAGGGCGTCGCGCATCCCCTCCGACTCGAACTGGAAGACGCCGGTCGAGTCGCCGCCGGCCAGCATCTCGTAGGTCTTGGCGTCGTCGATCGGGATCTGCTCCATGTCGATCCGCTCGCCGCGCGAGCGCTCGATGATGTCGATCGCGTCCTCGATCACGTCGAGGTTCCGCAGGCCGAGGAAGTCCATCTTCAGCAGCCCGATCTCCTCGATCGGGCCCATCGAGTACTGGGTGACGATCTTGTACTGGCGCTCGGGTTTGCCGGACCCGTTGCCGTTGCCGCCGGCGGGGGCGCTCTTGTCCTCGGCCAGCTGCAGGGGGACGATCTCGTGCAGCGGCCGGTCGGCGATGACGACGGCGGCGGCGTGGATCGAGTTGTTGCGGATGATCCCTTCCAGCCCCTGGGCGACGTCGATGATCTTCTTCGCGTCGGGCTCGGAGTCGTAGGTCCGTTTCAGCTCCTGGCCGGCCTTGAGGCATTCCGCGAAGGAGGGGCTGCGGCCCATGATCGGCTCCGGGATCTGCTTCGCCAGCTTGTCGCCGGTGGCGTAGTCGAAGCCGAGGACGCGGGCGGCGTCCCGGGTCGCCGCGCGCGGGGCCATCTTGCCGAAGGTGATGATCTGGGCGACCGACTCGCGGCCGTATTTCTCGCCGACGTAGCGGATCATCCGCTCGCGGCCGCGGACCGAGAAGTCGATGTCGATGTCCGGCATCGATTTGCGGCCGGGATTGAGGAAGCGCTCGAACATCAATTCGTTCTCGAGCGGGTCGAGATCGGTGATCTTCAGGCAGTAGGAGACGATCGAGCCGGCGGCAGAGCCACGGCCCGGGCCGACGGCGATCCCGCTGCGCTTGGCGTAGCTGACGAAGTCCCAGACGATCAGGAAGTAGGACTCGAAGCCCATCTCCTCGATCACCCCGAGCTCGAACTCGAGCCGCTCGACCGCCTCGGCCGGCGGCGGGTCGCCGTAGCGGGCGCGGAGGCCGTCCATCGCGATCCGCCGCAGCATCGCCCCCGGCTCCTCGCCGTCCTCGGTCGGGTAGCGCGGCAGCAGCAGCTTGCCGAGCTCGATCTCGATCTCGCAGCGCTCGGCGATCTCCGTCGTCGTCGGCACCGCCTCCGGCCACTCGGCGAAGGACTCGGCCATTTCGGCGTTGTCCTTGATGTAGAACTCGTTCGTGTCGAAGCTCATCTTCGGCATCTGCAGGGTCGACTTCGTCTGCACGCAGAGCAGCGCCGCGTGGTTGTCGAAGTCCTCGCGCCGCAGGTAGTGGACGTCGGCGGTCCCGACCAGCGGCCGCCCCAGCTCGCGGGCGAAGCGGACGATCCCCTCGTTGGCCTTGTCCTGCTCGGGGATCCCGTTCTTCTGCACCTCGAAGTAGACCTGCTCGGGGCCGAAGGCCTGGATCAGGTCGTCGAGGTGGGCGCGGGCGTCGTCCTCGCGCTCTTCAACCAGGCGGCGGCAGAAGCGCGACTGCAGGCAGCCGGTGAGGGCGATCACGCCCTCGGCGTGCTGGGAGAGCAGCTCCATGTCGACGTTGGCCTTGCCGCGGGAGAAGCCCTCGAGGAAGCCGGCGGAGGTGAGCTTGACCAGGTTGGCGAAGCCCGTGTCCGTCTCCGCCAGCAGGGTCAGGTGGTTGCGCTCGTACCGCGTCTGCTCCTTGATCGCCTTGCGGTCGTCGACGAGGTAGGCCTCGAGCCCGGCGATCGGCTTGATCCCCTGCTTCTTGCAGGCCTTGTAGAGGTCGACGGCGCCGTTCATGACGCCGTGGTCGGTCAGCCCCAGGGCCGGCTGGTCGAGTTCCGCCGCCCGCTTGGCCATCGCGTCGATCTTGCAGGCGCCGTCGAGCAGCGAGTACTCGCTGTGGGCATGGAGGTGTACGGCGGATCCGGCGCTCATCGAGATCTTCGATGATGCCAATCCGGGCAGATGTAACGCCTCGGTTTCGCCCCCTTTTGCGTGACTTCCGCGACAGTCGCGAGGGGGGTTTTCGCGGAAGGTCCGGGGTCGGGGCGCGGCGCTAGCCGCAGACCCAGGCGCTGGGGCCGGAGTCGGCCCAGATTTCGGCGGCGATCCGGTCCTGTTCGGCCTTCGGCGCGTTCTGGGGTTCGCCCTGGCCTCCATACAGTTCCCAGGTCGAGGGAAGGATCTGGTAGGCGCCGCCGGCCCCGCTGGAGGGATTGAGGGCGCTGTAGTTGCCGCCGGACTCGCACATCACGATGTAGGTCGGGATCGAGTAGGGCCCGCCGAGCCAGCGGCCGACTTCTTCTTCGGCTTCGGCTTCGGATTCGGCCAGGCGCGCTTCCTGCAGCTCCTCGACCCAGGAGGAGATGTCGGATTTCAGCGTCGCCAGCGCCGCTTCGCGGCTGGCGCGGAGCGACTGCAGGCGGGCGGCCGCGGCCTGCGCCGCCTCGCGCACGGCGGAGATTTCCTCGCGGGCGGCTTCGAGCCGTTCGTCGTAGGCGATCGCTTCGGCCTTCAGGTCGGCGACCGCCAGCACCTGCCGGTGCACCGCCGAGCGCACCGTGGCGACGCGGTCGGCGAGGGCGCTGTCGGCTTCGGAGATCGCCCGCAGGTAGTCGCTCTGGGTGACGAAGTCCTCGTAGTTGCCGGACCCGAGGACGAGATCGGCGGTGCTGGGCATGCCGCTCTCGTAGATCGCCACCAGGCGATCGGCCAGCACCGCCCGCGAGCGTTGCAGCCGCGCCTTCTCCAGCGCCAACCGGTGCCGGGTCAGCTTCAGCTTGCGGGCCAGCTCCGCGGCGTGCTCCCGGCCTTCGGCCAGCAGCGCGGTCAGTTCTTCCTCTTCGGCGGCGGCGTCCTTCGCTTCGCCTTCGGCGCTCGCCAACTCGGCCGTCGTCGCCTGCAGCTGCGAGGCGAGCGAGCCGGCCTCCTCGCGGGCCGAGGCAAGCTTCGTTTCGAGCTGCTCGGCTTCGGTCGCGCCGGCCCTGCCGGCGGTGGCGACGAGGATCGCCAGCAGCGCGCAGAGGCACGCCGCGGCGCAGATCCTCAGCAGATCTCTTCGGACTCCGAACGGCCGCACAGGGGAGCGAGGCTAGCGAGCCGCTCGCAAAATCCCTGCAAGTCGACGATAACCCGCAAAGGAAGTTGCGAGGCGCAGTTGTTCCCGCATACCGGGAACAACTGCGTCGTCAGCCTTCCGGGACTTCGCGGGTCGCCAGGTAGGCGACGGCCGCGGCAGTGGCGACTGCGCCCACCCCGAGCGCGATCCGCGCCTCGCGCCGGTAGCGGCGGCGCAGGTAGTTGAAGGCGAACTTGACCGAGGCCCTGCCGATGCGGTTGTACATCAGCCCTCTCCCCGCTGGCGCAGCCGGTGCGCCATCCGCGACTGCAGCGACCAGAGCTCGATGAACCCCGGCGAGGCGTTCTGGTCGAAGAGGCCGCCGGACTCCGAGAAGGTCGCCAGCTCGGCGTCGTAGACGGCGTTGGGCGAGGAGCGGGTGACGACGCGGACGCTGCCCTTGAAAAGGCGGAGGCCGATCTCGCCGCTGACCTGGGCGTTGACCGCGTCCATGTAGGCGTCGAGGTCGGTGCGCAGCGGCTCCCACCAGAGGCCGGCGTAGACGAGGTAGCCCCACTTCTGGTCGAGCGCCGGCTTGAACTGGTTCTGGTGGATCGTCCCGACCAGCCGCTCCAGCTCCTCGTGTGCGGTGAGCACGATCGCCGCCGCGGGCACCTCGTAGATGTCGCGCACCTTGAGGCCGACGATCCGGTCCTCGATGTGGTCGACGATGCCGACTCCGTGGCGGCAGCCGATCTCGGCCGCCCTTTCCAGCAGATCGACCAGGCCGAGGCGCTCGCCGTTGAGGGAGACCGGCACCCCGGCCTCGAACCCGACCATCACCGTCTCCGCCTCGTCGGGGGCCTCCTCCGGGCGGGTGACCAGCTGGAAGACGTCGTCCTCGGGCGCGTGGTCGAGGTCCTCGATCCAGCGCCCCTCCGAGGAGCGGCCCCAGAGGTTGTCGTCGATCGAGTAGGGCGCGACCTCGGTCCCGCCCTTGACCGGGATCCCGTTCTCGCGGGCGTAGGCGATCTCCTCCTCGCGACCCATCTCCCAGGAGCGGACCGGGGCGATCGTCTTCAGCTCCGGCGCCAGGGTGGCGACCGTGACCTCGATCCGGACCTGGTCGTTGCCCTTGCCGGTGCAGCCGTGGGCGACCGTGTCGCAGTTGGTCTGCCGCGCGTACTCGACCGCGAGCTGGGCGATCAGCGGCCGGCCGAGGGCGGTGAAGAGCGGGTAGCCGTTGCCGTAGACGGCGTTGGCCTTGATCGCGGGAGCGACGAACTCGGCGGCGAAGCGCTCGCGGGCGTCGACCACGTGGCACTCGACCGCGCCCAGCTGCTTCGCCTTCGCTTCGATCACGCCGTAGTCCTCGCCCGGCTGGCCGAGGTTGACCGTGAGGCAGACGACCTCGGCCTCGTAGTGGTCCTGGATCCACTTCAGCATCACGCTCGTGTCGAGCCCGCCCGAGTAGAGCAGGAGGACGCGTTGGACGCTGGCCGGATCCGCCTCGTAGGTCGCGGTCGGCTGGAAGTGGGGCTGGTCGCTGCTCACGGGGGCGGAAGTCTCGCACGCCGCCCGCGGAGAGGGCTTCTAGGGCGCCTCTATTCCTCCCGAACCGCCTTCTTCGGGTTCTTCGGGTTCTTCGACGGGCGGTTCTTCTTCGACTTCTTCTTCCGGAGCTTCTTCGTCTTCTTCGATCGCCGGTTCTTCTTCTTCGGCTTCGGGCGTCGTCGATTCCGTCGTCGTGGTGGTCGAGCTTTCGGTCGTGGTCGAGCTTTCGAGCGTCGGCACGGTCGTGGTATCGCCACCGCCGTCGTCGTTGTTGGCGATCACGATCACGGCGATCAGCAGGCCGACGATCACCGCGACGAGGCCGGCGACGAGGAGCCGCATGTTGCCGTGCGGGCGGTCGTCGCCGGGACCGCCGGGACCGCGGTCTTCGGGTCCCATCAGTCGCGTCGGGTCCTCGTGCATCGCCTACCGCTCCTCCGGTCCGAGAATGGCGTCGAGGATCGCCTCGGCGTCCTCGATCTCGAACCCGTTTCGCAGGCGCTCGGCGATCTCCTCCCTGCTGCTGCCGGAAACCGCCATCTGCGTAGCCAGGAGCCGGGCGCCGGGCGCATCCGAGGACCGCTCGGGCGGCTGGGCCGGCGCGGAGGGCGGTGCGTCTTCGACCGGGACCGCCCGCAGTCGCGGGGCCTCCTCGGGTTCCCCCTCCTCGGTGAGCTCGGGCCGCTGCCGCGCATCTGCGGGCGGCGCGTCTCCCGGCTCGATCCGCTGCCTCGCTTCTTCCAAGGTCGCCTGCAGCCGTTCGGCCTCCCGCCGCAGGGAGATCGCCTGTCCGAGCAGGGTCTCGATCAGGTCGCCCAGCTCGCCGACCCGCCCCACGGCCATGCGGTCGGCCTCGGCCCGAGCCTGCGCCAGGTACCGCCGCGCCTGCGCTTCGGCGTCGTCGATGACGCTCTCCGCGGCCCGCTCGGCGGCCTCGACGATCGCCTCGAGGCGCTCGGCGGTGTCGGCGCGGAGGGCCTTCTGGGAGCCCTGTTTCTTCGAGATGTCGGTTGGCTTGCCGCCGCGGCTCATGAACTGGAGAAGCCTAGAAGCGATTCCTCGATCAGGCCAACCGCGAGGTCTATGTGGTCGGAATCGATCACCAGCGGCGGCAGCAGGCGCAGCGTGTCGGGCCGCGGCGCGTTGACGACGAGTCCGCGCTCGAGCAGGTCGGCCCCGACCGCGGCGGCGTCGATCCCTTCCTCGAGGCCGACGCCGACCATGAGGCCGCGGCCGCGGGTCCCCGCGACCCCGTCGAGCGCTTGCAGCCGCTCGCAGAGGTGGGCGCCGAGCTCGCGCACGTTCCGCAGCAGGACCGGGTCGTCGACGACGTCGAGGACGGCGATCGCGGCGGCGGTGGCGACCGGGCCGCCGGCGAAGGTCGAGCCGTGGTCGCCAGGCTCCAGCACCTCGGCCGCGCTCGGGCCGGTGATGCAGGCGCCGATCGGGTAGCCGCCGCCGAGCGCCTTGGCGCTGGTGATCACGTCCGGGCGGACCGGCGTCTGCTCGTACGCCCAGAGGGAACCCGTGCGCCCGACCCCGGTCTGGATCTCGTCGAAGATGAGCAGGGCCCCCGCCTCGTCGCATGCCTGCCGGGCCGCCAGCAGCGCCTCGTCGGCGATCGGGAAGACGCCGGACTCCCCCTGGATCGGCTCGATCAGGACCGCGGCCGTGCTCTCGCCGACCGCCTCGCGCAGGGCGCTCGCGTCGTTGCGGGGGACGGCGCGGAAGCCCGGCAGCATCGGGCCAAGAGCCTCGTTCCTCGCCAGCCCCGGCGTCGCCGCCAGCGCCCCGTAGGTGCGGCCGTGGAAGTCGCTCTCGAAGCTGACGATCTCCGGCTCGGCGATCCCATGGCGGTGGGCGTGCTTGCGGGCGATCTTGATCGCGCACTCGTTTGCCTCGGTGCCGGAGTTGGAGAAGAAGACGCGGCCGCCGAGGCTCGACTCCGCCAGCCGCTCGGCCAGCCGCGCCATCGGCTCGGTGTAGAAGAGGTTGGAGACGTGCATCAGGCGCTCGGTCTGCTCCTGGACCGCCTGGACCACGCCGGGGTGGCAGTGGCCGACGGAGCAGACCGAGATCCCGGTGAGGAAGTCGAGGTAGCGCTTGCCCTCGGCGTCCCAGAGCAGAGCCCCCTCGCCGCGAACGAAGTCGACCGGCGCCCGCTTGTAGGTCCGCATCAGGTACCGCTCCTCCAGCGCCCGCGCCTGCTCGAACCCGATCTCGCGGGTGGCGTCGGTCAAGGAGTCACCATCGTGCCGATGCCGGCGTCGGTGAACAGCTCCAGGAGGAGGCTGTGCGGGATCCGGCCGTCGATGATGTGGGCGGACTGGGCACCGCCGCGGATCGCGTCGATGCAGGCCTGCAGCTTCGGCCGCATCCCGCCTTCCAGGCTCGGCAGCTTCGCGTCGACCTCCTGCACCGTGGCGCGGGAGATCAGCGAGCCTTCGTCGGCGGGGTCGTCGAACCAGCCTTCGACGTCGGTGAGGAAGACCGCCTTGTGCGCCCCGATCGCGGCGGCGACCTTGCCCGCCGCCTCGTCGGCGTTGACGTTGTAGGACTGGCCGCCGCGGTCGGAGGCCGAGGAGGCGATGACCGGGATGTAGTCGGCGGCGATGTGCTGGAGGACGTCGACGTCGACCCGGTCGATCGAGCCGACGAAGCCGACCTGCTCGGCGTTGGCCACCGGCGAGACCTCGAACAGGTTCCCGTCCTCGCCGGAGAGGCCGACCGCGGCCTGGCCGTGGCGGTTCAGCCGCTGGACGATTTCGGAGTTCAGCTTCCCTGCGAGGACCATCTGCGCGACCTCGACGGTCGCGGCGTCGGAGACCCGCAGCCCCTCGTGGAAGCGGACCGGCAGGTCGAGCTTCTCCATGTAGCGGGTGATCTCCGGGCCGCCGCCGTGGACGATCACCGGGTTGAGCCCGACGTACTTGAGCAGGACGACGTCGGTGGCGAAGGCGTCGCGAAGCTCCTCGTCGAGCATCGCCGCCCCGCCGTACTTGATCACGATCGTGCGGCCGTGGAACTCGCGGATGTAGGGGAGCGCCTCGAGGAGGGTGCCGACGCTGCCACGGTCGTAGCGGGTGTTGTTGTGATTCGTGTTGATGTGATTCATGTTGGTGGCGGCGCTCACGTCGTGTATTCCGCGTTCAGCTTGACGTAGTCGTAGCCGAGGTCGGAGAACCAGACGTGGGCGGCGTGGTCGCCGCGGCCGAGCCGCAGGCCGATCTCGGCCTCGGCGACGTCGGCCCCCAGCTCGGAGGCGTCGATGTTCTCGGCGCCGAGCTCCTCCAGGTCCTCGCCGGCCAGGGCGGCACCGGCGGCCTGGGCGATCCGGCCCCAGTTGGGGTCGCGGCCGAAGAGCGCGGTCTTGACCAGCGGCGAGTTGGCGATCGCGCGGGCCACCCGCTCGGCCTCTGCCTGGCTGGCGGCCTCGGTGACCTCGATCCGGGCGGTGCGGGCGGCGCCCTCGCCGTCGCGGACGATCTCGATCGCCAGCTGCATCAGCACCGCCTCCAGCAGGCCCTCGGGCAGCGGCTGCCCAGAGGCGCCGGAGGCCTGCAGCAGGACGGTGTCGTTGGTGCTCATCTGGCCGTCGACCGTGATCCGGTTGAAGGAGGCGTCGACGGCGGCGCGCAGGCGCGCGTCGGCGTCGGGGACGACGGCGTCGGTCTGGACGAAGCAGAGCATCGTCGCCATGTTCGGCTCGATCATCCCCGCCCCCTTTGCCTGGGCGGAAAGCGTCACGCCGCCGGCGCGCAGGGTGCAGCGCTTCGGCCAGCGGTCGGTGGTGAGGATCGCGTCGGAGAAGGCCCCGCCGCCGTCGGGCGCCAGCGTCTTCGCCGCCTCGGCGATGCCGACGAGGACGGCGTCGACCGGCAGCGGCACCCCGATCGTCCCGGTCTCGGCGACGGCGACCTGCGGCTGCGACAGGCCCAGTTGTTTGGCGGCGACGCTCGACATCGCCAGCGCGTCGGCGTATCCCTGCTCGCCGGTCTCGGCGTTGGCATTGCCGCTGTTGACCACCGCGGCGCGGATGCCGCCGGCCTCGCAGCGCTCGCGGCAGACCCGGATCGGTGCCGCGGCGGAGGCGTTGCGGGTCAGCAGCAGCGCCGAGGTGACCTCCTCGGCGTCGCAGACGAGCAGCCCGACGTCGGTGCGGCCACCGCCCTTGAGCCCGCAGTGGGCGCCGCCGGCGCGAAAGCGGGGGGCAAGCTGGGTGGGATCCAGCTCCTCGACGCCGTCGGGAGCGTCCACCCACCTCGACCGGAAGAAGCCATCAATCGCCGGAATGCTCCGCCTCGCGTCCGCTTCCGGCGCCTTCATCTCAGCCCCTCCGTCTCGTCGAGCCCCAGCATCAGGTTGAGGTTCTGCACGCCCTGGCTGGAGGCGCCCTTCCAGATGTTGTCGATCGCGGAGAAGGCGATCACGCGACCCCGCTCCTCGACGGTGACGTAGACGTGGCACTCGTTCGTATCCCGGACGGCGCGCAGGTTCGGGGGGCCGTCGAGGACGTGGACGAAGGGCTCCTCGCCGTAGCGGCGCTCGTAGAGGTCGCGGATCGCCTCCTTCGAGGTCGCCTCGTCGAGAGTGGCAAAGCAGGTCGCCAGCTCCCCCTGGTCGAGCGGCAGCAGGTGCGGGACGAAGGTGACCGGAGCCGGGCTGCCGAGCGCCGCCAGCTCCTGCTCGATCTCCGGCCGGTGGCGGTGCCCCTCGGTCTTGTAGGGGAAGGCGTTCTCGGTCATGTTCGAGAAGTGGACGAGGTCGTCGCTGGCGCGGCCGTAGCCGGAGGTCCCCTGCATCGCCGAGACGAAGACCTCCGAGAGCAGCCCCTGCTCGGCCAGCGGCGCCAGCGCCAGCACGCTCGCGGTCGGGTAGCAGCCGGGGGTGGCGACCAGGGTCGCCTCGCGCAGCTGCTCGCGGTAAAGCTCGGTGAGGCCGTAGACGCCGGTCCCGAAGAGGTCGGGCGCGCCGTGCTCGCCGTACCAGCGCTCGTAAATCTCCGGGTCGCGCAGCCGGAAGTCGGCGGAGAGGTCGACGACGAGGATCCCCCGCTCGCGCAGGGCGGCGTCGGTCGGGGCGGCGGCTCCGTGTGGGTAGGCGACGATCGCCGCGTCGAGCTCGGGCAGGTCGTCGAGGTCGAGCTCGGTCAGCTCGATCGGCGCCCGGTAGCGCGGGTAGAGGTCGCAGAGCCGCTTGCCCGCGTCGCTGCGCGAGGTGGCGGCGACCAGGTCCAGGCCCGGGTGGTCGTGGACGATCTGCGCCGCGAGCGCCCCGGTGAAGCCGGAGGCGCCGGCGACGAGGACGCGCTTATTCACGCAGGGTCCCCCCGATCTCGTCCAGCTTCGCCTTGATCCGCTCCCGCAGGCCGCCGACCTCCTCGTCGGTGAGAGTGCGGTCGGGGGCGCGGAACTCGAGGTTCAGCGCCAGGCTCTTGCGGCCCTCGCCGACCTGCTCGCCCTCGTAGAGGTCGAAGACCTCGGCTGCCTGGAGCAGCTCGCCGCCGGCGGCGAGGATCGCCGCGCGCACCGCGCTCGCCGGCGTCTCCGCCGGCACGACGACGGCCAGGTCCTGGTAGACGGCGGGGAAGGTGGTGACGTCTTCGTAGGCCTCCTCGCCGAGCGTCGCGGCGGCGAAGAGCGGGGCCAGGTCGAGTTCGAAGGCGACGGCGGCGTCGATGTCCCAGGTCCTGCAGACGAGCGGGTGCACCTCGCCGAGCCAGCCGGCCGGCGCGCCGCCGACCGAGACCGTAGCCGAGCGGCCCGGGTGCAGGAACGGCTCCTCGGCTGGCGAGAAAGCAAGCTCCACCCCCAGCCCACGGGCCAGCGCTTCGGCGACGCCCTTGAGGGCGAAGAAGTCCGCGGCCTCGCCGCCGCCGCGCCAGGAGCGCGGGGACAGCGAGCCGACCGCGATCGCCGCCAGCCGGTGCGGCTCGGAGACTGGCGAGGGCCGATCGCCGGCGAACTCGCCCTCTCCCTCGATGTAGACGCGGGCGGATTCGAAGAGGGCGAGGGCATCGGTCCCGCGGGCGACGTTCCTCGCGGCGACGTCGAGCAGGGAGCCGAGCAGGGTCGTTCGCATCGCCGACTGCTCCTCGGAGAGCGGGTTGGCGAGCAGAACCGGGTTCGCCCGCGCGTCGTCCCCCGGGATCCGCAGGCGCCCGGCCTCACCGGGGTCGGTGAAGCTCCAGCCGACGACCTGGTCGAAGCCGAGGTCGCGGAGGGCGTCCTCGGCCCGCCGCCGCAGGCGCTGCTCGCGGCTGAGGCCGCCGACGGCCTCGCCGGTCGAGGGCAGCGTCGTCGGCAGGTGCTCGTCGATCCCGTGGACCCGCGCCACCTCCTCGATCAGGTCGACCTCGCGGGTGACGTCGTAGTGGCGGTCGGGGGGCACCGTCACCTGCAGGTCCTCGCCCTCGGGCTCGGCCGCGAAGCCGAGCCGCTCCAGGTAGGTCTTCTGCTCCTCCTGGGAGATCGTCATCCCGAGCAGGCCGGAGACGCGGGCCGCCCGCAGCGTCAGCCGCCGCGGCTCCGGCGCCTCGGCGGCGACGTCGATCGTCCCCGGCACCAGCTTCGCCCCGCAGAGCTCGACCAGCAGCCGCGAGGCGATCCGCTGCGCCCGCATGCATAGCGCCGGGTGCAGCTGCTTCTCGAAGCGGGCGGAGGCTTCCGAACGCAACCCCAGCAGCCGCGAGGTGCGGAGGATGTTGGTCCCGTTCCAGCAGGCGACCTCGAGCAGGACCCGGGTCGTCTCCGCGGAGACCTCCGAGCGCTGGCCGCCCATGATCCCGGCGACGCCCGAGGGCCCTTCGCGGTCGCAGACGAGGACGGTCTCGGCGTCGAAGGTGCGCTCGACCCCGTCGAGGGTCGTCATCTCCTCCCCCTCGCCGGCGGTGCGAACGATCAGCTCGCCGCCGGGGACCTTGTCGAGGTCGAAGGCGTGCAGCGGCTGCGCGGTCAGCAGCATCACGTAGTTGGTGATGTCGACGACGTTGTTGATCGGACGCTGGCCGGCGGCGGCGAGCCGCTGCTGCAGCCAGAGCGGCGAGGGCCCGACCTCCACATCGGTGAAGACCCGGGCGGTGAAGCGCGGGCAGAGCTCGGGGACTTCGACCGCGACCGAGGCGTAGTCCTCGGCGGAACCGCCGCCCTCGGCCGGCGCGTCCTCGGCCCAGGGGTCGGCGGCGAGCGGAGCGCCGCTGATCGCGTGCACCTCGCGGGCGACGCCGTGGACGCCGAAGCAGTCGCTGCGGTTCGGCGTCACCTCGATCTCCAGCACCGCCTCGCCCAGCGGCAGCACCTCGGCCAGCGGCGTCCCCGGGGTGGGGCCGTCGTCAAGGACCATGATGCCGTCCGCCTCCTCGGCGATTTCCAGCTCGGCGGCGGAGAGGATCATCCCTTCGGAGGGGACGCCCCGCAGCTTCGCCTTGCGGATCTTCATCCCGCCCGGCATCGTCGCCCCGGGCAGGACCACCGCCACGGTCTGGCCGGCGTCGACGTTGGGAGCGCCGCAGACGATCGTTCGCTCGCCCTCGCCGGTGTCGACGCGACAGACGCTGAGGCGGTCGGCGTTCGGGTGCTGCTCGCGCTCCAGCACCTTGCCGACGACGAAGCCCTCGCCCGACTCCGGCCCGACGGTCTCGATCCGCTCGACCTCGGTCCCGGTCATCACCAGGCGGTCGGCCAGCGCCGCCGGGTCGGTCCCGGGGTCGCAGTACTCGCGCAGCCAGCTAAACGGCACTCTCATGAGAACTGCTCCAGCATCCGCACGTCGTTGTCGAAGAAGCGCCGCAGGTCGGGGACGCCGTGGCGCAGCATCGCCACCCGCTCGACCCCGATCCCGAAGGCGAAGCCCTGGACCTGCTCGGGGTCGTACCCGTGCGGTTCGACGAAGCCGAGGACGTTGGGGTCGACCATGCCGGCGCCGAGGATCTCGATCCAGCCTTGGCCCTTGCAGAGGTTGCAGCGCTCGCCGCCCGCGAGCTCGCCGCGGCCGCCGCACTGGAAGCAGGAGACGTCGACCTCGACGCTGGGCTCGGTGAAGGGGAAGAAGTGCGGCCGCAGGCGCAGCTCCCGGTCGCCGCCGAAGAGCGCCCGGCACATCGCCAGCAGCGTCCCCTGCAGGTCGGCGAGGGTGAGGCCGGCGGCGATCGCCAACCCCTCCACCTGGTGGAACATCGGGCTGTGGGTGGCGTCGGAGTCGCGCCGGTAGACCTTGCCGGGGACGACGACGAAGATCGGCGGCGGCTTCGCCTCCATCGAGCGCACCTGCATCGGCGAGGTGTGGGTGCGCAGCAGCACGTCGGGATGCGACTGCACGTAGAAGGTGTCCTGGAGCATCCGCGCCGGGTGGCCCGGGGGGTGGTTGAGGGCGGTGAAGTTGTAGTAGTCGTGCTCGATCTCCGGGCCTTCGGCGACGTGGTAGCCGAGGCCGACCATCGTGTCCTCGATCAGCCGCGTGGTGCGGGCGATCAGGTGCGGGTGGCCGACCGGCCGCGGCGGCGCCCCGGGGAGGGTGACGTCGATCCGGTCGGTGACCAGCTGCGCCTCCAGCTCGGTGGCGTCGAGTGCCTCGGCGCGCTGCTCCAACAGCGCTTCCAGCTCCTTGCGGGCGCGGTTGGCGGCGCCGCCGACCTGCCCGCGTTCCTCCTGGGGCAGCTCGGCGATCCCGCGCAGGACGCCGGTCAGCTCGGCTTTGCGGCCGAGGTAGCGGACCCGCAGCTCCTCCAGCTCGGCGGAACTGCCGGCGCCCTCGATCGCGCCGGCCGCCTCGGCCCTGATCGCCTCGATCCGCTCAAGCATCCGCCTGCACCTCCCGCATGGCGAGCGAAGATAGCCGCTGGGCGGCGATCGCAGCCGCCGCGGCGACGTTGAGGGAGTCAGGGCCGCCGGGCCGCAGCGGGATCGTCACCTTGCGCTCGCACCGGGCGACGACCGCGTCCGGCAGCCCCTCCCGCTCGGCGCCGAGGCAGATCGTCGCCGCGCCCGCGAGCGTGCCGAGTTCTTCCCCGCCGTGGGCGACCAAAGCGACACGGGGCTCGGGGGTGGCCTCGATTCCGGCCTGGACCGGGGGCGCAGAGAAGATCGACCCCATGGAAGCGCGCCCAGCCTTGGGCGAGAACGGGTCGGCACAGCCCGGGCCGAGGACGACCGCGCCGCCGAGCAGCGCGTCCACGGTCCGCACGATCGTGCCGACGTTGCCCGGGTCGGCGACGCCGTGCAGGTAGAGGCACGGCGAGTGGACGCAGTTCTTCCCGGTATGCGGGAACAACTGCGTCCGATCCCAGACCGCGATCGCCCGCGTGCCCGAGCCCAGGGACGAGACGTCGGCCAGCAGCGCCGGCTCGACCTCCTCGCCTTCGAGACCCGATCCCGCAGCCACCAGCACGAACCGCGGCTGCACCCCGGCCGCCAGCCCCGCCTCGAGCAGGTCCTCCCCCTCGGTCACGAACGCGGCCTCGCGCTCGCGGTGCTTGCGGTCGCGCAGCTTGCGGACCAGCTTCAGCTTCTCGTTGTGGGGGCTCTCGATCATCCGGTTCTGTTGGTCTCGGTTCTTCTTCTCGGCGCTTTCTTGATTTCTTCTCCTGGAACGAAAAAGCGGGCCGATAAACGGCCCGCCCGGGAGAGAGGAATGTCGGTGATGCCGCTAGGCGGCCGCACCCTCCCGGGCTAGCTCCACAAATCGGCGGAAGGCGTCGCGGTCGTGCACAGCGATGTCGGCCAGCATCTTCCGGTTCACCTCGACCTCGGCTTTGTTCAAGCCGTGCATCAGTTCCGAGTAGCTCATGCCCTCGAGCCGCGCGGCGGCGTTGATGCGGGTGATCCAGAGGCGGCGGAAGGTCCGCTTTTTGTTGCGCCGGTCGCGGTAGGCGTACATCCCCGACCGCTGCACCTGCTCTTTGGCGAAGCGGTAGGAGGAGTGCTTGCGGCCGAAGTAGCCCTTCGCTTCCTTCAGCACCTTGCGGCGCTTCTTGCGCGCGTGGACGGAACGCTTGACGCGGCTCACTTGCCGCCTCCGAGCAGGGTCCGCACTTTCTTCTGGTCGCTGGGCGCGATGTCGACCGGCTTGGCCATCTTCCGCTTCCGCTTCGGCGACTTTTTCTCCAGGATGTGGCTGGAGTAGGCGCGACGGCCGCGCAGCTTGCCGCTGGCGGTCTTCTTGAAGCGCTTCTTGGCGCCGGAATGGGTTTTCATCTTCGGCATGCGGTCCGCTATTGAAGCAGACGCCTGCCTCACAAGTACGCTGGCGCCGCGATGCGGATCCTCTACGTGGTCGGAACCCGGCCCAACTTCGTCAAGACCGCACCGGTGATCGGTGCCCTGCGCGAGCGCGATCCCGGGGGCCGCCACGCGATCGTCCACACCGGCCAGCACTACGACCGCCTGATGTCCCAGGTCTTCCTCGAGGAGCTGGGAGTGCCGGCGCCCGACTACATGCTCGAGGTCGGCTCCGGCAGCCACGCGGCCCAGACGGCGCGGACGATGGAGCGGCTGGAGCCGGTGCTGGACGACGAGCGCCCCGACCTGGTGATGGTTCCCGGCGACGTCAACTCGACCCTGGCGGCGGCGCTGACCGCGGTGAAGATGGGGATCCCGGTCGCCCACATCGAGTCCGGCCTGCGCAGCTTCGACATGACGATGCCCGAGGAGGTGAACCGGATCGTCGCCGACCGCTTCGCCGAGTGGCTCTTCCTCCACAGCCCCGAGGCGGTGACGAACCTGCGCGGCGAAGGCATCCCGGAGGAGCGGATGCACATGGTCGGCAACACGATGATCGACACCCTGGTGGCGCTGGAAGATCGCTTCCGCGCGGCCGGCTCGGCCGCCCGGCTCGGCGGCGAGTCGGGCTCCTACCTGCTCGTCACCCTCCACCGCCCCGCCCTCGTCGACGGCCCGCTGCTGGGCGAGACCGTGTCCCAGCTCGCCGCCCTGGCGCGCGAGATCCCGGTCGTCTTCCCGGTCCACCCCCGCACCCGCAAGATGATGGAGGGGCTCGAACCCGACCACCCCGGCCTGCTCCTCACCGACCCGCTCGGCTACCTCGACTTCCTCTCGCTGATCGCCGACGCCCGCGCCGTCCTCACCGATTCCGGCGGGATCCAGGAGGAGACGACCTACCTCGGCGTCCCCTGCTTCACGCTCCGCGACAACACCGAGCGGCCGGTCACCGTCACCTCCGGCACCAACACCCTGCTGGGGCTCGACCCCGCGGCGATCGCCCGCATCCCCGGCGTGCTGGCCGAGGGGCGTCAGACCCCGCCCGGGCCGCCGCCGCTCTGGGACGGCCGCGCCTCGCAGCGGATCGCCGAGCTGATCCTCAGCTAGCGTCGGCCGCTGACTCGCCGGCGGAGGCGGTGTCGTCGGCCGCGGCCTCGGCGGGCGCGTCGGCCGGGGCAGCAGTGTCGTCAGCCGCGGTCTCCTCGACCGCGGACTCGTCCGCCTGGTCGCCGAGGAGCTTGTCGACCTCTTTGCTGGGGCCGAGCAGCATGCTCATGTTGCGGCCTTCCTGCAGCGGGGCCGACTCGATCGTGGCCAGCCCGCCGAGGTCCTCGAAGAGTTTCTGCAGGAGGTCGCGGCCACGCTCGGGGTGGGCCTGCTCGCGGCCGCGGAACATGATCGTCACCTTGACCTTGTCGCGGTGCTTGAGGAAGCGTTCGACGTGGCCCTTCTTGGTCTCGTAGTCGTGGGTCGCGATCTTCGGCCGCAGCTTGATTTCGCGGATGTTGACCTGCTGCTGGTGCTTGCGCGCCTGCTTCTGCTTCTGCTCCTGCTCGTACTTGTACTTCGAGTAGTCGAGCAGGCGGGTCACCGGCGGTTTCGAGCCGGGGGCGACCTCGACCAGGTCCAGTTCGGCCTCCTGGGCGCGTTTGAGCGCGTCGCCGATCTCGACGATCCCCAGCTGCTCGCCGTCGGCGCCGATCAGGCGCACCTGCGGAACCCGGATCCGCTCGTTGATCCGGGTGGTGTCGCGCTCTGGCGGGCGCCGATCGAACCTACGCGGGACCGGCACTATCGGAGGCGGGACTTCAAGAGGACGAGATGGTAGGCAGGCACGGAGCGCTCAGCGGCGGCGGTGATTGTTCGTGCCAGCGATCAAGTTCGGCGCAGTATAGAGACCTTGGGGCGGTTCGTGAACCCGGTCGACTATCGCTCGGCGGTCTCGGCCTCGACGCGGCCGGCAAACTCGGCCAGCGACATCTCCCCGAGATCCCCGTCTGAGCGGGAGCGGACGGCGACGGCGCCGTTCTCCTCCTCGCGGTCGCCGACCACCAGCATGTAGGGATACAAGCCGATCGTCGAGGCGTCGCGGATCTTCTTCCCGACCGACTCGGAGCGGTCGTCGAGGGCGACGCGGACGCCGAGTTCGCGCAGCTCGGCGAAGGCGCGGGCGCCGTAGTCGTTGTGGCGGTCGGAGATCGGCAGGACGATCGCCTGCACCGGCGCCAGCCAGGTCGGGAAGCGGCCCGCATAGTGCTCGATCAGGATCCCGGCGAAGCGCTCCATCGAGCCGAGCAGGGCGCGGTGGATCATCACCGGCCGGTGGGCGGCGTCGTCGGCGCCGGTGTAGTAGAGCTCGAAGCGCTCGGGCATCTGGAAGTCGAGCTGGCAGGTGCCGCACTGCCAGGAGCGGCCGAGGGCGTCGGTGATGTGGAAGTCGATCTTCGGCCCGTAGAAGGCGCCGTCGCCGGGGTTGAGCGTGTACTCGCGGCCCTGGCTGTCTAGCGCCTCGGCCAGCGCCGCCTCCGCTTTCGCCCACTGCTCCTCGGAGCCCATCGACTTCTCCGGCCGGGTCGAGAGCTCGACGTGGACGTCGGTGAAGCCGAAGCGACCGTAGAGCTCGTCGATCGCCTCGCAGATCGAGGCGACCTCCGGCCCGATCTGCTCCTCGGTGCAGTAGACGTGGGCGTCGTCCTGGGTGAAGGCGCGGACGCGCAGCAGGCCATGCAGGACCCCCTCGCGCTCGTTGCGGGAGACGCGGCCGAACTCGGCCAGCCGCAGCGGCAGCTCGCGGTAGGAGTGGCGGTCGGCGGAGTAGACGAGGCAGGCGCCGGGGCAGTTCATGGGCCGCAGCGCGTAGCGGCGGTCGTCGTCCTCCATGAAGTACATGTCGTCCTTGTAGTTGTCCCAGTGGCCGGAGCGGTGCCAGAGGCTCTCGTCCATCACCTGCGGGGTGGCGATCTCCTGGTAGCCGCGCTTGCGCAGCTGGTCGCGGACCTCTGTCTCGATGGTCCGCAGCATCGTCGTCCCGTTCGGCAGCCAGAACGGCATCCCCGGCGCCTCCTTGCGCAGCATGAAGAGGCCGAGCTGGGGGCCGAGGCGGCGGTGGTCGCGTTCCTTGGCCTGCTCGAGGCGCTCCAGGTGCTCCTCGAGGTCCTTCTTCGAGAAGAAGGCGGTGCCGTAGATGCGGGTGAGGCTCTCGCGCTGCTCGTCGCCCCGCCAGTAGGCGCCGGCGACCGAACTCAGCTTGATCGCCTTGATGCGGCCGGTGGAGGGTCCGTGGGGGCCGCGGCAGAGGTCCTCGAAGGGGCCGTTGCGGTAGAGCGAGACGGTCTCGACGCCCTCGTCGCGGACGAGGTCTTCGATCAGCTCGACCTTGAAGCCCTGATCCTGGGAGCGGAAGATCTCGATCGCCTCGGCGACGGGGACGTCGCGGCGGGAGAACTCCTCGTCGGCGCCGATGTGGTCCTGCATCGCCGCCTCGATCTTCGGCAGGTCCTCCTCGGTGATCCTGGTGCCGGGCGGGAACTCGAAGTCGTAGTAGAAGCCGGACTCGATCGGCGGGCCGATCGTCACCTTCGTGCCGGGATAGAGGTCCACCACCGCCTCCGCCATCACGTGAGCGGCATCGTGGCGGATCAGCTCCAGCGCCTCGGCGTCGCGGTCGGTGAGGATCGCCACCTCTCCCCCGCCTTCGGGCAGCGGCGCGGAGAGGTCGCGGAGGTCGCCGTCGACCTTGATCGCCAGGGCGGCCTTGGCCAGGCCGGGTCCGATCGCGGCCGCCGCATCCGCGCCCGTCGCGCCCGTCGGCAGCTCCAGAGGCTTGCCGTCGGGCAGGGTGAAGGTGGTCTTCTCGGTCGCGGCCTCCATGGCGGGCAATGGTACGGGGAAGCCCTACCGGTGCGCCGGGCGCGCACCAATGGAGAAGCTCAACGAGCCGGGCCCTGGCGCGCCTGCCGTTCGGCGACCAGCGGGCAGGGGCTCTTGCCGGGGATCGGGTGGACCTTTTTCAGCGTCCAGCCCGTCTCGTCTTCGAGGACGACGAAGCGAACGCCCGGCGGCACCTTCGGCTCGTCCGTCGACTTGATGCAGACGCGCCCGCCCCGCATTTCCCAGGCGAGGAACGGTTCGCCGTGTTCCTCTTCGAGCAGCGTGGGCGAAGCGAGGACGAGCGTCGGCCCTTCGCCGACCGCCTTGCGGTACTCGTTGAGCTTCGGGGAGTAGGAGGTCGGCCCGACGGGCGCGTTGGCGAGGGCGAGGAGCGAGCAGAGCCCCGCCGCGGCGGCGAAGAGCACCACCGCGCTTGCGTAGCCCCATGAGGGCAAGGCGCTTTTGCGTCCCCCTGGGACGGAAAGGCGCCTTGCCGGGCCGAGCAGCGGCAGGAGGATCGTCAGCGCGACGAGCGGCGCGGCGATCTCGATCGCCTTGGCGGCGGTGTAGGGGGTGCCGCCGAGGCGGGCGGCGGCGTAGGCGAGGGCGGCGGCGCCGACCCCGGCGAGGATCGCGGACTCGCGGCGCCGCCAGAGCCACCCGAGGCCGTAGAGGAAGAGCCCCAGGGCGAAGGCGATGCCGAGGTAGTAGGCGACGGCTGGGACGGCGCCGTCGCCGGGGGCGAGGCGGAAGTCGCCCGAGGGCCAGATGCCGAGGGCCTCGAAGGGCGAGACCTGGCCGAAGAGGTTGCCGAGGCCGGGGCCGTTGGGGTCGAAGGTCTCGAAGCTGTGGAAGTCGAGCATGCGGGGGAGCTCGGGGAGCGTCAGGACGGCGAAGGTGATTCCCGCTAGGCCAAGCGCTCGGGCTGCGGGTCCTGTCACGGCAGGGGACCCCCCATGTCTTCCGGTAGCTAAAGCTTCCTCAGACATGGTCCCCCCTACCGTGCCACCCGCTGCAGAGAGGATTAGGAACAAGACAGCGGCGGGACCGAGCCAGATTAGGCTCGGGAAGCTGTAGGTGTAGACGGAGCCCGCGGCTATCAGGGCTGCTGGGACGAAGCGGAGCTGGAGATCTCGCCAATCTCTTTGGGACTCGCGGAGGGCTAGGACGAAGGCAAGGAGGAAGAGGGCTTGGATCGTCTCCTTGAAGGCGCCTTGGGCGAAGTAGGAGGCGACTACGTAGGCGAGGGCGACGAGGAGGGCTCCGGCGGTGCGGGGGATGGCGGGGAGATCGCGGAAGGCGGCTAGAGCCGTGAGGGAGGCGAGGATGGCGACGGCGACGGTGAGACCGCTGAAGCCTTGGACGAGGCCGATGCCCAATCCCTTGTTGAGGGCGACGACGATCGCGTGGGGGCCGAGGGGATAACCCTGGTTGAGGAGCTGGGACGACTGGCCGTCGGCGAGGCGGTCGGCGGCCAGGAGGTGCTGGGACATGTCGGGGTTGAAGCTGGTGCCGAGGATCCCGAAGTGGCCTTCCACGAGGAATGGCAAGGAGGTCGCCAGCAGCGCGATCAGGGCCACCGGTCCGCCGACGCGCAAGGCCTTCCGCCTTCCCTCGACCGAGGTGTTGTCGCTTTCCTCCCCGACGCCGGGGAAAGAAGCGACACACCAGGCAACCGAGGCAACCGTCAGCACGGCGACGACCACCGCTGAGACCGCCCCGTCCCCCGGCAGCCGCACGGTCCCCCAGCAGATCGCGCCGAGGAGCGCCAGCCCGACCGCGGGCGAGAGCCAGGACCAGCGCCTGCCGCCACAGAGCCCGATCGCGGCCTGTCCGATCGCCAGCGAAGACGCGCAGACCGCCAGCACCGCTGCGTAGGTCCCGATCACGAGACCGCGAGCCTAGACTGCAACGGTGGCCTTCGTACCTCCCGCCCGGCATCTGCTCAAGGCCAGGGACCTGGCCGACTCGCGCTACGCGGAGCCGATCGGGGTCGAGGAGATGGCCGCGGCGGCCGGGCTCTCGAAGGCGCACTTCAGTCGCGAGTTCCGCCGCACCTTCGGCGAGTCCCCCTACGTCTACCTGCTGACCAGGCGCCTGGAGCGGGCGGCGGCGCTGCTGCGCAACACCGATCACTCCGTCGCCGAGGTCTGCCTCGAGGTCGGGCTGCAGGGAGTCGGCTCCTTCACCACGAGCTTCAAGCGCATGTACGGGAAGACGCCGACCGAGTATCGGGACGCCGCGCCGCCGGCCTCGGCCCACGCCCGCGTCCCCGCCTGCATCGTCCGCGCCTACGCCCGTCCGCAACACCGCACGTTTCGAGAAGACAGCCCGCCGGCCCGCACCTAGCATCGCCCCCACGAAGATTTCGACCAGGAGGAAACGATGAAGATCGCAAACGCACAGCTTTGGGTCCACGACCAGGAGGAGGCGCTCGCCTTCTACACCGAGAAGCTCGGCTTCGAGGTCCGCTCCGACGTCACCCTGCCGGAGATGGACGACTTCCGCTGGCTGACCGTGAGCCCTCCCGGCCAGGAGGACGTCGCCGTGGTCCTGATGGCGATCCCCGGCCCGCCGATGATGGACGAGGACACCACGCAGCAGGTCGAGGCCCTGATGGCCAAGGGATTCGCCGGGACCGTCTTCCTCACCACCGACGACTGCCAGGCCGACTACGAGCAGCTGAGGTCCCGCGGCGTCGAGTTCACCGAGACCCCGGAAGAGCGCCCCTACGGCATCGACTGCGGCTTCCGCGACCCCTCCGGCAACAGCATCCGGCTGACCGAGGTGAAGCTGCCGGCGACCGTCTAGCCGCCGCGCCTCACTTGAAGCGGAAGCTCGTCAGGTCCTGGTTGAAGGTCGGGTTGTAGGCGACCTGGTCGAGGTCGATCGCCGAGGAGACGAAGGTGCCGAGGGTGCCGGTTCCGTAGGGCACCCACGGCGCCTGCTCCATCACTTCGCGGTCGAGGTCGGCGTATTCGGCTTCGACCGCGGGAGTCAGCGGCTGTTCGGCCAGCTCGGCGATCTTCGCGCTCACCTTCGGGTCGGCGAAGCGCGCGAGGTTGCTGGTGTTGGTCGGGAAGATGCTTTCTTCGGAGAGCATCGGCTGGAAGAAGTCGTTGGGGTGCGGGTAGTCCTGGAACCAGCTCGCCCAGCCGATGTCGAGGTTCGAGGTCGACTGGTTGCCGACGAGCGAGAAGTAGTTGTCGGAGTTGACCACCTGCAGCTTGGCTTCGAAGCCGATGTCCTTCAGCACCTCGGCCAGGTAGCTGCCGGCTTCTTCCTGGGAGCGTTCGTCGTCGGTCCAGACGGTGATCTGGGTATCGGCCGGGTCGGCCTCGGCGATCATCTTCTTCGCCTTGATGAGGTCGTACGGGTAGAGCTCGAAGTGCTCGTACCCCGGCATCCCCGGCGGCAGGATCTGCTGGGTGGAGACGACCTGGCCGGCGTAGATCCGTTCCAGCGCTTCCGGGTCGACGGCGTAATTGACCGCGCGGCGGACCCGGAGGTCGTCGAACGGCGGCTGGGTCGTGTTCATCCAGAAGAAGTAGGTGCTCTCGGTCGGCTCGGTCCGGAACTGGGTCCCTTCGTAGCTGTCCTTGACTTCGGCGTAGCGGTCGGCCGGGGGCGGGTTCTCCATCCAGTCGTAGCTGCCGGCTTCGACGTCGTCCACCTGGGAGGAGGCGTTGCGGATCACCGTCACCTCGATCCGGTCGACCGCGCCGCCAGGCAGCTGCGGCATCGCCTTCGCGTTGGCCTTCGCCCAGTAGGGATTGCGGACATACGACCAGCCGCGGCCCGGCTTCGATGAGACGATCTCGTAGGGCCCGGTGGCCGGCGGCGGGTCGCCGGTGAGGTCTTCGTCCGGCGTCCCGGCCGGCAGCGGCGCGGTGAACGGCAGCGCCAGCTCCTGCAGGAAGGTGCCGCGCGGGCGGGTCAGCCTGATCGTGATCTCGCCGCTGCGGTCGTCGGTGACGATGCCGCTGATGCCGCCCTTCTTCGTCTTCGCGAACTCGGTCGCGCCGACGATGTCGGTGAAGAACGGCGAGCCGCTCGAGTTGAGGACGAAGACCCGTTCGACCGCCCGCTTGAAGTCCGAGGCGACGACCGGCCTGCCGTTCGAGTAGCGCAGACCGTCGCGGAGGCGGAACCGGTAGGTGAGCCCGTCCTCGCTGATCTGCGGCAGCGCCCGCGCGAGGCCGGGGATCACCTCGCTCCCGGCCTTGCCGTCCGCGTGCCGGTAGGTCAGCAGCGGAATGTAGGTGTCGTAGATCGCCGTCCACCCTTCCTCCGAGTGCGAGAGCGCAGGGTCCAGGTAGTCCGGGAAGGAGGAGAAGGTCGCCCGCAGCACCCCGCCATCCCCCGAATCGCCCGCTCCAGAGCCGCAGCCGGCGAGACAGAGGGCAGCCACCACGGCGGCGATCAGGCGAAGTCTCATGCGCAGCCCCTATCGGCAGCTACGCGGAAAACCTGAGGCCGGGGCCGGAGATGGGCGTTACTGGGCTCGAACCAGTGACCTCCAGCTTGTCGAGCTGGCGCTCTCCCAACTGAGCTAAACGCCCGGGATCCCGGAATCTAGCAATGGGCAGGGGAAAGACGGGTAGCGGCTAAAGGAATGCTTGCAACCGTCGATGCAAGAGGTGCAACCTTCAGACCTTTGCGGTGTTTGGGGGACAGGAACTTCAAAGCTTGAGGACCGACGAGCCAGCGACTTAGCACTCTCTGGTGGCACGTCCTTCGGAGACAAAGGGCCCCTTCTGGGGCCCTTTTCCGTTCCCGGGCTAGACATGGTCGTTCGGGAGGTGCCAGTGGCGGGGCGCGATCAGCTGGTCGCTCTCGCTCGGCCCCCAGGAGCCGGGCTCGTAGGGGATCGCCCGGGGCGGGCTCTCGAGCACGGGCTGGGAGACCTCCCAGAGGCGCTCGATCGCCTCGGAGCTGGTGAAGAGGGTGCGGTCGCCGAGCATGACGTCGTGGATCAGGCGCTCGTAGGGGTCGAGCGCCTCCTCCGGGCCGCCGAAGGTGTCGGCGTAGCTGAAGCGCATGTGGGCCTCGCCGAGCTGGATCCGCGGGCCCGGCACCTTGGCCAGGAAGGAGGCGGAGATGCTGCCCGGGTCGCCGAGCTCGAAGGTGAGGTGGTCGTGGCCGAAGGACTCGGCGATCTGGTCGCAGTCGAGCGGGAACATCCGCCGCGGCGGCCGCTTGAAGGCGACCGTCAGCAGGTGGCGGCTCTCCTCCAGCCGCTTGCCCGAGCGCAGGTAGAACGGCACTCCCTCCCAGCGCCAGTTGTCAACGGCTGCCCTGACGGCGACGAAGGTCTCGGTGTCCGAGCCCTCGGTGACGCCGTCCTCCCCGCGGTAGCCCTCGTACTGGCCGCGGACGACGTCCTCCGGCCGCAGCGCCGGCATCGCTTCGAAGACCTTCTCGCGCTCGATCCCGAGCGGTTTCGGCTCCAGCGAGACGGGCGGCTCCATCGCGACGAAGCCGAGGACCTGGAAGAGGTGGGTGACGACCATGTCGCGGAAGGCGCCCGTTTCCTCGTAGAAGGAGCCGCGCATCTCGATCGAGAGCGTCTCCGGGACGTCGATCTGGACGTGGTCGATGTGGTTGCGGTTCCAGACCGGCTCGAACATGCCGTTGGCGAAGCGCAGCGCCAGCAGGTTCTGGACCGCCTCCCGCCCCAGGTAGTGGTCGATGCGGAAGATGCAGTGCTCGGCGAAGACGGAGTGCAGGCGCCGGTTCAGCTCCCGGGCGCTGTTCAGGTCGGTGCCGAACGGCTTCTCGGTGATGACCTTGGCGCCGGGCCCGAGGCCCATCTCACGCAGCCCGTCGACGGTCCCGGCGGCCGCCTGCGGCGGCAGCGAGAGGTAGAAGAGCAGCTCCGGCTCTCCCCCGAGCTCTTTGCGGGCAGACTCGATCTGCCCCTGGAGATCGTCGAGCCCCTCCCCCACGCCGGCGAAGCGCAGGGACTCGGCGAACCGCTCCCAGGTCTCGGGATCCTCCGGCTTGCGTCCGGAGCCGAAGATCGAGTCCCGCGCCAGCTCCCTGAACTCCTCATCGCCGAGCGACTTGCGGGCGGCGCCGACGATCCGGAACCGCTCCGGCATCAGCCCAACCTGCGCGAGGTGGAACATCCCCGGCAGCAGCTTGCGCTTGGCGAGGTCGCCGGTCGCGCCGAAGAGGACGATCACCTGGTCACCCGGCACCTGCTCCGCTGCTCGCCGCTCGCTCATCGCCGCAGCCTATGCTGCCACTCGATGGGCGCCGGCACGACCAGGAACGGAGTCGCCTACGACTCGACCGAGCTGGACCGGATCGACCGCCGCTTCTGGCGGGAGATCTGGGAATCGGTTCCGGCCGAGATTGCCGAGGAGCGCGGCATCGAGTCGCGCCGGTTCGGGGCGATCCAGGTCACGGTGGTCCGCGATCTCGGCCGGGTGAGGATGATGAACCTCGTCCTCGGCACCGCCGAGGGCGAGCAGCGCGACCTCGAGGCGGCGGTTGCCTGGGCCGAGGAGCGGTCTACCCCTTACGTCTCGCTCACCCCCGGCCTGCCCGGCAGCGCCGCGGCCGAGGCATGGCTGCGGGAGAACGGCTTCGAGCCCTCTTACGCCTGGATGAAGTTCGTCCGCGATCCGCACCCGCCGCGCTTCCCCGAGCCCGATGGGATCGAGGTGGTGGAGCTGGGCTCCCCCGACGAGGCGCCGTTCGGGACGATCGCCGCGCACGGCTTCGGGATGCCCGCCTGGGGCGCCGAGTTCTTCGCACACCTTCCCGGCCGCCCGGGCTGGCGCTGCTACGTCGCCCGGATCGACGGCGAAGCCCAGGCCTGCGGGGCGATGCTGATCGCGGAGGGGATCGCCGAGCTGGGAATCGGCGCAACCCTGGAGGAGGCCCGCGGCCGCGGCTGCCAGACCGCCCTCCTGCGCCGGCGGATGAGCGACGCCGCCGCGGCCGGCTGCCGGACCCTCCTCGTCGAGACGGGGGAGCGGGTTCCGGACCGGCCGGCGGCGAGCTATCGCAACATCCTCAAGGCGGGCTTCGAAGAGGCCTACCTGCGGCCGAACTGGCAGCGGCCGAGCTAGGCCGCCGCCCCCTGCCGGGTTTCGCCCTCTCGCGGTTCGAAGCCGGCGCGGTCGACCTTGCGGTGGTAGCGCTCCCCCACCTTGCCGCCGGAGATCGCCGCCAGCAGCGTCGCCACGAGGACGAGGACGAGCGCGATGGCCGCCCCGCCCGCCAGCGAGCCTTCGTCGATCGGGATCCGCGGCAGGTTCAGCTGCGAGAAGAGGTTGTATTCGGAGCCGGCGATGGCGCCGAGGATCGCCAGCGCCACGGTCGCCAGCAGCCCGAACAACCAGACGCCGAGGCCCTGGCGCCCGCCGTCGAAGCGGGACATCCGCCCGGCGACGTAGCCGCCCGCGTAATAGCTGATCGCGAGGACGACGATGAGGAGGATGCCGCCGACGATGCTGATCGTCTCGGCGTTCGATTCCGCTTCCCCTTCGCTCAGTTGGGTCAGGCCGATCGCCGCGCCGGCGGCGCTCAGAAGCGCCGTCAGCAGGACCGCGATCCCGACCGCGACCAGCCAGCCGAAGAAAGCGGCGCCGAGGTTGAAGCCTCCGTATTCGTCGCGCTGGCGCTCGCGAATGACGGACGGCCCGGCCGCGCCTTCGCGCCTGCCGACCGGGCGATCCTCGCGCACCGCGCTGCGATCACGCACCTCGTCCCTCTCGCGGATCTCGTCGCGGTCGCGCACGCCATCGCCGTCGCGGTCCGAGAGCGTCCGCTCCCCGGTCCTGTCAGCCATCTCTTCCTCCTGGTTCCCTGGTCTTGCGGATTGGCACTGCGACTGGTGGCAGGCCTTAAGTACCCGCAAAGGAGGGGTCTAACCGGTTTTGAGCCCGGGCAGCCGGGTGTTCGTAGGCGGGAACGACCATCCATGGCGGGGGCCGACGACGGCCCGAATCACACCTGAGGGCTGGGCACCCGCTCCGACAGCAGCTCGAGGTCCCGGACCAGCGTTCCCCCATCGATGCGGGGGGGTGCGGCCTGCCCGCCGACCAACACATCGAGATCCGGATGCGCCCGCCTCAGCTCTGCGGCCACGGCTTCGAGTCGAGGTGCCAGCGTCTCCATCGTCGCCGTCATCGCGACCAGGTCCGGCGAGAGCGACTCCACCGCCTGCAGGAGGGCTCCGGTGGGGACGTCGGCCCCGAGGTAGATCGCGTCGTAGCCGGCGTCTTCGAGCAGGTCGGCGGCCATCCGCAGGCCGAGCGCATGCTTCTCGCCTTCCACGGCCGCGAGCAGGGCCCGCCCCCGCCGCGGCACCGCGGCTGGGTCCGGCGGCGGCCGCAGCGCCGCCAGGATCCGGTTCGTCAGGGCCGTCGCCATGTGCTCGTCGGCGACGGTGATCGCCCCGCGCTCCCAAAGCTCGCCGATCCGGTGCATCGCCGGGGCGATCACCCGCTGGTAGAGCTCGGGCGTGGTCATCCCCTGCCCCAGCGCCTCGGTGGCGATGCGGTAGGCGCCGGATGCGTCCGCCGCCCGCAGCGCTTCCAGGTAGAGGCGGGCGAGCCGCGCGTCGCCGCGGTACCTCCCGCCCTTCGCTGACTTGTCAGCCCCTGCCGACTTCTCAGTCACCTTGTGAAGGCTACGCCCGTCCCTAGGTCGTCTCAAGCCCCGCCGAGGCGGCTTGCCCGGGGCGAACCAGCTTGCGCTCGTAGAGGGCGGTGTCGGCGATGCGGTAGAGGTCGTCGAAGCTCGCTCCCTCCCCGGGGGCGGAGGCGACGCCAACGCAGTGGGGCGCCCGCTCCGCCAGTGCCCGGGCGACGCGATCGAGCACCGGCTTCGCCGCCTCGAGGTTGGTGTCGGGAAGCAGCACCCCGAACTCGTCGCCGCCGAGGCGGGCGACGGAGTCGCCGGCGCGGATCGAGCCCGCAAGCCGCTCCCCCACCCAGCAGAGCAGCTCGTCGCCGGCCTGGTGGCCGTTCTCGTCGTTGTAGGCCTTGAGATGGTCGAGGTCGATCACCGCCAGCGTCACCGGCCGGCCGTACCGCGCAAGTGCGGTGAAGGCCCGCTCGGAGGCGGTCGCGAAGCCGCGCCGGTTGAGCAGCTGCGTCAGCGGGTCGATGTTCGAGCTACGGGCCAGCTCTTGGCGCCAGGCGTCGTGGTTCTTCGCCTGCCACAGCGCCATCGCGGCAGTTCCCGCGAGCACCGCGGTGTAGACGAGGACGTAGCCGCCGCTGACGTCACCGGTCACCGCGAGGGCGAGGAAGGCGACGAGGGCGGCGAGCCAGATGAGGACGACGTGACGGACCGGGAAGGAGAGCGAGGCGAAGATGAGCGGCAGGAAGAGGGCGATCCGAAGCGGGCTCTCGGAACCGCCGTCCACCATCGCCAGCGCCCAGATCATCACCACGGTGAGGAGCGCCCAGCAGAGGAAGGCGCGCTCGCGCCAGGGCGAGGCGACGATCCGCCGCCAGGGGACGGCGAACAGCGCCAGCAGCCCGGATGCGGCGACCACGACGAGCATGATCCCCAGCCCGAGCCGGTGGTCGGCCTCTGCGAAGAACGCCACGTAGGCAAACCCCGCCAGGGCCATCAAGATCGTCACCCAGCTCCCAGCCGCCGCCGTCCGCAGCCAGTACTGGGTTTCGAAATCGTCGTGACTAGTCCCCGAGCGCATTTTGCTCGGGGAACTACCCGGCGGTCCCGCTCTTATTCCACATGCGGCCTATGGATCCAGATCAGGAAGTTTGACCCAGCCTCTTCCGGGGGATGAAGCTGCGCAGCCCTATTCCTGACCCTAAGGAGAACAATGAGCATCGTCACGATCCTGATCATCATCATCCTCATCCTGCTGGCGATCTACCTTTTCCGGCGCGTCTTCTAATCCGGCGCGCGCACAGCGCGGCGACGAGTGTCTCCCCATCTCCCTGCGAGGTGCCTAGCGAAGAGTCACTTGGTCTGGCGGCAAAGCAACGGAGTCGCGATGCACAAAGAGACCATGGCGAACGCGCACGGAGGTGGTCAAGGCGCCACTCTGAATCAGCGCGGAACGCGCTCCATCCGGGGTCACGCCGACCATGGTGCGCCTGTGGGTGATTTGGTTAAGAGAAGTGTTCATGATCCCACGGCGAAGCGCTTCGCTAACGCTGGTGCAAGCGAAGGCGATGGCCGGCGACTTGGGGGTGGTCGACACTATGCAGAGTTTTTTAGCGCCGGGCACCAACCAGTAAGCGTCCGTCGCTTGTACTGGGACACGCTGGGCCCGGTCCCATGCCATGCCGGGTATTCGCCTGCTCAGGGCCCGCCCGACAAGCGGGGGCATCCCATCAGGGAAACCACGCAGCAACGCGAAGTTCTCAGGCAGGGTGCGTGCTATGCGGACATCGGGGGACGATCGCTGAGTGCCGTTTGAGGGTCGAGGGGCGGGGCCTGGCGCTCGTTCGCTGCCCGACTGCTCGGCGCCGCCGCATGCCGTCAAGCTCGCCGCCAGCAACAAGGCGAGCAGCAGGCCGAGTGGCCATCTCTCGCAAAGAGAGCGACGACTCGGCCTGCGGTGCCGCACTATCGACCGCCCAACCTATTCGTAGGTGAAGCTGGAGGTGAGGGTGAAGGCCGACGCCGTTCCGATCACCCACGGGGAGTGCACGCCACCAGGCACCTGGACGCCGGCAACGTCATGGACCGGCACACAGTTTCCCTGGGTTAGATCCGCGCCAACGCACACGCCGGTGCTTTCTCCTTTGGCCGTGGCGCCCAGCATGTAGCGGCTGGCGCCCCAGCACTTGTTCGCATTGTTCACCTGCTGGCCTCCGCAGAACTGACTTGCCGATGCGGACGATGACACGAGAGCCATCGTGGCGATCAACACCGCGAGTGAAGCCAAGAGCAAACTGCCTCTCTTCATCGTGGACTGCATAGGTCTCCTCCTTTGCACTAGATACGGCGGTGAGCGTCGAGCACTGTGCTGCGCGGAGCATTGACCGCCGATCAGAGATTTGATTAATAAGTGCGAGGTAAACAGAAAACCCAGGCATACCCATCAAGATCGAACAACTGTTGAGCTAGAGGCGCCTACCAGAATCGAACTGGTGTAAACGGCTTTGCAGGCCGCTGCGTAGCCACTCCGCCAAGGCGCCGGGAGCGGATGAAAGCCTAGCGCCGCTCAGGCGGATTCGTTCGGCGCTACTGCTCGTAGTCCTCGACGGTGCCGCCGTCGCGCATGCTGGCCTCGTCGGGATCGTCGCCGGCGCGGCGGAGGGCGCGGCGCTGGCGCAGGTAATCCCAGGCCTTGTCGAGCTGGACTTTCAGCTCTTCGAGGCGGGCGTGCTCGTCGTCGCCCAGGCCCTCGCCCTCGTGGCGGTGGAGAAGCTGCTCCTCTTCCTGGACCAGCTTGTCGATGCGGTCAAGTACCTGTTGATCGTCCATGGCGGCTCCCTACCCGGTCTCGGGGGATTCGACTACGCGGAAGGCGATGCCGGCATTCTGCACTCGGCCGAGGAGGGCGTCGCCCATCGCCTCGGCGGTCGTGAGCTGGCCGGCCTTGGCGGGAAGGTCGTCGAAGGCGAGGCAGAGACCGGCCTCGGCTAGCATCTTCGAGGTCTCGCTGTAGCCGGGGTCGCCTCCCTTGACCTCGGTGACGACGTGCCTGCCCCCGCCCTCGCCGACGAAGACGATCTTGAACCAGCTCTTCTCGCGTTTCTCCGGACTCGGCCCCTCGCCCGGCGCTTTCATCTTCAGCAGCAGCTTCCGCGTCGGGGGCAGCTGCGCCAGCGTGAACCCGGTGCCGAACCCGGCGGCGAGCGCGCCGACCGTGGTCAGGTGCTTGGCGACCATGTGGTGGCCGTAGGTGAAGTCGGGGCCGTAGCGGTCCAGGGCGGCGGCGGAGCGGCGGACGATCGCGCCGTCGACCGTCGGCAGCGGCACCGCCCAGCCGCCGAGCTGCTCCTCGCGGCGGATCCGCGCCGGGGCCGAGTGGACCTCGCGGCCGCTCGGGCGCGGCTCGGACGCGCGCCGCTGCTTCGCCGCGCTCACCGTCTGCCGGGCGCGGCCGAAGCCGTTGATCGCCGAGTGGAAGGTGCCGCCGGAGAAGCTGGCGTTGCTGCGCACGTAGCCGTTGACGGTCAGCGGCACGCCCTCCGGCAGTTGCTTAACGGTGAAGTAGGCGCCGAGGTCGTGCGGAATCGAGTCGAAGCCGCAGCAGTGGACGAGGCGAGCGCCGCTGCGCTTCGCCTCCGCGTGGTACTTGACCCACATGCGGTCGACGAACTCGGGCTCCCCGGTGAGGTCGCAGTAGTCGGTTCCGGCCGCCGCGCAGGCCGCCACCAGCGGCTCGCCGTGCAGCGCATAGGGACCGACGGTGGTGATCACGACCCGGGTCGACTCGGCGACGCGGCGCAGGGCCTCGCGATCGGCCGCGTCGGCCTCGATCAGATCGGGGGACGGGGCTTGGGGCGAAGCGGCCGCCAGCCGCTCCTTCACCGCCTCCAGCTTGGCGCGGTTGCGACCGACCAGCGCCCAGTGCATCTCCGCGGGGGCGTGAGCGGCGAGATAATCGGCGGTAAGTCCTCCCGTGAAGCCGGTTGCCCCGAAGAGAACCAGGTCGTGGGGGCGCGAAGGCTCCATCTGCGCCATTCTCTCAGGCTCGCGATCCTGCTGCAGCACGTGCAACGGGCGCCGCAGACGACCAGTCAACGACCACGACGCCCGCTGCACGTGCAAGACATAAACGGAGCTCGTTTACAAATGTCAGGCCAAAGTCAAGTAAGTGAAGATGACTAGCGGCGTCAGTTTCCCCGCAAGTTCCGCGAAAACTCAGTTCCGGGAGTTCGTCGAGTTCTGCGAAGCGCGGACCGGCCGCGCCTTCGCGACGCCCCAGGAACTGCATGCCTTCTCGGTCGAGCACTTTCGCCAGCTCTGGCGCCTGTTCCTGGAATGGGCGGAACCGGCCCGCGGCGGCGACCCGGAGCCCGTTTGCGAGGGCGACGACCCTGAGACCGCGACCTTCTTCCCGAACCTGGAGTTGAGCTACGCCGAGAACCTGCTCGAGCCGCGCGGGCCCGATGACGACGAGCGGGTCGCCCTGGTCGCCCGCCACGGCGACGGGGGCCGCGAGCAGCTGACCCGTCGCGAGCTGCGCGAACGGGTGCGGCACCTCGCCGCGCACCTGCGCGAGCTGGGGATCGGCAGCGGCGACCGCGTGGTCGCGATCGCCGCCAACGACTCGGAGGCGGTGATCGCGGCCCTCGCGACCGCCACCCTCGGCGCCACCTTCTCCAGCGCCGCGCCGGAGATGGGAGCGCCGGCGATCCTCAGCCGCTTCGGGCAGCTCTCGCCGAAGCTGCTCTTCGCGACCACCCGCGGCGGTGCGCTCGCCGACGTCGTCGCCTCGCTCCCCTCGCTCGAGAACGCGATCGCGCTCGACGACGGTCCCACCCCGGAGACCGGCGACGTACCGCTGCGCCGGCTCTCCGACCTCCTCGCCTCCCCCCCGCCGGCGCCGCTGCCCGAGGGCTGGGAGCGCTTCCCCTTCAACCACCCGCTCTTCATCCTCTTCACCTCCGGCACCACCGGCCCGCCCAAGTGCATCGTCCACGGCGCGGGCGGGACCCTCCTCGAGCACCTGAAGGAGCACCGCCTGCACGGCGACCTCCGCCCCGAGGACACCCTCTTCTTCCAGACCAGCGCCGCCTGGATGATGTGGAACTGGCAGCTCTCGGCGCTGGCCTGCGGCGCCCGGGTCGTCGTCTACGACGGCCCGCTCGCCGGCCCGGAGACGCTGTGGAGGATCGTCGCCGCGGAGGAGGCGACGGTCTTCGGCACCAGCCCGCCCTACCTGCAGCTCTGCCAGGACAGCGGCTACTCGCCGCGACGCCAGGACCCGCCGCGGGCGCTGCGCTCGGTCCTCTCCACCGGCTCGGTCCTGCGCGACTGGCAGTTCGACTGGGTCGCCGCGGAGGTCGGCCCGGTGGCGCTGCAGTCGATCTCCGGCGGGACCGACATCATCGGCTGCTTCGTCCTCGGCCACCCGGAGCTGCCGGTGCGCCGCGGGATGCTGCAGAGCCGCAGCCTCGGCCTCGACGTGCAGGCGCTGGCGACCGAGTCGACCCCCAGCGACTCGGCGCTCGGCGAGCTGGTCTGCCGCAACCCCTTCCCCTCGCGACCGCTGGGACTCCTCGGCGACGAGGACGGCAGCCGCTTCCACGCGGCCTACTTCGCGGCGAACGAGGGGGTGTGGACGCACGGCGACCTGATCGAGTTCGACGAAGACGGACAGGCACGGATCCACGGCCGCTCCGACGGCGTCCTCAACATCCAGGGCGTCCGCATCGGCCCGAGCGAGATCTACCAGGCGCTGAACGGGGTGCCCGAGGTGCGGGAGGCGATGGCGGTGGAACAGCGGCGCGAGGAGGGTGCCCGGCTCGTCCTCCTCGTCGTCCTCGACGGAGGTGCCCGCCCCGACACCGAGCTGACGCTGCGGATCCGCCGCACGATCGGCGCCCAGACGACCGCCCTGCACGTGCCCGAGCTGGTGGTCGCGGTCGCGGAGCTGCCGGTGACCCACAGCGGCAAGCGCTCCGAGCGGGCCGGGCGCGACGCGGTCGAGGGACGCGCGGCGGGCAACCGCAAGGCGCTGGCGAACCCGGACTCGCTGGAGCAGATCCGGCGGGCGGTGGCCGCGGTCGAAGCAGAGCTGGCTGCGCGCGAGGCCGATTCGCTTGCCGGCGGCGCCAGCACCACCGAGAAGGTGCGGGCGATCTGGGAAGCGGTCCTCGGCGTCCAGGGGCTCGGCGACGGCGACGACTTCTTCGCTCTCGGCGGCACCTCGCTGCAGGCGGTGCGGGTCTTCACGACGATCCGCGAGCGGCTCGGGGTCGAGCTGCCGCTCTCGGTCCTGATCGAGGCGCCGACGGTCGCCGAGCTGGCCGCCGTGGTCGACGATCCAGGCAAGCACTTCGACCCGCTGGTGCTGATGCGCTCCGGGGAGGATGGCTCGCCGCTCTTCCTCGTCCACTCGATCTGGGGGGACGTGCTGGGGATGCGGCAGATGGTGGTGGCGCTGAAGAGCGACGTCCCCGTCTACGGGCTGCGCGCGCGCGGGCTGCAGGGGGAAGAGCCGCAGGGCAGCGTCGAGGAGATGGCGGCGAGCTACGTCGAGGTGATCCAGGAGCTGCAGCCGCGGGGCCCTTACCGCGTCGCCGGCCACTCCTTCGGAGGTCTCCTCGCCTTCGAGATCGCCCGGCTGTTGAGCGAGCAAGGCGAGGAGATCGAGTGGCTGGGAATGATCGACGCCGAGCTCAACACCGCGGCCCACTCGCCCTCGCGGCGGTGGGGCCATCGCCTCGCCCTCCCCTTCCACTTCGCCCGCGCCGCTCTGCGCCAACCGCGCGCCGCACTGCAGGCTGCCTTCGGCCTGGCCCCCAAGCTTCTGCGCCGCGGTTTCTCGCGGCTCCAGCGCGACACCGCCCTCGCCGAATCGGAGGCGACCTGGATGGAAGGCGCCTCGGCTGCCCATCAGCGGCTCGCCACCCACTTCCTCGGGCTCGCCGCCGCCTACCGCCCCCACCCCTACCGCGGCTCGATGACCTACTTCCTCCCCACCGTACGCCGCTTCCACCTCTTCGCCGACCCGCTTCCCGTCTGGCGGCGGGTCACCGCCGGGAAGGTCGAGCTCGAGCACGTCCCCGGCCCGCACGTGGGGATGGTCTCCGGCGACTCAGCTTCCGTGGTCGCCGAGATCGTCGACCGCCACCTGGGGGCGCCGGGGCGTGGCGGAGATACAGCGCTGGCTGCCGACTAAGGGGCCGAGGTGGCCGCCGGGGCGCCGCGCTCGACTGGGTGCCCGCCGTCTCGCCACACCCCCACGCCCTTGCCGACGTGGGTGACCTCGAAACCGGCGCGCTGGAGGATCGAGGCGGCGAGGCCGCTGCGCTTGCCGCCGCGGCAGATGGTCGCGATCTGGCGGTCGCGGGGCAGCTCGTCGAGCCGGCCGGCGAGATCGCCGTAGGGAATGTGGAGGGAGCCGGGGATGTGCTCGCCGGCGTACTCGGTGGCGTTGCGGACGTCGAGGACGACGGGGCCGCCATCACCGTCGACGCGGCGGGCCAGCTCCTCGGGGTCAATCAGCTCGATCCGGTGGACCGGCCGCTCCTCCGTGCGCCAGGCGGTCATCCCGCCCTCGAGGTAGCCGCGGACCGCGAGGCCGACCGAGGCCAGCAACTGCGCCGCGTGCCGCTCGTCGCCGTCGGACGCGGCGACGACGATGATGTCGCTGCCCTCGGGCACGACGCGCGAGACCTTGGTCGCGAAGCCGGTGTCGTAGGAGGAGGCGCTGAGGGCGCCCTCGATGTGGGCCTCGTCGAACTGGTCGTTCGTGCGCCCGTCGATGACCACGGCACCGTCCTCGACCAGCTCCTCGACCTCGTAGGGGCTGAGCGGCGCCGGCGTCCCGAAGTCCTCGACCAGGGGGCCGCGATTGAGGCCGACGATGCGCTCGACGTTGGGCGGTTTGTCGCCGAGCGAGCCGACCTGCCTTTCGACGAACTCGGTCTCGTCCGTGATCTGCAGGGCACGGTTGTGGCGGCGCTCGAAGCCGATCGTCGAGGAGCACTTGAGGTCGAGGCCGGAGCCGCCGCAGAGCGAGCCGCCGAGGTGACCGGGCCAGACCTCGACCTCGTCAGGGAGCGTCAGCAGTCGCCCGTGCAGGGAGCGGAACATGTCGGCCGCGCCCTCCCGCGGCTCGACCGCGAGGTCGGGACGGGCGACGTCGCCGATGAAGAGGGAGTCGCCGGTGAGGAGAGCCCAGGGGGCGCCGCCGCGCCCCTTGTCGCCGAGCAGGAAGCAGGTGTGCTCGGGCCGGTGGCCCGGCGCGTGGATCGCTTCCACCACGAGGTCCCCCGACTCCAGCTTCCAGCCGTCGCCGAACGGCTCGTGCGGGTACTCCGCCTCCGCCAGCTCGTGCACGTGCACCGTCGCCCCGGTGCTGCGGCAGAGCCGCGCGTGCCCGGAGACGTGATCGGCGTGGTTGTGGGTCTCGAGCACGTGGCCGATCCGCACCCCGTGCAGCCCCGCCAGCCGCCGATATGGATCGATGTCCCACTGCGGATCGACCACGACCGCCGTCCCCGATTCGCGATCGGCGACGAAGTAGGAGGCGCAGCCAAGGTCCTCGTGGATGATCTGGCGGAAAAGCATCTTCTCCCTCGCTGCGCAGGCTAGCGCGCCGACCCCGCCGCCACAGCTAGAATGCCTACCGTGCGGCTGTAGCTCAGCTGGCTAGAGCGTCTGCTTGCCATGCAGAAGGTCGAGGGTTCGAATCCCTTCAGCCGCTTCGCTTCGAATCCCCTGCGCCTCGGCAGGTTGGCCTTCCCGGGGGCACGACCGCCCGGGTCGACTCAAGTCCCGGGCGCGACGTGGACCTCGACATGGCCGTTCGGCGTGTTTGCGGTCTTGATGAAGACCAGGTCGGGCAGACCCCAGGTCTGAAATTCACCCATCAGCCAGGTGCCGTCGGTCTCGTTGCCGAAGGTCGTCGGCACCTCGAGGATCCGCTTCTGGTAGTTGGAGGCGCCGGAGGCCACGTGGACCTCCACGCGGTTGCTGGGCGTGTTCGCGGTCTTGATGAAGACCAGGTCGGGGATCCCGTCGTGGTCGAAGTCCGCCATCAGCCAGGTGCCGTCGGTCTCGTTGCCGAAGGTCGTCGGCACCTCGAGGATCCGCTTCTGGTAGTTGGAAGCGCCC
>Ga0307314_10000028_pt1 | contig 39719 bp, 39 predicted proteins | sample ER_DNA_204_FD_194493 | JGI IMG/M metagenome (GOLD analysis project Ga0307314, IMG submission 194493) | Bulk soil microbial communities from the East River watershed near Crested Butte, Colorado, United States - ER_DNA_204 | ecosystem: Environmental > Terrestrial > Soil > Floodplain | place...
GGCGGACGATGCCGATGTCGTGGGCGACGAAGAGGTAGGCGAGGCCGAACTCGTCCTGGAGGTCGTCGAGGATGTTGACGATCTGCGCCTGGATCGAGACGTCGAGGGCGGAGACCGGCTCGTCGCAGATCACCAGCTTCGGTTTCAGCGACAGCGCCCGCGCGATCCCGATCCGCTGCCGCTGGCCGCCGGAGAACTCGTGCGGGAAGCGGTTGTAGTGCTCGGAGGAGAGGCCGACCCGCTCGAGCAGCTCCTGGACCTGGCGCCGCAGCTCCGAGCCCGAGGCGACGCCCTGCCGCTTCAGCGGGTCGCCGACTATCTGGCCGACGCGTTTGCGCGGGTTCAGCGAGGCGTAGGGGTCCTGGAAGATCATCTGCATCTGCCGCCGCAGCTGCCGCATCTGGCGGCGGCCGAGGCCGGCGATCTCCCGGCCCTCGAACCTGACCGAGCCCGAGGTCGGCTCGATCAGCTGCAGGACGGCGCGGCAGACCGTCGACTTGCCGCTCCCCGACTCGCCGACCAGCCCCAGCGTTTCCCCTCGCCGGACCTCGAAGCTGACGCCGTCGACCGCCCGCACCTGGTCGACCTCGCGGTCGACCAGGATCCCGCGCTTGATCGGGAAGTGCTTGACGAGGTCGGTGACCTCGAGCAGGGGGGCGCCGGTCTCTTTCGCGGCCTCGCTCACGCCTGCCCCACCGAGCGCGGCGCTTCCAGCCCGATCTGGCCTTCGACCATCCGCTTCTCGCGCTTCTCCTCCGGAGTCAGCCAGCAGCGGTCGCGGTGGTCGGAGGAAACGACCAGCCGCGCCTCCAGGCCGGGGTACTCAGGGCATTTGGAGAACTCGTGCGGGCAGCGCGGCCGGAACGGGCAGCCCTCGGGCAGGTCCAGCAGCGAGGGCGGCGAGCCGGCGATCTGCGGCAGCCGGTGCGGCCGCGGCCGGTCGAGCCTGGTCAGCGAGCCGAGCAGGCCCCAGGTGTAGGGGTGCTGGGGGTCGTAGAAGATCTCGTCGAGCGTCCCCTCCTCGACCACTTTGCCGGCGTACATCACGAGCACCCGGTCCGCCACTTCGGCGACCACACCGAGGTCGTGGGTGATCAGGATCGTCGCCAGGTTGTGCTCCCGGTTCAGGTCATCGATCAGGCCGAGGATCTGCGCCTGGATCGTCACGTCGAGCGCCGTCGTCGGCTCGTCGGCGATCAGCACCTCCGGCTCGAGCGCCAGCGCCATCGCGATCATCGCCCGCTGCCGCATCCCGCCCGAGAACTCGTGCGGGTAGTCGTCGACCCGCCGCGCGGCGTCGGGTATGCCGACCGCCTCGAAGAGCTCCACCACCCGCTGCCGTCCCTGCTTCTTGGAGGTGTCGGGACGGTGGGCGCGGATCGCTTCGACGATCTGGTCGCCGAGCCGGTAGACCGGGTTGAAGGAGGTCATCGGGTCCTGGAAGATCATCGCCACCCGCTCGCCGCGCAGCTTCCGCATCTCGGCGTCGCCGGCGCTGGTCAGCTCCTCGCCGCCGAGCTTGACCGAGCCCTCGATGCGGGCGTTGTTGGCGCGGGTGAGGCCGATGATCGTCTGCGCGGTGACGCTCTTGCCCGAGCCGGACTCGCCGACGATCGCCACCACCTCGCCCGGGCGCAGGTCGAAGTTGACCCCGTCGACCGCCTGCACGACCCCGTCTTCGGTGGCGAAGCCGACGCGCAGGTCCTTGACCGAGAGCAGCGGCGCGCTCATGAGGAGGCGCTCTCTCCCAGCCGCACCCGCGGGTCGAGGTAGGCGTAGACGACGTCGACGAGCGTGTTGAGGAGGACGACGAAAAAGGCGCCGTAGAGCGCCACGCCCATGATCGGCGGCAGTTCGAATTTGGCCACCGATTCAGCCGCGTAGTTGCCGATGCCGTCGATCGAGAAGATCACTTCGGTGATGATCGCGGTGCCGGCGATGGTGGCGCCGAAGTCGAGGCCGAAGAGGGTGATGACCGGGATCAGCGAGTTGCGAAGCACGTGCCGCGTCATCACCTGCCGCTCGCTCAACCCCTTGGCGCGGGCGGTGCGGACGTAGTCCTCGTTCATCACGTCGAGCATGTTCGAGCGCAGGACGCGGCTGTAGAAGCCGATCGAGAGGACGGCGAGGGTGATCCAGGGCAGGATCAGGTGCTTCAGCCATTCGACCGGGTCGTCTTCGAACGGCACGTACTGCCCGTTGGGGAAGATTTCGAGCTTGTTGGTGAAGAAGTAGATCAGCACCGGGGCCAGCAGGAAGACCGGAATCGAGATCCCGGCGATCGAGACGCCGGTGAGGAAGCGGTCGAGCCAGCCGCCGGCGCGAACCGCCGACAGGTAGCCGAGCAGGAGGCCGAAGAAGAGCCAGATGATCGCCGCCCCGATCGTCAGCGAGAAGGTCGCGGGGATCCCTTCGATGATCCGGTCGGAGACCGGAAGCCGCGGCTTGTAGGAGGTCAGATCGCCGGTGAAGACCTTCTTCATCATCGTCCCGTACTGCACCGGCAGGGATTCGTCGAACCCCCATTCTTCTTCGATGCTCTTGACCAGGAGCGGGGTCGCGTTCTTGCCGGCGAGGGTCTGCGCCGGGTTCTGCTTCGGCACGACCATGAAGACGAAGAAGACGATCACCGAGACGGCGAAGAGGACCGTGACCATCCCGACCAGGCGCCTGGCGATGAAGCGGGCCATCAGATCGTCGCCCCACCACCGGCCCCGGCCTGGGCCTCGAACTGCAGCGCCGCGTCCATCCGCGCCTTCCCGCGCGGGTCGAGTGCGTCGCGCAGGGCGTCGCCGACGATGTTCAGCGACAGCACCGTCAGCATGATCATCGTCCCCGGCAGGATCGCCAGCAGCGGCTGGATCCGCAGCAGCTCGACGCCGACGGTGATCATCGTCCCCCAGGAGGAGTTCGGCGGCTGCACCCCGGCGCCGAGGAAGGAAAGGCCCGCCTCGAAGAGCATGCTGTTGGCGATCATCAGGGTGAAGAAGACGATCACCGTCGAGGCGAGGTTGGGCAGGATCTCGGTGAACATCACCCGGCCAGGGCTCGCGCCCTGCGCGATCGCCGCTTCGACGAACTCTTTCTCACTGAAGGACAGGACTTCGCCACGGATCGGCCGGGCGATGTAGGGGACGGTGAAGATGCTGATGATCATGATCGGGATCCAGAGCGAGCCGCCGGAGACTTCGATGAAGCCCAGGTCGAGCCCACCGACGGCGAGCGCGATGCCGACCGCCAAGCCGATCAGGAAGACCGGCAGCGACCAGATCACGTCCAGGCTGCGCGCGATCAGGCTGTCGACCCAGCCGCGGAAGTAGCCCGCGAGGAGACCGAGGACGATCGCGAGGATCGTCGCCAGCAGGGCGGCCGTGATCCCGACCAGGAGGGAGGTGCGGCCGCCGTACATCAGCCGCACCATCTCGTCGCGGCCGAGGCGGCTGTCGGCGCCGAGGAAGAACTTGCCGCCGGCGCCGAACCACTGCGGTCCGATCGGCTTCCCTTCCGGGGTGACGACGTCCTTCTGTTCACCGTCGACGGTGATCTGTTCGACCGTGTGCTCTTTGTTCGGCCCCGTGTGGGCGACGTGGTCGGCCCACAGCGGCGCCGCGAGGACGAAGACGATGATCGCCAGGAAGACGCCCAGAGAGGCGACCGCGAGGCGGTTGCGCAGGAACCGCCGCAGAGCGAGGGACCAGGGCCCTCGCTCTGCGCTCGGCTCGGTGGACACGAGCTTTCTACCCCTCGGGACCTACTTGAATTCGAAGCTGGTCAGGTAGTGGCCGAAGGTGGGGTTGAAGATGACGCTTTCGAGGTCGACTTCGTCGGAGACGAAGGTCGACAGCGTCCGCGTCCCGTAGGGAGCCCAGGGAGCTTCTTCCATGGTCTCCTTGTCGAGTTTCGCGTAGCCCTCTTCCTGTTCGGAACTCAGCTGTTCTTCGGCCAGTTCGACCAGCGGCTTGTTCAGCGCCGGGTTGTCGTACTGGGCGAAGTTGTTGTTGTTCGTCGACTGAATCGATTCCCCGGCCAGCAGCGGCTGGAAGAAGTCGTTCGGGTGCGGGTAGTCCTGGAACCAGTCCGACCAGCCGGCGTCGAGGTCCGGGGTGCTGAGGTTGCCGATCACCGTGAAGTAGTTGTCGGCGTTGATCAGTTTCAGCGTCGTGTTGAAGCCGAGTTCCTTCAGCACCTCGTTGAAGTATTCGCCCGCTTCGTTGTTCGGGCTTTCGGTGTCGGTCCAGACGGTGATGTCCTTGTCCGACGGGTTGGCTTCTTTCATCAGTTCTTCCGCTTTGTCCAGGCTGTGCGGATACAGTTCGAATTTTTCGTATCCGGGCATCCCCGGCGGCAGGATCTGCTGGGTCGCCGCGATCTGGCCGGCGTAGATCCTTTCCAGGGCCTTGGCGTCGATCGCGTAGTTGACCGCCTGGCGCACTTTGACGTCGTCGAACGGCGGCTCCTGCGTGTTCATCCAGAAGTAGTAGGTGCTGATCGTCGGCTCGGTCCGGAACTGCGTGCCTTCGTATTTTTCTTTGACTTCCTGGTAGCGCGAGGCCGGGGGCGGGTTCTGCATCCACTGGTAGGTGCCCTGTTCGATGTCGTCGACCTGCGTCTCCGGGTTGCGGATCACGGTCATCTTGGCGCTGTCGACGTTCCCTTCGGGGTATTCGGGCATCGCCTTGCCGTTGGCTTTCGCCCAGTAGGGATTGCGCTCGTACTCCCACTCTTTGCCCGGCTGCGACTTCGTGATCATGTACGGGCCGCTGGCCGGGGGCGGGTCGGCGGAGAGGTCTTCGATCGGCGTGTCCTGCGGCAGCGGCGCCACGAACATCAGGCCGAGCTCGTTGGTGAAGGTCCCTCGCGGGCCTTCCAGGTTGATGACGATTTCGCCGGTCTTGTCGTTGGCCTTGATCCCGGGGATCGGCCCCTTTTTCGTTTCGGCGAACTTTTCGGCGCCTTCGATCGTCAGGTAGAAGGGCGAGCCGCCGGAGTTGAGCTTGATCATCCGTTCGACCGCGAAGGGGAAGTCGGAGGCTTTGATCGGGGTGCCGTCGGAGTATTTGAGGCCGGGGCGGAGGAAGAGGGTGTAGGTCTTGCCGCCGTTGCTGATCTTCGGCATTTCTTTCGCCAGGCCCGGGACGACTTCGCTGCCTTCGACGCCGTTGGCGTGCTTGTAGGTCAGCAGCGGGATGTAGACGTCGGCCATCGCCGTCCATCCTTCGGCCGTGTAGGAGAGCGCCGGGTCCAGGTAGTCGGGGAAGGAGGCGTAGGTCCCGACCAGGGTGCCGCCTTTCTGGCCGCCACCGCCACCGCCGGAGGTGCTGTCGCTGCCGCCCCCGCACGAGGCGAGTCCCACCGCCGCGACCGCTGCAAGGACCAGAACCGCGATGAGTGCTCCTAGCTTCTTCAACGCATCTCCTCCGATTTCGGTTTACCGGTAGACCCGGGGACCAACTCCAGCACAACGTCTTCATGGCCGTCAAGCGACGGCTTTACAGATATTTCGTGGCTTTCCAGCCGTTTCCCCCTCAACAGCGGCCCCATGACGACAACGATGGCCATTACCCCCAGACCCGCGACAAGAAACGTCAGCCGGGGGCTGGCGAGGGCGGCGATGATCCCCCCGAGGGCAAAGCCGACGCCCGGCATCGCCGCGCCGATCGACTCCAGCACGCTCATCACCCGCGCCTGCATCGATTCCGCCGTCAGCTCCTGCACGGCGCTGATCGCGGTCACCCACTGGGCTCCGTTGCCGGCGCCGCCGACCACCGAGGCCGCGCAGGCGAGCGCCAGGGTCGGTGCGGCGGCTAGCCCGAGGTAGCCGGCGCCGACCGCGAGGGTGCTGAAGAGCAGGAGGAGCCCCAGCGAAGCCTGGCGGAGGCGGGCGAAGAGGAGGCCGCCGAGGACCATCCCGACCCCCCAGCTGGCGAGCATGACGCCGTAGCCGGTGTCGTTCGATCCCAGCGTCTCCTTGACGTAGACCACCTCGACCGGGAGGACTGCGGCGAAGAAGACGAAGGCCAGGCCCTGGGCGAGCAGCAGCCGGCGCAGGGTCGTCTGCTCGCGGATGTAGGAAAGGCCGGCGCGGACGCGTTCCCGCATCCGCCCCGGTTCGGGCTCGGCCTGCGGCATCGTGCCCGCGGTGAAGAGGATCCAGGCGACCGCGTAGAAGGACACGGCGTCCAGCAGCAGGGCCGACTGCACCCCGAATCCGGCGACGACGAGGCCGGCAAGGGCCGGCCCCACCGCCGCCCCGCCGGTGAAGAAGACGTTGAGGATCGCGTTGCCGGCCCGCAGTTCCCCGCTCGGCTCGAGCGCGGTGGCGACCACGGCCCGGGTCAGGGCGCGGCCGGCGAGGGCGAGGGCGCCGTCGACCGCGGCCAGCGCGATCACCGCCGCCAGGGAGAAGTCGTCGACGAACAGGGCGAGGGCGCCGAAGGCCGCGGCCTCGCCGCAATAGATGACGGGAAGCGCGAAGCGAGGGGGCGGCTTCTCCGCGTGCGCAACCAGGACGGGCGCGAAAAGAGCCGGCAGAAAGCGGGTTCCGAGGAAGAGCGCCGCCGTCGCCAGGGCGCTGTCGGTCTGGTCGAAGACCAGCACCGAGAGGGCGATGATCCCCATCCAGTCCCCCAGCTCGTTCAGCGCATAGGACGCAGCAAGCCGCCGGAACAGGGGCCGGCGGAGGGGGGCGGTTAGGCGAGGACTGGTCATCTGGCCAGGCGTATTACTTCATTTCTGCACAAGTTTTCCTGCAGATGCACAAGTTTCCGCAAAGCTGTGCTACAAAGTGACCAGCAATTGAGAAGTTTCCACGATGCAGCGCACAACGTTGCGGGCTTCAACGACTATGGAAGGGGCAGAAAACATGGGCTTTCGTCACTAGGAATTTCCAAGCAGGCCATTTGATCGATAGGTCTGCATCAGTCTTCTGAGGGGCGCCCTGGATGGGGGCGCCCTTCGTCGTTCCAGGGGCCGTTCCCCCTTCCGCGGGGCGCGGAGGGGACGGGATCCCGGTTTTGGGCGAATTTGGCCATCTGGCTAAAGGTCTTGCCGATCAATAACTAAGCGGTCTAACTTTGGTGCTCCCCCACACCGTGAAACCGCCTTTGAGCGGTCACGCAGGGAAAAGGAGCGCGCCCGGGAAAGAAGTAGGCCGGGTTTCGCCCGAGTTCCCCAGCCGAAGAATTCAAATCAGAGATGGCCCAAACTCGCCCCACCCGTACCGCGATCGCCGTGATGGCGGGGGCGTTGTTGCTCACCCTCGGCGTCGGCATCTGGGACGCACCCAAGAGCGACTGGGACGTCGCCTTCTTCGCCGTTCTCCTCGCTTTCTCGATCTTCAGCGACCTGACCGCCGTCTCGACTCAGTCGAAGCTGAAGATCTCCGGCAGCTTCCTGGCGCTGGTGATCGCGATGGTCTTCCTCGGCGGCACGCCGGCGGCGCTGATCGGCGTCGCCACGATCCTCACCGGCTGGCTGCGCTGGCGCGACGAGTGGCACTACCTGCTGAACAACGTGCTCACCTACGCGTTCTTCCCCCTGCTCGGGGGCATCGTCTTCCACGAAGGCGTGACCGCGCTCGGCCTGACCCCGGCCGAATCCTGGTTCTACCTCTGCGTCTTCGGCCTCTTCCAGCTCGCCCTCGCGATCAACTTCGTGATGATCGCCAGCTACGGCTGCTACGTCGAGCGCTCCTCCTTCTCGACCAAGCTGAAGGTGCTGCCGCCGGTGCTGCCCTCGGAGTTCGCGAGCGCGATGCTCGCCGTCGCGGTCGCCTACATCTACTACGAGATCGGCCTCGCCTCCATCGCCCTCTTCGGCGTCGTCCTCGTCACCTTCCAGTACCTGCTTGGCCAGCTGCTGCTCTCCCAGCAGCGCGCCGGTGAGCTGGAGCTGCGCAGCAAGCAGCTGGCCAGCTTCCAGGTCGGGATGTTGAGCGCGATGCTGCGCACGCTCGACCTGCGGGACCAGATGACCGCCCGCCACAGCGCCGCCGTCGCCCGCTACTCGCGGGCGATCGCCCAGCGCGCCGGTTACTCCCGCCGCGAGGAGGAGCTCGTCCACATCGCCGCCCTGCTGCACGACATCGGCAAGTTCATCCTCCCCGACCGCATCCTCAAGGCCAACGTTCCGCTCACCGACGAGGACTGGATGCTGATCAAGCGCCACCCCCAGCAGGGCGCCCGCGTCGTCTCCTCGCTCGACGGCTACGGCCCGGTGGCGGAGATCATCCTCGCCCACCACGAGCGGATCGACGGCAAAGGCTATCCGCGGGGCCTGGCTGGGGACGAAATCCCCGAGCTGGCGCGGATCATCTCCGTCGCCGACACCTACGACGTGATGACCGCCCGCGACTCCTACCGGACGCCGATGTCCAGCTACGACGCGATCGTCGAGCTGCGCCGCGTCGCCGGCAAACAGCTCGACGCCCGCTTCGTCGAGACCTTCATCGAGCTGCTCGAGGGCAAAGACGTCTCCTTCCAGCACGGTGAGGACGCCGACTTCGAGAAAGAGCTGGCGCTGGAGGCGCGGATCGAGGAGACCGCCAGCCCCGGCGGCGAGGCCAGCCGCTTCCAGGTCGCCGGCGTCAACTAACGTTGGCGCGCATGCGCGCTGTCACTTTCCAGGCGCCCGGCCAGGTGCGGGTGGAGGAGAAGGCCGATCCCGAGATCGCGGCCGCGGACGAGGCGCTCGTCCGGGTCGAGGCGAGCGGGATCTGCGGCTCCGACCTCCACATCTACCACGGCCGGGTGCCGGTCGAGCCGGGCTTCACGATCGGCCACGAGTTCGTCGGCACCGTCCTCGCCGCGGGCGACGACGTCGAACGGGTAGCCGTCGGCGACCGCGTCCTCGGCACCTTCCACACCGCCTGCGCCACCTGCGCCTCCTGCCTGCGCGGCGACTACCACCGCTGCCGCAACGGCCAGACCTTCGGCCACGGCGCCAACCTCGGCGACCTCCAGGGCGCCCAGGCCGAGCTGCTGGCGGTGCCGCGGGCGAACCTGACCCTGCGCCGGGTGCCGGAGGGGATGTCGGCCGACGTCGCCCTCTTCGCCGGCGACGTGATGGGGACCGGCTACCACGCGGTCGCCCACGCGGAGATGAAGGCCGGCGACACGGTCGCCGTGCTCGGCCTCGGGCCGGTCGGCCTCTGCGCCGTCCAGGCGGCGGTGGCCGGCGGCGCGGTCCAGGTCTTCGCCGTCGACACGGTCGAGGAACGGCTGGCGATGGCCGAGCGCTTCGGGGCGACCCCGTTGCACCTGACCGACGCCGATCCGAAGAAGGCGGTGCGGGCGGCGACCGAAGGGCTGGGAGTGGACGTCGTCGTCGACGCCGTCGGCGACCCGGGCCCGCTGGCCCTTGCCGTCAGCCTCGCCCGCGACGCCGGCACGGTCAGCGGGATCGGCGCCTACGCCGGCAAGGGCGAGGTCCCGCTCGGGCTCGCCTGGCTGAAGGGCCTGCAGCTGCGGCTGGGCCTGGCCAACGTGATCGCACACGTCGATCGGGTGCTCGCGCTGATGGAGGCGGGCCGCCTCGACCCCTCCCCGCTCGTCACCCACCACATGTCGCTGGACCAGGCCGCGGAGGCTTACGAGATCTACGACCAGCGCGAAGCTTTGAAGATTGTTTTGACGCCGTAGGGGCGGGAGAGGGGATGCCCTCCCCGGGCACATCTCGCTATGGCTCGATGTTGAGTGCCCTGGGAGGGCCTCCCCTCTCCCGCTGTGTCAGTTGACTGGTACAGATGGGGGATGTACTGTGCGATCCAGTGGCACAGCTCGAGGCGAACCCTTTCGCGATCGACCCCGGCGACGAGCTGCCGGTCGGGCTGCAGCTCGGCTGGCGCCTGCGGGCGTTGATCCGCACCGGTGAGCTGGCTGCCGGCGAGCGGCTGCCCAGCTTTCGCCAGCTCGCGGAGTGGGCGGGAGTGAACGTCGGCACCGTGCGCTCCGTCTACGACGGGCTCGAGGCCGGCGGCCTCGTCGTCACCCGCCACGGGCAGGGCACCTTCGTCGCCGACGGGGTCGAGGCGGCCCCGCAGCTGGAAGAGATCGCCGCCGAGGCGCTGCGGCGGGCGCACGAGGCGGGGCTCGGGCCGCGCGACCTGGCGATCGTCGCGATGACCTGCGCCAGCCTGCCCGAGGAGAGTGAAACGCTCGAGGTGCGGCAGGAGCTGCGGCGGCAGATCGCCCGGTTGGAGGCGGAGCTGGCGAGCTACACCGGCCACCTCAAGGAGGATCTGGCGACGGCGCCGAAGCGGGCGGTCGCCCATGTCGCCGGGGTCGAGGAGCTGGAGGAGACGCGGGACACGCTGATCGCGCAGCTGGCGGCGGCGCAGCGGCAGAGCGAGCAGGAGGTGCGGCGGCGGGCGAGCAGCCGCGGCCCCCTGGGCAGGACGATGAGCCGGTGGCGGGCGAAGCGATGAGCCGCGGGCTGCTCCCCGTCAAGAACGTCTTCGAGGAGGTGGGGGTGATGATGATCCTCACCGTCAAGACGGTGATCTCGGCGGTGAGGCCGCCCTATCCCTACGGCGAGGAGCTGGTCTGGCAGCTCCTCTTCGTCTTGAAACTGTCCTGGTTCCCGCTTCTCGTCTCCACCTTCGCCCTCAACCTCGGCGCGCCGGGGCTGCAGGCCGCGGGGATCCTCTCCCTATTCGGCGCCCTCGACCGGCTCGGCGGCTTCTTCGTGGTCATCGCGATCCGCTGGATCGCCCCGCTGGTCACCGCGGTCGTGGTCTCGGGCGTGGCCGGGACCGCGATCACCGCCGATCTGGGAGCCCGCAAGATCCGCGAGGAGCTCGACGCCCTCCAGGTGCTGGGGGTCGACCCGGTCAAGAACCTGGTCGTGCCTCGCTTCCTGGCGCTGATGGTCATCACCGGGCTGCTCGACATCTTCGCGATCGTGATGGGCCTCAGCGCCGGCATCGCCGCCGAGCTCCTCTACCACCAGCCGCTCGGAGGCTTCTTCGCGACGCTCTTCACCAACGCCACGATCACCGACCTCTGGTCCTCGGTGATGATGTGCACCCTGTTCGGCGCCATCGTCGCGATCGTCTGCTCCTACAAAGGAATGTCGGCTTCGGGCGGGGCGGCCGGGGTCGGCCGCGCCGTCAATCAGGCGGTCGTGATCTCCCTCGTCGCGGTCTTCTTCTTCCAGTTCGTCGTCAGCTCGATCCTCTTCGCCACCCACCCGGAACTGCAGGCGATCCGGTGATCGGCTGGCTCGAGGTCCCGCGTGGCTGGCTCGACTCGTTCGGCGACATCGGCCGCTTCGGGCTCCGCGTCGCCGGCCTCGTCTACTCGGGCCGGGTCTTCAGGTTCTTCGGGGAGGGATTGCGGCAGGCGGGCATCCTGATCTTCGGCTCGGCCCTGATCATCTGGGCCTTCTGCTTCATCCTCGGCCTTCAGTGCGGCCTCCAGGGCGCCTACTTCATCCGCTCGATCGGCGCCCCCTCGCAGGCCGGCGTCTTCTCGGCCTACTGCGACCTGCGCGAGGGGCTGCCCTACGCCTTCGGCTACATCCTCGCGGCCAAGGTCGGGACGGGGATCGTCGCCGAGATCGGCGCGATGCGGATCTCCGACGAGGTCGACGCGCTCGAGGTGATGGGGATCCAGCCGATGACCTTCCTCTGCGCGACCCGGCTGCTGGGGGCCTGGATCGCGCTTCCCTTCCTCTACCTGGTCGGGATCGTGGTCATCTACGTCGCCAGCTACATCTCGGTGGTTCAGCAAGTAGGCGACGTCTCCTCCGGTGGCTACCTGCTGATCTTCTGGATGTACCAGAGCCCGCCGGACCTGATCTTCAGCGTGATCAAGGGAATGGTGATGGCGACGGTGATCGTGCTGGTCGGCTGCTACTACGGCTACACCGCCTCCGGCGGCCCCGTCGGCGTCGGCACCGCGACCGCCAAGTCGATGGTCTTCAACATCGTCGCCGTCCACATCATCGGCATGCTCGGCACCGTCGTCTTCTGGGGCGCCAACCCGAGAGCCCCTATCGGCGGCTGACTTAGCCGCCTTTGGCGAGGATCGCCGCGATAACCCCGAGCACCGAAGCGACAATTGCGAAGCTCCCTCGATTGAACGTCACGTTGAGGGCGCCCATCTGGTGCCTGAGTAGGCCAATCTCGCTCTCGACGTTCTCGAGGCGCCTATTCGTCGCCGCTGAGATCTCAGTGATCCGCCGATTGACGTCTACGAATTTGCCGTCGACCTCGTCGAAACGCCGATTGACCTCTACGAATTTGCCGTCGACCTCGTCGAAACGCCGATTGACCTCTACGAATTTGCCGTCGACCTCGTCGAAACGCCGATTGACCTCTACGAACCGTTCGTCGATTCGGGCGAAGCGCTCCTTCTGGGCATCTTCGGGCGGGGCCATCATCTGCATGGATAGCAACCTAGCGAAGAAAATGCAACATATTGTCTGAGAAAGTAAATTCTCTGGAAAATCTTCAGCGGTGCCGGTGGCGGCGAAAGGTCTCCTCGACCCAGCGGTAGCCGCGGCGGTCGCTGAGGCTCTGGCGGAAGCGGTCGAAGGCCGGCGGGCGGGGGAGGTTCGGGTCGAGCGGCCCCTCAGCGGGCATCACCACCGGGTAGAAGAGCGAGGCTGCGGTGATGTCGGCGACGGAGAGGCTGTCTCCGGCGAGGAACTCGCCCCCGCCGCGCTCCAGCTCCGCCTCGAGCTTGTCGAAGGCGGCGACGATCCCCTCGCGAGCGCGCTCGGCGCTCTCGTCGCTGCTCGCCCCCCAGCGCAGGCTGGTGTAGGCGCGGGCGTAGGCGCCGACCACCGGCTTCGCCTTCCCGAGCGGGCCCGGCACCGATTCGGCGGCGACCTCGGCGAAGATCTCGGGCTCCTGGATCAGCTCGTAGAAGGGGAGCAGGCGCGCCTGCGGCCCCAGGTTCTCGTCGAACCAGTCCTCCAGCTCGATCGCCCGCGCCCGCTCCTCGGCGTCGATCGGGTAGAGCGGCGGCTCGGGGTGGATCGACTCCAGGGCGGCGATGATCGCGGTCGAGTCGCCGATCGTGCGGCCGTCGATCTGCAGCACCGGCAGGGTCGGCTGCGCCCCCCGGGTCAGGAGCAGGGCGACCGGGATGTGGCTCCCCGGCAGCGGCGAGCGGCGGACGTGGTCGATTCCCTTGTACTCGAGCGCCCAGCGGACCTTCTCGGCGTAGTGCGAGATGTCGATCTGCCAGAGGGTCGGCTTCTGCTCGGTTTGCGCGCTCATCGTGCGCCTGGCAGCATAAGCGCGTGGCACTGCTCAACGACACCGAGATCGAGGAGAAGCTGGCGGGGCTGCCCGATTGGGAGCGCAGCGGCGACGCGATCGAGAAGAGTTTCGAGTGCGGCGACTTCGTCGGCAGCGTCCGCTTCGTCGAGAGGGTGGTCGAGCCGGCGGAGGCGATGAACCACCATCCCGACCTGACGATCTCCTGGGCCACCGTGACGGTGACAATCTCCACCCACTCGGAGGGCGGCCTGACCGCGGGCGACTTCGAGCTCGCCGGCAAGATCGACGCCCTTTCCTGATCGACCGGTGGCGAAGCGGAAGAAGCAGCGGCGGCAGCGGCCGAAGACGCCGACCGTCGACTACACCGATGCCGAGGGCAACGTGCTGACCCTGCGCCAGACGTTGAGCGCCGGCACGATCGCCAAGGTGGGGGAGCCCCCGGCGGGGGCGGCCACCTCGCAGGACGATGCCTGGCACCGCCGCTACGAGGTCCTCTTCGAGCGGCTCGCGGTCCGCTGGGAGATCGCCGGCCTGCCGCTTGACGAGCAGGGGATGCTTCTCGGCCGCTACCGGATGGCCGACGCCGAGACCCAGCGCTGGGTGCGCCAGACGATCGCCCGCCACCTCGAGGACCACCTCCCCGAGCTGGCGGGTTGAGCGCGTGGCGGAGCTGCGGGTCAACGACCGGCTCTCGCTGCCGCTGGGGGAGATCGAGCTGCGTACGAGCCGCTCCTCCGGCCCTGGCGGGCAGCACGCCAACGTCACCGCCTCCCGGGTCGAAGCGGTCTTCGACGTCGCGGCATCGGCGACCCTCGCCGACTCCCAGCGGGCGCGCCTGCTGGAGCGCCTCGGCCCCGTGGTCACCGCCGTCGCCCAGGACGCGCGGAGCCAGTCGCGCAACCGCGACCTGGCGCTGGAGCGGCTGGCGGTGAAGCTCGCCGCGGGGCTGCGCGTGCGGCGCAAGCGCCGAGCGACCAAGCCGACCCGGGCCTCCCGGCAGCGCCGGCTCGAGCAGAAGCGGCGGACCGGAGAGAAAAAGCGCAGGCGCCAGTCGCCGCCGTTAGAGTAAGACGCGATGCTCGGCGACGTCAAAGCGACCAGCGGCTTCGCGGTCGAAGACATGGACGCGGCGCGCGCCTTCTACGAGGGGACGCTGGGACTGCGGGTCGAGGTGCTCGACGAGGAGTTCGGGGTGGCGGTGCTGCACCTGGCGAACGGATACGACGTCTTCATGTACCGCAGCGCCGAGATGACCCCGCCCAGCTACACGATCCTCAACTTCGAGGTCGACGACGTCGACGCCGCCGTCGCGGCGCTCGGCGAGCGCGGGGTCGCCATCGAGCGCTACCCAGAGTTCGACCACGACGAGAAGGGCATCGTCCGCGGGCCCGGGCCGCACATCGCCTGGTTCACCGACCCGTCGGGGAACACGCTCTCGGTCCTGCAGCAGCCGTAACCCGGGTCTAGGCCAGCTCCCGCGCGACCGCGTCGCGCCGGTAGTCGAAGATCTGCCGCAGGTCCCGCCGCACCAGGACCCGCTCGGCCAGGTCGCCGAGCGGCCCGAACGGGATCGCGTAGCGGACCCGGTCGCGGATGATCGTCGCCCCCGGCCCGTCCTCCTCGAACTCGTGCGTGTGCTCCCACAGCGAGTACGGCCCCTTCACCTGCGCGTCGACGAACCGCCGCGGCGGCTCCCACGCCTCGATCCGCGTCCGCCACCGCACCGGCACCCGGTGCAGCCGCAGCCGGTACTCGATCAGCGTCCCGACCCCCATCTCGATCGCCCCCGGCGTCGTCACCTCGAACCCGAGCCAGGGCGGCGTGATCCGCTCCAGGTTGCGCGCGTCGCCATAGAAGTCGAAAACCTCGGCGATCGGCAGCTCGATCCGCTGGTGTCTTTCGAGGATATGCATAACCGCCATCGTGCCTATGGGCTTACCCCACGGTCTCGTGTGCAGTCGCACCGCCCTCTATCGGAGACCAGGTGTTCACGAGCAGCAGATCATCGTGGGGTTGGACTACGTACTCGAACTCAACCGTGAGCCTGCCTACGGTGGCGTCGCTGCGAGCGTTCAGGCGACCCAGTTTCGCCGATCGATCCAAGCCCCACCTTCTGCGGACCACGCGTGCCTCCGCAACCTGTGGGGCCGACCGTGGGTAGACGAGCTCCACCTCCATCTTGCCTCCGTGCGCAATCCGGTTGACGTCGAATACCCAACTGTCTTCCTGCACGTGGGCCACGGACGGCCACTGATACTCGAAGCTGCAGTCCGCCTCCTCGCCTCTGGCCAGACCCGGTGCCGGGAGAGGGATCGAGATTGATGGGGCAAGCCGATCCTTTCGATCGACTGGTACCCGGAACTTCTCCTGATCTCCGTCTGCTCGCACGTAGACGACCAGATCGCGCTCAGATGCGGGGACTTCGCCGAGGAGTACCAGATCAATCGCCCCGAGGCGCGCACGTCGCCTGTTCCTTACGCGCAACGTCCATCGAAACCGAACATCCCTCCGGGTGCCATTGCCGTCGAGGATTAGGGCCTCGCAGCGCTTCTTCCGAATCTCGAACGACCGATCGGTTCGAAGCCGATTGCCCCGAAGGTTGGCAACCGTCGCAGGCAGGTTGACCTTTTGTCCCCGGGCCACATAGGCCGCAATTGCAGCAAGGCAGGCCAAGAGGACGAGAGCTGCAACGAGCCACCATCCACGGATCGACACTTCGACCACGTGAACCTGGACGAGCCCAAAAGCGCCCAGAACCGCTAAGAGAGCGGCGACGTACCGCCAAGACCACATGCCGAGCTCCTCCCCGAATACCTGGCCGACCGGCATGGGAGGTTATTACTCAGGCACCTGAGGAGATGGGCACGGCTGGTTTCGAACCAGCGACCTCTCGCGTGTGAAGCGAGCGCTCTCCCACTGAGCTACGCGCCCGGGACGGGGATTGTACGACCGGGGGCTGGTGGGTGTCCGGACTCCTCCTCGGTCGGGGCGTCCTTGCGCAAGGCCATGGCGACGAAGGGGTAGATCAGAGTCGAGAGCATCGCCGCCCCGACCAGGCCGGCTGCGGTCGAGGTTTTCATGTGCCCCTCGTCGATCGCGATCGTGGTGATCGCGACGACGAGGGGCAGCTCGGTCGCGCAGTAGAAGGCGAGGGCGGCGCGTTCGCGCGTCGCCAGCACGCCGCGGTAGAGGAGCATCGCCGGCGCCCCTCGCACGACCAGGAAGAGGACGAAGAACATCACCAGCTTCGCAATCGCTTCGGCCGAGCCGAGGGCTGCGAGGTTGAACTCGATGCCGCTGGTGACGAAGAAGAAGGGGACGAAGAAGCCGAAGCCGACCGCGGTCAGCTTCGACTCGAAGACCTGCAGCTCGTGGCCCTTCAGCGCCAGGCGGGTGATCATTCCGGCGACGAAGCCGCCGATCAGGATGTCGAGGCCGAGCTTCCCCGCCAGGAGGACGAGGCCGAAGATCAGCACCACCGTCACCCGCACGGCGAGCTGGCTGCTCGCCTCGAAGGTGCGTTCGAACGCCGGCCAGCCGCGCCAGGCGTAGCGGACCGAGGCCACGGCGAGGGCGATCGCGAGGGCGACGAAGGCGAGCAGGATCGCCGCCTCGTGCAGCGGGTGGCCGGTGGATAGGACCAGGGTCACCAGCAGGATCGGGCCGAACTCGCCCGCCCCGCCGGCGGCCAGCAGGTAGGTGCCGAAACGGGTCTTCAGCTCGCCGTTGTCGCGGAGGATCGGGATCAGCGTTCCGATCGCCGTCGTCGCCATCGCCGAGCCGGTGAAGAGGAAGGAGACGACGATCCCAGCCGCGGCGAGGGCGCCGCCGATCCCGTAGGCAAGCCCGACCGAGAGCAGCCAGCCGAGACCCCCCAGCTTCATCGGCTTGCCCTTGATCCGCTCGAAGTCGATCTCGTAGCCGGCGAAGAAGAAGAGCATTCCCAGCCCGAGGTTGGCGAAGAAGTTGACGAAGTCGTCGGAGTGGGCGAGGTGGAGGATTTCGGGGCCGATGACGATGCCGAGCACGAGCTCGAGCACCACCACCGGCGGCGCCAGGCGCTTGGGGACGGCGGCAACGAAGACCGCGGAGAGGGCCGCGACGACCACGATCGCGAAGAACGAGTCGGTGTCGACCGTGATCACGGCGCTGATCCTATGGCGGGCGCCCGCTAGGATCCGGGGCGGACCGTGCTAGGCGGGGTGTCAGCGGTGCCTTGTGACCCGAAATCCGCTTAGCGGGGCCGACTACCGTTCCGAGGGACTGGCCGTCGGGGTCAGTGCGTCGCGGCGGCGTTGACGGCCGGGTCCTGCGCGACGTGGGCACGCGAATCAGGTCAGGTCCGGAAGGAAGCAGCCTTAAGCGGATGCCGCGGGTGCCGCAGGCGAGCCCGGCCTGAGCCATAAGCGACGGACACGCCCGGTGACCTCGTTTCGAAGGACGGGTGCACGGTCCATATGCATTTCCCCTACGCGGGGGTCGTCAATCGATCAGGCGCTTGCGCATCTGGTGGATCGCGACGCGCCAGGTGATCGTCGCGAAGGCGACGAGGAAGGCGAAGCGCAGCAGGTCCTCCCACTCGAACCCGAAGGCGCCGCCGCGGACCAGTTCGACCAGCTGGTGCAGGGGGTTGACCTGCGCCACGACCTGGAAGCCCTCGGGCAGCCCTTCGATCGGGAAGAAGGTGCCGGCGACGAGGAAGAGCGGCGTCACGAACAGCGCCGTGACGTAGTTGAACTGGTCGATCTTGGCGACCGTCGCCGCCATCGCCACCCCGAAGCCGGCGAAGCCTAGGGCGGTGACGAAGGCGAAGAGCGGGGTCAGCAGCATCCCCGGCTCGGGGTCCAGACCCCAGAAGAAGGTGACGACGAGCGGCACGCAGCCGTAGACGGCCGAGCGGGTCGCGATCCAGAGCATCTCGGCGCTGACCAGCTCCTCGACGTCGACCGGCGCCGCGAGGATCGCTTCGTAGGTGTTCTGGAAGCGGTGCTTGACGAAGGTGCCGAACATCGCCGGCAGGGCGCTGGAGAAGATCACCGCCGTCGCCACCATCCCGGTGCCGACGAACTGGATGTAGGGGATGCCGTTGACTTCGTCGACCAGGGTGGCGCTGAGGCCGAGCCCGAAGGCGAGCAGGTAGACCAGCGGTTCGAGCACGCTGGAGAACGTGGTCCCCTTCCAGTAGGTCTGGAAGTTGGCGACCTCGCGGCTCATCACCCCGGCGATCGCGGCCGGTTCCAGCCGGCGCATCGTCCGGCGTGGCTGGGTCTGGCTCGATGCCTCCATCACTCCGCCTCCTCGCCGGTCAGCAGCACGAAGACGTCCTCTAGCGTCGCCGCCCGGATCACGGCGTCCTCGGGCACGGCGCCGTCCTCCGCCCGCTCGGAGCCGACGATCGCGATCGCCGGGCCCGCCGGTCGCACCCTCAGCCCCGCCTCCTCGGCGCTCGCGCGCAGCTCGCTCAGGCGCTGCGGGGGCGCGTAGACCTCGGCGGTCTGCCGGCCGGCGTGCTCGGAGATCAGGTCTGCCGGCCGGCCGCGGCTGATGATCCTGCCCCGGTGCATGACCGCGACCTCGTCGGCCAGCCGCTCGGCCTCCTCGATGTAGTGGGTCGACATCAGGATCGTCGTTCCGCGCGATTTGAGGTCGCCGATCAGGGTCCAGAGCTCGGTCCGGATCTGCGGGTCGAGGCCGACCGTCGGCTCGTCGAGGAGGACGAGGCGCGGTTCGTGGACGAGGCCGCGGGCGAGCAGCAGGCGCCGGCGCATCCCACCGGAGAGCTTGTCGACCGCGTCGCGCCGGCGGTCCCGAAGGCGGGCGAGGTCGAGGCAGCGGTCGACGGCGGCACCGACGTCCTTGACCCGGTACAGCCGCGCGTAGACGGCGAGGTTGTCTTCGACCGTGACGTCGACGTCGAGGTTGTCGAGCTGGGGGACGACGCCCATCTCGGCCCGGGCGGGCTTCGACTGGCCCGGCAACTCGTAGCCAAGCACTCGCAGCGTCCCGGAATCAGCGACCGCCTGCCCGGTTAGCAGCCGCATCGTCGTCGACTTGCCGGCGCCGTTCGGGCCGAGCAGGCCGAGGCATATGCCCTCCGGCACCTCGAGGTCGAGCCCGTTCACCGCGGTGATCGGGCCGAAGCTCTTGATTACGCCGCGGAGCTCGATGGCAGCCATCGGTTTGATGGTTTCACGAGCGGACCTTTTTCGACGCGCTGCCCGAGCCCGGTCGCCGCAAGTCGCAGCTCAAGTCCGATCGCGGCGACGCCGATGGGGTGGCATGCGAAACCTCTCCCGCCTCATCGTCCTCGGACTCCTCTCCCTGCTCGTGTTCTCGATCGGTGCCGTGGCCGTCTCCTCGGCCCGCGACCGACAGCCCGCACCGGCCCGCGACGGCCGCTACGGGGCCCTGCGGGGAGACGAGCTGATCGGCTTCAAGGTGAAAGACCGGGTGGTCGAAGACCTCTTCTTCAATATGCGGATGGAATGCCACAACACCGATACCGGCGAAGACTACGAACGCTATTTCGATGCCACCCAGATCAGCGGGGGCAGGGCCAGCTTCGATGGCCACTGGCGCCGGAACTACGAAACCGAGAGCAACGGGCGCCAGGGCAGCGGACGGATCGAAGTCGACTTCCACCGCAACGGCAAAGTCTTCGCCAGCGTCTCCGTGGTCGTCCCAGGCGGGGGCGAATCGTTCGAGACCTGCTACGGCTTTTTTGCGACGAAAGTCAAACGGGGGCCGCCGAGCCGGAGCTGACCGACGCGGCCAGCCGCTGCGCACCTCGCCGCCGCCGAGCCTATCCCGCGCTGCTGGCAGACTGCCGCCGATGCTGGACGAGCGCTGGATCCGGTCGCTGCACGTGGAGTCGATGCGCCGCGCCGACCTGCACCGTGAGCGCGAGCCGCACGTCCTCTTCCAGGCCTCGACGATCGGGGCGCTGCTCGACGGCGGCTTCGTGGGGGACCTGACCTTCGCCGAGCTGGCCGAGCACGGCGACCTCGGCCTCGGGACGCTCGACCACCTCGACGGCGAGATGGTCGCGCTCGACGGCGAGTTCTTCCGCGCCGACGTCGACGGGCGGCTGAACCGGATCGACGCGGGGGAGAGGACGCCGTTCGCCGTCGTCACCCGCTTCGAGCCGACTGTCGAGGTCCGGCTCCCGGACGAGGAGCTCGGCCACGAGGAGCTGCTCGAGCGCCTCGACGGGCTCGTCCCCGCCGGCGCCTCCTCCTGCGCGATCCGCTTCGACGGCCGCTTCGACCTCGTCCGCGCCCGCTCGGTGCCGCGGCAGGAGCCGCCCTACCGGCCGCTGACCGAGGTCGTCGCCGACCAGCACGTCTTCGAGCTCACCGAGATCGAGGGGACGATGGTCGGCTTCCGTTTCCCCACCTTCGTCGAGGGGATCGAGGTGGCCGGGTACCACCTCCACTTCGCCAGCGCCGACCGCAGCCGCGGCGGCCACGTCCTCGGTTCCCGCTCGCGCCGGCTGCGGGCGCGGATCGACCCCTCGAACGACCTCCACGTCGAGCTGCCGCCGCGGGTCGAGCTGGCCGACCCCGACCTCGCCGCCGCGACCCACGCCGCGGTCGAGGCGGTCGAGCGCGGTTAGCCGCTCAGGGGTCGCAGGCGGCCCAGGGCCGGGCGAAGAGGTCGTAGTCCTTGCTGATGACGCTGAACCGCAGGCGCTCGGCCTGGTCGCAGATCGCCGCCAGCGGTTCCTCGTATTCGGCGACCAAGACCCGCTTGCCGGCGGCGACGAAGGGGCTGAACTTGGCGCACTCGTCGTAGGCGAAGCACTCCTCGACCACGGCGAAGTCGAAGCTGCCGAGCAGCTGCCCGACCTGCTCGGGATCGTTCTTCAGCGCCACCGCCATTCCCCGTCGGCGCACCTCGCGGGCGACCCAGCGGTTGAACCGCAGCTGGTCATCGGGGGTGAGCGGGAAGCCGGTCTTGTTTTCGTAGCCGGCGACGTTGTCGGGCTCGACCGCGTCGAAGCCCTTGCGGCGGCAGAGGTCGAAGCGCCGGCGGAGGATCGGCGCCAGCAGGTCGAGGCGGCGGACGTCGAGCCAGCGCTCGTCGGGGTAGCCCTCGTAGGCGCGGCCGAGGACCGCCTGCGGGAAGCGGCCGGCGTCGGGCCGGTAGTTCTCCCAGGAGCCGACGTCGAGGTAACAGATCACCCTGCGTCCGAGGCGGTGCAGCCTTGCGACCGTCCTGGCAGGGACTTCGAAGCCGTCGACCTCGTAGACACCCGCCTCGATCGAGGTGTCCACCTTCCCCTGCAGCTGCCACTGCCAGGCGGCGGTCGTCGGCTGCGGATGCCAGCGGGCGGCGGCACCGGAGGCGAGGAGGAGGGCGGCGGCGAGGGCAGTGAGGACGGCGGCGATCAGCCTGCGGGCGGTCATCAACAGCGACGGTAGACGACCCACGACTCGTTGCGGGCGACCTCGTCGAATCCCGGCGGGGGCGGGAAGGAGGCCTTGGTCGGATCATTGGGATCGAGGATGAAGTTGTGGATGACGAAGGAGCTGGCGGGGGCGACGAAGTAGCCACGCTTCGGCGCCTCTTCCTCGCTGGCGCTGACGATCCGGGTCGGCTTCACGTCGAGGCCGAAGGCGAGCCGGGGGACGGCGCGGTGGTTGGGGGCGGCGATCTTGCCGCAGAGCGGCTCGAAGGCGCCGGCGTCGACGAGGTCGGTCAGGTCGCCCTCGATGCGGGCCTGGTCGGTGAGGTCGGTGTCGACGCGGGAGTCGAGGTCCAACTGGTTCGGGAGCCAGAGGACGAACATCAGGGCGACCGCGGCGGCGAAGACCTGCCAGGGGCGGCGGGCGGGGTGGCCCGGCTCGAGCAGGCGCCAGCCGAGCAGTCCGACGGCGACGAAGATCGCCAGGATCGCTGCCGCCAGCATCGTGTAGCGGGCGATGATCGCCAGGCCGGCGACTCCGAGGAAGGCGAAGGCGAGGAGAGCGAGGAGAGCGGCGGCGATGCCGAGGATCGAGCGGCGGCGCAGGTAGAGGTAACCGAGCACGATCCCGCCGACGGCGCCGACCATGCCGGGCCACTGCAGGACTTCGCCGAGGGCGCGGGGGCCATAGAGGACCACGTCCACCGGGCCGGTGTGCCGGTTCAGGGTTTCGACGGTCGATTGCGTGCCGGTGAGCGAGTAGAGCGGTTCACCCGTGGTGATCGTGTCGAAGAGGATCCAGAGGAGCGGGGCGGCCAGTGCCAGGACGATCAGCGTTGGCGGGGGTGCGGAGAAGGACTCCCTTGCTCGGACAAAAGCCGGCCTAATTAGGCCGGCTTTTTGAGTATCCGTCCGCTCAAGGGAGTCCTTCTCCGCTGATTCTTCAAAGGCCAGGTACGCGATCGAAAAGAGCCAGGCCTCGGGACGAAGCAGACCGGCTAAGGCAAGTAAGAGGAGGACGGGCCAGCCTGCTCTTGGCTTCTTGGCCTCTATCAGGAGGGCTCCGAGGCAGAGGGCGATGTAGGGGAGGTCGATGTAGGCGCGGAGGCCGTTGGAGAGGAAGGGGGCGCGGGTGAGGACGATCGCGGCGGCGACGGCGCCGATCCAGCGGTCGAACCAGATCGCGCCGAGGCGGTAGACGAAGAAGCCGATCAGGGCGAGGGAGAGGTAGGCGACGATCATCGTCACCGTGATCGCGCCGTCGCCGAGCGGAGTCGAGACGAGCCCGATCAGGTCGGTCAGCGGGTGCGGGGTGGGGGGGAGTGCGGCGCCGTAGTCGGGGCTCTCGAGGTGGGCGAGTTCCCGGCCCCAGACCAGGGCGTAGATCGTGTCGTAGTTGGGGAAGCCGTAGGGGAAGACGAGCAGCAGTGCCGCCGTCACCCCGGCGACCCAGGCGGCGGGCGAAAGCCAGTTGCGGGCCCCCTTCGGCACGGCGGGGACCGTATCGGTGCGCCCGCAGGGCGCGCGTTGCCCGTGGATACACTCAACCCAGAGCCGATGAGCGAGTCGACTTCCCTCTACCGACGCCACCGCCCCGGGTCCTTCGACGAGGTCGTGGGCCAGACCCACGTCGTCCGCACCCTGCGCAACGCGGTCGAGGGGGGCAAGGTCCACCACGCCTACCTCTTCGTCGGCTCCCGCGGCACCGGCAAGACCTCGATGGCGAAGATCCTGGCTAGATCGCTGAACTGCGAGCGCGGCGGCCCGACGGTCACCCCCTGCGGCGAATGCGAGTCATGCGTGACGATCGCCGCCGGCACCTCGATCGACGTGATCGAGATGGACGCGGCTTCCAACCGCTCCGTCGACGACGTGCGCGACCTCCGCGAGCGGGTCGCCTATGCGCCCACCGGCGGCCGCTGGAAGGTTTACATCCTCGACGAGGCCCACATGCTCACGAAAGAGGCCTGGAACGCCTTCCTGAAGACGCTCGAGGAGCCGCCGCCCAACACCGTCTTCGTCCTCGCCACGACCGAGTCGCACAAGGTGATGGCGACGATCGCCGACCGCTGCCAGCGCTTCGACTTCCAGCGCCCCTCGCTGGAGCAGATCTCCGAGGTGCTGACCCGGGTCGCCGCGGCCGAGTCGATCGAGGTCGAAGAGGGGGCGGTGGCGATGATCGCCCGCTCGGCCTCCGGCAGCTTCCGCGACGCCCTCGGCACCCTCGACCAGCTCGTCGCTTTCGGCGGCAGCCAGGTCTCCCTCAAGGACGTGCTGGAGATGCTCGGCGCCGCCGACGCCGACCTGCTCTTCGAGGCGGTCGACGCGGTCGTCGCCGAAGACCCGAAGGGGGTCCTGCTCGGGGTCGAGAAGATGGCCCGATCCGGCCGCGACCCCTCCCAGTTCGCCCGCGACCTCCTCGCCCACCTGCGCCACCTCCTGATCGCCCAGACCACCGGCGAGGTCCCGACCAGCTTCGTCGTCACCGCCACCGACACCGCGCGGATGCAGGCCCAGGCCGGCGCGATCAAGCCGGCAAACCTGGTGAGGACGATCGACGAGCTCGCTGACGCGCTCACCGCTGTGCGCGAGGGAGACGACGCCCGCCTGGCTGTCGAGATCGCGTTGCTGAAGGCTGCTCGGCCGGATCTCGACCCGGATACGGCGGGTCTCCTTCGGCGGATCGAGAGGCTGGAGAACGGGAGCGCTCGGCCCCCGGGTCCTGTCACGGCAGGGGACCCCCCATCCCTTCCGGTAGCTAAAGCTTCCTCAGGGATGGTCCCCCCTACCGTGCCACCCGCGGGAGAGTCCGTCCCGCAGGACGATCCACCTCCGGCCGAAGAGGAAGAGGCTGAGATAGAGGCGCCCCTAGCTGCGACTCCTCCGGTGGGTGGCGACGATGCTGAGGACTCTCCCGGTAGGGAGAGCCCAGCATCGGAGACAGGACCCGCCGGCCACGACGCCTTGTCCCTAGAGGAGATCCAGCGCGTCTGGCCAGCCGTCCTCCAGAAGCTGCAGGAGACCGCGCCCGCCCTCGCGGGGGCTCTCGAAGGAGCACGCCCGGTCAGCTTTGACGAAGGCGCGCTCGAGGTGGGCTTCCCTCCTGGCATGAAGTTCTTGAAAAAGAACGCGGATAGCCCGGAGAAGCGCGACACCGTGGCGGCTGCGTTTGCTGCGGTGACGGGACAGGGGCTGCGGCCTGCTTATGTGTTGCTGGAGGGGGAGGCGCCGCCGGATACGCCGGCGCCGGGCAGCGAGGAGATCGACGAGGATGAGCTGCTGGAGCGGCTTAAAAGCGAGTTCGACGCGGAGGAGGTCAGTTAGGTGGCACGTGGAGGCGGTCCCGGAGGCTTCGACATCCAAGGCCTGATGAAACAGGCCCAGCAGATGCAGGCCGAGATGCTGGAGGCGCAGGAGAAACTGAAAGACGAGGTCGTCGAGGCGAGCGCCGGCGGCGGCATGGTCAAGGTGAAGATGGGCGGTGACCTGACTCTGCGGGAGATCGTCATCGATCCCGAAGCGATCGATCCCGAGGAGGCAGAGCTGCTCCAGGAGATGGTCCAGGCCGCGGTCAACGAGGGCCTGCGCGCCGCCCAGGAGCTGGCCAGCTCGAAAATGGGCGGCATCGCCGGCGGCGACATGGGCGGCCTCGGCGGGATGCTGGGCGGTTGAGCGAAGGCCCGGCACCGCTGGCGCGCCTCGTAGCCGAGCTCTCGCGGTTGCCTGGGATCGGCCAGCGGACCGCGCAGCGGCTCGCCTTCCACCTCCTGCGCGCGCCTGACGAAGAGGCCTTCGCCCTCGGCGACGCGATCCGCGAAGTCAAGGAGAAGGTCGGCCTCTGCGAGGAGTGCTTCAACCTCGCCGAGGGTCCGCTATGCCGGATCTGCGCCGACCAGAACCGCGACCGGGCGACGATCTGCGTGGTCGAGGAGCCGGCCGACGTGATCCCGATCGAGCGCACCCACGAATACCGCGGCCTCTACCACGTGCTCGGGGGAGCGCTCTCGCCGATCGACGGCGTCGACGCCGAAGACCTGAAGATCGGCGAGCTGCGCCGGCGGGTCGAGCGCGGTGGCATCGACGAGGTGGTGCTGGCCACGAACCCGACCACCACCGGCGAGGCGACCGCCCTCCACATCGCCGACATGCTGCGCGGCCAGGTGACGGTGACCCGGCTCGCCAGCGGCCTGCCGGTCGGGGCCGACCTCGAGCACGCCGACGAGGTGACGCTGGGGAAGGCGCTCGCAGGTCGAAGAAGCCTGGAATAAGCGGCCCGGACATCCGTCCTGGACGACCGTCGAGTCGCAAATAGCGACTTTTCGAGAGCCCGGCGTCCGCCGCTTACGCCAAGGTCACTTCGTGGCCGACCAGTCGCGATTCAGACGCCGCAGGGACGACGGCTCACCGGGGGGGCGCGTCGCCCTCAAGGTGTCGGAGCTGCATGCCGATCTTCTAGGCACCTTGCACGAGGAGCTTGGAACCAATGGAGAGGATTTCGCGCGAGCCGCCCAGCAGCTCGCCGGCGAGTTCGGCTCGGTGACCGCGGCTGCCGTCGAAGCTACCCGAGGCGCGGGGGGGCGGCCGGGTGACGTTCGGCGGCCAAACAGCGCGGAGGGGCCGGCGAACGTCACCACGGCGCCCACGAACGGGAGCGCAGCATCAGTTCCGGAGCAAATCGAAGAACTGCCCAGCCTCTACCAGCCTGGTCACATGAGGCGGCGCTTGGAGCAGCTGCTGGAGACGAACCGCCGCTACGGGCACCCATTCGGCCTCGCCGTCTTCGACGCCTCCGGTCCCGGCACCCGCCCCGGCGACGTCGCCGGCGGCCAGGAGACGGTGCTCTCGATCGTCGGCGCCGCCCTCCGCGACAGCATCCGCATCGTCGACGAAGCCTTCCGCCTCGAGGAGGACGCGCTCTGCGTCCTCGCCCCCAACATCGGCACCGTCGAAGGGGTGCAGATGTGCGAGCGGCTGCTGGGGGCGCTCGAGGACCTCGAGCGGGCGGGGGGCCTGCGGATCTCGATCTCGGCCGGGGTCGTCGCCTGCCCCGACCACGGCGCCGACGCGGAAGAGCTTCTGCACAAAGCGGACGCCGCGATGTGGCGCGCACGCGCGGTTGGACAGCCTGTGGGCGTCGGCGCCTTGCAAGATCGCTAACAGTTCCTGCGAAATTGCCGATAACCGGTGTAAACCCGGGATTCCGGTGGGAGAATCTTCATCCACCGTCGAATAGACGCGCAGTCCACCCGTTCCACCTCTTCATCTAAATGCCAGGAATCCGCACCAACGCCGCCGCCGAAGTCCTCGGCGTGAGCCCCAACACCCTGCGTAGCTGGGAGCGCCGCTACGGCTACCCGACGCCGAAGCGGACCGAGGGTAACCACCGCAACTACGAGCTGGTGGAGCTGCAGGCGCTGCGCGACGCCCTGGCCGAGACCGGCAACATCTCCTCGGCGATCGAGCTGGCGCGCCAGCGTCAGGCCGCGCCGGCCAACGACGGCAGCCTCTTCGCCGCCTTCGAGAGCTTCGACGAGTCCGCCGCCGACCGCGCGGTGGAGGAGAGCCTCGCCCTGCGCTCGCTCGAGCGCACGGTCGAGGAGATGCTGCTGCCGGCGATCGACAAGCTCGCCGCCGACCCCGAGCGTGAGGCCGAGCTCGAGTTCGCCTCCCGCTGGGCGACCGGCTGGCTGCACGGCGCCCGCCGCCTCGCCTCCGCCGCCTCCCGCCCGGCCGGGATCCTGCTGCTCGACTCCAGCCACGGTCAGGACGCCGAGGAGGTCCACACCCAGGCCCTCGACCTCGCCCTCCGCCGCGCCGGCTTCCGCGTCCTCGTCCTCTCCAACGAGCTCGGCGACGACCGTCTCGGCCGCGCCCTCGGCGCCCTCGACCCCACCGCGATCGTCCTCTGCGGTCCCGGCGCCGACACCCAGGGCGCCGTCAAGCTCGTCCGCAAGATCCGCGAGCTCGGCTTCGTCGCCCCCCTCTACGGCTTCCGCGCCGACGGCCTGATCGGCGCCGCCGTCCCCTCCGCCGGCCACCGGCCGAGCGAGGTCACGGGGATGCTGAACTCAGATCTGCGCCGCCGCGCCGCTCAAGCTTTCGCTTAGATCGCTGGGGAGGGTGCCGGTGGGGGTCGCTGGGAGCACCTCCGCCGCGTGAGGAGTTGCCGGCTGGCGCCTTGATGGCTTATGGCGCGGCTCCATGCTGAGTACCCAGCGACCCCACCGGCACTCTCTGCACGCCGGGACCGCAAAAACGCATCCTGGAGAGGGGTTTTTGCGGTCTCGCGTTAGCTAGCGATTCAAAGGTTGAGCAGCTCTCCAAAAGCTGTCGACTCTGAGCCGTCCTGGAGATGCGTGTCGGGAGAGCGGGCGGGGCACCCCTGATCGGTACTCAGCATGGAGCCGCGCCACAAGCTCCTGAGGCGCCAGCAAAATCCGACTCACGCGGCGGAGGTGCTCCGAGCAGGGGTGCCCCGCCCGCTCTCACTGATCCCGAAGCGGTCATGTAGACGGCGCAGTGGTCGCGGCGCCCACCAGTTCCACTTGCCGAGCAGCTCCATCAGCGCCGGCACGAGGAGGGCGCGGATGATGCTGGCGTCGATCAGGACCGCCAGCGCGGTGCCGACGCCGTTCTCCTTGATGAAGATGATCTTCGAGGTTGCAAAGGCGCCCATCGCGACGGCGAAGAGCAGCGCCGCGGCGGTGACGATGCGGCCGGTCCGCTCCAGCCCGATCGCCACCGACTCCGAGTCCGAGGCGCCGTTGTCCCGCGCCTCCTTGATCCGCGAGAGGAGGAAGACCGCGTAGTCGGTGGAGAGGCCGAAGGCGACGGCGAAGAGCAGGATCGGCATCGTCTGCTCGATCGCCCCCGGGCTCGTGTAGTCGAGGAATCCCTCCAGCCGGCCGTCCTGGAAGATCAGCACCAGCAGCCCGAAGACGGCGCTGAGGTTGAGGAAGTTCATCAGCAGGGACTTGATCGGCAGCACCACCGAGCCGGTCATCAGGAAGAGGATCACCAGCGTCGCCAGGATCACGATCGCCAGGGCGATCGGCATGTGCCGCTCGAGGCTCGACTGGAAGTCGACGAAGTCGGCGCTGGCGCCGCTGACCCTGACCGTGGTCCCCGCCGGGGTTGGGAGGTCGCGGATCGCCTTTACGGTCGCCTGGCTCGCGTCGGAGACGAACGGGTTGGCGGAGACGACCTGGACGGCGGTGACGCCATCGGCCAGGCGTTGCGGGGGCGCCACTTCGGCGACGCCGTCGACCCGACGCACCTCCGCCGCGACCGCAGCTGCCGCCTTCGGGCCGCCGCCTTCGATGTCGAGCCAGATCGGCGTGTCGTGGTAGGGCGGGAACTGCTGGCTGACGGTGTCGTAGGCCTGGCGTGCGCTCGCCGACTCCGGCAGCACGGTCGGGTCGACGGTGTTGAACTTGATCCCGAAGAACGGCAGCCCGAGGACGATCAGGAAGAGGGCGCTGAGGGTCGCGACCGGGATCGGCCGGCGCATCACGAAGCGGGAGAGCCGGTACCAGAAGCCCTCCTCCGCCGGCCGCGCGTCGGCCTCGGCCCGCCGCTGCAGGAACTTCGGGGCCCCGGCGTTGACCCGGGTCCCCAGCAGGGTCAGCACGGCCGGGAGCACGGTCAACGAGATCGACGCCGCGAACAGCGCCACCAGGGAGCCGCCGAGGCCCATCGAGTAGAGGAAGCGCTGCGGGAAGACGAGCAGCGAGGCCAGGGCCGCCGCCACCGTCAGCGAGGAGAAGAAGACGGTGCGCCCGGCGGTCGCAAGCACCCGCCGCATCGCCTCCAGCCCCGGGCCACTCCTGGCGATCTCCTCGCGGTAGCGGGAGACGATGAAGAGGCTGTAGTCGATCGCCAGCCCGAGCCCGAGCGCCGTCGTCAGGTTGAGGGCGAAGATCGAGATCGAGCCGAATTCGCTGGCGATCCGCAGGATCAGGAAGGTGCCAACGATCGCCAGGCCGCCGATCATCAGCGGCAGGACCGAGGCGACGAGGCTGCGGAAGAAGAGCAGCGAGAGCAGGAAGAGCAGCGGGAAGGCGAGCATCTCGGCCTTTTTCAGGTCTTCCTCGACCTGGCTGTTGACCTGCTCCTGGGCGACCGCGAAGCCGCCGACGACGACCCCCGGCTCTTCGTCGAGCCGGTCGGCGATGTCGGCGCCGACTTCCTGCAGCTCCTTGTCTTCGGTCGCGTTCAGCGCCACCGCGAAGTAGGTGGCATCGCCGTCGCGGGAGACGAAGGCGGGGGAGTGGGTGCCGTAGTAGCCGGTGACCGAGGCGACGTCGGGGCGTTCGCGGACCTCGCGTTCGAGCGCGACGACGCGCCGCCTGGTCGAAGCCTTCGCCACGGGAGCGTCTTCGACCACGGCGATCACCGCCGGCACCCGCAGCCCGGCGTCCTCCAGCCGTTCCTGCGCCTGCACCGTCTCGGTAGAGGGGTCGTCGGCACCGTAGGGGTCGAGCCGATCGGCCACCGAGCCGCCGACCGCTCCCGCCACCAGGAAGAAGACGATCGCCAGCAGGCCCACCCGCTTGGCCCTGCCGTTCGCAAGACGCGCCAGAGAGTCGAACATCACCTGCTCCTTTTTTCGAGAGCGGCATCGAGGAGTTGCGCCTCCATCCGCTCGCACCATTCGGCAAACCACTCCGTGAACTCGAGCCCGCCCCGCAGAACGATCATCGGGAACGGGTCCTCGATCTCACCTTTCATCCGCTCGATCGACCGCAGCCGCTCGCTCATCGCGAGCCGCTGCGCCTTCATCGAACGCAAGATCTCCAGGGCCTCCTCAAGCGGCAGCGCGTCGGCGAAGAACAGCTTCAGCAGCCCTTCGTCGCGCATCTCGAAGGTGTGCGGCGGCTGCCGCAGCCAGGCCCTCAGCTCCTCCTCGCCGTCGGCGGTGATCTCATACACCGTCCGCTTCCGCCCTCCGGTGGGGAGGTTCTCGCCGGCGATCAGGCCGGCTTCGGAGAGCCGTTTCAGCTCGGGGTAGATCTGCCCGTAGCTGGCTGCCCAGAAGAACCGGGTCGAGTTGTCGACCAGCGCTTTGATCTCGTAGCCCGAGCGCGGTTCGCCGCGGACGAACCCGAGGATCACGTAGGCAGTCGCGTTAAGTTGCTCCATCTATCGCCAATATATATCGACTCGATATATCGGCAAGTGTGGTCTTCATCACTTATGGTCAGCGGTCCGCGTTCGAACAGCAACCAGCGAGGAAGGGGTCCCCAGATGTCGCTTGACCAGAGCAAGGTCGGCCGGGTCGTGGCTGAACAGATGGAGGCGATCGAGAACGACTACGGCGACGACTGCGAAATCGGCGATGTCTGCACGATCGTTGAGGTGGTCGGGCCGCACGGGTCGCACGTCCGGGTGCGGAGCAGCGACATGCGCCCGCACAGCGGCCTGGGGCTGATCCGGATGGCCGAACAGGCGATGCTCGGCAACCTCGGGGGCGCGGCCGAGTAGGTAGGGCGCACCCGAGTAGCCGGGTTCTCCCGACTATCCTCAGACCTCGATGACTGGGGATGGTTCCGACATCGTCGTGATGAAGTTCGGCGGCACCTCCGTCGCCGACGCCGAGCGGATCAAGCGCGCCGCGGCGCGGATCGTCGCCGCCCGCGAGGCGGGCAACCGGGTCGTCGCCGTGCTCTCGGCCCGGGGCAAGACGACCGACCAGCTGGTCGCCCAGGCGCACGAGATCTCCGAGCGGCCGGTGGCCCGCGAGATGGACATGCTGCTCTCGACCGGCGAGCGGATCTCCTGCGCGCTGGCGGCGATGGCGATCCACGACATGGGCCACGAGGCGATCTCGCTGACCGGCTCCCAGGCGGGAATCGTCACCGACTCCTCCCACACCAAGGCGCGGATCATCGACGTCCGCGCCGACCGCATCTCCGAGGCCCTGCAGCAGGACCGGATCGTCCTCGTCGCCGGCTTCCAGGGAGTCTCGACCGACAGCCGCGATGTCACCACCCTCGGCCGCGGCGGCTCCGACACCACCGCGGTGGCGCTGGCGGCGGCGCTCCGCGCCAGCGTCTGCGAGATCTACACCGACGTCTCCGGCGTCTACAGCGCCGACCCGCGAATCGTCCCCGACGCCCACAAGCTCGACCGCGTCTCCTTCGAGGAGATGCTCGAGATGTCGGCCTCCGGCGCCGGGGTGCTGCAGCTGCGCTCGGTCGAGTACGCGCGCAACCACGGGGTGCGGATCCACTGCCGCAGCAGCTTCGAGGACGGTCCCGGTACCCTCGTCGTCTCAGAGGAAGAGACCATGGAGAACCCTTTCGTAACCGCAGTCACGCATTCCGACTCCGAGGCGCGGGTCACCCTTTCGGGCCTGCGCGACGAGCCCGGGGTAGCCGGCCGCGTCTTCGGCGCCCTCGCCGACGCCAACGTCAACGTCGACGTGATCATCCAGAACGAGCCGGTCGGCGACGACAAGCTCGCCGACCTCTCCTTCACCGTCGACCGCGCCGACCTGACCACCGCGAAGGACACGATCGCCTCCCTCGGGGACGTCTCGCTGCAGGTCCTGACCGACGAGCAGATCGGCAAGGTATCGATCGTCGGGGCCGGGATGCGCTCCCACCCAGGCGTCGCCGCCAAGGTCTTCCAGGTCCTCGGCGAGGAGAGGATCAACATCGAGATGATCTCCACCTCGCCGATCAAGATCTCGTGCGTCATCGCCGCCGACCGCGTCGCCGACGCGGTCAACGTCCTCCACAAGGCTTTCGATCTCGGCGAGGACGCCGTCCAGCCCGAGGACCCGACCGGCCCCGGCCACCGGCCGACGGTCGCCGGCTGAACCTGCGGAGGCGCGGATGAGCGACGGCTACAAGGTCGGCGTGTTGGGCGCGACGGGCCTGGTCGGGACGACGATCCTCGAGCTGCTGGCAAAGCGCGACTTCCCGATCGCCGAGCTGCGGCCGCTGGCCTCCGAGCGCTCGGCCGGCAAGCAGATCGAGTGGGGGAGCAAGTCGCTGACGGTGCAGGCGGTGAGCGAGGACTCGATCGAAGGGCTCGATCTCGTCCTCTCCTCGGCCGGCGGCTCGGTCAGCGCCGAGTGGACGCCGAAGATCGTCGTGGCGGGCGCGACCGTCGTTGACAACACCAGCTACTGGCGCATGCACGACGACGTCCCGCTGGTCGTCTCCGAGGTGAACCCCGACGCCCTCGACGGCCACAAGGGGATCGTCGCCAACCCGAACTGCTCGACGATGCAGATGGTCGTCGCCCTGAAGCCGCTCTACGACGCGGCCGGTATCGAGCGCCTGGTGATCTCCACCTACCAGGCCGTCTCCGGCACCGGCAAGGGGGCGATCGACGCCCTGCGTGCCGAGGCGCGGGCCGTAGTCGGCGGCTACGACGTCCCCGAGCCGCAGATCTACCCGCACCAGATCGCCTTCAACGTGCTCGCGCAGGCCGGCAGCTTCCCCGACGGAGACGACCACACCGACGAGGAGCGCAAGCTGATCAACGAGACCCGCAAGATCCTCGGCGATCCCGAGATCAAGGTCAGCGCCACCTGCGTGCGGGTTCCGGTCGAGACCGGTCACTCGGAGACGGTCAACGTCGAGACGCGCGAGCCGCTCGAGCCCGAGCGGGCCCGCGAGCTGCTCGTCGCCGCCCCCGGCGTGACCGTCGTCGACGATCCCGCCGCGGGCCGCTACCCGATGGCGATCGACGCCGCCGGCAAGGACGACGTCTTCGTCGGCCGCATCCGCCGCGATCCCGGCAACGAGCGCGCCCTCGACCTCTGGGTCGTCTCCGACAACCTGCGCAAGGGCGCCGCGACCAACGCCGTGCAGGTGGCGGAGCTCCTGGCCGAACGCGGCCTCCTGGGCAACCAGGGCTAGCGTGGGAATCAGCTTCGCCGAAGCCCTGCTGCTGTTCGGGGGCCTCCTCGCCGTCGTCGCCGCGCTTTCGGGGGTGATCAAGGGGACGGTCCTCTCCGCCTCGGTCCTCTCGGTGGTCCTCGGATTTTCCCTGGCCCTGGCCGGCGTCGTCGACGTCGACGCCACCGACGAGGGGGTCGTCGAGCTGGTCGAGCTGGCGCTCATCCTCACCCTCTTCTCCGACGGGATGTTCGTCGAGCGGGAGCTGCTGCGCAGCCACTGGGGGCCGACGGCGCGGGCGCTGATCATCGCGATGCCGATCACGATGGGGCTGCTCGCGCTCGCCGGCAAGGGTCTCTTTCCCGACCTCAGCTGGGCGGAGGCGTTCCTGCTGGCGGCGGTGCTCTCGCCCACCGATCCGGTCGTCACCTCGGCCGTCGTCACCTCGCGCCTGGTCCCGAGCAAGGTCCGCCACACGCTCAACCTCGAGTCCGGTCTCAACGACGGGCTGGCGCTGCCGTTCGTCCTCTTCTTCCTCGTCCTCGCCTCCCCCGGCGGCGACGCCGGGGCCGAAGCGCTGAAGCTGGTCGGCGAGGCCGCGGTGGGGGCGGCGATAGGGATCGCGCTCGGCGTCGGGGCGGGGCACCTGCACGGCCGCCTCCCCGGCGGCGGCATCACCGCCCGCTACGAGGGGATTTACGCGATCGGCTTCGCCCTCTTCGCCTTCGGCCTGGCCGAAGTGACGATCGGCAACGGCCTGATCGCCGCCTTCGTCTGCGGGATCGCGATGGGGGCGAGCGAGCGCGAAGTGCCGGAGGGGTTCGTCGAGTTCGCCGAGAACGCCAGCGCCATCCTCCAGGTGCTGACCTTCTTCGTCTTCGGCGGCCTGATCTACGCCACCGGCTTCCACTACGACATTCCGGCGCTGGTCGTCTTCGTCGTCTTCGCCCTGCTCGTCGCCCGCCCGCTGGCGGTGATGCTCTCCTTCCTGAGGACCGGGATTCCGCAATCGGAGAAGCTATTCATGTCCTGGTTCGGGCCCAAGGGCGTCGCCTCGATGCTGTTCGCCCTCTTCGTCTTCAAATCCGACGTCGGCGGCAAGGACCTGATCTTCGACGTCGCCGCCGTCGCGATCATCGCCTCGATCGTCGCCCACGGCCTCACCGACACGATCGGCGCGAGGTGGCTGGCCCGCCGAGTGGGTCTGTGAAAGATCTCTTTTTCGGCAGGGCTTAACAACCGATCCGCAACTTCTTCTACTCCTTCTGATTAAAAGGGCAATCCGTCACCGGCGGGCAGGAATCCAGCCGCGGCCGCAGGCCGTGGCCTCGAAAGGGAGAGAGAGTCATGGTTCAAATCACGGTAGGGCGCGCGGCAGCGTCCCCCCGCTGGTCGCTGTTCGCGTACTGGCTGGGGTTGATCTGCGCGCTGGCGGCGATAAATGCGACCGCCGCCTCGGCGCGCGGCGAACAATGCTCGGGCAGCAGCGCTACCGGTCTGGGGTCCTTCCTTCAGACCCGGGCGCAGCAGACCTGGGCCTTTGGGGAAGCGGGGTTCAACGGCTCCCCCGATGCGCTGGCCTGCAGCGGCAGCCAGGGCAGCGGTGGCAAACCGATGGCCAACTACGTTCCGCTGAACAGCCCCGGCGCGCTGCGGGCCTGGGGCGCCGAAGACGGCGCTCTGCACACGAAAGAATTCGGCTTCTCGTTCCAGTTCCTCGGCACCGACATCGCGCCTTCGGGACCGGTCGGCTCCGAAGGCTCGATGCTGGCGAAGATGAAAGCGGCCCTGGGCAGCGACCTCCTCGTCGTGCCGGTGACGCAGACCGCGATCGCGATCGCCGCCCACGCACCGCAGTTGCCGGCACACCCCGCCTGCACCGTGACCCGGATCAACAACGTCCAGCTGCAGAAGGTGTTCAGCGGTGAAATCAAGAACTGGCGCCAGCTGAACGCGGCCTCAGACCCGACCCTCGGCGGCGACTGCGACCAGGCGATCACCCGCATCGTTCGCGACGAAAGCTCCGGCACCACCTACCAGTTCAAGCACTACCTGAACACGCTCAACCCGGCGCCGCTTGCCTGCACCGGCAAAGAAAAACGGACCTGGGCGCAGCTTCAGGCGCCGTTCGGCGGCGAAACCTCCCCGAACCAGGAATGGCCGCGCAACGCCGCCTGCCAGGGAGGCGAAGGGCCGCTGACTGTCGTCTCCGGACCGATCGCCGAAGGCGGCGGCGGGCCGCTGGCCTACGTCCGCGACACGCCGGGGACGATCACCTACGGCAGCTTGCCGGAGGCGCAGCAGCAGGCGCCGAAACAGGTGCTCGGCGTCTACAACGGCGTCAAATACGCCGGCCCGGAAAACGGGGAAGGCGGAGCCGCCTGCGGCGCCGCGAAATACACCCGGCCCGCCGGCTGGGAAGCCGGCGTGAACGTCGACTGGTCGGGGGTCTACGGCTCTGACCCGAACATCGGCGAAGTCGCGAAAAGCGCCTACCCGATCTGCACCCTCACCTACGACGTCGCCGCCGCCAACCACTTCAGCGCGGCGAAAGCGACGACCGTCCACGACTACCTCGCCTTCGCGGTCGACAAAGAAGGCGGCCAGGCGGCGGTGCGCAGCCAGGGCTACCACGACCTGCCTGCCGCGATCGCCAAAGCGGCCAACGCCGCGATCGCCCACGTCGACGGCGAAGAAGCCGAAGAAGAAGGCGGCGGTGAAGAAGAAGGTGGAGGCGAAGAAGAAGGCGGCGGGCCGACCGGCACCACCGTCCTCTGCCAGGCCAAACCCGAACTCGTCGAAGGCGTCCTCGTCTGCCCGAAAGGCGAAGGGTTCACCGAAGGGAAAGTCGTCGGCCGGGTGCTGCCTGAAACGGCGGCGAAATTCACCTCCGCCGGTGGCCCGGGGCTGAAAGTCACCTGCCCGCAGGGCCGCTACGTCGGTGAATTCAACGAAGACGGCACCGCCGCCGGCGGCCTCTACGAAATGCAGTGGGGACAGGAAGAAGGCTGCACGACCAGCTTCCCGGAAGGCCCGGAAGCGATCGTCAGGCTCGAAAACCCGCCCTTCGACACCTCCAGCTTCGGCTACGCCGGCACGGGGTTCCCGAACGGCTACTTCATCGTCTCGAAGACGGAAGCGGCGCCGCTGCTGAGAATCGAAAGCTCGGTCACCTGCGTCTACGTCCCGTTCTCGATGAAAAACGAAGTGGTCAACGGCAGCCCGACGCGGATGTCGATGTACGCCGAATGGTTCCTCGCGGAATGGACGCCCGAACCCGAAGCGCCCTGCCCGACCATGCTCGATCAGAGCGCGACGATGACGGTCAGCGCCACCGGCGAAGAAAGGCCGCTCTACATCGCAGGCAAATAACCGCAGACGACCGGTCAGCGAAAGGGCCGCGCTTCGGCGCGGCCCTTTTTCATGTCCTAGGCCGCGGCGCCGGCGGTGAGGCGCTCTTCGACCCAGCGGGTCGAGGCGATGTGCTTGCCCATCCCCAGCTCCGCCGGCTCGGCGCCGAGGGCGAGGCCGACCAGCTGCGGCAGGTGGAGGACGGCGAGGCCGAGGTCGCGATTGACGACCTTGGCCGCCTCCGGCTGCTGCATGTCGAGGTTGAGGTGGCAGAGCGGGCAGGGGGTGACGAGGCAGTCGGCGCCGGCGTCGATCGCGTCGCCGACGTGGGTGCCTGCCTGGCGCAGCGAGGTCTCGCGGGCCATCGTGATCACCGGGAAGCCGCAGCACTTGCGGGCGCCGTCGTACTCGACGACCTGGCCGCCGAGGGCCTCGATCACCTTCTCCAGGTAGATGTCGCGGTCCGGGTGGTGGTTGTAGCCGAGCCGTTCCTTCGGCCGCACGATGTAGCAGCCGTAGAAGGGGCCGACGCGGAGGCCGCTGAGTGGCCGCACGACCTGCTCGCGCAGGCGGTCGAGACCGTAGTCCTCGACCAGCAGCCAGAGGAAGTTCTTGTTGGTCCAGCCGCCCTCCTCGCCCTTCTCGTAGGAGAGGCCCTGGCCGGAGAGCGCCTCGTTGATGTGGGCGCGGTAGGCGGAATCCGCATCCAGTCTCTGCTGGCACTCCGATTGCGCGCCCTGGCAGGTCGAGCAGATGTTCATCATCGAGAGCCCGGTCTGCTGGGCCAGCGCGAAGGTCCGCGCGTTCAGGGTGTCGGCGAGCTCCTGGTTGTGCTCGGCAATGACGCCGGCGCCGCAGCAGTTGGCGCGGTCGAGTTCGACCAGCTCCCAGCCGAGCTTCTCGGCGACCAGCCCCATCGAGCCGTGCAGCTCCGGGGTGAAGCCGCGGGAGACGCAGCCGGGCCAGTAGGCGACCTTGATCTGCTCACCGCTCATTTGTCTGCCTCCTGTCCGGCGGGTGCGGTGGAGCGCTCGATGCCCTTCTCGACGTCGTCCTCCGCGAGCTCGCCCTCCTCGCCCTTGATGTAAAGGTTGAATTCCTCGTGGTGCTCCTCGGCGTGGGCGTAGATCGCCTTCACGTCGTCCTGGTCGGGGAGCTTGGGGTGGACGCCGGGGATCAGCTTGTGCAGCGAGCGCATCTTCCCGGTTTTGATCCCGCGGATCGCCGTCGGGATCGAGCCGAGCATTTCCCGGATCGCCCGTTTGCTCGGTTTCAGCTTGCCCTTGAAGCCGGGGGCGAAGGACTCCTGCAGCAGCAGCGACTCGTCCAGGGTCCCCTTCTTCTCGATGATCTTGACGAAGGCGATCTCGTGGTCGTGGCCGCTGTTGGGATCTTCGATCCCCTCTTCGCCGGCCTTGCGGCGCAGGCGCATGATCTGGTCCATCGGCGCCACGCCCTTCGGGCAGGCGTCGATGCAGCTGAAGCAGTGGGTGCAGTCGTAGATCCCGTGGGGGTCGTCGGCGAGGTCGTGCAGTCGCTCATGGGTCTCGGCGTCGCGCGGGTCGCCGACGAAGCGGTAGGCCTTGGCCAGCGCCGCCGGGCCGATGAAGCCCGGGTCGGCTTCCATCGAGAGGCAGGAGGAGACGCAGGCGCCGCACTGGATGCAGGCCATCGACTGGGTGATGTCGATCATCGACTCCGGCTCGACCACGTACTCGCGCTCGGGCGGCTCGCCGTGCGGCAGCAGCCAGGGGGTGACGCGGCGGATCTTGGTCCAGTGCGTCGACTCCATGTCGGTGATCAGGTCCTTGATCACGGGCATGTTCCCCATCGGCTCGATCACGATCGGCTCGGCGCCTGCCGTGGCGGTCGCGCCCGACTCGGCCGCGTTGACACCGGCGCTCTGTTCGGGCGCCTGGACGCCGATCGGGCTGTCGGCCGTGGCGGCGGTGGCGCCGGTCGCGGCCTTCATCTTGTTCGCCTGCTCCTGGGCCTCGCCGATCTGGGTCTTGCAGCCGAGCCCCGACTGGCCGTTGATCTTCATCCCGCAGGAGCCGCAGATCGCGGCGCGGCAGGAGCAGCGCACCGCGAGCGAGCCGTCCTCGTTGTCCTTCGCCTGCAGCAGGCCGTCGAGGACCGAGAGCGAAGGCTCGAGGTCGACGTTGAATTCCTCCCAGTAGGGGCCCTCGCCGCTCTCGGGCTGGAACCGCCGGACTTTGATCGTGTACTCGGCCATTAGTAGGTCCTCTCTTGCGGTTCCCACTGGGTGATCGTGACCTCGGAGTAGGAGATCTCGGGACCGTCGTCGGTCCGCTCGAGGTCGATGTGTTTGAGCCAGTCGGTGTCGTTGCGCTCCGGGAAGTCGGTGCGGTACTGGGCGCCCCGGCTCTCCTTGCGCTCGAGCGCCGCGACGCAGGTGCACTCGGCGTTGTCGAGCATGTACCCCAGCTCTATCGCGCCAATCAAGTCCTGGTTGAAGACGCTGCCGTGGTCGTCGATGTAGGCGGTCTTCGCCTCCTCCTTGAGGCGGCGCACGGTCTCCAGCGCCTCGGTGATCCCGGCCTCGTCGCGGAAGACGGCGACTTTCGCGTCCATCGTCTGGCCCAGCTCCAGCTTGATCTCGGAGATGCGGCGGCCGGATCCCTTCTCGCGGCCGATCAGGTCGGCGACGAGGTTCTCCTCGTCCTCCAGCGCCTGCTTGGAGGGGCGGGCGTAATCGGTCCGCTTGGCTCGGGCGGCGGCGTCACGGCCGCTGCGCTTGCCGAAGATCAGCGTGTCGAGCAGCGAGTTGGCGCCGAGGCGGTTGCCGCCGTGGACGGAGACGCAGGCGGTCTCGCCGGCGCTGTAGAGGCCGGGGATGTCGGTGCGGCCGTCGACGTCG
>Ga0307314_10000031_pt1 | contig 38779 bp, 38 predicted proteins | sample ER_DNA_204_FD_194493 | JGI IMG/M metagenome (GOLD analysis project Ga0307314, IMG submission 194493) | Bulk soil microbial communities from the East River watershed near Crested Butte, Colorado, United States - ER_DNA_204 | ecosystem: Environmental > Terrestrial > Soil > Floodplain | place...
CCTGAAGGCGCGCGAGAAGCGGCAGCAGGCCAGAAAGCACCACAAAAGCCACGCCGAGGGGCCGAAAGTACGCCTATATGGAGGGAAATCGTCCCGTCAGCGGGAGGGGGAGCAATGACGGAGGTCATACGGAAACCGCAGGCGTTCGAGCCGTGCGAGGAGTGCGGGGCGGCGATGGATCCGCAGCAGCGCTACTGCGTCAACTGCGCGGCGCGGCGCGGCAACGGCGCCAACCCGGCCTCGCGCTACTTCGCGACGATGAGCAAACGGGCGCGGCGGCCGCTGGCGCGCCCGGCGGCGAAGCAGGCCCCGACCAGCCGCGCCGCCGCCGTCGGCTTCTTCGCGCTGCTGCCGATCGCCGTCGCCCTCGGGGTGATGGTCGGCCGCTCGGGTTCGGGCGAAGACAACAGCGACGCGCTGCTGCAGGCGCTGCGTCAACGCCAAGGGGCGGCGGTCGCGGCCGCACCGGCCACCACCGCGGCGACGCCGAAAGCGAAAAAAGCCGCCAAGGGCGCGAAAGAGAAAGCCAAAGGCGAGGGCAAAGTCGTCGCCCACACCTCCAACGGCGACGTCCACGAAGTCACCAACTTCCACGCCTCCAAGCAGAAGGAAGAAGAAGACACCCAGATCGTCGCCGAAAACCCCGAACAGACCGGCGAGAACTACATCAAGGCCCAGCAGAACCTGCCCGACGTGATCGTCGTCGGCGGCGAAGGCGGCGGCACCGCCCCGGCCCCCTCGGGGGTGGAACCGTGAAGCGGCCGCAGATCCCAGGGCGCCTCCGCGAGCTGACGGCGGAGGCGAAGCCGCAGGCCGATGCGCCGGAGAAGTCGGCGAGCGCCGAGCCGGCGCCCGAGAACAAGGAGCTGCTCGCCCAGCGCGACCGGCTGCTGGAGAAGTTCACGGTGATGCAGGCCGACCTCGGCGGCGCCTTCTACGAGATGGCGATCCGCGACCACGTCCGCCTCGACGTCCTCACCCGCAAGGCGGCCGAGCTGCAGCGGGTCGACGCCGAGCTGCTCACGGTCGAGCGCCTGCTCGAGCTCGAACGCTCCGACGCGGCCGGCCTCTGCCCCAGCTGCGGCTCCCCCTACGGTCCCGCCGTCCGCTTCTGTCCGCAGTGCGGTCACTCGCTCGCTCCCGAGGCGGCGGCCGCATGAGGTTGCTGCAGAAAGCGACGGCCGCGGCCGCCAGCCTCACCGGCAGGCGCTTCTCGCTCCTCGTCGCCTCCTCCCTCGTCGCCACCTCCGGGATCGTCGCCGTGGGGATGAGCGGCAGCGGCGGCTTGAGCCCGATGGAAGCCGCCGCCGCCCGGGCGCTGATGGAACAGGAAGCAGCCGCGGTCGCAGCCGCCCCCGCGGCAGCCGAAGCGCCGGAAGAAAGCTCCGAATCGACTTCCTCGCCGGAAGCGACGCCGAGCGCGGGAGCGGCTTCCTCCGGGCCGCTTCCCGCCCCGGCGCCGGCCCCGGAACCGGCGCCCGCGCCCGAACCGCCGGTCCCCCCGTCACCCGAACCGGAAGGCCCCGAAGCGGGCCCGGTCAAGCACGTCTTCCTGATCTCCCTGGCCAGCCCCGGATACGAAGCAGCCTTCGGCGCCGGCTCGCAGATGCCCTACCTCGCGGGCGAGCTGCGCCCGCAGGGCGTCCTGCTGACCAACTACTCCCTGCTGGACACCGCCCCGCTGCCGAACAGCCTCGCGGCCGTCAGCGGCCAGCCGCCGAGCGAGGCCAGCAAGGCCGGCTGCCCGGAGGTCGAAGAGTGCCTCTACGACGTCGAAACGCTGACCCTCGCCGACCAGCTCGGCGCCGGCAGCTACAGCTGGCACGGCTACTTCGAGGGGATGACCGACGGCGAAGGCAAGCCGGACAACTGCGTCCAGCCCGATCCCGCCGCCCCCGGCACCGAGACCCCGACGGGCTACTCCCCCAACCTCAACCCGTTCGTCTTCTTCCACACCCTGCTCGACCTCGGCGACTGCAACGAAAACGACGTCCCCCTCGACGACCTCGCAGGCGATCTGAAAGGAGCGGACGGGCCCGCCAACTTCTCCTACGTCTCGCCCAACCTCTGCAACGCCGGCTTCCGCGGCAAGTGCCCGGCTGGAACGCCGGACGGAGCCGCGGCCGCGGACGCGTTCCTGGCCGAAGTCGTGCCGGAAATCCTCGCCTCCCCCGCCTACGAGGCCGACGGGCTCGCGATCGTCAGCTTCGGCGCGGCCGACCCGGCGCCGCCGGCCGACCCCGCCGCCGCGCCCGAAGACCCGAAGAAGGTCGGCGCCCTGCTCCTCTCCCCCCTGCTCGCCCCCGGCGGCACCGACGGGGCCCAGTACAACCCGTATTCGCTGCTCCGCTCGGTCGAGGACCTGTTCGCGCTCGAACCGCTCGGCAGGGCCGGGGGCGACAAAGTCCACTCGTTCGCTTCCGCCTTCGTCGCGAGCAACGGTGGCGACTGAGATATGGCAGGCTGCACGGGTGAGCGCGCAGGAGCAGCAGGGTGAGCCGATCACCCAGGAGGGCCTGGAGGAGCTGAAAGCCGAACTGGCCGAGCTCGAAGGCCCCGCCCGCAAAGCGATGGCGGCCCGGATCAAGGTCGCCCGCGAGGAGGGCGACCTCAAGGAGAACGCCGAGTACCACGTCGCCAAAGAGGACCAGGCGCACATGGAGACCCGGATCAAGCGACTGCAGGAACGGCTGCGGAACGCCGTCGTGGTCGAGGTCTCCGCGCTCGACAGCGACTTCTTCTCCTTCGGCCGCACCGCCGAGGTTCTCGACGAATCCAAAGGCGAGACCAACGAGTGGACCCTGGTCGGCTCGACCGAGGCGAACCTGGCCGAGGGACGGCTATCCGCCGAGTCGCCGATCGGGCGGGCCCTGATGGACGCCAAGGTGGGCTCGACCGTGACCGTCGAGACGCCGAAAGGCGACCGCTCCTTCAAGGTCCTCAAGCTGGTCTCCTGAGGTCCGGATGCTGAGGCTGCGCTCCTCCGTCGCCCACCACCGGGCCGAGGAGTTCGGGGCGCTGCTGCGCGGCCACCAGGGCGTGCGCAGGGTGGTCCAGCAGGTCGACGAGGGGCGGGACGCGAAGGCCTACGTCTTCGTCGCCGACGTCGAGCCGAACTGCGCCGACATGCTGGTCGAGCAGATCGCCGCGCTGGAGATTCCGATCGACGACTACGTGCTGACGAAAATGGAAGTGGTCGCCCCCCAGCACCGCCACCACTTCGGCGAGGGCGGCGTCGACGGGTTCGCCTGGGTCGAAATCCTCGGGCAGGCGCGGGCGAACTCGCGACCCCTCGCCCGCTACCTGGCGCTGATCAACGTCGCCGCCGTGATCGCCGCCCTCGGCGTCATCACCAGCAGCTCGATCCTGATCGTCGGCGCGATGGCGGTCAGCCCCGACCTGCTGCCGATCTGCGCCACCTGCGTCGGCCTCGTCCGCGGCGATCGCGAGATCGCCCGCCGCGCCTTCGTCACGCTCACCGTCGGCCTCGGCCTCGTCGTCGTCACCGCCGCGGTACTGAGCTGGTTCCTCGACGTCTTCGGCTTCCTCCCCGCCGGCTTCAACGTCGAGGAGAGCAGCCTCAGCACCCTCGCCAAGACCGACTACTCGACGGTGCTGATCGCGCTCGCCGCGGGGGTGGCCGGGATGCTCTCCTTCGAGACCCGCGCGAGCACCGCGGTCGGGGTCGCGATCTCGGTGACGACGATCCCCGCCTCGGCCTACCTGGGAGTCGCGCTCGGCGCCGGCGGCATCGAGCACGCGATGGGCGCCCTCGTCGTCCTCGCAATCAACGTCACCCTGCTGATCGTCGGCGGCACCCTGACGCTGCTGGCCCAGCGCGTCCTCCCCAACCGCTCCGGCGCCCCGCTCTAAGAGCGCGCTTCGCGCAACTGAGCCAGGAGCCGGTCGAGCAGCTCCGCCTGGGCGGGCAGGATCTTCTCCTGGGCGGCCTCGAGGTCGAACCACTCCGCCCTGTCGACCTCGGGGAACTCCTGCTCGCCGCCGCTGCGGGGCGGCCATTCCATGCTGAAGGTGTTGCTGTCGAGCCGGGCGGGGTCGAACTCGGCCTCCGCCGCCCAGGCCTCGACCACTTTTCCCGCCCGCTGCTTGATCGAGCCGAGCTCGATCAGCCGCTCGGGATCGACCTCGGCCGCCGGCCCCAGCTCCTCCCGTAGCTCGCGGATCGCGCAGGCGCGCGCCTCCTCCTCGGGCTCGATCTGCCCCTTCGGGATCGACCAGGCGCCGAGGTCTTTGCGCTTCCAGAACGGCCCCCCGGGGTGGACGAGGAGGAATTCGACCTTCCCCTCGCCGCCGCGGCGGAAGAGCAGGATCCCGGCGCTGTGCTTGCTCGCCATCGACCCGAGTCATACCGACTCGGGTCGATGGGCGCGCCCCGCGGGGCGGAGCGGCTCGCGTCGAAGCGCCTAGCCGCCGAGCTTGAAGGCAACCAGTTTCGCCGTCTGCCCTTCGGCCGCCGGCAGGCCGGCGCCGGTGACGAGCATGTCGCCGGTGACCATCACCCCGGCATTCGAGCCCGAGGGCAGGGCCGCCTGCCACACTTCGCCGCCTTTGGCGGCGTCGAGGGCGTGGATGACGCCGTCGGCCGTGGTCGCGAAGACGACGTCGTTGGAGACGAGCAGCGAGCCGTAGGCCGGCTGCGACATTTCCGTCGTCCAGAGGATCTTGCCGCTGGCGAGGTCGAGCGCGGCCACTTCGCCGGTCGCGGCGCTTTCTTCGCTCGTTTCTTCGCCGTTGACCAGGGTCGCCGAGTGGTTGACGAGCGGCACGTAGATCCGCTTGGCGTCGGCTGCCGGCAGGGCGACCACGCCTCCGAGCGAGCCCGGGAAGACCTCACCCGGCTTGATCTTGTCGTATTCGCCCTTCATCGCGTGGATGTTGTCTTCGTCGTGGCCGTTGTGCTTGCCGACGCTGGTCCGCCAGACGGGCTTCCCGGTCTTCACGTCGACGGCGACGACGAAGCCGGACTTGCCGGAGCCGATCGCCACTTCCCTGCCGCCCGCCTTGGTGATGATCGGCGAGTTCTGGAAGTCCCAGTCGTAGATGTTGTGGGGGGTCTCCTGGTAGTACCAGGCGAGCTTGCCGGTCTTGGGATCGAGTTTGACCAGCGAGTCCGCGTAGAGGTTCGGCCCCGGCCGGCTCGCGCCGAACGGTTCGCCCTTGGCGCCGGGCAGCGGCGCCGGGTTGCCGGTGCCTGCGTAGACGAAGCCCTTGCTGTCGAAGGAGGGCGGGTACCAGAGGCCGCCGCCGGAGTTGACCTTCGGCTTGCCCCAGAGGCTTTTCGGGACCGTGTCCCAGTGCCAGAGTTTCTTGCCGGTCTTGCCGTCCATCACCCAGAGGGTTCCGACCGCACCGGCTTCGTATTCGGCCGCCGGCGTCTCCGGCACGGTCGAGACGTAGACCCGGCCGTCGTTGACCCCCGGGGCCATGTCGATCGCGCCTTCGAGGTCGACCTGCCAGGCGGTCTTGCCGGTTTCCTGGTCGAGCGCGAAGGCTTCCGAGGCGGTTGCCCCGTAGACGAAGCCGTCGGCGACCGCGAGGCCGTTGGGACCGTGGCTGGGCGATTCCCACTTCTTCGTCCAGAGGACGTCGCCGCTTTCGAGGTCGATTGCCTGGACGTTCGATTCCAGGTCCTGCGAGTAGATCACCCCGTTGGCGATCACCGGCGTCGAGGCGTAGCTGCCGTAGACGCCGACGCCGCTGACCGGCATCGACCAGGCTTCTTCCAGTTCGGAGACGTTGCCGCTGTCGATCTTGCTTTTCACCGCGCGGGTGCTGGCGGCGTCGACGTTCGGGAACGCGTCGCCGGTGAAGCTGACGTCTCCCGAGGAGGACGAGGAATCCGAGGAGCCGCACCCCACCACGAGCGCTCCGATTGCGACGAGCGCCGCAAGCAGCGGCAGCCTCCAGAACCTAGACGGCATCGACATCCCACTTCCTCTCTAGTCGAGTAATAAAGACTTGTCTTCTATCGTTTCAGAAATACCCGCAAAGTGGACACCGAGTTCACTCAGCAGCGGCTGCAGAACGCGGTTGGCGAGCAGGCCGAGGCTGCCGAGGTTGGCGAAGCCGGGCCCCTGTCGCAGGCCGCCGAGACCGGGGATGTGGAGGCGCGGCCGCACTCCCTCCAGTTCCAGCCCGCGGCCGACCGGGACCTCGGTCTTCGGCGGGCCGTCCCAGAGCGGGCCGCACTGTTCTTCGACCTCGTCGCGGACCGCGTCGGGGAAGAGCCCGCGCAGCTGCCGCAGCAGGTCGAAGCCGGTGCAGTTGACGACGAAGTCGTAGCGCTGGGACCGCTCCCCCTCGGAGGGGCTGTCGAATTCGAGCAGCGCCGCCTCGCCGTCCGCGGCGAGGGAGACGTGCATGGCGCGGCCGCAGACGAAGGAGAGGTGATCGTCGTCGGCGATCCGCTCCAGCACGCTGGAGTCGAAGACGCCGCGGTCGCAGTGCTTGACGAAGTCCCGCCGGGTTTCGAGGTCGAGGTGTTCCCAGTCGACGTTGTCGGGATCGGCGAAGACGCGGTTCTCGAGGAAGCTCTCGCCCCGGCTCAACGGCAGGGTCGGGGTGTAGACGGTCAGCCGCGCCTGCGGCCGCAGCTCGCGCAGGAAGACGAGGGCGCTGAGGGCGCTCTCGCCGCCGCCGATGATCGCGATCTCCATCGGCTCCCCCTCCGGCACCCGCGCGAGTTCCTCGCGGCGGCTGTCGCAGTGGAAGACGCGGGACTCGACCTCGGGGTCGTGCGGGAAGTGGCGGTGGACGCCGGGGCCGGTGAGGACGAGGACGCGGCCGCGGTGGCTCTCGGGGTCCTCCGGGCGCCCCCGCTCTGCCACCTCGGCCTGCCAGCTCTCGTGCCCGTCGGCGACCGAGACCTCGGTCACGCGGCCGTCGTAGATCGAGATCCCCTCGTTCGCCCGTTCCAGCACCCAACCCAGGTACCGGCCGTAGTCCTGGTGCATCACCGAAGGCGAGCCTGAGTTGACCCAGGCCGCGTATTCGTGCCGCTCCATCGCGAAGCGCTGCCAGGTGAACGGCAGCAGCGCCGCGTCGATCTCGTCCCCGACCTCGCCGAACTGGCGGCTGCTCTGGTAGGGGAAGCCGACGTCCTTGATCGGCGGGATCGCCAGCGGCTCCTCGCCGGAGGTCATCCCGTTGCGACCGAGCCAGGAGGCGGCGGGCTCGGTTTTCTCGATCACGGTCATCGAGATCTCGGCCAGGCCGAGGGTGTTGATCGTGTGCACCTTGGCGGCCAGCGCGGCGGCCTTGGCCCCGGCACCGACGACGAGGATGTCGCTCTCGCTCATGCTCGCTCCCTCAGACCGGTGCCAGCGGCCGCGGGCCGGCCGGCTCGGGTTCCCTCGGTTCGGCGATCACCAGCCCCTTCTGGTCGGGGGCGAAGGAGATCGCGCTTTTGCGCGCCCGCTCGGCGTCGCTCTCGACCGCCCGCAGCTCGGTCGTCTCGAGGACGATCCGCAGCACCCGCTTCATCTCCATTTCCGCGTAGCTGGCGGCGAGGCAGCGGCGGACGCCACCGCCGAAGGGGATCCAGGTGTAGGTGCCGGGCTGCTTGCCGAGGAAGCGCTCGGGCAGGAAGCGGTCGGCTTCGGGGTAGTGGCGCTCGTCGCGGTGGATCAGGTGGATGCAGGGGGCGACGGTCGTCCCCGCCGGCAGGTCGTGGCCGCCGAGCCGCATCGGCTCCAGCAGGTTGCGGACGACGACCGGGACCGGCGGCCGCAGCCGCAGCGTCTCCTTGACCACGGCGTCGAGGTAGGCGCCGTCGCCGCCGAGGACGTCCTCGCGCAGCCGCTCGACTTTGTCGGGGTGGCGCAGCAGCCGCTCGAAGGTCCAGGCGAGGGTGCTCGAGGTCGGCCCGTCGGAGAGCAGCGTCACCAGTTCGTCGCGCAGGTCCTTGTCCGAGAGCGGCGAGCCGTCCTCGTACTCGGCCCGGACCAGCATCGAGACGACGCCCATCGAGCCGCCTTCCGGGTCGGCCTTGCGCCGCCGCACCTCGTCCATCACCGCCTCCTCGACCGCGCCCATCGCCTCGCGGTAGCCGCGGCTGCGGGTCACCCAGCCGGGCCCGAAGGTGGCGAGCATCGCCAGGTTGCGCGGCTCGTTCATCCAGTCGGTGAGGCCGCGCAGGCGTTCGCGCAGCGGCTGCAGGCGCGGCGTCCGCGAGTCTGGCCCGAAGACCGCCCGCATCACCACGTCGAGGGTGATGTCCTGCATCCGCGGCCAGAGCGCGAAGGGCTCCCCCACCGGCCAGCGCTCGATCTCCTCGCGCGCCACCGTCGCCATCATCTCCGCGTCGGCCTGGACCGCCTGGCCGTGGAAGGAGGGCAGCATCAGCTTGCGGCGGGTCATGTGCTCGGGTTCTTCCAGCAGCATCACCGAGCGCGGGCCGAGCAGCGGCCCCAGCAGCGGGTTGGCGACGTCGACCCCGACCGCACGTCCGGCGGTGAAGACCTTTTTCACGTCGTCGGGGTCGGCAAGGATCACCCAGTCGCCGTAGTGGCGGATCCGCAGCGTGAAGGTGTCGCCGTAGCGGCGGTGGCACTTCTCCAGCCAGGGCAGCGGCCGCTGCGTCCAGCCGACGGCCTGCAGGGCGCGGGGCAGCCGCGGCCCGGGCGGCAGCGGGCTCACGCGGCGTCCCTCCCGTCCTGCGCCGCCAGCTCGTCCATCAGCTCGTCCTCGAGCCGGCAGGTGGTGCCGATCAGGAGCTCGAAGAGATCCGAGCTGAACTGCGGCGGCAGGTCGTGTTCGGCGCCGCGGGCGAGGTAGCGCTCGCGCACCAGCTTCACCCGGTCGGGCTGCATCATCGGGATCCCGTGCTCGCTCTTGTGAACCGCGACTTCGCGGCAGATCTGCAGGCGCTCGCCGAAGAGCCCGGCGATCGCGTCGTCGATCTCGTCGAGGCGGCGGCGGAAGGGCTCGAGGCCGTTGTCGGGAGCGCTCATCACTCCCCTCCCAGCAGGCCGGTGGCGAAGGCGTGGCTGCAGTCGGCGAGCTCGTCGAGGGCGTAGCCGCCCTCCTGGATCACGCAGACCGGCAGGCCCGAGCGCGCCAGCAGGCGGCCGATCTCGCAGAAGATCTCCGGCCGGAAGCTCCAGCCGCCGTGGGGGTCGCCGGCGACGGTGTCGTAGCCGAGCGAGACGACGAGGGCCCGGGCGATCTCCGAGAGGTCGTGGATCGAGTGCGCCACCTCTTCCAGGTAGGTGTCTTCGTCGGGGCTCTCGGCGAACGCAACGGCGCGTTCCCCCGCCATCTGCGGCAGCGGGGTGCCCGGCGGCAGGTTGGTCACCGGCGCGGCGTGCAGCGAGTGCAGGGCGGCGATCGGGCCCATCCGCTCGACCAGGGCCGCGGTCCCGTTCGGGTAGTGGAGGTCGAGGTCGACGATCCCGACCGGCTTGACGCCGCCCTCGGTGAGCCGGCGCACCGCCGCCACCGCGTTGTTGAGGTAGCAGTAGCCGGCGTGGAAGGCGGGGCCGGCGTGGTGGCCGGGCGGGCGGCAGACCGCGTAGGTGAAGCGCGCCCCTTCGAGCACCCGCTCGGCGGCGGTGATCGAGGTGCGGATGCCCTCGCGGGCGGCGGCGACCAGCGCCTTGTTGACGGGGATGTCGGGGTCGAGCCCGGGCGGGGCGAAGTCCGGCATCACCACCGGCTCCTCGCTCTTCAGCTCGGCCAGCGCCCGCAGGTACTCGGTCTCGTGCAGGGCCTCCAGGGTCCGCTGCACCTCCTCGTCAGCGGCGTCGGCTTCGACCGGCCGCACCCCCGAGTGGCGGACGAGGCCGGCGCGCAGCTCGACCAGGCGCAGGTTCGAGTCCTGGCCTTCGATCAGCCGTTCCCCTTCCCGCACCCAGAAGGCGGCGTCGCCGCTGCCCTGGCGCTGCTCGACCATCAGCAGCTCACTCATCGAGGAGCCTCCGCATCCGCGGCCCGAGGTGCTCGAACCCGTTGCGCTCGTAGAAGGACTGGGTCGAAGCGATCGCCGCGAAGGTCTCGCGCGGGAGGCCGACCTCGAGCCGGCTGACCCCGCGCGTTCGCGCCTGGGACGCGATCGCCTCGACCAGTTCCGCCCCGACTCCGCGACTGCGCCAGGCCTCATCGACCCAGAGGTCCTGGATCGTCGCGTAGACGCCGGGAACGTGTATCGCCCGCTGCCAGCTGGCGCTGAGGACGCCGACGATGCTGCCGCCGGCCTCCGCGATCAGCACCGAGCCGCCCGCCGGTTCCTCCAGCAGGGCGCGGACTTCAGTTTGGAGCTCATCCGAGGAGGGGCGGCGGCCGCCGAGCTCGTCGAGGAGGCTGCCGACCGCGGCGGCAACCGCCTCGACGTCTCCGGCATCCGCCTCCCGAACCGTCAGCTCGCTGGCCGCCGCCTCGGTCACGCCGCCTCCGCCTGGTGAGCGACCGGCTCCAGCTCCACGCTCCAGGCCTCGCCCTGGGCGTCGTTGCCGGTCACGGTGCGGGCGATCGCCGCCATCGGCGCCCGCGCCTTCAGCAGGATCTCGTCGAACTCCTCCTTGGGGTCCGACTGCATGACGATCGCGCCCCCGGCCCCGATCGTCGTCCGCCCCGGCCGCATCACGATCGTGCGGATGACGATGTTGAGGTCGGTGCTGCCGTCGGCGCCGAAGTAGCCGATCGAGCCCGAGTAGACGCCCCGCGCCTCCTCCTCGAGGGTGTCGATGATCTCCATCGTCCGCTCCTTCGGGGCGCCGGTCATCGAGCCGCCGGGGAAGGTGGCGCGGACGCAGTCGACGGCGCTGCGGCCGTCCTCGAGCCGGCCGACGATCGTCGAGACCATCTGGTGCACGGTCGCGTAGGGCTCGACCACCATCAGGTCGGGCACCGCGACGCTGTCGACGTCGCAGACGACGCCGAGGTCGTTGCGGAGCAGGTCGACGATCATCAGGTGCTCGGCGTAGGTCTTCTCGTCCCCTTCCAGCTCCTGCCGGCGGGCGGCGTCCTCGGCCGGGTCCTCGACCCGCGAGATCGTCCCCTTGATCGGGCGCGCCATCACCTGGCGCTTGCGGTCGACGGAGATGAAGCGCTCGGGCGATGAGCTGACGACGGCGAATTCGCCGAAGCGCAGGAAGGCGGCGAACGGCGAGGAGTTGCTGCGGCGCAGCTGCCGGTAGAGGTCGAAGGGCTCGGGGCTGGCCGTGGTCGAGAACTGGTCGGTGAGGCAGACCTCGTAGGACTCGCCGGCCAGCAGTTCGGCCTGGGATTTTTCGATGTCGGCGAGGTAGCGCTCGCGGCCGCGACCCGACTGGAAGGCGACGTGGGCGCCCGGTTCGCTCGGCGGCGCCAGCGGCCGCTCCGCCGGCGGCTCGGCGATCGCGGCGGCGATCAGCTCCTCGGCCGTCTCGAGCCAGAGCTCGGCCTCGGGATCCTCGCCGCGGCAGAGGGCGAAGACGTAGGTCTTGTCCTTGGTGTGGTCGACGGCGACGACGCGGTTGGCCAGCATCAGCGCCGCGTCGGGCATGTCGGAGCTGTGGACGTTGGGCGAGCCGCAGTCGGCCTTCAGCTCGTAGCCGAGGTAGCCGACGTAGCCGCCGACGAGGCCGCGGTCGACCCCCTCCGGCGGGTCGACCTTGATCCGGTCCAGCTCCCGCTGCAGGTAGTCGAAGATCGACTTGCGCTCGACCGTCTCCACCCCGGCCCGGTCCACCGTGACCTCGCCGGCGTCGACGTCGTAGGAGACGAAGCAGCGGTCGGCGCCGGCGGTGGTCCCCATGTAGGAGCACTGGGCAAGCCAGGTCGGGGCGTCGGCGCTGTCGAGCCAGAAGGAGGGGTCGTGCTCGGCGAAGAGCTTTTCGTAGACGTGCTCGGTCGGCGCCTGCCCCTCCAGCGTCCGCATCCGCAGCTCCAGGTCGCCCTCGGCGTCGTCCCGGACGACGGGCCGCGGCACCGGTTTCGAGACCTGCGGCGCGATCGTCGCCCGCCCCGCCGGCCTCTCCCCCGGCCGCTTGTAGTCGGCCGCGAGCTCGAAGAAGTTCTGGGCGATCTTCAGCCCGTACTCGGTCGAGATCGACTCCGGGTGGAACTGGACCCCCCAGATCGGCCGTTTCGTGTGCTCGACGCCCATCACGACGCCGTCGTCGGACCAGGCGACGACGCTTCCTTCCGGGCCGGGCGGGCTGGTGATCGCCAGCGAGTGGTAGCGGACCACCGAGAAGCCCTGCGGCACGTCCTTGAACAGGCCCTTGCCTTCGTGCATGACCCGGCTGAGGCGGCCGTGCATCGCCATCGGCGCCCGGTTGACCGTGCCGTCGAGCAGGTTGCCGATCCCCTGGTGCCCGAGGCAGATCCCGAAGACCGGGACTTCGCTCTTGCGGAGGATGTCGCTGCAGACGCCGAAGTCGTGCCAGCGGGAGGGGTGCCCGGGGCCGGGCGAGAGCACGATCGCGTCGAAGTCCATCCGTGTCAGCACCCGCCAGGAGACCGCGTCGTTGTTGACCACCATCGGCTCCTCGCCCGAGGCCGCGGCCAGCAGGTGGAAGACGTTGTAGGTGTAGGAATCGTGGTTGTCGACCAAAAGCGTTTTCACGTCAGGCTCCCTCTAGTCCCAGGCCGCGCAGGCCCTGCTCGAGCACCGGCTGCACGACCGCCTCGACCTCCGGTGCGCGCTCGTCTTCTCGGTACCAGCGCGCGAAGTGGGAGAGGTACTTGGAGAGCGGAGCGACGTCGAACTCCTCGACGGCGCTGCGCAGGTGCACCCGGTAGTGCTCCGACTGGACCACGGCGAAGCGGTAGTCCGGGTCCTGCGCCGGACGCTCGCCCTCGATCTCGGTGGACGCGTGGTGGGCCTGCGCGCGCGCCAGGTCCCAGCCAAGGCTCCCTTTTCCTTCGACCAGAAGCTTCTCCTTGCCGAACCTGACCTGCTTGGTCGTCGGCTGCAGGAGGAAGTAGCCGAGCGCGACCTGCGCCGGCACCGACTCCGGGTGCGGGTGGCGCGCCATCTCCTCGGCCAGCTCGGGGTTCTGCTTCAGCTCGTCCTCGAGCCACTCGACCAACTCGTCGATCAGCAGCGCCCCTTTCTTCGAGGAGCTGATCGATTCGTTCTCCCGCGCGACCATGCCGTGGAAGATGTCGTAGGTCGGCGGGCCTCCCCCGCGGGCGGATCCGTTGCCGTTGCCGTTGGAGAGGCCCATCTCGTCGATCAGCTTGCGGCGGCAGGTGACGTGGGCGACCCACTCGTTGCCGCAGACCTGCATCGAGATCACGTCGTCGAGCTCGTCGGCGGCGGCCCAGTAGGCGAGCGCCCGCATGTGCTGGGTCGGCAGCCCGTCGGAGCGGACCAGCGGCATCTCTTCCAGCTCCTCGCGTTCGGTCTCGTACATGACCATGTCGTCGCCCCAGCGTTTGGTCAGGGTGCCGGCGGCGAGGCCCTGGTTGGTGAACTCACGCACCTCCGGCAGGAAGTCGGACTCGTAGATGACCCTGTCGAAGGTGATGCCGAGACTGGCGAGCGTCTTGCGCTGGCCCGAGACCACCCAGGAGCGCGTCCGCGACCACAGTTCCAGCGCCTTCTGGTCGCCCTCGAGGACGCGCATCATCAGCTCGTCGGCCTTGTCGTCGTACTGGGTCGACTCGCGGGCGACCGAGTCCTCGGCGCCGTCGTCCCCCCCTCCCCCGTTGCGGCTGGCGGTGACGTAGTCGGCGTAACAGAAGCCGACGAAGTGGTCGGACTTCTCGTCGGCGTCGGGGCCGGAGTCCTCGCCGGCGCGGGTGGCGACGCCGGCCATCGCCTCGCCCATGCTGCGGCCGACGTCGCAGATCAGGCTGCGGTTCTCGACCCGCGCGCCGGCCTGCTTCAGCGCCCCGGCGATCGCGGCGCCGACGGCGAGGTTGCGGAGGTGGCCGATGTGCAGCGCCTTGGTCGTGTTGGCGCCCCAGAAGTAGACGGCGTAGCGATTCTCGGCTGCAATGTCGGCGAGGTCGGCCTCGCCCTGGGAGCCGGAACCGATCGCCTCGCCCTGCGACTCGATCCACTCATCGCTCAACTTGGCGGTCGGCTGCTTGCCCTCGCGGTCGATCGAGGCGACCCAGGGCTCGGCCTCGATCCGGTCGAGCGCCGCAACAGCGCCCTCGTCCTGGCGCCAGTCGATGCCCTTCGGCAGCCGCGGGATCAGCATCAGGTCGAAGTCCGGCTCCGGCCGGTACGGGGCCCGCGCCGCCCACAGCGCCGTGCCGCTCTCGCCTGCCGCGACCTCGTCGAACCTGTTGAAGATGTTCTCGCCCATAGCCGTGATTCCGAACTTTCTGCCTTCGAATTGATTTGTTCGAAATGCACCCGCCGGGGCTCGAACCCGGATCTTCGGCTTACAACGCCGACCCTTTAACCGATTAAGGCACAGGTGCTAGCTATGTTTCCCTGCCCAAGAGCAAACCCTGATTGCTCAAGCGCAGCGGGAGCATAAACAGGATCGTCGTGCTAAGTCAAATAATTTGATTAAACGCCTGGAAATCGAGCAGGAGCTCCGGTTAGGGGGAGGGGTGGGTGCCCCTCTCGCTCCCTGGGTTCCTCGCCTTTAAGTTGGCCGTCTCTCGCTGAGTGATCTGTGCGAGGAACAGGACGCCGGTCGCGAGAGGGGCACCCACCCCTCCTGCGACAGTCGCTGAAAGATGCTCTGAGATGGAAGCTGGGGAAGGAAGCTGCGGCGACTCGGCCGTCCTGAAGTGCGGGTTGTAGAGGGGGTCGGCACCCCTCCGCAGGAATGTTCGGCGATATGCAATCTGAATTCCGCGGCGAAGCCGCAGCATCTTCTCCCCGAAGCGCAGCGGAGGGGAGGTCAATTCCGGAGGAGGGGTGCCGACCCCCTCCCCCACCACCTCAAGCCCTGCCGGCCTCCAGTAGACGACTGAGAAAGCGGCGCGTCTCCTCCTGTTGTGGAGCCTCGAGAACCTGAGCTGGAGAGCCCTGCTCGAGGATCCTGCCCTCGTGCAGGAAGGCGACCTGGTCGGCTACCTCGCGGGCGAAGCTCATCTCGTGGGTGGCGATCAGCATCGTCATCCCCTCCCCCTTCAGGTCCCGCACCGCCTCCAGAACCTCCCCGACCAGCTCGGGATCCAGCGCACTGGTGATCTCGTCGAGGAGGAGGACGCGGGGCCGGCCGGCGAAGGAGCGGGCGATCGCGATCCGCTGCTGCTGGCCGCCGGAGAGGTTGTCGGGGCGGTCGTCCTCGCGGCCGCCGAGGCCGAAGCGGGCGAGGAGCGCCCGTCCTCGCTCCTCGGCCTCGGCGCGAGAGGCGCCGTGGGCGTGGCGCTCGCCCAGCATCACGTTCTCCAGCGCGGTCATGTGGGGGAAGAGGTTGTAGGCCTGGAAGACGAGCCCGAGCCGGCGGCGGACGGAGACGGGCTCGACCGAGGGGTCGGTGATCGGCTCGCCGTCGAGGAAGACGTCGCCGTCGTCGATCTCCTCGAGCAGGTCGACGCAGCGCAGGAGCGTCGACTTGCCCGAGCCGGAGGCGCCGATCAGGGCCACCGCTTCGTGTTCGCGCACGGTCAGGTCGATCCCCCGCAGGACCTCGCGCTCGCCGAAGGCCTTGGTGACGCCGCGCACCTCCAGCACCGCCTCGCCGGCGCCGGCGCTCACCGCACCGCCCCCTCGGGGCCGCCCATGCGGTCGACCAGCCGCGCCATCGGCACCGTCACCGCCAGGTAGAGCAGCGCCGCCGCGACCAGGGGCGTGAAGTTGAAGGTCTCGGCGTTGATGATCTGGGCTTCGCGGAAGGCCTCCAGCGGGCCGAGGATCGAGATCAGGGCGACGTCCTTCTGCAGGGCGACGAAGTCGTTCAGCAGCGGCGGCGCCACCCGCCGCACCGCCTGGGGCAGGATCACGTGCCGCATCGCCTGCGCCTCGGTCAGGCCGACGGCGAGGGCGGCGTCGCGCTGACCCCGGTGGACCGAGCGGATCCCGGCCCGGTAGACCTCCGCGACGTAGGCGCTGTAGGAGAGGGTCAGCGCGATCGCACCGAGGACGACGGGCTGCGGCGGGTCGTCGCTCAGTTCCAGCGCCGGGATGCCGAAGCCGACCATGAAGACAAGCAGGATCGTCGGGATCCCGCGGAAGAGGTCGACGAAGACGGTGGCGAGCAGCCGCAGCGGGAAGGTCGCGGGCGAGCGCGCGATCCGCACCAGGGCGACGAGGAGGCCGACCGCGAGGACCGCCAGCTCGACGACGAGGAAGACCTTGACGTCGAGCCAGAAGGCGCGGAGGACGTCGGGGAAGGAGTCCTTGAAGATCGACCAGGAGAAGAAGGTCTCCCGCACCGTCGGCCAGCCGGGGCTGGTGAAGACGAGGGCGGCGAGGCCGCCGAGGACGACGATGGTGGAGACGGCCGCGATCGCCTGGCCGCGGCGGTGGCGGCGGCGCTTCGCCGCCTCTCTTTCGAGGCGACGACTGGTCGGCATCAGCTCAATTCAGGGGCGCCGGCGGCTTGGCTCATCCAGCGCTGGGTGATCTTTTCCAGCTCGCCGGAGTCTTCCAGCGCTTCGACCGCCTGCGAGACGCAGCCGGTTAGCTCGGAGTCCTTCTCCAGCAGGGCTCCCCACTGGTCGCCGCCGGGGGCGCTGAACTGGCCGACCACGGTGGCCTCAGGGACCTGGACCGCGGTCAGGTAGAGCGCCGTCGGCAGGTCGACGACGACCGCGTCGATCTGCTTGTTCTTCAGCGCCTGGACGACGTCGTTGGAGTTGTTGAAGACTTCCGGCCTGCTGCTCGGTTCGATCTCCGCTTCGGCGGCTTCGAGGCTGGTGGTGCCGATCTGAACGCCGAGGCTCGCGTCCTGCAGGTCTTCCAGCGAGGTGGCTTTGGCCGCGTCGGAGTCCTTCAGCGCCACCACCGCCTGGTTGGCGGTGTAGTAGGGAGCCGAGAAGTCGACCGCTTTCTCTCGCGGCGGCGTGATCGAGATCTGGTTGACGTCGAAGTCGAAGTCTTTGGGACCGGGGGCGAAAGAGGAGTTGAACGGCTCGACCGTCCACTTCACCTTCGCCTTCGGGTAGCCGAGCTGGTCGGCGATCGCGTAGGCGACCGCGCTCTCGAAGCCTTCCCCGTTGGTGGGGTCGTCGTCTTCGAAGTAGGGCGGGTAGGCGGGCTTGTCGGTGGCGACCGTCAGCACGCCCTGCTGCTGGGTCGGCAGCTGGCCCGGCTTGCAGGTGGCGGCGGTCGCGGCACCGGTATCGGTCTCCTCGGAGCTGCTGCCGCAGCCGGCCAGGACCAGGAAGGCGAGCAGGACGAGTGCGAGGAGGGGCTTCTTCATCGGAGCTGGGACCGAGACAGGATGCGGAACCCTACCTTCTTGGCCGGCCGGTTCCGTGTTCGGCCTCGAGATCCTCGGCCAGGGCGGCGAGCTCGGGCAGCGGGACCCGCAGGCCCTGGGCGATGCGGCGCACGTTGCCCCAGGTGGGGTTGACCCTGCCCGACTCGATGTGGGAGATCCAGGTCGGGTGGATGCCGACGTTCAGCCCCAGCGCTTCCTGGCTCATCTTCACCTCGTGGCGGAGCTGGCGGATCGCCTTGCTGAGACCGATCTGGGGTTCTTCCTGGCGCGGCATCTAGGGAAGGGAATTTGCCTCCCGCCCCCGCGTCCATAGAGGCAGGCTCAACCGACCACCGCGGCGCCGCAGGCGAGGACCCGATTCAGGGGGGCGGTCTCTCGCGATTGCGAACACGAACGTATGTTCGCATATGGCCGAACGGATTAATAGGGCAAATCAGCCGGCTTCTTCGCGCGCCTGTTCCAGCTCCGCTTCCACCGTGCCCGTCTGGTTCGGGATTTCCAGCCGTTTTTCCAGCACCGGGATCGCCTCTTCGGGCCGACCGCTGAGGCGCAGCGCGCTGCCGAGGTTGAAGAGCGCGTAGGCGTAGTCGAGGTCTTCGCTGCCTTCCGGGTAGGCGGCGACCGCTTCTTCGAGCACGGGCACCGCGGCTTCGTATTCGCCGGCCTGGATCAGCGCGAAGCCCTGTTCGTTCAGCGAGGCGCCGTCGGCGGAGACGGCGCTTTCGGGCGCAGCAGCGGGTTCTTCCGTCGGTTCGCTTTCACTGGGCTCGCTTTCGCTCGATTCTTCGACCGGCGCCGGGGACGAAGCGGCCGGCTCGCTCGCCGCGGCCGCGCCGGAGCCTTTCGGCTTCTCCTGCTTCGCCTTCTTCGCCTTGTCCGCCTTCGCCTGTCGCGGCTGCCCGCCGTCGCTGCCGCCCCGGCTGAGAGCTACGGCGGCGATCACCCCGACGGCGGCGAGAAAGGCGAGTAAAGCCACGATCGCTCCCCAGCGGCTGCGCCGCGAACCCGCCTTGCGCTCGTAGGCGGGCGGCGAAGGCGGCGGTGACGCAGGCTCCGGCACCGGCGGCAACTCGAACGCCTGCGTCGTCTGCTCCAGCCCCGGCTCGGCCCGTTCGAGCCGAACCAGCGCCTGCCGGGCCGAGCTGGGACGAGCCGCCGGGTCCTTCTCCGTCAGTTGCTCGACCAGCGACCCCACAGCGCGCGAGCAGCGGCCCCCGCAGGCGCGCAGGACGACCCCCAGCGAGTAGAGGTCCGAGCGCTCGCTCGCCGACCGGCCCTCCATCACCTCGGGCGCGGCGAAGCGCTCGGTCGCCATGATCAGGCCGGTGCGGGTCATCGCCGTCGCGTCCAGCGGCCGCGCGATCCCGAAGTCGATCAGCTTCGCGGTCCCGTCCGGTTCGACGACGATGTTGCCGGGCTTGACGTCGCGGTGGAGGATGCCGGCGCCGTGGATGTGGACCAGCGCGTCCAGCATTTCCCGCGCCAGCTTGTCGCAGTCGACCTCCTCCCCCCGCTCCAGCAGCGCCGCCAGGCTCTCCCCCGGCACGAACTGCATCACCAGATAGGGCCGTTCGCCTTCTTCGGAGAAGTCGTAGACGCCGACCAGGTTGGGATGCGAGAGCCCGGCCGCGGTGCGGGCCTCGCGGCGGAAGCGGGCGACGAAGCCGGGATCGGCGGCGATCGTGTCGGCCAGCACCTTCACCGCGACCTGGCGGTCCAGCACCTCGTCGTGCCCGAGCCAGACCGCGGCCATGCCGCCGCGCCCGAGCGTGCGCTCGAGCCGGTAGCGGTCCTTCAGCAGCTCCCCGGTGCCTATCGTTGCGGCCACGCGTTTATCTCTACCCACCTGACGGGAATAACTGCCGCATGGACACGATCCTCTTCATCATCGGCCTTCTTTTCACCGGTTTGATCGTCGGCGCCCTCGGCCGCCTGCTGCTGCCCGGACGCGACCCGATGTCGATCTTCCAGACGATCATGCTCGGCATCGCCGCCTCGCTGATCGCCGGCCTGATCGCCTACTACGCCTTCGGCAAGGAAGAGGGCCCCGGGTTCCTCTTCTCGGTCCTCTGCGCGATCGGCCTGGTCTACGCGGTGCGGAAGATCCGTCAGCGCAGCACCGCTCCCCGGCTGTAGCCGACCTCAGGCGAAGCTGGGCGCGGCGCGACCGCTGCGCAGGCGGCCCAAGGCCTCGGCGAAGTCCTCGTGGCGGACGGCGGGCGCCTGTCCCTCCTGGCTCCCCGAGGTGCGGGCCATCGCCGCCAGGGCCGCCTCCTGGCAGAGCCCCTTGAGGTCGGCGGGCGAGAGGCCGTCGGTGTCGCGGGCGAGCTGCTCGACGTCGACGCCGACGGTCGGCATCCGCGCCGTCATCAGGCAGAGCAGCGCCCGCCGCGCCTCCTCGTCGGGAAGGCCGAGGACGACGGTCCGGGATAGCCGGCCTCCGCGCAGGAGGGCGGGATCGAGCTGGTCGGGGCGGTTGGTGGCGCCGACGACGAAGACGCCGCGCTGGCCGGAGACGCCGTCGATCTCGGAGAGCAGCTGGTTGACGTGGCTGTCGTGGGTCTCGACCTGCCCGCGGGAGCCGGCGATCGCGTCGATCTCGTCGATGAAGACGATCGAGGGGCGGTTGGCGCGGGCGCGCTCGAAGAGCTGGCGGATGTTGCGCTCGGACTCCCCTACCCATTTGCTGATCACGTCGGCACCGGAGATCGGGTAGAACGAGCACTTCGCCTGCGCTGCGAGGACCTTGGCCACCGAGGTCTTGCCGGTGCCGGGCGGGCCGGCGAGGAGCAGCCCGGTCGGTGGCTCGACGCCGAAGCGGACCGCCGACTCGGGGTCCTCGATCACCGCCTGCAGCTGCTGCAGCTGCGCCTTGATCGCCGGGTCGAGGATCAGCGAATCCCAGGTCCAGTGCTCGACCAGCGGCCGGTCCTGGCCGCCGTAGCGCTCGATCGCCGCCAGCAGGTGGGCGCCGTCGAGCTCGAGGTTCTGGCCGCTCTCGGTCGCCTCGCGGAAGACCTCCAGCGCCGCGGTTTCGACGACTTTCTCGATCGCCGCCGGGGTCATCCCCTCGGTGCGGCGGACGAGCTCGCCGAGCTCGATGCCGGCCGCCGCGGGGCGGTCGTCCAGCTCGGCCCGGAAGATCGCTTCGCGGGCCTTCGCGTCGGGCAGGTCGATGCGGATCTGGCGGTCGAAGCGGCCGGGCCGGATCACCGCCGGGTCGAGGTGGGAGACGTCGTTGGTCGCCGCCATCACCAGCAGGCGGCGCTCGTCCCGGTAGGCCTCCAGCGAGGTGAGCAGCTGGTTGACGGTGCGGCGAGCCTCCTGGTCGGGGTTGTTGTCCCGCCGCTGGGCGATCGAGTCGAACTCGTCGAAGAAGAGCAGGCAGGGCAGGTTCTGGGCGGCGGTCTTGAAGGCTTTGTCGATGTTCTGCGCCGACTGGCCCTGGATGCCGCCGATCAGGTCGCCGGTGGAGACGTGCATCAAGCTGAGGCCGTACTCGCCGGCGATCGCCCGCGCGAAGAAGGTCTTGCCCACGCCCGGCGGGCCGTGGAGGAGGATCCCGTTCCACTCGATCCCGTAGCGCTCGGCGTCGTCGGGGTCCTGGAGGACGAGCCCGACGGTGTCGCGCACCTCCTCCTTCAGCGCCTCCATGCCGCCGACGTCGCTGAAGTCTCCAAGCTCGGAGGGGGGCTCGACGTTGAAGTTGCCGCTGCCGCCCATCATCCCGCCGAGCCCGCCGCCCATGCTGCCGAAGAGGCCGCCGAGCCCGCCCATGCCGGCCTGGGGCGCCTGCTGCTGGGGCCGGCGCCGCGGCTCCGGGCTCGGGTCCCTGCCTTTGCCCTCCCCCGCCTCCTGACGCTCCTCGGCCTCGGCCTCTTCGCCCGGGAACTCGTCGGTGATGTCGACCCACTGGCCGGTCTCAGGGTCGTAGGCGAGGGAGCGCGAGCGCATCCCGGCACCGGAGAAGATCTGGTCGAAGATGCCGCCGAAGGGCATCCCCGCGAAGGGCGAGCCGCCCAGCGGTTCCCCGCCCCGTTCCCGCAGCTGCTCTTCCTCCCGCCGGCGCCGCTCGGCCGCTTCGCGGCTGCGGCGGCTGGAGCGGGCGACGCTGAAGGCGAGCAGCGCGAGGATCAGGCCGAGGACGATCAGGGCGGAGATCACCCGCCTCCGTTACCCCGCACCCGACGGATTCACTCGCCGACCGCGCGGGTAGGCACTCGCCCGTGGAAGTCGTCGGCTACATCGTCCTCCTGGCCCTGAGCGGCCTCGCCATCGGCGCCCTGGCGCGGCTGCTGCTTCCCGGCCGCGACCCGATGAGCCTGCTGGAGACGATGCTCGCCGGCATCGGCGGCTCCCTGATCGCCGGCCTCATCGCCTACTACGTCTTCGACCGCAGCACCGGCCCGGGCCTGCTCCTCTCCCTCCTCTGCACCATCCTCATCGTCTACGCGGTGCGCAAGTACCGCCAGCGAGCCGAGCCCGACCGCCCGGCGCGCGGGCCGATGACCTTCGGCGGCGGCAACGCCCAGACCCAGGTCCACTTCTTCCCCGGCTGCCTGCTCTTCTCCCTCGGCGCCTCGCTGTTCCTGACGATCGTCCTCAACCTGCTCGTGCGGGCGTTCTAGCGCCGAGGGCTTTCTTTCGGCGCCGGGACCGGCTACCAGCCGAGGTAGTAGTCGGCGGGCAGCCAGGGCGGCCGCGCGAGGCCGAAGTGCTTCTCGAGCACGAGCTCGGTCGTCGACAGCGCTCCCTCGACCCACCCCTGCACCCCGGAGTAGCTCTCGCCGACGAGGTAGACGCTGCGGTCGGCACCGAGGGGCGTCTTGACCTTGGTCATCGCTTCCTGCACGTTCATCTGCGGCTGCCAGAAGTTCCAGCCGCCGCCATAGGGATCCAGCCCCCAGTCGGCGAAGGCGCCGACGACGGGCGGGGGGATCTCGGAGGCCTGGATGCCGTGGAGCAGCGCCAGCTGTTCGATCGCATGGTCGACCATCTCCGCGGGCGCCTTGTGGAGATTTGGCGGTGGCTCGGAAACGATCGACTCGTCGGCTTCGGCCAGCCCCGCCTGCCGGGTGAGCTCGGCCAATGCGTCGCGCAGCTCGACGCGCCCCTGCTCCAGCTGGTCGGCCGGCGGCACCAGGCCCTGCCAGTATTCGACCGCGCGGGCATCGTCGTAGGAGGCCATGATCAGGCCCAGGGGAGGAGTCGGCTTCCCTTCGTACAGAGAGTCCGGAGCCATGTAGTAGGTCTGCCGGATCGGCAGGTCGCAGATCGAGCGACCGCGGTCGATCCCCAGCTTTTCCCACCACCGGCTCTCGAAGAAGAGGAAGAGCTTGAAGGCCGGGTAGGCGGCGACGCTGTCGACCAGGCTCTTGAGCGCGGGGTTGCCCTGGAGGTCGAAGTCCGGGCTCGGGGCCAGCAGCTCGAGAGACCTGCGGGGAAGGCCGAGGACAAGCGAAGGGGCTTCGACCGTGAACGGCCCGTCGGGGCCGACGAACTTCGCCGTCGTGGCTTTCCCGGCCGGTGCTTCGAAGGAGACGAGTCGGGTGTCGGTGACGATCTTCCCCCCGAGGCCGACGATCGCACTCGCGAGCGCATTGGGGAGCGCCGAGTAGCCCTGACTGAGGGTGTGGTAGACGGGACTGCCCGTGAAGTCGAGTGCCATGGTCTGCATCGCCTCGGCTGCGTTCCAGTTGGCGGCCAGGCTGTAGTAGCCGAACGAGTCGGTGATGTACTGGTAGGTCTCCAGGTTTCGCACCTCGCTGAAGAGATTCCAGAACCCGACGTCCCACAGCGGCCTGTTGCGCCAGGTGAGGTACGGCTTCACCTTGTCCCACTGTTCGCGATTCTGCGGCGTGCCGCCGCCGAGGTACTTCTTCAGGACTGCGACGTTTTCGGGAGTCCCGAGGATTTCCTTGATCACCTCTTCCAGCACTTCGCCCGCCTTCTTGTGCCGGTCGGCTTTGTCCAGCAGGTAGCGCCCTCCCGGTTCCGGGTCATCGAGAGACATGCTCGATCCACGCAGAAGCAGCCGAAGGCTCTTTCCGTTCACGTAGAACGGCACGATGTCCTCGTCGCCGAAGCCGAGTTGGCCCAGCAGCTCCCACACGAGTTTCTGCTCTTCGAAGAACCGCATGCCGCCGAGCTCGGCGCGCAAGCCGGCCGCGGACCCGGCCGGGAGCCAGGTCAGCAGGCGGCCTCCGATGCGTTCGCCCAGCTCGAAGACGGCCACGCGCGGAGGCTGCAGACCACTTTCCTTAGCTGACTTGAGCAGTCGCCAGGCGGCATAGAGACCCGACACCCCACCCCCTACGACGGCTACGTCAAGCGGGTCCGACGTACGGCTTTGCGACGGCATCGGCGCCTTCCTTTTCTGCGAGCAGCGCGTCGAAGCGCGGCGGCGTGGTGAGGTTTGGATCGATCACTGCGTCAAGTACGTAGGGGCGTCCCCCTTCGACGGCTTTCAGCCCTTCGCGCAGGGCGCCGGGCAGATCCCCCACCGTGGAGATCTGCCGGCCTTGGATCCCGAAGGGAGCGGCCAGGGCGGCGAAGTCCATCGGAGGGTCGTCGAGGCGCAGGTACCAGGGGTCGCCGCTGGTTTTCCAGGGGGCGTAGACCTGCTCGAGTTTTTCCAGGCCCATCAGCAGGGTGCGGTACTCGCGGTTGTTGGTGATCACGTAGAGGATCGGCAGCTCGAACTTGCTCGCCGTCCACCAGGTATGGGGATAGAAGAGCGCCGAGCCGTCGCCGACCACGTTCACCACCGTGCGCTCCTCGCCCCTCGCCAGCTTCATCCCCAGCGAGGCGGGCATCGACCAGCCGAGCGAACCGCCCTGCCCCAGGAAGTAGTCGTTCGGACGCTCGAAGGTGGGCGACCGTTGGAACAGGGCCGCGTTGGAGACCGCCTCGTTGGAGAGCATCAACGGTGCCGACATCTCCGCCTGCAGGGCCGCCAGCTCGGTCGCCAGCTTGTCGGCGGCGATCGCTTCGGGCCCCGACTGGGCCGTCAGGATCTCGCGGTGCTCGGCGAACGTGGCCTGCCGGCGCTCGTCGACCGCTTGCAGCGCCTTCACCCGGGAGGAGGCCGCGTCCGCCTCGTAGGCCGGGTGCCGGGGAATGTCCTCGAGCAGCACCTGCAGCGTCGTCTTGATCCCACCGAGGACGGCCACCTCCCCGTAGGCGTTCTTGCCGATCTCCCAGGCATCGTCGTGCAGGTACACCTGGGCGACGTCGGCGGGGATCAGCGGCCCCAGTTCGTACTTGTAGAGGAGGACCTGGGCCTGGGCGTTGTAGCCGCAGAGAAAGACGACGTCATGGCCGCTGAAGACCGTCTGCATCTGTTCCTGGGTCTGGGGAAGCTCGCCTTGCCAGTGCGGGCTCTTGTTGGGGAAGTTCATGAAGCTGCTGAACGACTCGCTGTAGACGGGAGCGCCGAGCTGTAGGGCCAATGCGGCGATCTCGTCCCAGGCTTCCGCGGCCCCCACCCCATCCCCGGCGACGACGATCGGGCTCCGCGCCTTCGCCAGGCGATCCGCGGCCTGCTTGACCGTCTCGGGATCGCCGCCGATGTGGGGGCCAATGCGCGTTACGTGCGAAGGGGCGTGGGCGACGGGGGCGAGGGTGAACTCCCACGGGATCGAGATGAAGACCGGGCGCTGGGGAGGCGTCAGCGCCTCCTTGAAGGCGCGCTGCAGCACCATCCCGAACTCGTCCGGAAACCGCACTTCATAGGCCCACTTCGCGTACTGACGCGCGACCTGCACCAGATCGGAGGCGAGCAGCGGCTCCTGGAGCAGCAGTTCGTTGTGCTGCTGGGCGCACAGGATCACCAACGGCACGTGTGACTTGAAGGCGTTGTAGAGGTTGCCGATGCCATGGCCGGCCCCCGGAGTCACATGGAGCTCGACCAGGCCGGGCTTACCCGAGGCGCGCGCGTACCCCATCGCCGCACCCACGGCGATGTTCTCGTGCAGGCAGGGGATGTACCTGACCGGGCTCCCCGGCACGCTCGTCCCGTCGATGATCGGGATCTCGTTCGTCCCGGGAACGCCGAAGAGGCAGTCGACTCCGAGTTCGTCGAGATACCTGAAGAGTATGTCCCGCCCCGTCTCCACGGGCGGATCTATAACACTATTTGAATACTTAGCTGTTCTTCAGGGCGCGCCGGATCGCTCCCGGCCTACGACCGACCTTCGGTCCGAGAACCAAGGCGAAGAGGGTGAGTGCCAGCCACGGGCGCAGATGAGGGCCGATTCGGCGGATGCGGCCGTCGGGGGCGAGGTCGAAGACCATCGCGTCGGTCATCCGCACGCCCAGCAGCCGCGCTTCGCCGAAGAGGACCCGGCGGTCGCCCTCGCCGATCTCGTCGATCCAGCGCAGTTCCCTCAGGGTGCCGTAGACGGCGGCGAGCAGGTGCTCGACGTCGTCGCTGCCGCGGAAGACCATCCGGCCCGAGATCGGCGAGACGAGCTCGGCGTCGGGCGCAAGCGTCGCCATGATCCCGGCGATGTCGCCTGCCTCGGTGGCGACCCGGTACCGCTGCAGCGCGTCGTCCATGCGGCAACCTTATGCCGATTGCACCGCCTCCTCCGCTGCGGGGGCGGAGCCGTTGGACGCTTTCACCGCCGGCGGGCCCTCGTGGATCTTGCGGTGCGGGTCCTCCTGGTTCGCCTGGCGGACCGCCTTGAGGTCGCCGTGGTAGTCGCCCTTGCCGGTCGGGTCGGTCATCGCCAGGGACATCAGCTCGAAGGCGGCGAGGGCGACGTGGGGAACCCACTGGCGCCGCCCCTGCTTGTACTGGCCGGTGAGGAACGGGGTCGCACCGAGGGCGAGGGCCCCGAGTGCGTCGAGCGCGAGGTGGGCCTTGAACGGGATCAGCTTGACGATCCCCAGCGGGTAGTTCGTCATCGTGCTGTAGGTGGCGTGGACGGCGCCGGCGGTGCGGATCTGGCGCGCCGAGCGGGTGCCCTCCACCCCCGTCAGCTTCGGCATCACGGTGGTCAGCGTCGCGCCCGCCATGTAGTCGACGACGCCGTGGAGCGTCGAGTCGACGGGCCTCGGGGGAAAGGGCATAACTGTCGTTCCTTTCAGGGCTTCAGGGTTTGAGGACGACCTTCACGCACTCGTCCTGCTTGTGCTTGAAGGTCTCGTAGGCGTTGGAGGCCTCGTCGAGCCCGAGCCGGTGGGTGATGACGAAGCTGGGGTCGATGTCGCCTTTGCGGATGTGCTCGTAGAGCGGCTTCAGGTATTTCTGCACGTGCGCCTGGCCGGTCCGCAGCTGCAGACCCTTGTTCATGAAGGCGCCGGTCGGGAACTTGTCCATCAGGCCGCCGTAGACGCCGATCACAGAGACGATGCCGCCCGGCCGGCAGGCCAGGATCGCGTCGCGCAGGGCGTGTCCGCGGTCGGTCTCCGACCGGCTCGCCTGCTTGACCCGCTCGACCGCGTGGAGGACGCCGTGGCCGTGCGCGGCCTCCATCCCGACCGCGTCGATCACCGCGTCGGGGCCGCGGCCGCCGGTCAGCTCCTTCAGCTGCTCGACGATGTCGGCGTCCTTGGAGAAGTCGATGACGTCGGTCGCGCCGGCCTTGTTGAGGGCCATCTGCAGCCGGTAGTCGTACTGGTCGATCGCGATCACCCGCTCGGCCCCCATCAGGATCGCGCTGGCGATCGCGAACTGGCCGACCGGGCCGGCGCCGAAGACGGCGATCGTCTCGCCGCCCTCGATGTCGCAGAGGTCGGCGCCGAACCAGCCGGTGGGGAAGATGTCGGAGAGGAAGAGGACCTGCTCGTCGGTCAGGTCCTCCTCGACCTTGATCGGGCCGACGTCGGCGAACGGCACCCGCGCGTACTCGGCCTGGCCGCCGGCGTAGCCGCCGGTGAGGTGCGAGTAGCCGAAGATCCCGGCGGTCGAGTGGCCGAACATCTTCTCCGCCATGCCGGAGTTCGGGTTCGAGTTCTCGCAGACGGAGTAGAGCCCCTGCTTGCAGGACCAGCAGTTGCCGCAGGCGATCGGGAAGGGGACGACGACCCGATCGCCGACCTCGAGGTTGCCGACCCCCTTGCCCTTCTCGACGACTTCGCCCATGAACTCGTGGCCGAGGATGTCCCCGCGTTTCATCGTCGGCACATAGCCGTCGTAGAGGTGGAGGTCGGAGCCGCAGATCGCGGTCGAGCTGATCTTCACGATCGCGTCGCGGTCGTTGAGAATGGTCGGGTCGGGGACGGTCTCGACCGAGACTTCGTTGCGGCCCGACCAGACGGTGGCGCGCATCAGGCACCCACCTTCTCGACTTCGTCCTCTTTCAGCGGCTGGGCCGGGCGCTGCTTCAGCTTGCGCTCGGCCAGCTCGCCCTCCGGCACGCCGTCGGAGCGCGGGATCTCACCGGTCTCGAACTGCGCCTTGAAGCGGCGGAGGTCGTCTTTGACCTTGGCGAGCGGCTCTTTGCCGGTCAGCTTCATCAGCATCTCGCCGAGCTTGCCGCCGGGGGCGCTCCTCTCGAGGTCGACGTGGATCTCGGTCCCCCGGTCGCCTGGTGCCTCCCCGAAGGAGACCGCCGCGTCGGCGGAGTCGATGTAGTCGGGGCGGTACTGGTCGTCCTGCCACCGTCGCTGGACCTCCGCGGGGGAGCCCAGCACGGTGATCGAAGCCTTGCTGCTCATCGGGGGAACCTCCTTGACTGGGACGGGCGCTGTACCGGCCGGAGTACCCGGCCCTCCGAGCCGGTACACGATCTTCTTCCCGAAAGTTCGATCGGCTGGCGCGGCGGGCCGTGGCGACGTAGGGTGGGCGGGTCGACACAGCCGTTTACAGGACAGGGGAGGACTGATGGCGCAGCGGACGATGGGCTTTGGGCGGTACCGGATGCTGGCGGTGCTGCTGGCGATGGCAGGGGCGCTGCTGGTCGGCGCGGCCGGCGCCGGCGCCGAGGAAGAAGTCGACGGCACCCCGCCGGTGATCACCAACGGCGTGCTCAACCCCAGCACCCTCCCCTCCAGCGGCGGCAACGCCCAGATCAGCGTCGACATCATCGACGAGAGCGGCGTCCAGAACACCACCGCCCAGGTCTACGGCTCCGACGGGAGCTACCAGGCGATCAGCCTCTACCAGGGCTCCGGCGACACCTACTACGGCACCCTCGAAGCCCCCGCCAACTACTCGGAAGGCACGGTCAGCTACGGGGTCGAAGTCCAGGCCTACGACCTCTTCAACAACTACAACTCCAGCGCGATCGGCGAGGTCCAGGTCGAAGGCCAGCCGCAGTTCGACGAAGCGCCCTGGATCTCGACGACCGAACTCTGGCCCCAGTTCCTGCCCGCCGAAGGCGGAACGGTAACGATCTCCGCCGAAGCCGGCGACAACCGCGGCCTCTCCGCCGTCTACGCGACGATCACCCCGGTCAGCGGCGGCGCGACCACCGAAGTCGGGCTGGGCGGAGTCAGCTCCAGCCGCTTCGAAGGCAGCTACGAAGTGCCGGCCAACACCGGCCCGCTGGCCGCCGAATACCTGGTCGAAGTCGTGGTTCAGGACGACATCGGCCAGGAGGGGCGCGCGCTGGCGGGCACGATCACGGTCGAAGCGCCCCCGCCGCCTCCCAGCACCGGATTGCTCGAGGTCTCGCCGCTCGAACGTGCCTTCGGCCAGGTCGCCGTGGGCAAACAGGCGACGCGCACGGTCTTCGTCCGCAACCTCCGCCGTCGCGGCGCCGAGCCGGTGGCGGCGACGGCGCGGATCTTCGGCTCGCCCGCGTTCAGCCTGGTCGGGACGCCCGCCGGGGGAATCCACTTCGTCCTCGCCCCCGGGCAGAAGCGGGCCTTCAAGGTCGCCTTCCGGCCGACCCGCGCCGGCGAACAGGCGGCGATGCTGGAAATCGCCCGCGACGACGGCGCCCAGCCGAACCTCGGCGTAAGCCTCGTCGGCCGGGGCGTCGCCAGGCGGTGAGCCGCCCGCAGGCCCGGCTCGATCCGCCCGAGGTCCGGGACGGGTCGGCACGGGTGCGGCTGCGGCTGGGCGACGAGGTCAGGGAAGCGGCCTTCGGCTGCCGCGACGTGCCGCTGGCGGCGAACCCGGACGCCGCCTTCGTCGCCGCGCTCCCGGTGGCGATGGGGCTCGCCTCCTCACTCGACGTTCCCGCCGGCGTCTCCCCCGGCCTGCTCCGCGCCTCGCGGACGATCCAGGAGATGCTGACGATCTGGAACCCGGCGCTGCGGCCGGTGGAGGTGCCGGCGGAGCTGAAGGCCGGGGGCGGTGACTCGGCCAGGGACCGGGGGCTCGGCACCGCCGCCTTCTTCACCTGCGGCGTCGACAGCTTCTACACCGTGCTGAGACGGCGCGAGGAAATCGACGCGGTCGTCTACGCCCACGGGCTCGACCTGCCCGCCGACGATCCCAAGCGGGAGCTGGTCTCCGCCACCTTCCGCGAGGCGGCGGCGCAGCTGGGCCTGGAGGCGATCGAGCTGGAAACCGACGTGCGGACCTTCTCCGACCCCGTCTGCGACTGGGAGCGGATCTACACCGGCGCCGCGCTGGCGACGATCGGCCACCTGCTCGCCGGCCGCTTCGGGCGGGTCCTGGTCCCCGCCACCCACTCCTACCGCGACTTGCACCCGACCGGGAGCCATCCGCTGCTCGACCCGCTCTATTCGAGCGAGCGGCTGCGGATCGAGCACGTCGACGCGGTCTCGCGGGTGACGAAACTCGAATACCTGGTCGGCTCGGAGCTGGCGATGAGCAGCCTGCGGGTCTGCTTCCAGCACGGCGGCGAGAGGCTCAACTGCGGCGAGTGCCCGAAGTGCGTGCGGACGATGGTCGGGCTGCGGGCGATCGGCGCCGCCGGCCGCTGCGGGACGCTGCCGGCCGAGTTCTCGCTGCGGGAGATGTCGAGCGGCAAGGTCAAGTCCCGCCGCTCCCTCACCTTCGTCAAAGAGAACCTCGCCGCGGTCGAGGCGCGGGGGACCGATCCGGACCTCGCCCTCGCCCTGCGCCGCCTGGTCGCCCGCGGCGCCCGCACCGAGGCCCGGGAGAAGACGGTGCTGCTGTCGCGGTCGGCTCGGTGGGCGGCGCGGGCGAAGCTCGGCGGGATCAGGCGGGGGCTCGGGCGGGCCTGAGGGCGGCGGCGAGCCTGCCGGCGGCCTGGATGACGCTGCGGATCTCCTGCAGGTAGACGTGCGGTGCGTGGGGCAAAGCGGCCTCGGCCGGCGAGGCGGCCGCCCAGGCCGGCGGGTGGGCGATCAGCTCGAAGGTGCGGCCCCCGGGGATTCCGATCGCCCGCACCGCCTCCAGGTACTGGAAGGGGCGGCAGGTCGGTGAGGTGACGATCGCCAGCGGCCCCTCCCCCGCTCCAGACCCCTCGACGAGGGCGCGCAGCGTCTCGTAAGTCGAGGCGCGGCCGCCGGAAGGAGGATCTGGCACCTCGACGATCCGCACCTCGGCGGCGGGGATGGCGGTGAAGGCACGCTCGGCGGCGGCGGTCATCAACTCGAGCTCGGTCCGGGCCGCCGCCGCGTAGCCGCGAACCTCCTCGCTCTCCCGCTCGGCCGGATCTAGGGCGCGGCGGCCGCACAGCATCACGACTCGCGTGGGGACGTCCGGCTGACGCCCGATCGCCGCTGCCGCCGCGCGGGCCCGGTTCAGCGGCGCCAGGCGGCGGCCGCCGAGGACGACGAACGTCGTCGGCTCGGTTTGCAGCGCGCCCTCGGACCTGAGGCCAAGCGCGGCTGCGCGGCCCCCGACCTCGTCCCGCAGGCCGGGCGAAGCCGAGGCGAAGTCCTCCTCGAGACGCCGCTCGCCGCTTTCGCGGTAGTCCCAGACGGTTCCGGGACGGCCCCAGTCGCAGATCTTCCCGAAGCGGCCGAGGACTTCGTCGAGGCCGGCAGGGCTTCCCTCGAGTGACCCGGGAGCGAGGTTCTCGAGCAGCCACCGCATCGGCTGCGAGCAGAGCCAGGCGGCGACCTCTCCGGCAAGCAGCTCCACCTCGCCCGGGCGGAACGGCCGGTCGAAGAACCATCCGGCACCGCTCCCAACGTCCCTCCCGCTCATCAGTGGTTCACCTTATTCGGCGAGTATCGCCTCAGCCACGAGGTGCTCGACGACGAGCCGGCGGAACTCCTCGGGCGCTTCGAGTGGCGCGAGGTGGCCGCAGCGGGGAATCGAGGCGGTGGAGGTGGCCTGGGGCAGCTTCTCCGCGAGGTCGGAGACCGCGGCCTTGTAGTCGGACAGGTCGTCTTCGCCGACGGCCAGGAGCGCCGAACAGGAGACATGTTTCAGCAGCGCCGGGTCCGCCTCCAGCAGGTCGGTGGCGAAGCTGATCTCCTGGCCCATCCGACCTTCGTAGTTACTTCGCTGCATGAAGGCGACCCGCTGCCGCACCTCGTCCGCGGCATGCGGACCGACCCAGGCTGAGACGGTCGCCTCCACTGCCCTCTCCACGTCCCCGGCGGCCAGCGCGTCCTCCTCGCCGTCCCAGGCCGCAAGGAGCTCGACGGAGGGATCGGGTTCGGGGACCCCGGGGGCCGAGAAGAGCAGGAGCGCGGCGACCCGCTCCGGGTGGAGCGCCGCGACCCGCAGCGCCACCGCTCCCCCGAACGAGTTGCCGACGAGTGCGGCGCGCCCGATCTCCAGCGCGTCCATCGTCTCCACCACGTCATCCCAGTGCGCAATCGGCGCCGAGCCGCCGCGGGCCTCGCCGAACCCGGGCAGGTTCAGCGCCACCACCCGGTAGCCGTCCGCCGCCAGCGGCTCCAGGTGCTCGTCCCACATCTGCCTGTTGGCGATGCCCGCGTGCAGCAGGAGCAACGGCGGGCCGTCGCCGTGTTCGGTTCGGGGCAGGACCATGGCCCGACCCTATCCCTGCGCAACACGTTTGGGGGCTATTTGGCGAGGGCGCCGTAGCGCTCGCCCGCGGGGAGGCGCGCGGCCGGATGCAGCCGCACCGCGTCGAGCCAGAAGCGGGAGCCGAGCCGCAGCTGCAGCAGGGCCGAGCGCAGCAGGGCCTCGCGGCCGGGGTCCCAGCCGAAGCCGAAGAGGCGGCGGATCTGCGGCGGCAGCAGCCCGACCGAGATCAGCCTGATCGTCTCCGTCAGCGGGATCACGGCCGCCCTCTGCCAGCCGGAGTAGGGCGGCTCGAGGATCATCGCCTCGGCCTGCTCGCGGCGCTCGCCGGAGATCCAGAGGCTGCCGTCCTCGAGGCGCCCGGCGACGTACTCCTTCAGCCCGGCGTAGGTGGCGGGCATCGAGTCCGGGGGCAGCCCCAGCAGCTCGCCGACCTGGCGGTATTCCCGCCAGTAGCGCTCGCGCTCGTCGCGGTCGAGCGCGCCGAAGATCCGCTCGTAGTAGACAAGGGCCGAGTCGGCCAGGGTCACGAGGACCCAGAGCCCCAGCTCCGGATCCGTGGCGTCATAGGGCGTTCCCTTCGGGACCGGCCCGTAGTCCGACGGCGTCTTCCCCTTCACCCGCCGGTGCATCGCCTGCACGACGCGGCCGGTCTTCTCCGCCTCCTCCTCGGTCCCGAAGTAGATCCGCGACATCCGCTCGTCGGTCCGCAGCAACCGCGCCTGCGGGTCGTCGAAGATGATCGAGTGCCGCTGGAACCCGACCACGGCCAGCGGGTCGCAGGCCTGCATCAGCAGCGCCCGCACCCCCGAGAACAGCACCAGCCGCTCCCGGTGCAGCCGCCGCACCATCGAGTCGGCCGGAAAGAACCCGTCGACCTCCTCGGCCGTCGGCGCCCGCTCGGGCGCCAGGCCGGGGATCAGCGACAGCATGTCGGTGGGACGGAGCACAGAACAACGGTAGCCACCGCCACCGGCGGGCTAGTGCCGCGAGTATCGATCCAGCTCAGTGAAGGCTGGGCCGGTAGACGAGCTCTTGGATGTCGCCGTCGAGCGCCCGCTGCTCGATCAGCTCCAGGTCGAAGTCGGCCGCACCCGCGAAGATCGGGGCCTGCCCGGTCTGACCGGTGATCACCGGGAACACCGTGACCTGCAGCCGGTCGACCAGGCCCGCCGCCATCAGCGCCCGGTTCATCGACAAGCTCCCGTGCGAACGCAGCGGCACCTCGGACTCCTCCTTCAGCCGGGCGACGACGTCGACGGCATCGCCGCTGACCACCGTCGCGTCCGGCCAGTCCAGCGGCTCCTCCAGCGTCGTCGACACCACCGTCGCCGGCAGGTTCCGCATCCGCTCCACCCACGGATCGCGAACCTCCGACCCCTCGCCGCTCTCAGCCAGCATCCGCGCGAACAGCCGGTAAGTGTTGGCCCCAAAGACCATCCGCTGCTCCTCTTCGTGCAGACCGAGCCGGTGATCCAGCAGCTCAGGCCCCTGCTTCCCCCAGTACCCGCCCCAGTCGGCCTTGGCCGAGCCGAAGCCGTCAAGGCTGGAAAAGACGTCGAAGGTGTAGGTAGCGCTCATGTCGTCCTCCTCAGGTGAAGATTGTCGTTTTGCCTAGGCGACGAACGAGCAGGGCGAAAATCGACACGAGCCTGTGAATCGGGGAGACAGGATTTGAACCTGCGACCGCTCGGCCCCCAGCCGAGTGCGCTACCAGACTGCGCCACTCCCCGTGGGGTCTTCATTTTGACGGATCGGCGGACGCGGTGCTTGGGGGAACGTCTTGTCTGTCTTGTAGGTTGCGCTCCATGAACAGATGCTCGCGCTGCAGGACGGAGAAGCCGGCCGAGGACTTTGCTTGGCACCGGCGGGCGAGAGGACAGAGGGATACCTATTGCCGGCCCTGCCGCGCCGAGTACAAGCAGGAGCACTACCGGGCCAACAAACAGCGCTACATCGCCGCAGCCAGGCAGCGCAACAAAGCGCTTCTAGAAGAACGGACGCATTACATGGTCGATTTCCTGCGGGAGCAACCCTGCGTCGACTGCGGCGAGAGCGATCCCGTCGTGCTCGAGTTCGATCATCTTCGAGACAAGAAGTTCGGGATCGCCGACGGCATCCGCAACCGCAATTGGCAGGACGTCCTCGACGAGATTGCAAAGTGCGAGGTCGTTTGTGCAAACTGTCATCGACGCCGCACCGCTAGGCGGGGTGGCTTCATCCGCGCGGCGGTAGCTCAATGGTAGAGCCCTAGCCTTCCAAGCTAGTTATGCGAGTTCAATTCTCGTCCGCCGCTTCCCGGCGTGTTCAAGCTTCACTTCAAAGAATGCGCCCGTTTCAGCCGCAGCGCCCTGTCGAGCGGTGTCGGGGCGCGTCGAGGTCTGACAAGGGATGTCAGACCTTGTCAGACGGCGGCAGACTTCGAGCTACGAAGCGAAGCACCCAGGGCGAACCCCGGGCTGCCGCTGCGCCTAGAAGGGGATGGGCCCGGTGGGATCGCCGCCCTCGTCTCTCTGGTGCGACTTCCCCCGCAACTCCTTCCACTACGCGAAGTCCTCGTAGCCGCTGCCCTATTTGATTACGACGTCCTGACGGGCCTTGGCTACGCAGACCCCTTCCTTGACGACGTACACCTCAACGTAGTGGGACCCGGTGTACGAGGTGCTCTCGTACCGATGAGGGGAGTGGGCATTGTCGTCGCGCCTGATCTCGCCACGAAGACCATTTCTCGACTTGGCCTCCTCCCCTCGGTTCTTGACCTTCCAGTACACGTCGTAGGGGTACTCAACGGTGGTTGCGATCTTGAAGTCGATCCCTCGGCTCTTCGCAAGAGGCAATAAGGGTCCGATCGAGCCATGGCGGAAGCCCTCTTTCTTCCTGACCGACGCCTCGATCGAGACGGCATCGGTGATCTCCGTAGGGATGCCGAAGTTGAGGTACAGGTCTTCCTCCCCGGCCTCCAGCTGAACCGCGCTGGTCCTGGCATCGGGCGCGGGTGAAGGAAAGTTGCTCCCGAAGAGGGCAACCCATCGAGCGAGGCTGGTCGCTTCTGTCGGCTCGTCAAGCGCCTCCCTCCCCCGTCTCCCCAAGCTGGTGATCTGATTGGTGAAGGCGTCCCAGTTGGTGTCGCCGAGTCGAAGTTCAGCGCCGCAGGTTGGCTCGGCCCGTTGGGGAGCGTTCGGAAAGTGGGAGCACCACTCGGCCAGCGACTCGAGCAACAGGACCAGAGTCGTCGGCAAATCGGTGAACTCCTCGGCGCCGTGACGGTCCACCATCTCCGCCAGCAGGATCGTAAGGATCACCGACTTGATTTTCGGGCGGCCCTTGTAGTCGCGCAGGTACTTGCACAGGCGGATTGCCGGAACCAGGAACCCGTTTGCCCGCTGGTCGTGCTCGTCCATCCAAGCCGTGAACCCGACAGGGTCGGTCGGCTCCCATTCGTCGGTGAGCCTGTTGGCGATGTACGGGATGTCGAGCTGGCGGACGCAGGGGACGACATCAATGTGGAAGTCGCCGGCGTACTCGAGCGTCACGCAGCGGGTTTTGGTTTTCACGAGATCCGCGTGGGCAGGACTCGCTTTCAAGACGTCCTTGACCGCTTTCAGCAACTCCTTGGGACCGAGCCCCGTGTCCTCGAGCTCGACCAAGAGGTCCGCGTCGAAACCGCGTTGAGGATTGACGGGATTGATGATCGTCTTTTGAGCCAGCGACCCCTGGGGCCGAGCCTCGACCACCGCCAGGTCATCATCGTCGGAATCTCGAAGCAGGTCTTCGATCGTCGTCACCTTGCTTTCAAGCGTCCTTAGCCGGCCATCGCTGAGATTGACCTTCTTCTCCAGGAACTCGTCGAACTGCGCGATGAACTTCACGACCCCACCTCGCAGGTCCGCAGATAGAGACCCGACTCCTTGTCACGGTCGTAAACGACAAGCGGTGGATTGGCCGACGGGGTGCGAACTTGACCGAGCGCGACTGCAACATCCGCCTGGACAGCAGGAAGAAGATGGATCGCGGCGGCCTCGGGGTGGGCCTCCTCGACGTGCGAGAGGAACTGCCTGTACGCGGCTTTGAACGCAGGAAGCGCATCTGGATGATCGAGGACGGTGACCCCGGGCTCCATGTTCACCGGGCGAATCTCGTAGCGGGGGGCGTCCACCAGCTCCTTCGGCGCCCGGTCGAACTGCACCTGAGCCGTCGTGGAGCACATCAAGGTGACCTCAGTGTCCTCCGAAGACCCCCCGTGGTCGATGACCTCGAAAGCAACAAGGCCAGCCTCGAGGTCCCAACCCCAGCCGCCGTCATTCTGACGGTGGTAGATCGTGGCGTCGGTGGCGTCTCCAAGCGCATCGCCCAACACCACCAATACGGGGATTCGGGCAAGGGCAAGGACCGAAATATGGGCCGCGCGCCCTTCCGACCGAAGCTGATCGACATGCTCAAGTCGTTGCTGGATGCGTGCTCGCGCCTCGAGCCAGTAGGCCTCGTCCCCCTCGTTGGTCAGATCCCGTAGATCCACCGACATGTCGTGCTCCGAAGCGCTAAGTGCGTAGCGCGGGTAACGGCCCTCACCCTCGAGGACGATCTCCCGCGCTTGCTCACGCGTGATGTCAGGAACCTTGCTTCCGTGGATGTCGCCGAGCACGCGAAGCACCAAGGTCTCGCGCTCCGGGCCTAGGCTGGTCAGGAAGAAGATCCGCTCCTCAAAATCACGCTTGATCTCCAGAAGTCGCTCGCGGGGGTACTCCTCGACCTTCTTATCCACCTCGGTGTGGTGCTTCTCGCACAGCAGGATTAGGTTCTCGGCCTTATTGCGCTCCTTGAGCGGCAGGTCCTCCTGGCCTCGAGGGGAACGCGGGCCATCGCTCACGCCGACTACATGAGCCTTCTCCCCAGTCTTGATCACGACGCCGGTGGTCTCGTCGCGCAGCAAGCTGGTGTTGCAGAGATTGCACCGGCCGGCCGAAGCGGCCCAGAGGCGCTCCGCCTCAGGCTGGGGGATATTTTTTCGATTCGGACTAGTGCTCTCGGCGTTCTGGGCCACTCTCTGAAAATAGGAGTCAGCCCGGCGCCAGCTACGACTGGTTCGTCCCTATTTGCGGAACTTTCACCATTTCCGGCCGGATGCCCATAGTCTTTCCGTGTGACAAGACCACCGCTGGACCCGGCGCGAGGCGCGGAAGTGGCCAAGAGACTCAGAGAGCTGGGCGTCAAGGGCATCCTCGTCACGGCTGCGGAGAGTGGCTACATCACAGAGGTGAAGTGCGGGATGCCCAAATGCCGCTGTCCCGAAGAATTGGGTGGTGCCACGCACTTCGAAGCGCTCACCAAATACAGCGACTGGAATCCGACCCACGAGCATTTCCCAACCCCAAAGCGAGATGGGGGCCAAAGAACCGCCGAGAACTCAGTCCTCGCGCACCGGCTTTGCAACAGGATCGACTTTTCGGAAACCTCTGGGCGGTCACACGCGAGGGATCTCGAGAGAATAAGAAAAGCCCGCGTGGCGGCCGCCGAGAGCTGAAGCGTCCAGGGCAGCCGGCGTCGCCGACTTCGGGCCCTGAGGCCTACGTATGGGCTCTCGCTGAGTGCGAATAGGGGCAGCTAACCGGATACCCCACTGAGCAGGGGACCTGAACTGGTCAGCCGTGCTCAACAGATGGCGCCGCAGCTATCCTTCTGCTTTCTTTGAACACGGTTTAAAGCGCCTCGCGCCTCTGCCGATGAGAGGGGCGATGCGCGTTGTTCTCTCGATGCTCGCCGCTCTTGCCCTGACCATGGGCCTCGCCGGCTGCGGCGACTCGGGCGGGGACTCCGCCTCGGGCGCGGGCGGCTCGACCGCCACCGGCGGCTCCTACGTCGACTGGCCGCTGTTCGGACGGGTGCCGTCGCGGACGCACTACCTGCCGGCGGACGACAAGGCGCTGGATCCGCCCTTGAAGGAGGCGTGGTCGGTCAACACGCACGCGCTGATCGAGTTCCCGCCGGCGATCCACGACGGGGTCGCCTACGTGATCAACAAGTACGGGAACGGGAAAGCGGTGCGGCTGCGGGATCGCATGGTGCTCTGGGAACTCAACGTGCGGCCGAGCGACAGGGGGAAGCCGAACTTCGTCACCGCGCCCGTCTACTACGACGGCGTCATCTACGGGGCGTTCCTGGCCGGGAACCTCGCCGCCGGCGACGCGAGGACGGGGAAGAGACTGTGGGTGCGCAAGCTCGGCGGCCACCTCGAATCCTCGCCGCTGGCGGTCGACGGCAGGCTCTACCTCGGCACCGACACCGCCAAGCTGCTCGCCCTGGATGCCGGCGGCGGCAAGACGCTCTGGAGCTTCAAGGCGCCCGGGGCGATCAAAGCCAGCCCCAGCTACGACGACGGCAAGGTCTTCTTCGCCGACTACCAGAGCAGCATGTTCGCCCTCGACGCGAAGAGCGGCAAGCAGGCGTGGCGCAGCAACACGAGCAAGGTCCCGCCCTACGGCCGCGGCGGCTTCTTCTCCTCCCCCGCCGTCGCCTTCGGCCGCGTCTACGCCGCCCGCGACGACGGCACCGTCTACGCCTTCGACGAGGAGAGCGGCAAGGTCTCCTGGCACTTCGACGCCGGCGGCCAGGTCTACGGCTCCCCCGCCGTCGCCCAGGTTCCCGG